>Ga0007795_10000601_pt1 | contig 11876 bp, 10 predicted proteins | sample CryBogmetaGMA1M_FD_60369 | JGI IMG/M metagenome (GOLD analysis project Ga0007795, IMG submission 60369) | Freshwater microbial communities from Crystal Bog, Wisconsin, USA - MA1M | ecosystem: Environmental > Aquatic > Freshwater > Lake | place: Crystal Bog, Wisconsin, USA | collected 2009-07-06
CCCCATAACGCGCAAAGCATCCACCTCTTCGCGCATCGTCATCGAACCAAGTTCCGCGGTAAATGCGGAACCCGAGCGACCGGCGACCATGATCGAGGTTAAAAGGACCCCCAATTCCCGCAAAACCAAAATGCCGATCAGATTGACCGCGAAGGTCGAAGCGCCAAACCGGTTCAATTGAAAAATACCCTGTTGCGCGACAATAGCGCCGACAAGGAATGAAATCAGCACGATGATCGGGACACCCCGAAACGCAACATGCTCTAACTGGGCAACAATTGACGTCAGTCGAAGGCGGCGGGGGCTGATGAAGAGCCTCCCGATCACGGCCATGACTTCACCAAAAAACCCGGTTGAAATAAGAAAGTCCCTCCCGGCATGGGCGACGCTCTCGCCCATTTCGGCGACCAGGTCCAAAAGCTTCGAATGATCGCTGTCAGGCGGAAGAAGCTTAGGAACAAAGCGAACCTGTTCCAGCAAAAGCGTTGCCTCTTCACTCCCGCCTTTCACCGTTACCTTCGTGCCCTTTTCCTGAACGGCGGCGATCGTTCGGTTAACGAGGAAGGCACCGAAGGTGTCAAAAGCCTCAATCTTACTCAGATCAATGTCGATCTGCTCGGGAAATACGGATTGTTCTAACAGTAGAGCCGCCCGCTCCACATCATCGGCATAGGCAGCCGACCAAGCCCCCTCCAAAAGAAGGATACGCCCGCTTTGCCCACCCGAGAAGGTCATTCCAGGCATTCTAGCCATTGCGCCGCCTGAACCATTGCCGCGAATTGTCAATAGCACCCCATACCACGCCTATGGAAAAATTAGCGACGGAGCTTTTCGTATCGTCAACAGGTTCCTAGCTGCGCGCCTTCGCAAAGCTCGGTAACGATCCGTTGAGATAAAGCCTGTATGGTTTCGCTGTTTCCCGCCTTTTTGGCGGCGTTGCGGCATAGTGTGCGGAGCAGTTTTGAGCATGGATGACAGGTCGGAGGCCATTCGCGCCGATGAGGAAAGTTTCGAAGCGATTGAACAAGCCGTTATGGAAACGGCGCGCGGTCGTTGGTTTTTGGCCGAATTTGCCACAAGAACACGGCAAGCCAACACCGAAATGCTCCTCAAGTCGATTTCGCGTCTCGAGCGCGTTATAGCGCATTCTGAACCCTTAGAGGATCGTCGACCGGTCCGCATTCAGCTTTCACGCCTCATCTCTGATTTCGATACACTGATGGCGACCCTTGTCGGCGAGCCGGAAAGCTCAAGGGATGCCGCCGAAAAACTCACCGCCTTTGTTATGGAAGGCGAAAAATCCAGCATCGAGATGGCGGTCGTCGCGGATGCCGCCCGGGACGTTCTGGGCCAAATAACACTCCCAGACGTTGATCCCGACCATGTGGCAGAACTCGATCACCAATTGTCAGAACTCGTGCGACTTGCCGCCGATCATATGGCTTCCATGCGCCGCTTTGAGGCCTTGGCAGAAATTCATCGTCATGTTCGCGCAAGATTATCGGACATGATGTCGTTGCAGATGTCCAACGTCGACTTAGAACATCCATTCGGTCCCCCAGCCAATGACCATTTTCCCGATACGCCAAGCGAGATCAATGGGACGGCACCTGACGAAAGCGCCTGAACACCCTTGCGCCAAGTATAGCAGCTCCTAGAATTTCTCCCTTGCCGGATGATCGATGATGAGGTCTTACTCCTTCCATCATTGCAGGGGAGTATGACACCGTGGATCTTGGAATTAGAGGCCGCAAGGCGATTGTTTGCGCGTCCAGCAAGGGTTTAGGCAAAGGTTGCGCGCTAGCGCTGGCAGAGGCGGGTTGCGAGATTGTCGTCAACGGCCGCCAAGCAGACATTTTACACAACACCGCCGATGAAATCCGCAAAGCAACGGGTGCGACCGTCCACGAAGTCATTGGCGATGTCTCAGACCGCGCGGTGCAAGATGCGCTTTTGGCCGCATGCCCCGAGCCCGATATTCTAATCAACAACAATGGTGGTCCACCACTCAAGGATTTCCGAACGCTCGACCGCGATGCGATCGTTGGTGGCGTTGTGCAGAATATGGTCACACCGATTGAGCTCGTTCAAAGGGTCATTGATGGCATGGTCGTGCGGCGCTTCGGGCGCATTGTTAACATCACCTCGGCTTCCGTCCTGACACCGATCAGTGGGTTGGATCTCTCCTCTGGTGCACGTGCAGGATTAACGGCATTTCTCGCAGGTGTTGCGCGTGATGTCGCGCATGCCAATGTCACGATTAATTCAATCCTGCCCGGCATGTTTGATACCGACCGGATTCGCAGCAATTTCGCCAATGCCGCGACCCGTTTGAACATCCCAGAGGACAAGGTCCGTGCGGACCGGATCGCAGGCGTACCCGCCAAGCGACTCGGAGAAGCCGATGAATTTGGCAAGCTTGCAGCGTTTCTGTCGAGCGCACATGCGGGCTACATCACCGGACAAAATCTCCTGATCGACGGCGGCGCGTTCCGCTCAGCCTTCTAACCTTTGGATTTAGGACGCCTCTTCGGTGAACCCGCTTTTAGGCATCGGGCTTAAAATTATCTCGACTTTCGCCTTTTTAGGCATGTCGACGCTGGTCAAGCTCGCCAGCGCCGATATGCCGATTGGCGAGTTGATGTTTTTCCGTGCCTTTTTCGCGATGGTGCCCTTAGGCCTTTGGCTGTGGTGGACCGACGAATTGCGCAGCGCCATCAAGACAACGCGGCTGGGCGGCCACCTCATTCGCTCGATCTCCGGCTCTGGTGGCATGTATTTCGGGTTTGCGGCCTTGGCGCTCTTGCCGTTGCCCGACGCCACCGCCATCGGTTACCTAGCCCCTCTGGTGGCGACCGCCCTAGCCGCGTTGTTGCTGAGGGAAGATGTTCGGCCTTATCGCTGGGCTGCTGTCGGCATCGGGTTTTTAGGCACCTTGGTAATGGTCGCCCCGCATCTGGTGCAGCGCGATGTATCGGCCTTTTACACAGCAGGTCCCGCACTAGGCGCGTTAGCTGGCTTGACCGCTTCCGTCTGCAACGGCTTCTCGTCAATTCAAATCCGGAAACTGGCGCAAGTTGAACGGACCGGGACGATCGTATTTTATTTTCTTCTGGTTACGTCAATCATCGGCCTCCTGAGCTCGATTTGGGTCTGGCGTCAGCCAACACAAACCGAAGCCATATTGTTGATTTGCTCGGGCATTTTGGGTGGAATTGGCCAAATTCTGATCACGTCAAGCTATCGCTTCGCTGACGCCTCCGTCATTGTATCGTTTGAATATTCAAGTTTAGTCTGGGCCGTCGCGATCGGCTTTTTCCTCTTTGGCGACATTCCGCATCCGGCCGTGTTTGCAGGCGCAGCAATCGTGATTGCGTCGGGCCTTTATGTTGTTTATCGGGAACGTCGAACAAACCGTGCAACGCGTGCGGCCGAAGCAGCCCTTGTCGAAACGCCACTGTGAGCGCCTTCTAATGACTGCCATCTCTGTTACCATTGCGGGATCTGACTCAGGCGGCGGAGCGGGCATTCAGGCCGATTTGAAAACCTTCTCGGCGCTGGGTGTCTATGGTGCGAGCGTCATTACCGCTTTAACGGCGCAAAATACGCTTGGCGTAACGGCCATCCACGATGTCCCCGCCGATTTTGTTTCCGCACAAATCAATGCTGTTTTCTCGGATTTAGCCGTGAACTCCGTTAAAATTGGTATGTTAAGCCGGGTCGATACCATTCACTCCGTAGCCGCTGGCCTTGACCGCTGGACGCCCGCTTACACAGTGCTCGATCCCGTGATGGTCGCAACCAGCGGTGATCGGCTAATCCGGGACGATGCGGTTGGAGCGATCCTATCCCACTTGTTTCCCCGCGCGACCTTGATCACGCCCAACCTCGCCGAAGCGGGCACTTTGCTGGGCGAGGCGATGGCATCGGACGAAATTGGGATGGAACGGCAGGCGCAAGCGCTCTTGGCGCTGGGAGCCAGAGCCGTGCTCATGAAGGGCGGGCATGGCGCGGGCGAGGAAAGCGCAGATCTCTTAGTCACCCCCGAAGGCACCGAAAGGTTTTCAGCCCCTCGTATTGCAACGCGTAACACGCACGGCACCGGCTGCACACTTTCCTCCGCGATCGCTGCGGGCCTAGCCAAAGGCCTATCGCTGCGTGACGCCGTTGCCCAGGCAAAAACCTATGTGACGGCGGCACTTATCGCCTCCTCTACACTTGAAATCGGACAAGGCAGCGGGCCTGTTCATCATTTCCACGCTTTTTGGAAATGATGCCCGCCTGGCTCACCCCGCGCTTGCGCTTGACGCTTTCGACCCTCGGCATCGCACAGATCATTAACTGGGGCGTCCTCTACTATACACTCGCCCTCATCGGTCCTCACATTGTGCGAGAAACCGGATGGTCGGATGAATTTGTCTATTCAGGTTTTGGCGTTGCAACACTCGTAACCGGGCTTCTCGCTCCTGTTTCAGGGGCGGGCATAGATCGCTTTGGGGGGCTACCGGTGATGGTGGCGGGCACACTGATCGGTGCACTGGGTACTGCCCTTCTCGCCATCAGTCATACGCCTGCGCTCTACCTCGTCGCATGGGCCATTATGGGGGCGGGTATGTCGGCCTGTCTGTATGACTCAGCCTTTGCTGCCATAGCTCGCTTCGCGGGTTCGGCGACGCGCAAATCGATTTCGCTGGTGACACTAATCGCGGGCTTTGCCTCGACGGTCATCTGGCCTCTGACCTCTGCGCTGCTCACTCTGTTCGAATGGCGCGGCGTTTGCCTGATCGATGCGGCGCTGATCGCCTGTGTCAGTGCGCCGATGCTGATTATAAGCCTTAGGGGAACCAACAATCCTGCCCCGCTTCCCACGATCTCGGCCGACCACGATGTCGGATCACTCCCCAATATCCAGGGGCAGCTTTTGGCAGAAAAGCATTTTTCGGGTGCTATGGTGTTATTTGCCATCGTGTTAACCTCGCTTGGCTTTGTGGCGAATGCGCTGTCGGTACACGTCATCACATTGTTTCAGTCGCTCGGGATTGATGCCGCCTCTGCTATTCTCGCAGGTTCGCTGATCGGACCGGCGCAAGTTGGTGCCCGTATCCTAGAACTGGCCTTTGGACGCCGCCTCAGCGCCATGGGGCTGGGAATGGTGCCGGTTATCTTGATGCCTTTGGCGTTTTCGATTCCACTTTTACTGACGTCAACGTCCAGCGTGGCCATCCTGTTTGGGGTCGTCTATGGCGCGGCCAATGGATTAGCGACGATTGCCCGTGGTGTTGTTCCATACGCGCTGTTCGGCCCAAACGGCTATGGCCGACGCTTAGGCCTCATCACGGCACCGACCTTGTTGGTCAAAGCCACTTCACCCGCCATTTTCGCCGCAATCATGGCGGGGTTTGGCCCTCTATCCGCGCTGGTTTTTGTGCTCTGTATAAGCCTATTTGCTACGCTCGCCATGATGGGACTGATCTGGCTTGTCCGTCGCTACTCATAAAATGGGCTTGCCATTTGGACCGGTTTATTAAACAAAAGCGTTCTTAGTATCAAGCAGCTGCACCTTTGCTGCGGCGTTTCGAACGAGGCGAGGGTGCGATGGGTATCGAAGGTAAAGATAAGGTTCGGGTGCTAGAGAGTGGCGCACACGCGCTCTCAGGTCAGCTTGGAAAAACCATCCAACGGCTCCGGAAAGCCTATCATTTATCCCTCTCAGAACTCGCCGAGCAGTCTGGCGTTGCCAAATCGATTATCAGCCAGATCGAGCGCAACGAAACGAACCCGACGCTCGCTACCATCTGGCGGCTTTCCCAAGCCCTCGATATCTCCATCGAGCGCGTTCTGTCCGTCTCCGAGGACGAGCCCTTTATTGACCGGACCACGCGCGGCGATACACCAATCCTGATGTCGGACGATGGCAAGGTAAAACTCGGCATTATCGGCTGGATCAAGACGGTGGAATGGCTGCAATGGTATGATGTGATGGCCGAACCCGGCGGCGTTTTAGATTCGGACGCGCATCAACGCGGCTCTATCGAATGCCTTTCCGTGCTCGAAGGCGAATTCGAAGTCGAAGTCGCGGGCGTCGTGCAAACGGCACGTGCGGGCGAAACGCTCCGCTACCGCTGCGACAGACCCCACAGCGTGCGCAATATCTCAGACGCCCCCGCCCACGCGACCATGGTGTGCATTTTAAAGGCCGCGGTGATGGAGTAAATAAAGCGGACCTTTCGGCCCGCTTTATTGTCTTTCAAACCGGCCAAATATTACTCAGCCGCCATTTTGCTAGCCGCCTGGATCGCCTCAAAAATGCGAGATGGCGTTGCAGGCATTTGCAGATGATGGATGCCGTAACCATGATCCAGCGCGTCGATCACCGCATTCATGATGGCCGGCGTTGAACCAATCGAGCCTGCCTCACCTGCACCCTTGATGCCGAGCGGATTGGTGGTGGAAGGCACGTTCTTTGTCTCGAAGTGGTAATTCGGCAAATTATCTGCACGCGGCAGGGTGTAATCCATCAAGCTCGCCGAAATCAGCTGGCCGTCTTTATCATAGACCGTGTGTTCCATGAGCGCTTGCCCAATACCCTGCGCCACGCCGCCATGCACTTGGCCTGCGAGCAGCATTGGGTTCACCGCGATGCCGAAATCGTCACAAATCGTGTAATTGACGATTTCGACAACGCCCGTATCCGGATCAACTTCAACCTCGGCAATGTGCGTGCCATTGGGATAGGTCGCGTCAGGCGGGGTGAAATTACCAAGCCCGCGCGTCATATCTGGCGTGGCACCAGGCAGTTTCGCGATATCGGCGAAGCTGATCTTTTTATCGGTGCCAGAAACACGTACCGTTCCATCGACAATTTCGAGATCCGAAACATTGGTCTCAAGCTTGTCAGATGCTAGCTTTTTCAGCTTCTCGGATAGGTCCTTGGCCGCCACAAAGGTCGAAACACCACCTACAGGAATCGAGCGCGAACCGCCCGTGCCGTGGCCGGTTGCAACCCGCGCCGTATCGCCTTGAACAACCTTGATCTTATCGAGCGGCAAATCGAGATGCTGCGAGGCAAACTGAGCATAGGCTGTCGCATGCCCCTGACCGTTTGACTGCGTGCCGGAATAGATCGTTACCGAGCCATCTTTTTCGAGATCAACGGCCACTTCTTCGCCGTCTCCCCAGGCGGTACATTCGATATAGGTCGCCATGCCGATACCACGGAGTTTGCCAGCCTTTTTCGAAGCCTTAAGCCGGTCTTTAAACGTCGCCCAGCCCGAAACGTCCATGGCTTGTGTCATATGCTGGTCGAAGTCACCCGTGTCATACGTACGGCCGCCGACCGGGGTTTTGTAGGGCATGGAGGATGGCGCAATGAAGTTTTTACGACGAACCGCTTCAGGTTTCATGCCCAATTCGCGCGCCACATAATCGACAAGGCGCTCGAGATTATAAGCCGCTTCTGGACGACCCGCACCGCGATAGGCATCCACCGGAACGGTGTTCGAATAAACCGCCCGCAAACGAACGGCGATATCTGGTGTCTTGTAAACGCCCGTCATCATCGATGCGCAGAGATAATGAATATAAGGGCCAAACTGCGAGCAATAGGCTCCCAAATTGCCGATGACATCAGCCTTCAAAGCCAAGAACTTGCCTGATTTATCGACTGCTAAGGACGCTGTTGTGATGTTGTCGCGGCCATGTGCGTCGCCTAAGAAATGGTCAGCGCGGTCGGCGATCCACTTAACCGGACGCTTCAACCGGCGAGCCGCTTCAAGCACCAGCGGATATTCGCGGTACATGAAGCTCTTGGTACCAAACCCGCCGCCGACATCCCCGGTCATGACGTGGATTTTATTGGCCTTTACCTTCATAATCTTCTCAGCCAACGTATCGCGCAATCCATGCACGCCTTGGCTCGAAACGGTGAGCTTCATGGTCTTGGAGGCCGTGTCATATTCGCCAACAGCGCCGCGCGTTTCCATGTAATTGGTGATCAAACGATTATTCTCGATCTCGATCGTCAATACCCGATAGGCATTGGCAAAAATCGCATCGATCTTTTTGTGGTCGCCGAGATGTTGCTCGTAAGCGAGGTTATCCTTTACCTGAGCCCAAACCGCAGGAGCACCCTTCGCAAGGGCGGAGCGAATATCGGAAACGGCTGGCAGTGCCTTATAATCAATATCAATGGCCTCAGCCGCCTGTTTCGCCGCATTGAGCGTTTCAGCGACAACAAAGGCAATCGCATCGCCGACATATTTGACCGTGCCTTTTGCTAGCACCGGAATATCAGCCACATGGTTTTGCGAGCCATCATCATTGCCAAGCGGCGCAAGGCAGGGCACATCACCAAAATCGGCGATATCCGCGGCGGTCAAAATCAGCTTGACGCCTTTAATGGCTTTCGCTGCCTCCACATCCTTGATCGTGAAATTCGCATGCGCATAGGGACTGCGTAAAACGAAGGAAACCAATTCTTTCGACGGAGAATAATCATCCGTGTATTGTCCGCCGCCGGTTAGTAAACGGACATCTTCAACGCGCCGGATGGGCTGGCCGATTCCGAACTTCTTCACGCTCATAGCTTCTTCCCCGATTTAAAAATTCTCAATTGATCCGATTATAATAAGATAAATGTCGATTTGGCGAGTACCAAACCCCGTGTCGCCTCGTCGCGGTTGCTTTAGAGGCCGGTATCCACCGGCTCGCCATGTTCCACCCAATCGATAAAACCACCCACATAATGCGCATCAATGCTCAAACCCTGCTCGAACGCCATCATGGCCGCCGTCAACGAACGGCGACCAGAACGGCAAGAGAGGACAATTCGACGCCCTGCCGCATCCGGAATATCGGCAATCTCAAAGGAGGAAAGAGGCACAAGCACAGAGCCTGGAATATGCCCCGCCTCAAACTCATGGGCTTCGCGCACATCGACAAGCAGAATGGAGTCCGATGCTAAGCCTGCTTTGATGTCTTCAACCATCAGGTTTTCAACCGTTGGCGGAGCTTGAATGGCCATGATGCATTTCCACTTAAATATTTAGCTGAATTTATTTTCACATAACTCTAGCGCATAGCGATAATTTTAAAAGACCTTGAAACCGCAAGGCTGATCGTCACCCCCAAGCAATCAGCTCAAGCAAGCGATCACCTCAATCTGCATGCACCGCAGGTGCCGCTATAGGTGCTGCCGCGCGAGGCTTTCTCAGGAGAAAAACCATCGGGATCGCAAACAGCGTTACGCCAAACATCAGAAGGTAATCATTGCTATAGGAGATGATGGCTGCCTGTCGCATCACCATCGCCTCAATCATCCCCTGCCCCGCTGCTGAAGCGGGATCCAGAAGATCAGTAGCTCCGCTGAGCGGCAATCCAAAACCAAACGGGGTTAATCCCTCGGCCAAGCGGCCTCGATAGAGCGAGGTACCCGATACCAATTGCGAAATGACAATCGAAACCCCAATCGAACTGCCCAGATTTCGAATCAATGTCCACAGCGCAACACCATCGGTCCGCAACGCCGCTGGCAGCGTCGCAAAAGCCGCGCTGTTGAGCGGCACAAAGATAAACCCCAAACCAAAGCCCTGCACAATACTGGTCTCGGCGATCCACAGGGCCGAGGTTTCGGGTGAGAAATAGATATTCTGCCAAATCGACCAAAGCGACATTAAAAGCCCAAGGGCCACCAACGGGCGCGCATCAATGGATTTCAGCAACCGCCCCACCACCATCATTGCGACCAGCGTGCCGATTCCGCGCGCGCCCAGCAATTCGCCTGCCGCCAAGACGGGGTAACCCATGACATTTTGAATAAAGGGAGTAATTAGCGCCATCGACGCCAAAAGAATGATCCCAACGATAAACATCATGAACAGTGCGACGACAAAGTTCCAATCCTTGAAAATCGCCAAAGGGATAAAGGGGCGCTCTGTCGTTAATGCATGGGCCAAAAAGATATACAGTCCAGCAGCAGCAATGGCTGCCTCGCTGATAATCTCCATGGAGCCGAACCATCCCACCTGCTCGCCGCGGTCCAGCATGAGCTGAAACGATCCAATCGCACTAGAGAGCGCGATAAAGCCTAGCCAATCAAACGGAACATCCTTCCGTGCAGGCGTTTCCTCCATAATGGCGAGTAAGCCAAACACGGTCAGAAGGCCAAAGGGAAGGTTGACGAAAAACACCCACCGCCAGCTTAAGGCCTCGGTGAGCCATCCGCCCAAAGTCGGGCCCATAATCGGGCCGAGCATAACGCCCATACCCCAAATCGCCATGGCTTGCCCGCGCTGCTCAATAGGGTAAGCATCAAGCATAACCGCTTGCGAAAGCGGCACGAGAGCCGCACCAAAAACACCCTGAAGCAAGCGGAACAAGACCATCTGCTCAATGCTTTGCGCGACACCGCAAAGCATCGAAGCCAAGGTAAAACCCGCCGCGCAGACGATAAACAATTTCTTGCGGCCAAACCGCATCGACATCCAACCAAGCGGCGAGGTCATGATGGCCGCGGCCACAATATAAGAGGTTAAAACCCAGCTCACCTGATCCTGCGTGGTGGCAAGTGAGCCCTGCATATAGGGCAGCGCGACATTGGCGATGGTCGTGTCCAACGCCTGCATAATGGTCGCCATCATCACGCAAATGGTGATGGCGACGCGCTTGAACTGTTCGGAGCCCTGCACGGCCATGATGGGTCTATGGACCCTCAGCATGGGCAACGGCCGCCAAACCGAGCACTGACGCTAACGAGCGGACTCGCCCAGAATCGATCTCGACCTGTGCACTCATCCCAGAGCGGAGCAATGCCAAATCGGCAGCACCTTCAAATTCGATCCGAACCGGAACACGCTGGACAATCTTAACCCAATTGCCACTCGCATTTTGTGCAGGCAACACCGCGAATTCCGCACCTGTACCAGGGCTAAGCGAGGCAACCGTGCCCTGCCAGGATCGCCCCGGAAACGCATCAACCGTAATGGCGACATGCTGACCCTCGCGAAGCCATGTGAGATCGGTTTCCTTCGGATTAGCAATGATCCACGGATGATCATCAGCAACAATCACTAAGACCGCCGTGCCGGGCGTTAGATAGCGACCGAGCTGAATGGATGGTACCTGCGTGGCAACGCCCGCCATCGAGGCGCGCACCGTCGTACCCTCAAGATCACGAACCGCGCGATCCCGCGCTGCTTTAGCTTCTAGATACGGCGCATATTCGCCAATCACGAGATCCGGTTTCCCCTGTAACTGGACGAGTGTGGTGGCCCGTTGCGCTTCCAACGCCTCAAGCGCATTGCGCGCATTGGCCAATGCGATGGTTGCCCCGTCAACATCGCTTTTTGAAGCGGCTTTGGTCGCCAAAAGTTCGGTCTTCCGTTCGGCGTCCGCTTGCCGAAGCGCCAGTGTTTCATGGGCCAAGGCCATTTGGCGCTCGAGGCTTTTCAGCGTGATCCCGAGTGTTTCAAATCCCGTGATGGTTTGTGCCAAATGCGCCTCGGCCTGCTCCACCATCAGCCGATACGAGCCTGGATCAATCACAAACAGCGGATCGCCGGGTTTTACATGCTGACCCTCAGCAACCGCCACCGAAAGGACCCGGCCCGCAACAGACGGGGTCACAATAACCTTCTGCGCCGCTACATAGGCATTATCGGTCGAAACATACCGTCCGCCCATCAAATAGGCCGCAGCAGCACCAACCAAAGCAATGACCGGCACCCCAACCAGCAGGATCAAACGCCTGTTTAGGCCCGATTTCCGCTGAGGGCTTAGAACGGGTTCATCACTCATCATCATCTCCGTGGCTGTCCCGCTTGGCGGGTGCCTTGTTGCCTGTTTTTATATTCGTCTTGATATGCAAAAGGCCCACAGAA
>Ga0007795_10000602_pt1 | contig 11875 bp, 11 predicted proteins | sample CryBogmetaGMA1M_FD_60369 | JGI IMG/M metagenome (GOLD analysis project Ga0007795, IMG submission 60369) | Freshwater microbial communities from Crystal Bog, Wisconsin, USA - MA1M | ecosystem: Environmental > Aquatic > Freshwater > Lake | place: Crystal Bog, Wisconsin, USA | collected 2009-07-06
TCGAAGTGGAGCCCGGACTTTCCTCGACCCTCGTAAAAGGACCGCGATCGCCCGGCCGTCTGGTTCGGCTAAGCAATGGCCGCTATGGGCTCAGGGGTCAATCTGCCAAGCGCCCATAGATCAGCTGGTCCCAGAACCGACCCTTCCAAAAGGCGTGGTCCCGAAGCTTGCCTTCCAAGGAAAAGCCATGACGCTCAAGTAGGCCGCAGGACCTAAGATTGCCCACAGTCACCATGGCCTCGAGACGATGAAGGCCCAGATTGTCAAAGCCAAACGCCAAAACGTGAGGCAGGATCTCGCTCATAATCCCCTGCCCCCAATAGGCTTGCGCTAAATCATAGGCGATCTCACCGCGGCGACCGCGATCAAATTCCAAGGTGTTAAAGCCGACGGTTCCGATCAAATCGGAAGACTTCGCCCGCCGAATAGCCCAGCGCAGACCGCGATTGTTAGCCGCCATCTCCTGCGCCCAGTCCACAATCTCCTTGGCTTCGGCAAGGGTTTCCAGGGGGGCTATATCCATAAATTCCGTCACGGCCGGATCGCGGAACAGCCTCAGCAATCCCGATGTGTCGCCATCTGCCAATGGGGTTAGGCTATAGCCCCCCGCCATGAGGGTCTGACGCGCAAGGGGTGGGATCACCGGCCCCCCTGCATGAGTAGGCCAAGAGGGTGGTCAGCCAAGGCGATGATCACGCCATTGATATCGGCCTGCGTCTTATTCTGGCTAAGCTTGTACGTGGCGTCTAAGCGATTGACCGTCAGCCGGGCACCGACAATGGCGCGGGTCATAGCCTCGAACCGGCCTGGTGACATCTTGGCGCGGGTCCAGGCTGGCTTTGGTGCCAGTTTAGCTTCTTCCTGGGCTGACAAGTCATCCAGCAGAGCGACCAAGCCCGCCTCATCCAATGGGCTTACCAATCCTTGCGCCTCTACAGATATGTAATTCCAGGTCGGCACTTGATCGTCAGAGGCATACCAGTCGGGACTGATATAGGCCTCTGGTCCCAGGCTCACAGCCACAGCCTCAAAGCCAGCCACGAGGTGAGCGGTAAGAGCATTGTTTCGCGACAGGTGGAAGTCCAGTACCAAGTCGCCGCCGAACTCGCGCAGCAAGACCGGCGCCTGGGCAACGCGCAAAACACCTTCCGGCGCGGCCGTGATGGTCGCCAAGGGATACCGTCTCAAGTGATCGGCAAGCGCCCCTGCCGCCTCCATCCGAAAGATCGGTGCGGGGTGCATCAGCTCATGGCCCTCAAAAGTGCAATCAGACGCGCTCGGGTTTCTCCGTCGGCAATGCCGTCGACGGTCTTCTGCCGCCAGTGACGTTGAAAAGCCCGCACAACAGAGGTCGTATGGGCATCGAAAGTCCCTGACGGGGCGCAATCATAGCCAAGTCTTGTCAGACCAGCCTGTAGGGCAAAGACACCGGCCCCCTCTGCGCCTTCGCTCAAGGGGTCCCCCGGCGCTGCAGGCGGCTCAACCCAAAGGCCATGCCCAGCCTCGGCCAAAGCCTTCCAGGGAAACAGCTCGCCTGGGTCATCCTTGCGGTCAGGTGCCACATCTGAGTGACCAACAATTCGACTGCTATCGATCATCCAACGGGTCCGAATATCGGAAATCAAGGCAATGACTGCCGTGATTTGAGCCTCTGGAAAGGCACGATATCCCCACTCATGGCCGGGGTTGACGATTTCAATGCCAATCGAGCGGGCATTGATGTCGGTCTCGCCCTTCCAAAACGAAACCCCGGCATGCCAAGCCCGGCGCGCCTCTGGAACCAGCAGAAATATCCGCCCGTCTTCTTCCACAAGATAGTGTGAGCTGACCTTGGCCGAGGCGTCACGGAGACGGGCGAGAGCCCCCTCTCCGGTCTGCATGCCGGTATAGTGCAGGACGATCATATCCGGCGGCGTCTTGCGGAGGTCGAAATTTGGCGATGGGGCGTCGATGAAATCCATAACCACCGAGCCTAAAGGGCAATTTCGTAAAGGGCTAGGCGGGGCTGCTGCGAGACAGCAAGGCCAGGACTTGGTTCCATCTCAGGGCGATGACCAACACGCCAGCAAGGGCCAAGGCTGTGCCCAAAGCCATACGGATGCCGAAGGGGTCATGGGTAAAGAGTACGCCGAGGGCAATGGTGGCGAGGGGGGTCATCAAGGTCAGGGGCGAAATCAGTGTCGCCTCGTATTTCTGGATCAGGCCATAATAGAGCGTGTGAGCCACCACCGAGACAAACAGGCCCGAGAACAGTGCCGCCGCCCAGAATTGCCAGCCGGCTGCCATGGCCAGATGCATCTGGCCCGGTTCGAACAGCAGGGAAAAAGCCAGGGTGGGAGCCAGGGAGGACAGTCCGACCCAGGCCTGAAACTGCAGCGGCTTCACCCCGTCCATTTGTTTCATCATCACGGCCCCCAAGGAGCCCAGGGTCGAGGCCACAACCACCAGCATAAGTCCTGGTGAAAGCCGAAATCCGCCCGGATCCCACATGACCAGCAAGACCCCAGCCAGGGTCAAGCCCACGCCAACTATTCGCCGTGGGCTTAGGCGCTCACCCAGCATGAAATAGGACAGGATGGTGGTCAGGGGCACGCCCATCTGGCTGACAATGGCGACGGCAGAGGGGCTGGAAGTCTTCAGAGCCATGAAGACCAGGGAAAAGGTACCACCACCCATCATCAGGCCCACCGTCAACATCTTCCATCTTGGCCGGGGCATGTTCCGAAGCCAGGGAAAGACAGCGATCACGACAATCAAAAATCGCATGGCCGCATAGAACATCGGCGGCGCACCGAGATGGGTGACAACAAATTTCGACACGACGTTGTTGGCTGCCCAGGCGAGGCAGACAAAGGCCAACAGGAAGAAGTCGCGGATCGACATGGAGACGGCTTAACCCCCGTTTGCCTCCGAACAGCAACCCAATTCGCCATAAATTCCCATCGTCCATGACTCTGCGCTTGCCGACGCCAGATTCCCCGCGGCAATGTGTCGCGAAACTCAGACGGGGGCGAAATGGAACTCTGGCGCCTGGACGCGACGGACCTAGCGTCACAAATCCGCTCCGGTCGCGTGTCGGCGAGAGAGGCAACGGCGGCCTGCCTTGGACGGCTAGAGGCGGTCAATCCTCAGCTCAACGCTGTTGTCCATGTCCTAGCCGATGAAGCCATGGCCACTGCTGCCGCCGCCGATGAGGCCCAGGCGCGAGGCGATGAGCTCGGGCCGCTTCACGGTGTTCCTGCAACAATCAAGATTGTCGCTGATCAGGCGGGGTGCGCCACCGACAATGGCGTTGCAATGTTCAAAGGCCTGATCGCGAAGGAAGATGCCCCAGTTGTCGCCAACCTGCGGCGGGCGGGGGCGATTCTGGTGGGACGCACCGCGGCACCCGCCTTTTCCATGCGCGCCATGACCAGCAGCGTTTTGCACGGTCAGACCTATAATCCTTGGAACCCAGAGGTAACCTGTGGTGGCTCTAGCGGTGGCGCAGCCTCAGCCCTAGCGGCCGGAATTGGAGCCATTGCGCATGGCTCCGACATCGGCGGCTCTATCCGATGGCCGGCCTACTGCAACGGCGTGGTTGGATTACGCACCTCCCTTGGTCGGATCCCCTCCTTCAATCCAACAGCGCGCAATGGCCGCAATATCGCCAGCCAAATGATGGCCGTCGCAGGCCCCCTAAGCCGCAGCGTCCGAGACGCGCGGCTGGCTTTGCAAGTTATGTCGGCGGGCGACTCAAGAGACCCTGTCTGGGCCCCTGTCCCCCTTGAGGGGGCTCCCGCAGCGAAACGGGTTGCCATGGTGGCCGAGCCTGCCGGTTTCAGTATCCACCCGGCCGTTTCAGATGCCATTCGGATAGCGGGACAACGTCTGGCAGAGGCGGGCTATCAGGTTGAAGAGGTCGAGCCTCCGCATCTGCGCGAAACCGCCGATCTTTGGGAGCATTTAGGATTACCCCACTTCGGGATCAGCCTTGTGCCGATTCTCGAGCAAGTCGGGGACCCAGGTCTCACCAACTTCATCACGCACTGGATCGCCGAAAAGGGCCTGGCGGATATGCCAACCTTTTTGAACGCCTTCGCCCGCCGGGACCAACTCTTGAGCGCCTGGAACCAGTTCTTCGAAACCTATCCCGTCATCCTCGCCCCCAACTGCCCTGAGACAAGCCTGCCAGCCGAGCTCGACACTCAAGGTCGCGATGGCGTTCTGCGAACCCTGGAGGGCATAAGGCTGCAATTCATGTGCCCGGTGTTGGGCTTGCCAGGCCTCTCCGTCCCCCTGGGTCGTTACGAAGGCCTGCCCTTGGGGGTCCAGATTATTGCGGCCCGGTATCGGGAAGATCTCTGCCTAACTGTCGGCGAGATCATTGAGGCCCACGAGCCAATCCCCACCCCCATTGATCCCCGATAGGATAGACAATGACGCCCTTCCTTGGCCCTGATGTCCGCGATCTTGGCGCAGCCTATATTGACCCTTCGGCCAGGATTTTTGGCGATGTCGAAATTCAGGCCGAGGCCTCGATCTGGTGCAATGTCGTTGTGCGCGCTGAAAGCGATCGCGTGGTGATTGGACCGCGGGCCAATATCCAGGACTTTGTAATGATCCACGTGGGATCAGGCACGGGAACATTTGTCGGGGCTGACTGCTCCATCACCCATCATGTCACCTTGCATGGTTGCACAATTGGCCAAGCCTGCCTGATAGGGATCGGCGCCACCATCATGGACGGATGCCAAATCGGCGACGGCAGCATTGTCGCAGGTGGTACCTTTCTGAAAGAGGGCACTATTATTCCGCCAAACTCGATCGTCATGGGAGCCCCCGGCGCGGTAACGAAAACGCGGGACAATACCGTGGCTAACCGACTGAACGCCTTCCTTTATCTGAAGAATGCCCAAGGCTATGCGGTTGGGGACTTCCGGGTCTGGTCCAAGGCCGCATTCAGAGCTGAAATGGCCGCCGAACGTGACAGACTTCTGTCCGAATACAGCTAAACGATATCACGCTGATATAACCCGTTAAGCAAACCGCTTAACCTGGGGTTTTATTATCATTGCTAGGTTTGCTACTCTTCGTATTGGTTGCAGCCCCTCTTGGGCAAGCCGACCGCTCAACGTGCGCTCTTGAATTCGACCAAGGTCGCAGCAAGTTTTGGATATTCGGTCCATGGCAATGCCGAGCTCGCCCGATATTTGGCCCCTGCAGCAATCCAGGCGCGGCCAAGCCGCGGCACACGATAACAGCGGAGGATCTGGATGGCTGGCGGTTGGCTTACTGATCGCAGCGCTTTCGTTCTGCCTCACCCTGCCTACCAAAGCTGCGCCCATGCCAGAGGAGCGGGCTCGGGTTCTTTCCATTGCATCGACCATTGAGCGCGATGCCAAGTCTACGACCTATGACGATCTGGGAAAGTACGGACAGCAGGCTTTAGCCCTAAAGGGGGCCGATAAATTCGTCCGGCTCCAATATGTGTCTCAGGAATATATCGAAAATTACGACATCGAGAAGTTTCAGAAATGGAATCAAATACTTCTCAACACGGCCAAGCAGGAAAACTCAGAGCGCTTTATAAAAATAGCGGAAATTGATCAGACCCTGATCCAGGTCATTTTGGGCGATGAGTCCGCCTTGAAACGGCTGGCAGACCGCTCAACGACCGAGACAGATTGGTACGTTAAGGCCCATGCCCTCCTGCAGAGGGCGAATATTTCATCGGCCATGAACCGCAATACAGACAGCCTCCTGCTGGTCAGTGAGGCAGAGACCCTGGTCCGTGGGCGAGGGATCGAGGCCTCCTATGTGCGCCTGGAGATCGATGAGGCCCGCGCCCTACGGCTCATCACCGTCTTTGACATATTTGGTGCGGCCAAGCTCATGGAGGATGCCGCTTCCATCTATCACGGCCTAGGCCTTCCAAGGCCAAATAACCAAGAATTATACAACATGGCGGCCATCGCGATCCGCCTTGGTGACGAAGACCTCGCTAACAAGCTATTTTCCATCTACAACGGATTAGCCAGACCTTCGGACTCGCAAAGTCAAAAGCTGAACTATGTGAACTTGTGCGCGGCTGTGAAGCAAGCCTTCGGCACACCGCAGCAGGTTCTGGACTGTATTGGCTCCACGAACCTCGATTTTCAGCAAGGCGGCCCCACGGCCTCCATCGTCACCGTTCAGCGCGCGCTGGCCAGGGCGCAGTTGGGCCAGGTCGCCCAGGCTGAAAACGATTATGCGACCTTGAAAGCCATTGAGGCGAAGGGCGGTTTGCTACCAACCGTTGCAACCAGGCTGCCTGTTCTAGAGGCCGAAATTAAGGCTGCACGCGGCGACGCCCAGTCAGGCTTCAAACAGCTACGGGCGTACATGCGATCCCAGTCCATCACTGAAGCCCAGATGTACGATTCAAGCCGTCGGGAAATCACTGAAGAATACACGCGCAACCTCCGTCTGCGCGCCCAATTGGTGAAGAGCCAAAGCCTGATTATCGCTCTCACCCTAGCCGCCTTGGCCGGGGGGGGCGTCATGTTGGGCCTACAAATCAGACTGGCCAACCGATATCGCAAGCAACGGGCGCGGGCTGAAGCAGCCACGGCGGCAAAGGACGAATTCCTATCCAATATGAGCCACGAAATCCGCACACCGCTCACCGCGGTAATCGGCTTTGCACAGCTGCTCAAGAATCGTAGCGACCTTCCTGAAGATGCCCTGGTTCAAATTCGGAAGGTCATGGACGGCGGGAACGCCCTATTGCTGATCGTCAATGACGTCCTGGATTTCTCGAAAATCGAATCTGGACGGCTAGAGCTCGAGCCACAGCCATTTAAGCCAAGGGATGTCGTGTCCAGGGCGGTAGCCTTGGTGGAGGGCCTCGCGGACGCAAAAGGGCTTAACCTTAGCTTTCAGTCAGATGACAGCCTGCCAGATTTGGTCGTTGGCGATGCAGGGCGACTGCGGCAAGCCATACTGAATTTGGTCAATAACGCCGTGAAATTCACGAGCAGCGGGTCTGTTCTAGTCAAGCTGGCCTATGACGCGCAGACCTCTCGCCTGTCCTGTGACGTGACAGATACAGGCCCAGGGATACCACTTGATAAGCAAGCCTTGCTGTTTAAGCGCTTTTCCCAGGTCGATAATTCCGTAAGCCGGGTCTATGGCGGATCGGGGCTCGGACTGGCCATCACCCGAAGCTTGGTGGAATTGATGGGGGGCGAAGTCAGTTTAGTCTCCCAGGAAGGTCAGGGATCAACTTTCTCCTTCTATGTCGTTGCCCCCATTGCCAGCGAGTTAGCCACGTCCGAAGTGGCCGCAGAGACCTCTGCGCAATGGGATCAGGGCCAAGGCGGCCAGATTTTGATTGTCGATGACCGCGAGGAAAACCGCGAAATCCTGAGGCTGATGATTACCGCAGTTGGTCTGACACCTGTTCTAGCGTCCAGCGGCGACGAGGGCGTAGCCTTGGCCAACAAAGATCCTTATTCCCTGATCTTGATGGATGTTCGCATGCCAGGTCTTAGCGGTCTGGAAGCCAGCCGCATGATCCGCCAATCATCCAAGCAGAACGCGAGGACGCCGATCCTCGCAATTACAGCAAACGTCTCACCCAATGAGATCGAAGAGTGCCGGCAGGCCGGCATGCAGGATCACGTCAGCAAGCCTATCCGCGCAGCTGAATTGCTGCAGAAGGTTTCCACCTGGATTGATACTGAGATCGAGAGCCAATCTCCCTCGCCAGCAACCGACGTACGGGATCAAAAGGCTATGGCTTAATCGCGTTAACCCGTGGTGCCGAAATCAAGCACCCCTGTTTTCCGACGATAGCCCGCACGAATGCCAAAAGGCCCGCGCCGATCCTAAAAAATCGTGCGGGCCCCAGAGCTTAACGCAAATGGCTAATTAGGCGACCTTGCCCAGGGAAAGGGCCTCATATCGGGCCAGGTAGTGATCGGTAGAGCCGAAAGCCCCCTCAATCATGGTGGCACGCTTGAAGTAATGGCCGATCGCCATTTCGTCGGTCATGCCCATACCACCGTGCAGTTGGATCGCGTTCTGACCGACAAACTTGCAGGCCTTACCGAGCTGGACCTTGGCCGCAGACACCGCCTTAGCGCGCTCTTCTGTAGGGTCTTCAAGCTTGATGGTGGCCATATAGGTCATGGACACCGACTGCTCCAGCTGAATGAACATATCGACCATCCGGTGTTGAAGAACCTGGAAGGACGAGATCGGCTGACCAAACTGCTTACGCTGTTTGGTGTATTCCAAAGTACCCTCGTGCAGGCGACGCAGCACACCGCAAGCCTCGGCGCAGGTTGCACCGACGGCTTCATCGATCACCTGTTCCACGAGCGGTAGGGACTGGCCTTCAGGGCCGACCAGGGCTTCGGCCCCGACGGATACGTTTTCGAAATAGACTTCCGAGGCGCGGAAACCGTCCACGGTCGGATAGTCCCGGGTGGTGACACCCTTGGCGGACTTCTCAACGATGAAGACCGAAACACCCTCTGCTTCACGTTGGCCACCAGCCGTTCGAGCGGTGACGATGAAGTGAGTGGCATAGGGTGCGCCGATCACCACAGCCTTATGGCCGTTTAGGACATATCCAGAGCCGTCCTTCTTGGCCGACGTCTTCAGGTCTGCCCAGTTATACCGCCCTTGGGGTTCGGCATAAGCGAAGGCGATGATGGCCTCGCCCGCAATGATCTTGCCGATAAGCTCATCTGCACCTGCTGGCTTACCGTGCTTCAGGAAGCCGCCGCCGATGACAACCGTCTGCAGATAGGGCTCGACCACGAGGGACTTCCCGAGCTCTTCCATGACGACCATGTTTTCAGTGTAACCGCCGCCTAGGCCGCCCTGCTCCTCAGAGAAGGCCGCACCCAAAATGCCGAGCTCATCGGCAAAGGCCTTCCAGACATCAGGACGCCAGCCCGGCTCGGCCTTGAGAGCCGCGCGGCGCTGATCGAAGCTGTAATTGTCGGCCAGATAGCTGGCGACGGTGTCGCGCAGCATGGACTGTTCGTCGGTGAAGCTGAAATCCATGGTTTCCTCGGGTCGTTCGCCGCCCCGTCCGTGACGAGGCGGCATTTCGTGGGTTTTCGGTGTTTCGAAGGGTCTTAGATGCCCAAAACCATCTTGGCGATGATGTTGCGCTGGATCTCATTTGATCCACCATAAATCGAGGTCTTGCGCGTATTGAAATAATCCCCGGCGGTGTCGAGGGCGTGTAGCGGCCCAACCCCGGAATTATGTCCAGCTTCACCCAGGAAGGGTGCGCCATAATGACCCGCAGCCTCGAGCGCCAGCTCGGTCAGGCGCTGCTGAATTTCCGTCCCCTTAATCTTGAGGATGGAGCTCTCCGGACCAGGCCCCTTGCCGCTGCTTTCGCCGGCAAGCGTCCGCAATTCAGTGAATTCCAGGGCGGTCAGATCGATTTCCAGTTCGGCGATCTTCCGGCGGAAGAACGGGTCCATCAGCAGGGTGCCATCCAAATCCGACATTTCTGTCGACGCCATTTCGCGGATCCGCTCCAGACCACGCTTGGATCGCGCGACCCCGGCAATGCCCGAACGTTCATGAGCCAGAAGGGCCTTGGCGCAGGTCCAGCCCTGGTTCTCGTGGAAGATGCGGTTCTCCACCGGCACCTTCACATTGTCTAGGAACACGTCATTGACCTCATGGCCACCTTCCAGGGTCGTGATCCGGCGGACTTCAATGCCAGGCGACTTCATATCGATGAGCAGGAAGCTGATCCCAGCCTGTGGCTTGGCGTCTGGGTCTGTGCGGACCAGGAAGAAACCCCAATCGGCGTGCTGGCCCAGGGTCGTCCAGGTCTTTTGACCGTTGACCAGATAGTATTCCTTGCCGTCGTCGGCGGTGAAGCGTTCGGCCTTCGTTTTGAGGTTAGCCAAATCCGACCCGGCGCCTGGCTCTGAATAACCCTGGCACCACCAGATTTTGCCGTCCCGAATGTCAGGCAGGAACTTGGCTTTCTGCTCCGGCGTTCCGAAGGTGTAAAGCACAGGAGCCAGCATGGCGACACCGAAGGGCAGGATGCCGATGGTGTCTGCCAGGGCTTGCTCTTCGGACCAGATATACTTCTGGGTCGGGGTCCAGTTGGTTCCGCCCAATTCTACGGGCCACGACGGCGTAGACCACCCCTTCTTGGCCAGAATACGATGCCAGGAGAGATGGTCCTCTTTGGAGAGGGTCTCGCCGCGGTCTTGTTTCTCCCGCAGGGCTTTGGGATAATTCTCAGCGATGAATGTCCGGGCTTCGAGCCGGAACGCATTGTCTTCCGCAGAAAAGTCGAGGTTCATGTCGGGGCTCCCTGACGCGTACGCCTACAGCGTAAAAATAAGCGATGCATCCATAGCGAAACGTCTGCGCCTTGGGAAGATGACGTTTACGTCAACGGAAACATTTTATCGTGGGTCTTCCGCCTCGGGCATCTTGAACTGCAGGTGGATGACGATCCGACCGTCCTTCACCCGCGGATCGCCCGGCTGAACGTGAAAGTTTCGAACCAGTTGCAGGGCAAAGCTCCCGACATTGGCATTGAGCGGTGCTTCCGAAACCAAATGGCAATTCCGCAGTCTATTGGACGGCAAGACATTGCAGGCGACCACCGCCCTCCCCTGGTGTGGCGGTGGCGGGTGATCCACTAGGCCGCCAAGGCCAGCAGCGGCTTTTGTCGGGCGGCACGCCAGCCTGGAAAAATCCCGCCGATTAGGCCGATAATCAGAGCCAGTGTCACGGCCTGACTGATGATTTGCGGACCAATCTGCAGACGGAAGGCCACCTGGGTAAAGCCGGCACCAAGGGTCGACGCCGACAGGCCATTAAAGCCCACAGCGCAGATCGCGACACCGAGAAGTGCGCCCAGGGCAGAGAGTACTAAGGCCTCCACCATGGTTCCCATAAAGGCAGAAAACCCGGAAAAGCCGATCACCCTTAAGGTGGCGATCTCGGCAGCCCGGCTCGAGACCGAGGCGTACATGGTGTTGAGCGCCCCAGCCAGGGCTCCAATGGCCATGATGATCCCAAGCGGCCAGCCGAAATACTTGATCAATAGGCCCGAGCGTTCCGCCTGGGCGGCGTAGAAGTTCAGTTCGCTTTGCGCCTTGAGCTGCAGGCGCGGCTCATCCTTCACGTACTTTTCAAAAGCTGCCATGGCTGCAGGGCTCGTCAGGACGACCCGCGCGGTTTGGAAGGAGGTGCCCCTGTTGAACAGGCTTTGAACCACCGGCGCGTCGGCCCAAAGCTCGGACTCAAACACGGTGCCGGGGGCCTCGAACACCCCGACCACCTTCCAGTTTTGAGTACCGAATCGAATGGTCTTGCCCATTTCGAACCCGGCGAATTCCCGGAGTAGTCCAGCGCCGACCACGATTTCATTGGAGCCAGGCGTGAACATCCGGCCCTGTTTGATCTTGGCTTGCTTGCGGACCAAAAGGCCGTCTGGGCCAATGCCGCGCATGGGCATGTTAGCCTTGGTGCCGGAAGACTTCTTGATCCCGTCTACCACCAGCATGAGCTCAGATGACACAAGGGGATGACCATCTGGCCCAGCCTTCACACCGGGGCCTTGGCCCAGGAGGTCTGACTGTTCCTTGGACATGGAACTGTTGAGTTCCGCCTCTGCGCCATCGCGAAGGACAATGGCCACATCCGTCGCCCCTGACCCCTTGAGGGTCTGATTGAACCCATTGGCCAGGGATAGGAATCCCAACAGCACAGCCACGACCAGGGCCACCGAAACCACCGTTGCCAGGGACATCCAAAGGCGCTGCGGAATCGACCGCACATTTAAGGCGATCACGGAACCGGTCTGTCGAAGCAGGCTCATCTCTGGTCTCCCTAGCGCCGGTTCAAGGCG
>Ga0007795_10000603_pt1 | contig 11867 bp, 8 predicted proteins | sample CryBogmetaGMA1M_FD_60369 | JGI IMG/M metagenome (GOLD analysis project Ga0007795, IMG submission 60369) | Freshwater microbial communities from Crystal Bog, Wisconsin, USA - MA1M | ecosystem: Environmental > Aquatic > Freshwater > Lake | place: Crystal Bog, Wisconsin, USA | collected 2009-07-06
GTTGTTGCGTCTCAAAAAGTGGTTTTAAACCTCGACGTGTCGCGAAAGCCCGTGGCTTCGACGCTTTCGATGTTTCATTCCGCCGATTGGCGGGAAATGCTGATCGGCCAACCTGTTGAAGAACGATTCAGCACGCTGCCCGACGGTTCGTTCGACGCGATTTTTTCGGCCCACGCGCTGCCGCGGCTTTACGCACATGAAGTGTCATCGATGTTGCAGCACTTCCATCGCCTGCTAACCGATGAGGGCTTTGCGATTTGCACGTGCACCGATTTAAAGGCGATTGCAGCGCGGATCATCGCCGATCAATTTCTGGTGCCGGTGTATGAGAGCCCTGCGGGACCCATTACCCCGCTCGATATGATGTTTGGTCATCGTGCGTCGATTGCGGACGGGCATGTTGATATGGCCCATCGGACTGGATTTACCGTTGCGAGCCTGATCGATGGGTTAACGCAAGCAGGATTTTCCTCGGTTCGAGGCTTGGCTCGTCCGCAAGAGATCGACCTTTGGGTTGTCGCTAGTAAACGTTCGCGGAGCGATGATGAATTCGCCCGTTTGATCGAAGAGATATTCACAGGCATTCCAGCTTAAATGAGATCTGCGGTTCATCCCCCAGACAATGTGTAAAAACGGGTTGCAATCCACATGACCAAATTATCGATCGTCAGTAATTTTTATAACCAGCGTGCGGAAGTTGAAAAGCAGGTTGCGCATTGGCAGAGCTATCCGAAAGCGTTGAAAGACCAGCTCGAATTTGTGCTGATTGATGATTGCTCGGATGAAGAGTTCCGGATCGACGCTCCCGATCTCAATCTTCATTTTTACCGGATTACCAGCGATATTCCATGGAATCTGTCGGGAGGACGGAACTTGGGGGGCTATGTTGCTGCTTCCAATTGGTGCTTGTATTTTGATATTGATCAGAAATTATTTGGTGAACCTTTAGCGGCGATTATTGATAATATCGGAGCCCTTGATCCGAAAACGATGTATCATTTGAAGGTTCAAAATTTCATCGACAGCAATACCAATACGGCGCTGGAATTTGCGATGAGCACCTTCCTCGTCAACAACCATTCGTTCAAATATATGGCCCGCTATGACGAGGATTTTGTCGGCTATTATGGCTATGAAGATCTCTACATGATCAAGGTTTGGGAAGCCAATGGTGGCAAACGTACACTTTTGACCGATATGTATTATTTTGAAGATGTTGGCGTCAAAACCGAAAATCTAAGCCGGGATTTAAGCCGGAACCTGCATATGGCGCAGACGAAAATGACGGCTGGGCTTGAAAACTCACCCGGCATTCTGCGCTTTAAATGGAAGAAGATCGTTTGAAGCTGATCAGATCGTATTTACGCTTTCAGCCCATTCGTCCAAGCCGTCATAAAGCTTGTCAGCGAGGTTTGGGTTGACTGGTTACCGTTCAAAATGGCCTGCATGGACGCGAATTGGGTCACGTAATTTTGTTGAATTTTCGTCATTTTATCGTCGAGGTCACTTTGCTTGATCGCTATGGCGTCGAGCTGGGTTGTGGCGTTTTTCGAGGCTGATTGTAAGGCCGAGCTTGAGCTTTGCACATTTGCGAGCATGTCCGTGAACCGCTCAACCAAACCTTTGGAAAAATTCAGATTGGTGGAATATCCAACCACAGCACTTCCGGAAACGTTTGAGGGCAAGGTGATCACGATGCCGTCCGCTGTCGTTCCTTTGCCTGCCGTAATCAAGCCATTAGCAAGGGTTGCGGCCTCGCCATTGATTGTCCAGGTCGATGCGTCTTTTTTAGCAATCGTATAGAGGCCCGGCTGAGCGGTCTTCGATACAGAATTCAAAGACAATCGGCTGTCGTCAATCGACCGCTTTGATGCGAGAACGGCCTCCGCTACTTCTGGCGTCGCTCTGAGCACTTTGGCGAAGGCGACATTGTCGACGGTCAGCGTTCCGTCTTTATTGGTGGCGACGCCGAGTTCGGCCAGCGTGTGGGATTTACCATCATAGCCGGTGATGGATTGTGTGGTGAACCGGCGGAGCTCGTCGAGCAGGCGACTAGCCGAGGAATCGTTCGCAAGCCCGCCTTTTTTGGCCGGATTGGGATCGTAAACCGTTTCGGCTTTGATGTTTGTGATCATCGTATTGAAGCCAGAGACCAAGGTTGCCATCGCATTGGTTAGGCCATCGCCGTTCACCTGCGAGCCAAGGGCTACGCTGCTGCCACCCGTTGGTGCCACGGCGGTGATACTAACGCCCGGAAGGACACTATCGAAATTATTGGTCGCGGATGTCACCGGCACGCCGTCAATCGTAATCGACGCATCGGTGCCTGCAACCGTCTGATAGCCGTCAATAGCGTTCGCGGTAAAGCCGGTTGACGCGAGCATTGGTTGGCCTGCGCCATCAAGCAGCGGCCGCCCAATCGAGTCATTGACGGTCACGGTTGAGGTGAAGGCGCTTGACGCGCCCGACCCGTGCTGAACCGAAAGATAATATTGCGGTGCTGCTACGGTGCCACCCTTAAGGATGGTTGCTGAGAAGCCGGTTATTTTGTTGATTTCGTCGCGAAGGGTTGGAAGCGTGTTGAACTTTGCCAGGTCAATCGAGGTTTTCTGGGTGGCACCCGCGCCATTCGTCCAAGACAGATTAAACGACTTCCCCGCATCGGTACCGAGCAAACTCGTGTTGAGGCTGGTCATTGGCGGGAACAGTGCTTTCGAGGCTGTCGAAAGCGAGTTGACCTGAACATTGCCGCTAAACGTCGAAGGGGCACTTTTTCCAGTAAACGCCATCGTGACTTTCGAAGGGTCACTGCTTGTGGGGCTTCGCTGAAAGGTATTTGGGTCGCCGAGCTGAGTGATGGAGCTCGCAAAGCTGGAGACGGTCGACAAGATTTTACCAACCGACGATACTTTGGCCGTCAAGGCCGTTTTTTGCGTATCGATGATCGCTTGCTGGGGTGCCTTGGCGGCATTGGTTAGATTTGCCGCTAAGCTCTTAATATCAATACCGGAGCCAGAACCGAGCGCATTGACGATATCGGTCGATCCGACGCTGCTAACCATGGTGTGGCTCCGAACCTGTTGGCCCTTCACGCGTGAAGGTGGTCTCTCTCTCCCTTAGGACGGCGACCACCCCGATAAGTTTACCGGGATGGTCCGCGTGTTAGGGGAGCCTCTCCTTACTGCTTGAGCAAGGACAGGATCTGCTGCGGCTGCTGGTTGGCTTGGGCGAGCATGGCGGAAGCGGCCTGCTGGATCACCTGTGCCTTCGACAGCGCGGTTGTTTCAAGACCGTAATCGGTATCCAGAATACGCGAGCGGGCTGCCGACATATTCGTGGTTGCCGAGGTCAAGCTGTTCACAGCGGCTTCGAGACGGTTCTGCATAGCACCGAGATTAGCGCGTTGCAGGTTGACCGTATTCAGCGCGCCGTCGAGTGCGGTGATGGCAACCTGAGCATTGGCCGAGTCGCCGATGCTGAGCGAGCCGCCGCCCTTCGAGCCAACGTTTTGTGGTGTCAGGCCGAGCTTGGACACAACGGTTGGAGATGCTGCATAATCTTCAATCCGGATGATACCACCCGTCAAAGACTGCAAGCTCAGACGACCGTTGATCGTCACGCCGGTAGCCGCGCTCATCGCAGTCGAACTAGCCGAGTCGGCTTCCGAATAGGCCGTGAAGAGCAGGTCATTGTCCTGATTTTCAAGGTTGATATTCGCGCCCGTCGTGGCCGTCAGAAGGAGGTTACCAGCAACATCTGCCGTGGCAACCACACCGTTAATGCCAGCGGCGTTAATGGTTGAAACAACGTCAGCGATGTTCTTTACTGGACCGTTGCTTGGGCCAGCCGTTGCAAAGTCGATCACATTGCCGTTGATCGTCACGTTGAGCGTATTGCTCGCGAGCGAAGCGGTCGATGGAGCGGTTAGATCGAGGGTGATGGTGACGGCCGTTGTTGCCTTGGCGGTAACATTGGTCTGACCCGAAATCGCATTGATTGCATTCGCTTTGGCGAGGGCCGATCCATCGTCTGATGGCTTCAACTTCACGCCGTTGATGCGGATATCATCGTCCAAGGTGATGGCGGGGCCAGTAACCGAGGTGCTCGAAAGAACGCCAGAGGCCGATGTTTCGTTGAAGCCGAGCGACATCACATTTATCGCCGTGCCGACGTTTCCTGAGTAACCGTTCGGCTTATCGTTTGCGACAACGGAGATATCTGTCCGATCAAGGCTGGTCAGCGACAGGTAACCCGTATAGGTGCCCGCAATAAAGCCGGCATTAGTAGGGGCGTTACCCTGAACCGAGATGTCTTCACCGGTATTGTTCGTCAGGGTGATCGTATTATCCGAGTTACGCACGGCAACAATGCCTGGCGCATCACGGTTAATATTGGCAACCAATTGGTCCATACCGGAGGCTGCACCAACATTCATACCGTTGATTTGCAAATCACCGTCAGCGAACGCACCCGTGTTAGGAGCAACGCCCGTAATGCTGTTGGTTGCAACTGCTTGAACGCGGTGAGCGCCGGTGTTCAGGTTGATAGCGGAGGCCAACTCCTGGGCGCCGTTCGATCCGGTGAAGGATGCTGCGGATGTGGTCCAGTCATAGCCATTGATCTTAACGAGGTTGTTGCTGAGCGAGCTATAGGTCGCTGCATCAACACGGCCGCTGTTCAGCTGGCCGGTGATGGCCGAGCCCTGAAGACCTAGTGACTTGGAATCTGTCTTCTGTAACGCGATCGAGACGGTGTCGCCTTGGCGAACGCCGGTTTGCAAATCAACCGTTGCGGACGAACCGTCGAGCAGCTTAATGCCGTTGAAGTTCGTCGTGGACGAGATGTTGTCGATCTGCGCGGTGAGCTGGGTGAATTCGACCTGCATCGCGGCGCGGTTGTCGTTGGAGAGCGTGCCGTTCGAGGACTGAACCGCAAGTTCACGCATACGCTGAAGGATGTTGGTGACTTCGCCGATGGCACCTTCCGCCGTCTGGGCGAGAGAGATACCGTCGTTGGCGTTGCGGATGGCAACTGCCAAGCCGCGAATGTCGGATGTCATACGGGTCGAAATGGCGAGACCCGCCGCGTCGTCGGCCGCACTGTTGATGCGTACGCCGGTCGAAAGACGCTCCATCGCTGTTGTCAGCGAACGAGCGTTATTTGTCATACTAGCCTGCGCCCGAAGTGCGCTGATATTCGAATTAATCACGGTCATGGGTTTACTCCGTTTCGTGTAACTGCCCTAAGTTAGCAATTACCGTGCCAGTTTTTTTCCCAATGAAATCAATGCTCTATTGGGTATCTCCGACACTTTTTTCGAATCACCCGTCATTTTCCCGTCGATTTGAAATCTTTTTTCGTCAGTGTTCCGACGCTTTTCGAGGTGTCTTTCCCTCCGATGATTGCAAGGCCCATACCTTCTTTGGAGTGCAGGCAAAGAAAAAGCCCCCCGCATTGCTGCGGGGGGCCTTATTCGTTCAGCTCTGAAGGGTAACGCTTACTTCAGAAGCGAGAGTACCATCTGCGGCTGCTGGTTGGCCTGGGCCAACATCGCGGTCGCTGCCTGCTGGACAACCTGCGCCTTGGAGAGCTGCGTGGTTGCGGTCGAGTAGTCGGTGTCCTGAATACGGGAGCGAGCGCCCGTCAGGTTGTTCGAGGTCGAGGTGAGGTTGTTCACCGCGGCCGTTAGGCGGTTCTGCATCGCGCCAAGGTTAGCGCGGTTCAGGTTGATGGTGTTCAGCGCGCCGTCGATGGCGGTGATCGCCAAGCCGGAATTGTCCGCCGTCTTGATGCTCAGATTGCCGCCAACCTTGGCGCCGGCATTCTGCTGCGACATGCCGAGCTTGTCCTGGATCGTTGTGGTCGTGTTAAAGTCTTCGATCCGGATCGAGCCGCCGCCCGTTGCCGTAAGCGTGAGACGACCCTGTGCGGTGAAGGCTGTCGAAGCGCCAACTGCACCTTGGGCAATGGCTGTGCCTTCGTCATTATAGACGTTAGCAAAAAAGCCGGAGCTTGCGGTGTCGTCGATCACGATGTCGGCACCGGTTGTGGCGGTCAATTGAAGCTGACCGTCTGCCCGACCGCTTGCAACAACACCGTTCACGCCTGCTGCGTTGATGGTTGAAACAACGTCGTCCAGATTTTTTACCGTGGTCAAATCAATTGCACTGCCATTGATGGTGATATCCGTTGCCCCTGCTGGAAGCGAGGTAAAATCTAGCGAAGAGGAAACCTTCGTTAACGCGGTCGCCGTAACACCTGTGTTGCTGGAGATTGCATTGATAGCGCTAGCCTTTGACAAAGCCGAACTGTCGGCGGTTGGGCCAAGTTTGAAGCCGTTGATGCGGATATCATCGCTGGCGTCGATGGCTGTGCTAACCGTAGGATCTAGGCCTTTGCTGAGAACCGTACCGTCGATCTTGGTTTCGTTAAAGCCGAGCAATTGAACCTCAGAAGCCGTGCCTACGTCGGTGGCATAGCCGTTGAACTGATCGTTTGCTACAACCGAAATTGCCGTGTTGTCGAGGCTCGAAAGCGATACGAAGCCTTGATAAGTGCCTGCCGTGAAGCCTGCATTGGTTGGTGCAGTACCGGCAATAGTAATTTCATTACCGGTATTGTTGGTCAGGCTGATTGTGGTGTCACTGTTTAAAACAGCGGTAATACCGGAGGCGTCACGGTTAATGTTGGCGACCAATTGGTCGAGTGATCCTGCAGCGCCGATCGAGACGTTATTAATGCTGAGGTCACCAGCCGCGAAAGTCGTCGTATTGGGTGCAACACTGACGACGCTGTTCGATGCCGTTGCTTGAACGCGATGCGCGCCGGTGTTCAGATTGATTGCCGCGGCCATAACCGAAGCGGTGTCGGCCGTTGCTGTTGATACGTTGGTTGCGCCGGTGGCCGTTGTGAAATCATAGCCATTGATTTTCACAAGGTTGGCTGCCGACAAAGCGGAGGGAGCTGCTGACACGCGGCCGCTGTTCAACTGGCCTGCCGTGCTCGAACCCTGTAGACCAAGTGACTTCGAGCTTGTCGATTGCAACTGAATGGCTACCTGATCGCCAGCGGCGGTGCCGGTCTGAATGTTAACCTGCTTGGTCGAACCATCGAGCAGCTTGATGCCGTTGAAGTTTGTTGTCTTTGCGACGTTATCGATTTCCGCAGTCAACTGCGTGAATTCGACCTGCATGGCCGAGCGGTTGTCCGATGAAACGGTTGCGGTGGCGGACTGAACGGCCAATTCACGCATACGCTGCAGCATGTTGGTGACTTCGCTCATCGCCGATTCTGCCGTCTGGGCGAGCGAGATGCCGTCATTGGCGTTACGGATAGCAACCGCCATGCCGCGGATGTCCGAAGTCATCTTGGTGGCAATGGCGTTACCGGCGGCATCGTCGGCGGCGCTGTTGATGCGCAGACCGGTCGAGAGCTGCTGCATAGCAGAGTTCAGAGCAAGCGAGTTCTTCGCGATGCTCGATTGTGCGCCCAAGGCGCTGATGTTTGAATTAATAACGGTCACTGGTCTTCTCCGTCTTCTCTGGTTTCCCGCAGGAGCATGACGCTCAAACGGATCGTGGTATTCGTCTTAGGTTCAACCCCTTTGGGAGGGGTGGCCTCGCCCTAACTCTGGCTGGTCAAGGAGGAAAACGGTCAGGCTTGAAATTTCTTTAGGGATTTTTCTTGCGAAAAGAGTCGGGAAGCACGATCTTGCCGCCCGTAGGTATGTGGTGCGTGGTTTTAGGTCGGGTAAAAAGCGTTGATGTCTGGACCGGAAGAACTGATCGAAAGGCTGCGTGGGCTTGATTTGAAAGCGCTGGCGCTTGACGAATTGAATGCGCTTTTACGGGAAGTCCGCATCTTGCTCGGCGGCGATAAGGCCAACCGTGCCCTTGATCTTGAAGAACGCGTACGCGTGTTGCGCGTTTGGCACATTTTGGTCTTGCTGGGTGCGGATGCAGGAATTCAGGAAGATCAGGAAGATCAGGACGAGGGCGACCCATCGTCTGTCGCGCCTGAAGCCGTGACACAAGCTCCAGAGAATGCCGACGAGATGCCCGTTGCTTCTTTAGATGCAATCACCGATCCCGTCGTTCTACTCCACGAGCATCAAGACGAACCGGACGGTGAGGCGATGGCTTATGGTCCGTATCAATTGGTCGAATTCCCAGCCTTTGCAACCGGCGTCCATCCAGAAGACATTATGTCGTCAGAGATGAAAGATGCGCCTTCAAAGACCTATGACGCCCAGCAGCGCATGCGTTTACGGTTGGTGAAACAGGGGACGTTGATGAATCGGTTGCTTCCGGCAGGGACAATCGTTCTGGTCTACCCGTTGGATGGGCAACACCTCTTGGATCAAGGGATTGCTGAAAGGCTGCCGCTGGGTTTCGCGCCGGAAGCTGAGCGCACCTCCGACATGCAGGAATCTTAAATCGCGTGCGATTGAAGGCCTTCAGACGCATCGCGCGAGGCGACGCCCTTTTGGGCTTGTTCCTGCATCTTCTGAGGATCAGCCGACCATTTGCTGGCCGAATCCAAGAATTTTGCCAATGAATCGACACTGAGTGGAGCAGTATCTTCTGGCGCCGTTGGCGTTGGGGAGGGCAGGGCGGCATTCGATGCTGGCATAGCAGGTGCTTTAGGCGTCGATGGTGTCCGGGTTGCTACAACCACTGGCGTTTGTGGGGTTGTTATCATTTGGGCCGTTGGTTGCGCGGGCGTTTTTGCCAACGCATTGGCGAGCGTTTCTGGCGCTTTGAGACGTTGGACGAGTGCGTTAACGGTCGTTGCGCGCTCAGGTGTAACGCCTTCGGTCAGAGCAAGGGCTGCAACCTGAACCGACTTGCGGCTCGCCGGCGTTGCGGTATCAAACCGCTGGGCGAAGCGCTGATAAATATCGGCAAAGGAGGCAGGGGCGCCGCCTTTGTAAAAGATGGACTTATTCGCATTTGCGGCGGCGGGAAGAATATCTGCCGCCGGGGCATTTGGATTAGATTTCATCCCTTCGAGAAATTTAGACGCGCCGCCTGATCCAAGAAAATGAGCGAGATAAAGATCGGTTGGACCGGTGACAGGGTGGCCTTGGGCCTGAAGGGCCTTGGCATTATCAACCGCGTAGTGAGCGGCGAGCCGAGCCGAAATTTCCGGATTGGTACGCATATCAAGAATACGCTGACGATCAGTAGCATTTGCCGCGCCGCTTTTAAGCGCCGATGCTTCGCTGCTCAGCCCCATCGAGTCGCCATGCTGTTCAACGACTTTCAACCAGGTATCGCGCGTGAACTGAAACAGGCCGGTTGCCGAACTGGTTCCTGCTTTGGCTTGCGTATTCAGGCCACTCTCAATCTTTGCCTGTTGAAAGAGGAAGCTGAAATCAACGCCCGTCGCACTCGCAGCCGATTTGATGGCCCCGAAGATCGGGTCCGCTGCAAGGGTGCTTGAAGATACAACGTCATTAACGGCCATTGGTGCGCGTTCCGCTTCACAAAAAGTTCATTCGCTGGTGTCAAATCTCACTTAGCAATATCCGTACCAAGCGCGACGTTCTCGTTGTCATTCCTTGAGCCGTGCTATAGGTATCGAATCAATTGAGTGGGTGGTTTTGTGATGGATGGTATGTTTTCATTTGGCGCGCTTGCCATTGTTGTGGCTGTGCTGGTCATCATGGTCACGTTCCAGCAATTTCAGCAGAACAGGCAATATCGCGAGATCCAAGATCGCTTACGCGAAATGCGCCAAGCCGAGAGGCTTGAACAGATGGCTCATAACCTCAGAACAGAGCGTTCGACGGTTCTCGACCCCATCACTATTCTGGAAGCTACTCTTCAAAGCTCGGGCCGCGCCCTTTTAACGCCCGAAGAATTGGCGCAGGTAGAAAATGCGCGTGCAAGGGTGAAAACCATCAATGAAACGCTTGCCGGCAACCGGCAATGGATGGGTGCGCCTTTTGATCTGGACTGGCTCGAATTCCTCGATCGTATTCCGATTGTCAGGAAGGCTTATTTGGCAGCCAATTATTCGGAGACCACGGCACCTGCAGGAACAGACGCTACAGCCAATCACGCCTCTGTGCCAGCGCCGCCAGCCAGTCCTTCAGGTTCGTTTACTTAAGATAATTAAACAGAGAGAGCTGAGCGATCCTCGTGAACGAGGTTTGCGATGCATTCAGGTTCAATGTTTTCTGGCTCAGTTCGGTTGCCACATCTTCAATCTTTGAATCCTCAATGCTCGAACGCACGGTTTTGGCGCTCATGATTGCGGATTGACCGGCGGTTTGAACATCGTTGACCTTTTGCTGCCGCGCGCCACTGATCGTTTGGTAGATGTTGAGGTGATCAATGGCGGACTGCATATCGGTGATGGCACCGGGGCACGGCTTGCCAGAGTTGAGCGCCTCAACTGCACTCTTAATCATAGCAAATATCGAGACAGAGGTTTGGCCATTCGGGCGGCTTACCTGCATGAAGATTTCCTGACCACTGCTCGATGTTGGTGTCGTCACCCCTTTGGCAATTTCAACTTCACGGCGACCGGAATCGCCGTTGTAATGCACCACACCCGATGGGTCGGTGGTGAAGGGCAGCTCTCGGGAGTGGTAGCCGCCAAAGAGTTGATCGCCACTGCTATCAACTGAATTGCCAAAGGTTACCAATTGCTCGGAAATTTGCTGCATTTCGGTAGCGAGCGTTTTACGCACGGAGGCATCATTGGTGTCGTTGGTTCCTTGGATCGCTAGTTCTTTGAGGCGGATGGCCGAATTGACCATGTTGGACAAAATAGTGTCTTCCTGCGAAAGCCGCTGGGTCGCCACGCCAATGTTACGATCATATTGGTTAAAGGCTGCTTCTGACTGCTTCAAGCTCTGGATCTTGATATAGCCCGCTGGATCATCGGACGGCTGCAAGATCTGTTTGCCTGTCGATATTTCCTGTTGCAGCCGAGCGATGCGGGTTTGTAAATCGCTCATGCCGGTAAGCTGTGAATTAAAAAATGCCTGCGAATTGATCTGCATGATGAGCCTCAGAAAGCCTTCAGAATGGAAGCGAACATGTCACGGGCGGTTGATATGATTTGCGCGCAAGCCTGATAGGCCTGCTGCATTTGAAGGAGGTTTGTTGCTTCAGCGTCCATATTAACACCTGTCGACGAGCTATAGGCGGCGTTCAGATTGTCAGATACGGTCTTCGTTGATGTCGCGGTCGTTAGTGCAGCTTGGGAGGACGCTCCAATCTTACTGATCTCGTTCGCGTAGATGTCCTGGAAGGTACCTGAACCCGGACCCAGAAGATCGGCGCTTTGAAGCTTTGCAAGTTTTAGACCATTCCGGTTGTCACCTGTCCGATTGAGATCGGTCGTGACCGTATAGGCATCGCCGACTTCAACATTGCCATCAATCTGGAAAGACGCGCCCATATAACTGACCGGCTCGCCGTTGGAAAAGGAGCGTTTGGCCAAGAGATGACCGGAAGCTCGATCGGTAATCTCAATTTGACCTGGGCCCGCTATGTGAATGTTGATGTCCGGCAGCTGCGGATTCGTGCGCGTCATATGATCTGGAAATTGAGCCGTCAGCCGCCGTGATCCGCCGGGTGCTGCTTTTGTTGCCAGAACGAGATCTTCGGGGATTGGGCCCGTAACTGTAATGCTTTTGCCGATGCGAGAGACGCTGGCGCTGGTATCGAGCAACGCTTTATTGGCCGCTCTGTCGGTTACGGCAGAACGTATTGATAATCGACCGGCCGTTTGAGTAGCCGTCAGATCTGTCGCCAAAAATCCAAGCTGCACGGCTTGATTGAGAAGGTTTGATGTATTCGTCGCAAAGCCTAACGCGGGCGAGCTCATCGCTGCGCTGAGCACCAATTGAC
>Ga0007795_10000604_pt1:0-10000 | contig 11865 bp, 9 predicted proteins | sample CryBogmetaGMA1M_FD_60369 | JGI IMG/M metagenome (GOLD analysis project Ga0007795, IMG submission 60369) | Freshwater microbial communities from Crystal Bog, Wisconsin, USA - MA1M | ecosystem: Environmental > Aquatic > Freshwater > Lake | place: Crystal Bog, Wisconsin, USA | collected...
GTTTCAATTGTGGTGACGATTTGTTTTGTTCCATTTCATTTCATTGTAATTAATTAAGTAAATAAATAAATGCAAAAATTACATTTATTTCTTTATTTTATATTCGCTGTATAATAAAAATAATATTATTAAAACTGTTATATAAAGTTTATTTTTGTATTATTCAATAAATTAATAAATAATAAATAGATTATTTTTGACAATTATGGATAAACAACGTTTTATGATGATGCACATGCAACCGTACACATTTTCAAAATCAAATTACAATAGCATTATACCATTGAAAATTTTTCAAACCTGGCATTCAAAAGATTTACCGCCAAAAATGAGAATGCGCGTCGAAGAATTAAAACAACAAAATCCTGAGTTTGAACACTTTTTATTTGATGATGACGATTGTAGAGAATTTATAAAAACTAATTTTCCGATACATGTGTTGAATGCTTATGATAGATTAATACCGGGAGCATACAAAGCAGATTTGTGGAGACTGTGCGTGTTGTATATAAATGGCGGAATTTACATGGACATAAAACTTCTGTGTATAAATGGTTTCAAGCTCATGGAACTAACCGAAGCAAATCATTTTGTTAAAGATAGAGGAAAACCATTATCAATATATAATGCATGCATGGTGTGTCAAAAAAATCATCCATATTTATTAATGGCAATAAAAAAATTGGTTACAAATATAAAAAATAATTTTTATGGTAATTCTCCTTTAGAGCCAACTGGACCAGTCATGCTTGGAAATTTAATTTTAAATAACAAATTACGTGTAAATATAGATATGACTTATTTCTGGTGTGGAAACGGTTGTGTAAATAATGGCTTCATAATTTTTAAAAACAGGTTTGTAATTTCAACCGAATACCCAGAGTATGATTCCGAGAGAAAAACATTGTATAATTCTATAAATACCAAAAGGTATGATGAGTTATGGTTTGAAAAAAAAATATACATGCCATTAAATTAAATTAAATTCACTGATGCATATTTAACATTTATACGTATAATAAAACACGTTTTTCTGGTTTGGTTTTCATGCATCGCTTCAAACAAAAATACAGCGACGTGTGCAAAAATGGTCGACCTATGCGCTCAATATCATCTTCGCCGTTTTTGAATTTATAATTTAGAAGCGCGTATATGCACAGCGATGACAGGCTGTAAAGCCACGACGTTGCGGTTAAATTCATGGGCAAGTGCTTTAATTTGCTTTCAGCCAACTCTAGCGGCAAAAATGAAGTCTGCTTGTTTACTTGCAGTGGAACATCTACTCGCAATTCATTCTCGCGGCTTTTTTGTAATATTTTTTCACCATTTATAAATACGAAATCGAATGTTGGTTCTTCTGACTCTGCTGTTGTTGTTGTTGTTGTTGCTGTTGTTACTTTTGCTGTTGTTACTGTTGCTGCATTTTCAATGACAATAATGTCTTCTAAACTAAAAAATGGAATTGCTCTGCCGTATTCGTTCATTGCGTATTGCAGCAAGGTGCCGACATCTGCCAGAAGTTTTAAAACAAGCGTGTAAGTAAGCCCATCCATGTTTTTGTTGTGAATATGGTTGTTGTTGTCATGCATCTTTTCTAAAAACTGCTTTAGCGACTCCACTCGCGTTGCTTTGAATTTCAAAGTGTCGCTTGTACTTGTGTTTGTGCTTGCGTTTGCACTTTTTTTTATAACGTGTTTTATGGTTCCCGCATCTTTTATAGCTCGCAATAACTCGGAAGATGATGGAATTTTTAGAAAATATGTTGAATCATTTCCCTTGTATACAGCACAATCTTCCACCTTGTGAATAAGTTTCATTTTTTCTCTTGATTTTTATCTTGGTTATATCTCTTGTATTATTATTTATATATTTTTATATAATATAAATTTTTTATATATATTATATTATTTAGATATATAAAATGCCTTACACTCTTAGAAAACAAAAAACGAGAGGATATAAAGTGTGCAAACGAGGAACCCGCAAGTGTTTTTCTAAACGCCCTCTCACAAAATACATGGCAAAACGCCAAATGCGTGCGCTATATCTTCATGAAAGAATCGGAAAAAAATAAAAAATTAACTCGCACTCGACTGAGAAAAAATAAAAATAATAAAAATTCAGCTCTAACTCTTATTAAAAAAAATAAAAAATATTTTTATTAATTTTTATTAAATTTTATTAAATTTTATTAAAATCTATTTAATAAAATTTATTTTGAGTTTGGCCAACCAACTCTTACATACATTTCCAAAAATATCTTCCAAAATTGATGTGTCTCTCATTGCTGTCGCTGTTGCTGTTATAAAGCTGATTCACTAGCGAATTCCATTCTTTGTGCCAGGCGTATTCATCACATTTTTGCTCACTGTGCTGGTTTTGGGTTGGGATTTGAATTTGGTGGTTCTGCATTTTGCCTTTTGTGTATTTTGTGTTGTCTTTTGTGTCAGCGATTCCCAGAAACCTCACAATGTCGCTTTCACCGCATCCCACGCGCCTCGACAAAATGTTTCCGCTTGAATAGTACTGGAGCCGGTGTTCTGAATCCAATTCGGATTCTGATTCCGATTTTAGCGCCCACAACAAGATTTTTGGAGCCGCATATCCAAACTCGGCATAGACGCGCACAGCCTCATTGTATGCGCTGTTGAATTTACACATGCAGTCACACGTCTCGCATTCTCCAATTCTGACATCAGTTTCGCGGTCCGCAAAAATTACAACCGTTAGTTGCGGATATTCCTTCAACTGCTTCGGCGTTATTCCCGAGTCAATCATCGTTTGTAGCACTGCAATCAAAGACAAATAAATATCAAGTTTGTCTTTATCGTCCTTGTTATCCTTGTTATCGCTGTTATATGGTCTCATTTTTTTTACATTTTTTACAAATGAATCTTCCAAATTATACAATTCAAGATTATTTCTGGTTTTACAATTGGCGTTCGCGGTTGTCGTTATAAGCCTTTTTCCGATTACCGATTTCTCCGCAACCGCTAGCGCGAGCCCGACTGTTCTGAAAGATGTTCCAGTTAGCACAGGAATCATGTACTTCAAGTTGGTTGTGTTCGCAGTCTCGAATTGTGAAACGTACGCTCGCCACTCTGCATTCTTGTCGCTTTCCAAATGATACAATCCATATTGAATATCAGTAACATGGTGCACAAGGTTGCTGCTTATACCCCGCTTATAATTCAGCATGTCGCTTTTCCACGTCTTGTATTTGTCAGCACATGTCTCGCGGTCATTGTTTTTGCCGGTTTCATTGAGTTGGTTGGTTTTATTGGTTTGATTGGTTTGGTTGGTTTGTTTATCGACATTCAGGTTTAGAAAAGCGGCATTTTGCAATTTTTGCGTCCGTCTGCCAACCCGGTCAAAGTCAATATTTGCCCAGTTTTGTTCGCACATCTTTATTTGCGGCGTCTCCAAATACCTGTTGAAAAAAGAAATCAGTTTACGATAATGAATTTTACACTTTAGAACGGCTTTATCATAAGATGTATTATTTGATTTATCTTTCGGAAGCCACATTTTATAATAATCACACGCCAACCGCTCGTACAAGTTGCCGTATTTTTTCGACTTGTTTTCCCTCGGTATCCACTTTGACACGAGTGAAACCGACTCGTATTTGGAATTTGTGGGGTCGTCATTATTGTCATTCTCATTCTCGTTGACGTCGCTGTAAAATGCAAGCACATCTGCCGCAAGACGCGCATTTACCATTCCCACCATGAAATCGGTCATCTCGGTATACGCCCGCATATCACGGTCGTCTCGCACGTTGATTACGCGCCGCATGTACGCAAAAAAACTCTTCACATCTTTCCACGAACCAATGTTGCCGTTGCTGTTGCTGTTGCCGTTGCTGCTGTTGACAAACAATTCCAGCGCATGTTTGGCTAGAGGCACGTCGATTCGCGCCCATTCAAAAAGCTGCATATATGCCAGATCGCGCTCTCCGTACCCATGGACAATGTCGCGCGTGTGCGCCATTAGCTGATAAAGGACTTCTGCATGCCACTTTCCGCGGCGCTTTCCATAATTTGTCGGCTGATTATTAATCGTGTTGTACGCTGTTTCTAAAATGGTCCTGTACTCTTCGCGAAGTTTTGTATGGTTCAAATAACTCGTTGACGTAGGGGAACGTAGTTCCCCTATGACCCCTCCTTTTACAGAGGGGGTTAAAGCCCCCCTTGAACTACGTTCCCCTATGACCCCTCCTTTTACAGAGGGGGTTAAAGGGGGGGCATACGCCCCCCCTCGATACAACTTTATCTTTTTATACATGTTTAAAATATCGGTTTTTAGCTTATTCATTATTTTCTCTTGCTCTTGCTGCTCTTGCTCTTGCTCTTGCTGTCGTGACATTGTACTTTCTTTATCCGGCGTCTATGTCTATAATTATATATAATATAATATAATATCTAAGTTGTTCTAATAAATAAATAAATATATAAATATACTTATTTATATTATATACATCCCGCATTCATACAACATTCATTCCATCATTCATAGACATTCATAGACAGTATAGCATGGCTAATATGGCGAATAATAATAATAATAATAATTTAGACGTAGACACAGATATTGACAGTTATGATGACGATGAGCTCTTGCAAATATTGGGCTTGGAAGATCCGACCGCCGAAGAAATTCGCGACAAGGTCGGCGTCATGATGCGCCAATACCCGTCCATTGCATTCTTTTTCGCACAAGTCGGTGAACGGCTCGAACAGACTTATGCGACCAAGAGCGACGCAATTCAAGCGATTGACGAGCAGCAGCAGGACGATGAGGCAAACGTCTGGCTAAAAAATCAATACTTGAAACAAGAAGGCTCAACACCTTTCAACACGTACACGTCGCGCGATAACAAGGTTCAAACGTTTCAAGATGACCAAAATAATCACGACCAAATGAAGAGGGAACGCTTGGGTGCAGTCGATGTCGTAAATGTCCCGGTTAGCCAGGGCACTCTCAATCCCGTTTTGAAAAATGTCACTTCCCGCATTGTCATGCTGGACAGCGCTTACAGACAAAATATTATTCCGTACGATTCGCCCGTTTCGGCGTCCACAGACTATACGCTCGACTTGTCAGACACGCTCAATAATACCCTCAGCTTGAAGCTGTCGTCCGTTCAAATACCTTACACCTGGTACAATATTGCCGGTTATCTTGGAAATTCGTGCTTTGGATACATTCTCGGCACATCTTCAACAACCGATTTTGGCGATGATTTGAATTTTAATGATAACATATTTTCCATTCCCAATAACCTTTATGGTAGCGCAAGTGACATTATAACTGCACTGAATGCCACTTCAACTTTGATGGCCATAAATTTGCATTTCAGTTTAACTGACGCTTCCGGGTCAGGAAGCACTGGAAACTATTTTACAATTAAAAATAATGGCTCAAATAAAATACGGCTCGTTTTTTACAATGGGAATAATCCAAACATGAATTGCAATCCGAAAGGCTGCAGGTCCCCTTCCAAACTTGATAATAACTTGGGGTGGATTCTCGGGTTTAGAAGCACTCTTGATTTGGCAATTGCATATGATATTCCGCCGGGTGACACAATTACAGCGAATGTGCCCTACACAAATGTCGGTCCCACTTATTTTTTGCTCGTAATTGACGACTTTAATCAGAATCACTTGAACCAAGGACTCGTCAACATTGACGACACCGACACTACTTTGAACGCGCCGTCTTACATTGATGCCGACATCAATTTTTCCTGCTTTACTTCCACTTCCGGATATAATTCACCATATCCGGTTTATATTCCCAATGCGCCAACCCGGCTGACTCAGGCGCAACTTTATTCCGCAAATCAAATTCTGGAAAATCGGAAAAATACCACCAGCTATCGCATCGCCGGTCCAACAACTACCGACGTGTTGGCAGTCATTCCGCTGAAAGTTGGCGGACTCTCGTTTGGAGAGAAATACATTGAATTCGGTAGTTCGCTTCTGCAAAATGAACGCGTCTATTTCGGTCCGGTTAATATTTCTCGCATGCGCGTCACTTTGCGCGACGATAAAGGAAACATTGTTAATTTAAACGGCGCTGATTGGTCTTTTTCGCTCATATCAACGCACCTTTATGAATTTTAGGGGAACCAAGTTTTAGGGGAACCAAGGTTCCCCTATGACCCCTCCTTATTAAATGGTTAAAGGGAGAGGTTCAAGGAGGGGGTCGTAGGGGGGTGCTCGTCGCCCCCTACACGTCGCCCCCTACATTTTTAAAAATTGATTTTTTTTTCTTTACATTCAATTTGTTCAAGTTCCAAATTACGCAATTGTTCAATGCCCGCGACAACTCGTTCTTCTTCAAATAGACAACATAATAATACTAATATTAATATTAATAATCCTGCCGCTGCTGCCGCTGCTGCCGCTGCTGCCGCTTTGCCTCTAACCACTCCGAATGTTCCGACCGTTCCAGTGGCTCCAATGGCTCCAAAAGCTCCGCTTAAAAAAATTTCACATGACTTGGAACCGGAATCGGAATTGGGCTATTGTTGCATTTGTTGCGACGAAATTCAATGCGAAAAAGGTCGCTTCGTTTTAGATTGCGGTCACACGTTTCACGGAAACTGCATTCTTCGCTCATTCAAACATGATAACCGCTGTCCAATGTGCAGGTCAAAAGTTGATGCTGCCGAGACTTCGTTGGATTATTTGTTCCCTTCAGCTCTTCGAATCAATTCTTCGATTATTTCTGCTGCCGCAGACCATTTCATCAACGACATGGGAAATATAACGGTGGCAAATGTCATTCACCGCATGCTTCTCATGTCTTCTGATAACCAAGACATGAGAAGTATTCAAATTCCGTACATTAAACGTATTCTTGTTCAGTTTGCAACCATGTTTATTGGAGGAATCGCATTTTCATACGGCGGCGGAGAACGCGATGTGCAAGAACCGGTTCCCATCGACATTGTAAATGATGAAAATCCTCTTCGTCCCGAGGATGAATACGATGCCGCAATAAGTAACCCGGCAATTGATGCCGCCATTTCATACGAATCCGTCATTTCCTCTGACTTGAATTTTGACGTTTCTAGTCCCGACAATGTTGGCGCAATTCTCCTCAGAAGAGCAATCACCCTCTCAGAGCTCGGCTCACAAAGAGCCGAGCTTGGACACAGGCGCGCTGCTAGAGCTGATGCCCGGCGCCAACAGATGCAACTCGTGCAGCAACATTTGAGAACCGAAATGCTGCGTCGTCAGGCGATTGCGGAACAACAACCAGAACAACAACAAAATATTCAGGGAAACAGTGACGATGAGACGGTCGTTATGGAACAGGATGAAAGTCAACATCAAAACCCTTGGGGACCTGAATTTTGAAATAAGGAAATATAATGCACATTAGAGTTCAGAAGGAATTCTTTAGTTTTATGATATAGTTTTATGAGACTTACTTAGGATTTTCTAGCGGTTTTATTTCTTCTATTTCTATTTTTTTTACTCTTGGATTTCCTTGCGCTTCTTCTATATTTGGTTTTTTTAGATTTTTTATCGATTCTGGATTTAGATTTAGATTTTTTTTTACCGCCGTAATTAATATTTTGGGGTATTTGATCCGCTCGTTTGGCTGCCATCTGGTCAAATGTTACTAATGATGACGGCTCTCGTGTTAAATCAAATTCGCCGCGGTGAGTTGGTGGAAGTGGCGGAAGGTTGGGGAGAATTGCATCATCTACCATTTGTGCATCTTCTTCGGCATCAAGCATTTTATCAAGCATTTTTTGTCCTTCTTCTGAACGTACATATTCATGACGACCAGAACCACTACGACCAGGACCGCCTCGACCACGAAAAGTGCCACGATTGCCTTCTCTTTCTACTATGGCATAAACACTTGGAAGTCTTGCTGGACTAGAATCATCGCGTACTACGCCAAAAATATTGGGTCTATCAGTAAAAAAATTAATAAGTTTACCATTTCTTATCATGTCATCAGGTATTATTATACGAGAATTTCTCATTAAACTTGCCAATCTATGCGCCCTTTCCCCAGTAGTAAATTCTCTTTGTAATAACCAATTATAAATTTGTCTAGCAACATCAATATTCGCCATTTTTTATATTTTTGTCTAAATTTATATGTTATATATTAATGTATTATAATAATTATTTAAAAATTATTGTAATAAAAATTGAAATATTATTTGTAAACACAGTAAATGTAAATAGCAAGACATAAAACATATAAAAAATGCTCTCAAGTCACGGAATTTCTGTAATAACTTCTTCTTCTTCTTCGAATCGTAATTGTTCGCCCGCAATGGCGACCTGCGATGGCATGTATTTGTCACCACCACCTTTTGTTGTTGTTCCGACAAAGTCTGATGGCGACAACGACGACGCAATAACCTTCCTCGAAAAGAAAAATCCGCATTGCAGAGATGCCCGCATTTCATTCGACGCGGGTCCCCACATTTATACCATTGACAACAACCCCTCTGTAAAATACACGTCCGTCACAACATGGAACCACCAACACTTTGAAGAGTTTGACGCAGACGCCATCATTACGCGCATGATGTCCGGGAAAAATTGGAATTTGAGCAAATACTATGGCATGACTCGTGACGAAATAAAGGCGACGTGGGACAAGACTCGAGACGATGCCGCCGCCGCAGGAACGCTCATGCATTACAACATTGAGCGCGTTTACAATGGCTGCAGCTTGGACCACGTGGATGATGGCTCTTCGGAATTTCAATACTTTCGACGCTTTCATGCAGACCACGTCGAGCGCTTGGAGCCGTTTCGCACCGAGTGGATGATTTTTCATGAGGAGCATCGCTTGTCCGGCTCCATTGACATTGTGTTTCGAAATTTGGACGATGGTACTTTTTCAATTTACGATTGGAAAAGAAGCAAGGAAATAAAGAAAACGGCATTTGGCGGCGCATTTGCAAAAACGCAGGGGATTGAACATTTGCCAGATTCAAACTTTTGGCATTATTCTCTCCAGCTCAATACCTATAAAACTATTCTAGAACAAAAATATGATATGGTTATTCGCGACATGTTTTTGGTTTGTTTGCATCCTGAAAATCCAAACAAATCTTATATTAAATTAAAGGTCCCGGACTTGTCCGATGAAATGCGCGAGTTACTCCCCAGTCCCCCCTCCTAACCCTAAAACATGAACATTTGATTTGGGTCCACTTGAGTTTGTCTACCTCCCATTAATTGAACTTTTTGACTATATTGTTTTTGTTTTATTAGCGCTCGCAACCGCATGAGAAGTTCGCCATTTGTAATCGTTGGACCCGTCTCTTTTAGTAACTCTAATAAAGATATGCAAAGAGCGCCTCCGTATTTTCCATTCTCATAAGCATCTTCGGCTGTTTGTGAATCTAAACAACCGCTAAGCATGCAAACATCGCCAACCGAATCTTGATATTTTGAATTCTTTGAAATGCTTTGAACACGAGTCATTTTTATTTTGCATATTTTTTTAACTAATGACATCTCTGCATCCGGTATCTTCATTATGCTTTTATTATATTCATCGATTTCAGCGCTGTTTGCATTGCTACTGCTGCTGCTGTCATTAAGCGTGTATGTTAAATCACAGCCTGTTCCGTTGTGGCAACAATCAAATATGAATGTCATGCGAACTCCTGCGGGTATCTTGTTTACAATATTGTTTCGAATCTCATCATCTGTAATATACTTTCCGTTTTCAAGTGTGTCAATGGGACACAAACATGAATCATAACCGCTGATTTCATCTCGATTTTGGTCTCTGATTAAACAACCGTGACCAGAATATAAAAATAAAAGCCGATCTCCGCGTTTCGAGTTTTTAACCATGTTTACTAAATTTAAAATAATATTCGCTCGTGTTGGTTTAACTGGCGTGTCATCTGTCATTTCCATTACTTTATCGTATTTCAAAACAGTCTTTAAAAATTTTGACATGTTGGCAACGTCATTAATACAGCCATTTAACTCAC
>Ga0007795_10000605_pt1 | contig 11862 bp, 11 predicted proteins | sample CryBogmetaGMA1M_FD_60369 | JGI IMG/M metagenome (GOLD analysis project Ga0007795, IMG submission 60369) | Freshwater microbial communities from Crystal Bog, Wisconsin, USA - MA1M | ecosystem: Environmental > Aquatic > Freshwater > Lake | place: Crystal Bog, Wisconsin, USA | collected 2009-07-06
ATATTAAAAAGCCCTTTCCGCGGAAAATCATAATTCTGTCTCAGGCGTTTTCGTACCAACATCATCAGAGGGTCATCGCGCGATGCGGTCATATCGGTAACTTTAATGCGAGTGCCATCGAGTCGTCCCGCGCAGCCGCCGACAGTTACCATTTTCAAATGACGATTTCGTACTTCATTAATTAATCCACACTTTGGTGAAAGTGAATCAATAGCGTCGATGACGACTCCGGTAAACCCGTCGAGAAACTCGCTCGGATTAGTGCGTGAAATAAAGCGGGTGATTTCCTTAATTTTAATATCAGGATTAATGGCTTTAGCTCGAGCCGCCATGACCGAGGTCTTGTTCAGTCCTTCATTTCCTATGAGTGCGTGTAGCTGTCGATTTGTGTTAGATGTGCAGACGGCATCACCATCGACCAGAATGATTTCGCCGACTCCCGAGCGGGCCAATGCCTCGACCGTCCAAGACCCTACGCCCCCTAAACCAATGACCATGAATTGACTTTCTTTTAAATGATTTAGCCCGGCTTTACCATACAGGCGGCCAATGCCAGCGAATCGGTTTAAGTAGGGTGTATCCATGAAACGTAAAAATAGATAATTTATATTAAATCCAAGTCGCAAGGTTGATGTTCGAGACTTGAAAGCATCGTGAAGTTTAAGATGCTCTTTTTCATTATGGCAGAACCGGCTTCCCACATTCCTAAACTTGTTGAGGTAGATTCTACGCCACTTTGGTACAGGATCACTGGCACTGTCATCTCAGCTATATTTATCGGATTAGTTATCGTATTGGGTTTTATTATTCGCGATTATTTGCGGGTCGATCCTCTGGCCAGTGTTTATCGTCAGTGCCGCAAGCCCCTGATTCAATATCGCCTCGAGAAAAATACTTGGCCCGAGGATTTCGATTTCGCTAAACCATCGGCTGATTTAGCAGCTTATGGATTTAATGAGGCGGTTAAAAAGTCGATGGGAGATTGTGATATACCTGGTAAGTGGAGTTTTACTCTAAACAAGGGTCCCATGGGTCCAGACAGTCCGACGGTTATCTTTCAGCCTACTCAGTCCGATATTTCTTCTCGAAGAGTTCTTTTAATTCTGGACGAGAGATTGGATGATGGAGTTCCTGAGACTGGAAACTTCAGGGTGACCGACGAGTTAGGTGCTTTTAAGCTGAAGGACCAGTAATGGCTTCGGCACGCGTTCGGAGATCGGCCTCGTAGAGTGCATCGACGAGTTGATCGAGATTTCCTTCTAACACTTGTTCAATACCGTGAACCGTTAAGTCGATGCGGTGATCGGTGATGCGATTCTGCGGAAAATTATAAGTGCGGATACGTTCTGAGCGATCACCCGAGCCAATCATATTCTTACGAGTGTCGGCCCGCAGTTCTCTTTCTTTGGCACGTGTTAAATCCAATAGGCGCGAGCGCAAAACGCGTAGAGCCTTTTGACGATTCCGCAACTGGGAACGTTCATCGGCACAGTAAACCATGAGGCCGGTAGGCTTGTGGATAATTTGTACAGCAGATTCAGTTTTATTAACGTGTTGTCCACCTGCACCACTGGCTCGCGCCACTGACATGTCTAAGTCTTCGGGTTTTAAAACAACTTCCGCTTCTTCAGCTTCAGCCAACACAGCAACTGTAGCAGCGGAAGTGTGTACGCGGCCTGATCCTTCAGTTGCGGGAACGCGTTGCACACGATGAACACCTGCTTCGTGGCGCAAGAGTGCGGTGGCACCTTCGCCTTCAATTAAAATGACGGCTTCACGCACTCCACCCAAATCGCTGTGCGATAAAGAAAGAAGTTCATGCTTCCAGCCTTTTTTCTCAGCAAAACGAGTGTACGCGCGTAAAAGTTCAGAGGCAAATAAGGAGGCCTCTTCGCCGCCGGTGCCGGCCCGAATTTCCACCATTGCATTACGAGAGTCGTCTGGATTCGGCGGAATGATTGAACGGATTAAAGTAACACGAGCGGCTTCGACGGCGGGAGTGAGACGTAGAATTTCTTCTTCGGCCATTTTGCGGATTTCTTGGTCTGACTCCTTTTGTAGTGCGACTGATTCTGCCAATTCTTTTTCTAAGGCGGTCAGGGCGTCGTCGGCTTTTACGGCCTTGGAAGTAAAACGAAGTTCGGCACCGAGTGAGGCGGCTTTTCGGCTGTCACCAAAGGTGGCGGGGTCGGCCATAAGCCCTTCCAGCTCGGCTAGGCGCCGGCGGAGGCTGGAAAGGTCGGGTCTAAGTGGTATTTCGGCCATTGGGTCGGGTTCGGGCTTGGAGATAGCCCATTCGTAGGTTATTTAATGGAGGGTTGTTGACTCACACCGCAAGCCCTTACCATTAACCCACTTTAAATATATGTCATCCAAGGAACCCGCCCTCCGGGGTAGTCACGTTCTCACCTGTATTTGGGATTTTGATAAAACTCTTTGTCCTGGGTATATGCAGACCCCTCTGTTCCGCGCCTTTGGCGTGGATGAAGATCAGTTTTGGCGCGAAACAAATTTATTACCTGCACTCTATTTGCAGAAGGGAATTCGTACCTCGAAAGATTCCGTCTATTTAAATCACTTACTGAGTTATGTTAAATCGGGTCCACTTAAGGGATTAACCAATAGTCGCCTTCGTGAATTGGGTGCCGAGATTGAACTTTGCAAAGGCCTTCCCGAATTTTTTCCAGCACTCAAGGAGATGGTAATCGAGCTAGGTAAAAAGCATAATATCGAAGTCACCCTCGAACATTACATCGTCAGCACAGGTTTGGCGGAGATGATTCGCGGAACTAAATTAGCGCAACACTGTGACGGGATTTACGGCTGCGAGTTTTTAGAAGAACCTCTGCCTCCTCATTTCACGAAGCAGGATGAACTTAATTTACAATTACCATCTGAAATCACTCAAGTAGCGGCGATGGTAGATAATACAATTAAGACACGATTCATTTTCGAAATCAATAAAGGCTCTAATAAGGATAGTACGATTGACGTGAATGCCGTGGTCCAATCTGAAGATCGTCGAGTGCCCTTTGCTAATATGATTTATATTGCTGATGGCCCCAGTGACGTCCCGGCCTTTTCATTACTACGTAAAAACGGTGGTAAAGCCTTTGCAGTTTATGTGGAGGAAAATCAGGCTGAATTTGCCCAGAACGATGCGCTCTTACAATCGGGCCGCGTTCATGGCTATGGTCCGTGCGATTATTCTGCGAACGGTTTTACCCCCAAGTGGATTCGCCATGCTTTAGCTTCGTCGGTCGAACGCTTAGCCCAAGAGCGTACGCGCGTTTTAGCGGCAAGAGTCACGAGACCTCCTCGTCACCTTTCGACAGATCCCGTTTTGCCCCGCCAAGACACGACCGCTCAAGGTAATCTTTTTGAATAAAATTTTTTATGCCTGCACCCGCACGTAAGCGTTCTGCTACTTTAGCCAAGCCCGCCAGTGAAAGTCATCCAGTCCTAGCTGTTGTCTTAGGATTAATCGGGACATTTATTTTAGTGGCGATGGTTTTTCACAGTAAAAGTGATCAAACCTTATTTCCGCAGTGGATAGAGACAAAGTTTCAATTACAGACTTCTTCCGATGTCGCCACGGAGCATAATCCCTGTGGACTTTTTGGAGCGACCGTAGCGGTCATTTTATTTAGTTTATTTGGTTATACCGCCTTTTTAATCCCCGCCTTTTTATTTGCAGCAGCGTGGTTTTCGTTGAATCACCGCGCCCATACTTTATGGCCAACGAAAACTTCGTTAATGCTGGCCTGTATTATTTTAGGTGCGCCGGTGATTGCGATGAGCCTGGGTGGGCCCACTTCAGGAGCATTTGATTCTAGTGGTGCGGGTGGCGTGACTGGTGAATTTTTATACACTCAACTCTGCCAACCTGTCTTAGGAGATTATGGTGCATGGATCCTTATTTTTCCCTACGGATTCTGTTTATTGGGCGTGTTAGCGGATGATCCCAAAGCGACTTTATCAGCCTGGATTACTGAACTGCGCGACATGTTTGGTGCATGGAATGCAGAGCGCAAAGAAGAAGCGAAGCGTGAGGCCTTAGAGCGTAAGCAAAGGGCTGAACGAGTGGCAGAACTCCGCCGTAAACAAATGGAAATTAAGAATGTTGAGATTACTGCTCCGGTTGTCGTCGTGCCTGAGGCCAAAAAAGTTGAGAAGCCTGAAGAAGCTCCAGCGGTTGCGTTGGTAACAACTGAAGATGTAAAAATTACTCCAGGGTTAACTAAAGCGGCAGTCGAAACACCCGCACCTGCCCCTAAAATTCAAACTCCTATCCTAACCGCTTTGGGTGCTCAAAAAATTGCGGTTACCAGAACGGACAAAATCGAAAAAGCGAATGCATCGGCTCAGCCGAAGAAAAAAGGCGATTACACGTTCCCCACAATCAATCTGCTCAATGAGCCTGTTATAGATAAAGAAATCCCTGTCGAAGATTTTAAGAAACGGGCGGGTGATTTGATTGAGACACTGACACAATTTAAAGTTTCGGTAGTGCCCGTCGATCCTGAGGCGGGCATCGATGTTGGTATTCAACAAGGTCCATCAATTACGCGATATGAAATTAAACCTGCCCCTGGTGTGCGCGTAGAGAAAATTGCTAATCTTTCAAATAACATCGCCATGAATTTGTCGGCGGAGTCTGTCCGAATCCTCGCGCCTGTTCCAGGTAGGGGCACGGTGGGAATTGAAATTCCAAATCAGCACCGCAAAGATGTTTTACTCCGCGAAATCATTCAGTCTAAAGCTTGGACTGAATCAACGATGGAAATTCCAGTCGTCTTGGGCGTAGACAGCGTAACAAACAAACCAGTCATCCAAGATTTAGCCAAGATGCCTCACTGCTTAATTGCAGGTGCTACGGGTCAAGGTAAGTCAGTTTGTATTAATTCGTTCATCATCTCGATGCTGTACCGTTGTACGCCCGAGGATTTGAGATTCATCATGGTCGACCCTAAGGTAGTCGAGCTACAGGTTTATTCTAAACTTCCTCACCTTTTAATTCCGGTAGAAACCGATCCACGTCGAGTGCCAGCGGCGCTCAAATGGTTGATTGCTGAAATGCAACGCCGATACAAAATTTTTGCTAAGTGTGGCGTAAAAAACATCACTGGCTTTAACGCAAAAATTAAAAAAGAGGCGGGGCTTCCTAAACAAGAAGAACTCCCCCTTAGTGCCGAAGAGCAAGCCGCGGCACGCGAAGCTGCTGAATCGGTTATCGACGATGGTATATCGATACCAACGACAAAGCTTCCTTATATCGTTTGTATTATCGATGAGATGGCTGACTTAATGATGGCGGCAGCTAAAGAAGTTGAAACTTCGATTGCTCGCTTGGCTCAGTTAGCTCGTGCTGCGGGCATTCACTTAGTTCTCGCTACTCAGCGTCCATCAACGGATGTGATTACAGGATTAATTAAAGCCAACTTGCCAACGCGTATTGGTTTCAAGGTTACATCTTATATCGACTCACGAACGATTTTGGATCGTAGCGGTGCAGAAACTTTAGTCGGTCGTGGTGATATGCTTTTCGTTCCTCCAGGAAGCGCTTCTTTAAATCGCGTTCAAGGTGCATACGTGGGTGAGCAGGAAGTGTCTGCGATTATTGATTATATTAATGAGAAAAATGGTTCACCTGAGTTTGCTCAAGAGGTTGTGGAGGCTATCGAGAAGGGTTCCACGGAAGACTTTGGTAACGGCGATGGTGATGGCGAAGAGGGAGATGACCCAATGGTCGCTCAAGCTTGGTCGATCATTAAAGAAACTCAGCGTGCTTCGGTTTCCATGTTACAGCGTCGCCTCAAGCTCGGCTATAACCGGGCTGCGCGCATTATGGATATCTTGCACGAGCGTGGCTATGTTGGGCCTGAAAACGGTTCCAGTCCTCGCGAAATCCTAGGCAAGTAATAGCCTAGTTTTTCGAAGCAGGATTATCAGTAGGCGCCGCGCTGTCGGAATTATTGGCCTTAGGCTTCTTAGCTGGCTTGGTTGCTGGTTCGTCGGCCGTGCCTGTATCTTCGGCAGGTTTCTTGGCTTTCGGCTTTTTAATTTCTTTAGCAACGGCGGTTGCTCCGTCGGCTACGGCGCTGATGGTTTGTGCGCTGACGGCTGAACCTGCGGTTGAAGATTTATCGCTGTCGTTTCCGATAGCTGATAATTTAGCCGCTTCCTCAAGTGCGGCTTTGGCAGCATCGTTGGCTATCTGGGTGGCAGCATCAATTGAACTGCCGACAATGGAAACTGGATCCGCATTATTGGGCAAGACTGGTGCTTCATCGGCTGTTTTGGTTTTTTTAGATTTGGGAAGAGCCACCGATGTATCTTGGGGTGTATTCGGATCGGCTACGATGGTGGCAGTATTCTTCGAATTCTTTTTGGTTGGAGTCGTAGTTGTTGTTGCCGGGTCGGTTGCCGCTGCAGCGATAAAGATGGTTAGGAGAAATAAGTTCATATTAATACAACACCTTAGAGCGTTGGAGGTTTCATGCTTTGTCTGTGTGACTCATATAAAACAGCCTTAGAATGAGAAAAAGGCCAATAACTAGCCTGAATCAAAGGAAATTTATTTGCCAGGTGGCTACTTCGAGACCAATCCATAGTTATGTTAGAAATTAAGAATTTATTCATCCAAAACAAAAATTGGTCAGAAGAAATTCGTCGCAAGCAGCCTGAGTTTTTCGAAATTCTTTCTAAACAGCAAAGTCCAAGGTATCTTTGGATTGGCTGTTCGGATAGTCGCGTTCCTGCGAATGAAATCGTCGGACTACTTCCCGGCGAATTATTCGTACATCGTAACGTCGCCAATGTCGTTGTGCATTCGGACTTAAATTGTTTGTCGGTGGTGCAATACGCTGTCGAAGCTCTTAAAGTTGAACATATCATTGTTTGTGGTCACTACGGTTGTGGTGGTGTGCAGGCCGCGCTTGAGAGACGCAAATTGGGACTCATCGATAATTGGTTACGTCACATTCGCGACGTTCATCACAAACACGCTCTCGCCGTAGAAAGCATTTTAGAGCCAGCTCATAAATTAGATACGCTCTGCGAACTTAATGTCGTCGAGCAGACTTTAAATATTTGCCAAACGAGTATCGTTCAGGACGCCTGGGCACGTGGTCAAAAACTACAAGTCCACGGGTGGATATACGGTCTGCGCGATGGCTTAATTAAAGATCTCGGTATGAATGTGGATTCGCTCGAAAACCTTACGCCGACTTACGGTAAAGTTTTAGCACGCTACCACGCTAAGAAGTAATCACTAGGGTTTCCGTGTAATTGATTTAACCGACCAAAGTTTTTTGGTCATTAGATGATTTCTGAAGATCGTCCTCGTGAGCGGCTGACTCGACTCGGTCCGCGTGCTTTGATGGATGCAGAATTATTTGAATTACTGATTGGTGCAGGCTCACGTGGCTTCTCCGCTCAACAAGTTTCGCATGCACTCATCGAACAGGCGGGTAGTTTAGCGGAGATGGCTCGATGGGAAACGGCGGATTTTAAACGTGTGCATGGACTCGGTCCAGCAAAGGCAGCTGAGCTGGCGGCCGCTATGGAGTTAGCTCGTCGTATTCGCGAGCGCGATCATGACCCTGGTGCTAAATTAGATACCCCAATAAAAGTTTGGACTCGGCTGGAGCCTTTGTCGTCGAGCCTCTCAGTAGAAAAATGTTGGGTACTCTGTTTGAATCGGAGGAATCGATTAATCACCATTCAAGAAGTCAGTTCTGGTACAGCGACTAGTTCATTGCTCCATCCACGCGAAGTGTTTCGTCAGGCTCTTCGCTACGGCGCACCTGCTGCGATTGTGGCGCATAATCATCCGAGTGGTGATCCTTCTCCAAGTTCAGCCGATCGAGCTGTGACGCGGCAGTTGGTGGAAGCGGGAAGGGTGATAGGAGTTGAACTCCTTGATCACGTGATTATCGGTCGCCCAGAATCAGACCCCGTTGGTAAGGGCTGGTTTAGTTTTGGTGAAGCTGGACTGATTTAAAAGGATCCCCCGCCTGTGCCGATTCCGATTGGAGCTCCAGTTGATCCTGGATTTAGGTGGGCGGTACATTGCCACGGCTCGGACGAGGCCGGTCGGGTTACACCTCCCGTATATTATGTTCGTAGGGTACGGAGGCTGCCGCGGGTGTCGAACACTGCAGGGGAGGTATAACGTCCACAGAATTCTAGAAAATGCAAGTCGACTAATCCATTAAATGAAACGGGCCGTACTTGCGTACGGCCCGGGCTATGGCAGCCAACAACGATAAATTACTCTGCGCTACTTTCGCTGGCACCTAAGGTCATACCGCCAACGACTTGAACTTTCTCGAGGATGATTTTTTGCAACTCATCGAGAACTTTTGGATTCTTCATGAGGTGGTCTTTAGCCGCTTCGCGACCTTGTCCGATGAGTTGACCATTGTAAGCGATCCAAGCGCCTTTCTTTTCTAAAATCTTATGTTCAATTCCGAGATCTAAAACGGAACCGGTGCGCGAGATGCCTTCGTTGTACATAATGTCGAACTCGCATTCAGTGAAAGGTGGAGCGACTTTATTTTTAACAACTTTAACCTTGGTGCGGTTACCGATAACTTTACCGGTAGGCTCTTTGATTTGTCCGATACGACGAATATCGATTCGAACAGATGAGAAGAACTTAAGCGCGCGACCACCAGGAGTGGTTTCTGGGCTGCCGAACATCACACCAATTTTTTCGCGAATTTGGTTAGTGAAAATAACTACGCAATTAGTGCGGCTGATAGCAGCAGTGAGACGACGCATTGCTTGGCTCATCATACGAGCTTGTACGCCAACGGTTGAATCGCCCATTTGGCCGTCTAATTCTTGCTTCGATACAAGGGCAGCTACCGAGTCGATGACGATGACATCCACGGCGCCTGAACGAATTAAGGTTTCGGCGATGTTAAGTGCGTCTTCACCTGATTCAGGTTGGGAGACTAGAAGATTATCTAAGTCGACGCCGACTACTTTGGAGTAACGTGGATCAAGAGCGTGTTCGACGTCTACGAAGACGGCATTGCCACCTTGGCGTTGAATTTCGGCGATGATGGAAAGACAGAGGGTGGTTTTACCGGAGGACTCTGGTCCGAAGATTTCGACAATACGTCCGCGAGGAAGTCCGCCTACGCCTAGGGCGAGATCGATGGCTACCGAGCCAGTCGAAACGGTGGACACTTGCATCTTGGTGGCATCACCCATGCGCATTAAGGTGCCGTCACCATATTGTTTGTTGATAGCAGAGAGGGCGAGATCGAGGGTCTTGCGCTCTGAGGATTGAACGGCCGCTTTTTCTTTGGCGGTGGAGTCGGTCTTAGTAGTAGACATAGGGTTAATTAATTAGATTGGGCTAAGGTGAGACTATTTTGGGCGATGGCAAGCAAAAATGAACATTTGTTCACTATATTATTTAACCTAGGTAAATCTGGGGTTAAAACGTAAATAAACCCTCTAACCAGCCTTTTTCAGGGTTTTTTTCATCGGAATCCTGTTTCTTGGGGGGTGTTGGATTGGTAATTTTACCCTTGGGCGGATCACGATGGGTTAGTGCCTGAAGCTTAGCTTTTTCAGCGTCGAAAAGAGCTAGTTTATCGAAACCTCTAGTCATTAATTTTCCAGCAATCTGATCCCGAACGCGTTGGGCTATTTTGGCTCCGCTCGGGCTATCGCATCCCAGTACGACGGCGATAACTCGGTGACTATTATTCTTAGCGGTGGTAACAATGGAGGCATTAGCCGCGACGGTCCAACCGGTTTTAAATCCATCGCACCCGGGATAGAGGTTAAGAAGGTGATTATGGTTGGTTAGCTGAATACATTTTGGTCCTGGGCGAAAAGTAAACTCTTTGCAGGAGGTAAATGAAAACGCATCTTTAAGAGCAGTGAGCTGGACGCAGAGTTTAGCTAAATCACGAGCGGTAGTGGTATCGTGAGGTCCAGCTCCATAAGTGAGACCGTGAGGAGAAACGAAATGAGTATTCGTCATTCCTAATTCTTTTGCTCGAGCGTTCATTCTCTCAACAAAGTCTTTCACGGTGGGTGCGCGAGTGAGTGCAAGGGCAACCGCGGAATCATTCGCTGAATGCAACATGAGCGCGTAGAGTAGATCTTTGACGGTAAACTCTTCGCCCACCGCCAGCCAGACTTGTGATCCGCCAACTTGAGTGGCCTCCTTGCTTATTTTAACGAGCGAACTGAGGTTCAACTGTTGGTCACGGGCATCTTCTAAGATTAAAAGAAACGTCATCAACTTGGTGACACTCGCAGGGTGACCTAAACTATCAGCGGTGGATTCTGATAAAACCATACCGGTGTCAGCATCCACGCAGATGGTACCATTATAAGTTGTTCCTAATTCCGAGTATTTATCTTCCGCCGCCCAGCCCCTATTAAAACAAAAAAACAGAAGGCTCGTGAGAAGGAGACGGTGCACGGTTTTATTGCTTGCGAGTAAGAAGTTTTCGGCAAGACCAATCCTTATTAAAACGTAATGAAAATATTTTTACTAAGACATGCCCATGCCGAGCCCGGTGAGATTGATTCAGCTCGCCCGCTATCGTCTAAGGGAAATAAGCAAATGAAGAGACTCTCATCGAAATACATAGAGAAAATTTTGGAAGATGTATTGGTGGTAGAACATAGTCCTTACCTGCGTGCGACGCAGACCGCACAGTTGCTCAAAAAACATGCTAAAAGTCTTTCTCTAAAGAAACTATCAGGAATATTGCCGGATGATAATTACCGGCGCACAGCCCTGATGTTGGCCAAAACAAGTAAGCCACGGTTTTTAGTGGGTCACAATCCGCATCTCACTGGGTTGGTTGGTTTATTATTAGGATTAAGAGCTGGCGAGGAGGGGGTACGTTTTCGCAAGGCGGGATTGATGGCACTCGAAAGATTAACTTTGCCGACAGATGGGCACCCTTATGGTCGCTGGAGATTATTGTGGTATGTCATTCCTGATTAAAATGTGAATGTTCTGGGCTGACTTACGGCATTCCAGGCTTTAACCATGGAATATGTCTTCTCGCCACCGTTTCATTTGGATTGCTGTAGGAACGACCCATTTGGCCCTGATGGCTGGTTTAGTGGTGAGTGATCACGGTGTCTTCGGAGGTCGTCGACTTAATCCAGAAAATTTCGTAACGGTTTCCCTGGTTAATGAAATAACAGCCGAACCTATCCCTGTAGACTCTGGCTCTAAATCTACAGAAAATTTAACTTCTACAAGTTCTGCATTAGTAGAAAATAAAATTACTTTACCGACGGACTCAGTTGTGGCCTCAACCGTCCGCCATCAGTCGTCAATTTATAGTCCTCCAATCTTTTTAGTTCGTGAAAACCCTCAATACCCTGCGGACGCACTGAGCGAGGGCCACCAAGGAAAAGTAGTAGTTAAGGTTTTTATTTCAGCGCTGGGCAAAGTTGAATCGACCCAAATTTTAGAAAGTTCGGGCTCTTTAGTTTTAGATAAAGCAGCAGAGTTGGCGGCCCGCTCATCGCAGTTTAATCCAGCTGAACGTGATTACCAGCCCATCAGCGCTGAGGCTACTGCTACGTATCGCTTTGAGTTACGTTAATTTACCTTTTGGTAATTTTTATCTTCACCTAAAAGAAGATCTTTTAGGTGAGTCCAATCAGCTTCATTTACCTTACGGTCCATGATTACATCAGTGATTTGTGGGCCGAGATGGTCCGCCTCATTGCCACCATAATAGACCGACCACAGCGAGCGTGCACTATCGGGAAGCATCGCAAAACGAATATCACCAATTAAAATTCCAGATTCTTTAATACTGTAAGCGTTCCAACCCTGAGTGAAGCGTGAGAAGTCTCTAA
>Ga0007795_10000609_pt1 | contig 11839 bp, 8 predicted proteins | sample CryBogmetaGMA1M_FD_60369 | JGI IMG/M metagenome (GOLD analysis project Ga0007795, IMG submission 60369) | Freshwater microbial communities from Crystal Bog, Wisconsin, USA - MA1M | ecosystem: Environmental > Aquatic > Freshwater > Lake | place: Crystal Bog, Wisconsin, USA | collected 2009-07-06
CGGCGCAGCATCCATGGGAGCCCTGGGCACATGACGTATTCCGGGGTGAACTTACCGGTCGCCCAGCTGCTGGGGACGCTCGAGCCCCAGGGCGCCTCGACCCATGCCTTCGTTGCGCTGCTGGTCGTCCTCCAACTCGCTGCCCCGGCCCTGACGCTCGTCCTCGTCGGTCTGCCGGCGCTGCTCGATCGGCCACTGGCGGAGCGGGCCACCACGAGGCTCGTCGGCGCCGCGTTCACGCTCGCCTTCCTCGCGGGTCTCGTGACCCTGGCGGTGCTCGCGATGCGCGGCTTCGCTCCCGAGCAGGTCCACCTCGGCACCTGGTTTTCGGTGGGGCACCACGACGCCACGGTCGATCTCGTCGCCGACGGTCTGTCGGTGCCCTATGTCTGTTTCTCAACCGGGCTGTGCGCGCTGGTCAACGCCTTTGCCGGCAAATACCTCCACCGTGAGCCGGGCTTCACCCGGTTCTTCGTTCTCCTCACGCTTTTCGGCACGGGGATGAACCTCATGGTGCTCGCCGGGAGCATCGATGTCCTGTTTGCAGGATGGGAGTTTCTGGGCATCTCCTCGACGATGCTGATCGGCTTCTTCCACGAGCGCACCAACGCCCTCAAGGCGGCGCTTCGGGCCTTCATGACCTACCGGATCTGTGACGTCGGCCTGCTCACGGCCGGCGTGATGATTCATCGGGCCGTCGGTTCGGGGGATTTCGAGCGGCTCTTCAACGGCGTCTGGCCCAACGCCCACTGCCTCGTCTCCCCCGGCACCGCCACGCTCGTGTCGCTCCTGCTGGTGTTCGCGGCGATGGGGAAAAGTGCGCAAGTGCCGTTCTCGAACTGGCTGCCGCGGGCGATGGAGGGGCCGACACCGTCGAGCGCCATCTTCTACGGGGCCCTGTCGATCCATGCCGGCGCCTACGTCCTCCTCCGCTGCGAGGCCCTCCTCGACGCGGCGCCGCTGGCCAGGATCGTTCTTGTCGTCATCGGGGTGTTCACGGCGATCCATGCGGCCCTCGTCGGTCGCGTCCAGACCGATCTCAAAAGCATGCTCGCCTACGCCTCGATGACCCAAGCGGGGATCATCTTCGTCGAGATCGGCCTCGGATTTCGGGTCTTGGCCCTCGTCCACATCGTCAGCCATGCGATTCTTCGCAGCCTCCAGATTCTCCGCTCCCCCTCAGCGCTCCATGATCGCCACGAGCTCGAGGCGGCCCTTGGCGGCCATCCCGGCGCGGTGTCGTGGTCGGTCGTCCGGCTTCTTCCCGAGGGGATGCAGTCCCGGCTCTACCGTCTGGCCCTCGACCGCGGATTCGAAGAGATGGTGCTGTCGCGGTTTGTCATCGGCCCCATTTGGAGGCTCCTCGAGCGACTCGGGGGGGCCGAGTTGGCATGGATCGACTGGCTCGGAACGCGCCCGGAAGACCGGAAACGGGATGCTGTCGGGCGGCGGATGCAGGGGGGGCGGCGGTGAATCTCGACGGCCATGATATTCCGCTCGTGGCGGCGCTGACCGCGGCGATTCTTGCCCCGCTGGCAGCGGCGCTCCACATCCACCGCGGTCGCAGCCCTTCGGCCCCGCGCACCCCGGCAATGATCTCCCTGCTCGTCTCGTTGATCGCCGGCCTGACGATCACCCGATTTTGGATGAGCGGTCCGGAGGTCACCCTCGAGCTCGGCCAGCGGCTCGGCGGCGGCTACCTCGTCCATGTCGACGGGCTCACTGCCGTGCTGCTGCCGTTTGTGGCGCTCGTGGAATTGGCGATCGTGATGGTCGCCCCGAATCGTTTTCTCGACGGCCCGGCGACGGTGCGGATTCTCCTCGGCGCGGCCACGACCCTCGCGCTGTTCTCCACCGCCCACCCGCTGGTCCTCATCGTCGCCTGGGTGGTGACGGCTCTTCCCACTTGGTGGAGCACGCGGGCGACGCCGGGCGGTCAGATCGCGGCGCGGGTTTACGCGATCATGAAGACGCTGGCCGTGGCCTGCATGGCCATCGGCACCCTGATGATGATCGCCGACCCTCCTTGGGAAGCCGGGGGGGGAGTCGTGGGGGCCTGTGGCGGTTGGCTGGTGGCTCTGGCCGTACTTGTGCGGAAGGGGATTGTCCCCTTCCATTCCTGGTATCCGGCGCTGTTTCGCGGCGCGCCGATGTCGACGGCACTGGCTGCCACGATGCCGCAGATCGCCTCCTACACCGCGGTGCGGCTGTTCTTCGGCCATGCCGACCACGGCGACGGCGTAGGAGCCGAGCTTGTCGTCCTCTCGCAGTTGGCCCTGCTGACGGCGACGTATGGGGCGGCGCTGGCGCTGGTGCAGCGCGATCTCCGCGGGCTCATCGGCACGCTGGCGATGAGCCAGTCGGCGCTCGTTCTGGCGGGGCTGGCCGGCAAATTACCGATGGAGCTCAACGGCGCTTTCTGCACGTGGATCTCGAGCGGGCTTGCGCTGACGGGGCTGGGGCTCGTCGGGTGGGCCCTCGAGAGCCGGGCCGGGCCGCTGTCGCTGGAGACCCCGCAGGGCCGGTTTGCCGACGCGCCGCTCCTCGCGGCCTTCTTTCTCCTCTTCGGGCTCTCGAGCATCGGCTTGCCGGGAACGCTCTCCTTCGTCGCCGATGATCTTCTCGTGTCGGGGAGCCTCGACGAGCAACTTCACGCCGGGCTCCTCGTGATCGCGGCGACGGTGCTCTCGGCGATCGCGGTGATGCGGGGTTGGTTGATGGTCTTTGGCGGCCCGTCGAATCTCGACGGGCCGAGGCATCACCTCCTCCCCCGCGAACGGATCGCGCTGACGGCCCTGTTCGGTACGATCGTCCTCCTCGGGATGTGGCCCGCGCCGCTGGTACGCGAGCTGGAGCGGGCCGGGAGCGAATTGCTCGGGGTGCCCGTCGAGTCGCACGGCCATGGCGCCGAGGCGACTGGGCAGGCGGACCATGCCGACGGCAGCGGTTCGTGACTCGCCAACTCAGGCAAGGCAGGGACCGGGACTCATCGATCGTTGATTTCCGAATCGCCCACTTTCCGGGGTGTGAGAGAGCTTCCGAATCATCTACGGTCCACGCCTGCTGATTCGGCGATTCATTGGGCCCAGGATTTCCTTCCACCGAGGTGTTCATGTCCTGGATGCGTGCGTGTCGAGCGTCGGTCGGAGTTCGCGTTGTGACCGCGGCCCTCTTGTTCGGGGCTGCGATGCCCGTTCAGGCCGATCCTGCGCCGAACAACACCGCGTGGACCGGGGATCTTGGGAGTAGCGGTGTCGGGTCTTGGGGAGTGGCCGGCAACTGGCGGACCGACGTCACGACGAACGTCGTGCCTGATGCCACGCTCAACGCCCTCCTCCCCGGCGGGCCGACGAATCAGACGATCAACCTCGGCTCCGGCGCCCAGGCCAAGTCGCTCTTCCCCCAGGCCGGCGGTTACACGATCCAGAACGGCGATCTCACCCTCGCCGATCAACTTTGGCTCAACGAGACCTCCGGCACGACCTCGCTCCGGCTTTCCAGCAACGGCTACGGCGCCGTCTCGGTAAGCACGCCGCGCGTGACGATCGGCGCTGATGCTGCGAGCGTGCGGAACGACGTGACGCTCCAGACGCTCACCGGCGGCACGGCGAGCCTCACCGCCACCGACAAGATCCAGATCGGTGCCGATGGCAACTTCAACTCGCTGACGATCAACTTCAGCGGCACCAGTGCCCCCGTTGCCAACCCCGGTAGCGCCGCGACGATCACCGCCCCGACGATCCAGATGAGCGCGGCAGCGACGGCCGGATCGGCCACCGAAGGCTGGAACTGGCTCGGTACTTACTCCTCCGACGCGGTCGTCAGCACGTCGAATCTCGTCATCGGCGTCAACGGTGATCGGGGAGGAGCGGAGAATTACGGCGGCACGTGGACCGTCGCCAACACCACCCTCGGCGACCAGGCCGGTTCGGACCTGAACTACCTCACCGTGGCCGGCAACGGCACCTTCACCAACTCCGGCGCCTTCACCGTCGGCTTGAGCGGCAGCTACAACAGGGTGTATGTCGGCGATTCGGATCTGGTGAGTGCCCACAACGGCACGCTGACGCTCACCGGTACCTCCGATGTCGTCATCGGGGCGAACGTCGGGGCGAACAGCAACAGCTTGGGGGTCGTTGACGGCAGCACCTTTTCCACGTCGAAGAACGTCATTGTCGGGCAGTTCGGCTCCCATAACGAGTTTGTCGTCGCCAACGGAAGCAGCGCTACCTCCGGTGGGGCCCGGATCGGCGTCGACGCCGGTTCCACGGAGAACGTCGCCGGGCTCGTCAACGGGGGATCTTGGACGATGAATGGGTCGGTGCGGGTCGGTGATGCCGGAAGCAGAAACGCTTTCCTCATTTACGAAGGCACCGTCGCGCTCACCGAGCCGGGGAAGAACTTCTCCGTCGGGTACGCCAAGAGCGCGAGCCAAAACCTCCTCGGCCTCCTCGGCCCGACGTCGATACTCGAGGTCAAGGCGACCGGGGCAGACGTCGTGATCTCGGCCAATGCCGCCGGATCGGGGGCGAATGCCACGGGCAATGTCGCGGCCGTTTTCGGCGGGGCCACGATCGATGCCACGCGGGTCTTGGTCGGTGACGGCGGTTCGCTCGTCGGCATCGCCGGCACGATCACGGGGAACGTCCTCGTCGGCAGCGGCGGTGTCATCGCCCCAGGTGACCTGGATGACGGGACCATCGGTTCGCTCTCGATCGGTGGAAATCTCGATCTTTCGCAGCAGGGTGGGGGGCGCGTCGACATCGACGTCCTCCAGGGAACGATCGACACGATCGACGTCGGTGGCACGCTCAACACGACGGGCGCGTCGTTGCACTTCGACTTCGGCTCCCCTGTCTATCCATGGGAGTTCGTTTTCGCCACCTACGGCACGCTCGTCGGCACGTTTGCGACGGTGGACGGGCTGCCAGCCGGGTGGAGCGTCGATTATCACTATCAGGGCCTCAATCAGATCGCCCTGGTGCCGGAGCCGTCGACGCTGGCGATGGCCGGTCTCGGTGTCGTCGCGATGCTCGGCCATGCCCTGCGGCGTCGCAAGCAGGTCTGATGTCCCACGGGCTGGAGCCCCGACTCCGGGGTTGTGCCGACCCGGGCCTGCCGGGTGAAATGGGGCAACTTGACCATCGGGTCGATCCTCCATTTCCCCGGGAGCAGTCATGCAAGTGCGTCCGACCAACCAGCGCGGCAGCGACGACGACAACGATCTCGGCGCTGACATCGAAGGCCTCGGCGTCTTCTATCTCGGCAAGCGGGTCGATCCCGAGTCCGGCAAGCCGGGCCGCGAGCCGCTCCTCCTCGATGCCCGCCGGTTGACGACGCACGCTGTTTGTGTCGGCATGACCGGCAGCGGCAAAACGGGGCTCCTCGTCAGCCTCATCGAAGAGGCGGCGATCGACGACATCCCCGCGATCGTCATCGACCCCAAGGGGGATCTCGCCAACATTCTGCTGACGTTTCCGGAATTGCGCCCGTCCGACTTCCGGCCGTGGCTCGAGGAAGATGCCGCGAAGCGCGACGGCCTCACACTCGAGGAGCTCGCTGAGAAGACGGCGAAGAAATGGTCCGACGGGCTTGCCGCGAGCGGGCAGTCGGGGGAGCGGATCGCCCGGCTCCGCGAGAGCGTCGACATGGCGGTCTACACGCCGGGGAGCTCGGCCGGCCGGGCGCTTGCGATGCTCGGCAGCCTCGAGGCCCCGGAGAAGGCGATCCTCGATGATCCGGAAGCCCGGCGCGAGCGGATCGAATCGCTCGTCTCCGGGATCCTCGCCATGGCCGGCATTGACGCCGAGCCGGGGCGGAGCCGCGAGCATCTCCTCGTGTCGGCGATCGTCGATGCCCTCTGGAAGAGCGGCCAAGAGGTCGACTTCGGCACCCTCGTCCGCGCCATCCCCGCCCCGCCGATCGAGCGCGTCGGCTTCCTCGAGCTGGAAAACTTCTTCCCGGCTGCCGACCGCTTCCAGCTCGCCGGCAAGCTCAACACCGTCGCCGCCGCACCGGGCTTCGACGCCTGGCTCCACGGCGAGCCGCTCGACGTCGGCCGGCTTCTCTGGACCCCGGCTGGAAAGCCGCGCGTGAGCGTGATCTCGATCGCGCACTTGAACGACGCCCAGCGAATGGCCTTCGTCACGCTCCTTGCCGGTCAGGCGGTGTCGTGGATGCGCTCGCAGGCGGGGACTTCGAGCCTCAAGGCGCTGTTCCTCATGGATGAGGTGTTCGGCTATCTGCCACCGACGGCCAATCCCCCCAGCAAGACGCCGCTGCTGACGCTCCTCAAGCAGGCTCGCGCCTTCGGCCTGGGGATCGTGCTCGCCACGCAAAATCCGGTCGACCTCGACTACAAGGCTCTTTCCAACGCCGGCACCTGGTTCCTCGGCCGGCTGCAGACGGCGCGCGACAAGGCCCGCGTGCTCGATGGACTCGAGGGGGCGGCCAGTTCCTCGGGTGCGGGCTTCGACCGGGCAAGGGTCGACCGGTTGCTCGCGGGCCTCGAGCAGCGGATGTTCCTGCTCCATTCGGTCCACGACGACGACGAGACCGTCTTCCAGACACGCTGGACGATGTCCTATCTGCGTGGGCCGCTGCTGCGGGAGGAGATCAAACGCCTTCAGGGGGCCGGGCCCGCGCCTGAGGCGGTGACGCCGCGCCGCAACCCGTTTGCGACCGGGGCCGGGGGCGTCGGGGGGGCTGGCCCGCGGCCGCTCCTTCCCCCCGGTGTCCGCGAGGTGTTCCTCGCTTCCGACGGGCCGGTTCCTGCCGGCGGGCTCCTCTACAAGCCGGCGATCCTCGGCCGGGCCCGCGTTCGGTTCACTCACACGAAAGCCCGGATCGATTGCGATCGGGAGGTGTTCTGTCTGGCGCCGGCCGGCGATCAACTCGGGGAATCGGCCTGGGAGGGAGGGCGGCAATTTGCCGAAGTGCCGGAGGTGGAGTCTGGGCCCCAGGGAGGGGGCTTTGCGAGCCTGCCGGCGGCGCTCTCCGCGGCGAAGGCCTACGCGAGCCTCGGCACCGCGCTCAAGAACCATCTCGCCCGGACGGCGAAGCTGACCGTCTTCACCGCGCCAGCGATCGACGCCGTGTCACGTCCCGACGAGACCGAAGGGGAGTTTCGCGTGCGGATTGCCCAGCAGGTGCGCGAGTGGCGCGACAAGGAGATCGACCGGATCAGCGACAAGAGCGCCGCCAAGCTCGCGTCGCTCAATGACCGAATCGGGCGGGCCCGGCAGAAGGTGGAGAAGGAGAAGGCGGAGGCGAAGAACAAATCGATGCAAACCTACGTCTCGATCGGCACCGCCGTCCTCTCGGCGATCCTCGGGCGGAAAGTGGCCAGCTCCACGACCGTGGGGCGCGCCGCGACCTCGATGCGCTCGGCGAGCCGAGCAACGCGCCACCAGGCCGACGTCGTCCATGCCGAGGAGGCGCTTTCCGATCTCGAGGAGAAGCTCGCCACGCTCGAGGGTGAGGTGGGTGAGGAACTCGAGAAAGTGCGCCTGCAAGCGAATCCCGACCGGCTCGTTCTCGAATCGATCGAGATCGCCCCGAAGAAGACGGAGATCTCGGTGGACGACGTCGTCTTGGCGTGGGTGCCGGCCGTCGAGTCTTTTCCGGTGGCGCGGGGCGAGGGAGCTTCCACGCGGCGGCCGTGGGGAGGTGACGCTTGACCGCTCCCGGACCGGTCCGCGAGATCGTCCTCGTCGATTGCCCGGACGAGGTGGGGCTGATCCACCGGATCACCGGCGTCCTTCAGGCGCTGCGCCTCAACATCGACACCAACCACGAATACGTGGACGCCGCCGAAGGGTGGTTTTTCTTCCGCGCCGAGGTGACTCCCGCCGCGGGCCCCGTTGCGGCGGCCGATCTCGAGCGATTCCTCATCGCCGCGCTCCCTGCCGGGGCGACCGTCCGCGTCACCCGCGATGCCGTGCGGCGGATCGTCGTCTGTGCGACGCGCGAGCCCCACTGCCTCGGCGAGCTGTTGCTGCTCTCATCCTGCGGCGATCTCCCGGTGCGGATCGAGGCGGTGGTGGCCAATCACGATTGCCTGCGCGGCTTGGTCGAGCGGTTCGATGTCCCCTTCCATCACGTGCCCCACGACGGAATCTCGCGGGAGGATCACGAGACAGCGCTGTTCGGGGAGATCCGAAAGTACTCCCCGGAATATGTCGTCCTCGCCCGCTACATGCGGGTGCTCTCCGCGGGGGCGATCGGCCACTACGCCGACCGGATCGTCAACATCCACCATTCATTCCTGCCGGCGTTCGCCGGGGCGAGCCCCTACAAGCAGGCCCACGAGCGCGGCGTGAAGCTCATCGGGGCGACGGCACACTTCGTCACCGCCGAGCTCGACGCCGGGCCGATCATCGCTCAGGACGTGATCCCGGTGAGCCATGCCGACACGCCGCAGCGGATGGCCCAGGCGGGCCGCGATGTCGAGAAGCTCGTTCTCGCTCGAGCGGTGCGGCTGGTGGCCGAGGAACGGGTCTTCCTCCATGGCCGGCGAACGGTGGTGTTCGGCTGAACGCGACCGGGCGTCAGTCGTCGAGGCCGAGATCCTCGTTGTAGCCCTGCTGAACAACGGCGTTCTCGGCGCGTTCGTGGGCCTGCATGCTGTGCATGAAGACGTCGAAGGATTCGTGCATCTCTTGCCACGCCTCGGCGCAGGGGGCTTCTCCGACGTCGGCAAAGCGGTCGACGATCCGGTCGAGATCGGTCAGGAGCGCCCCGTGCTGGGAGAGCACTTCCGTCGCTGCGGAGCCGAGCCTCGGCATGCGGGCGACCGCCTCCTCGATGAACCCCCCCGACTCCTCCTGTTGGAAGTGGTCGGCGAGATGGCCACGGAGCGCGGCGATCGCCCGGACAAGCTCTCGGAGGCGTTCGCAGCCGGGGGGGGATTCGGCGGCCAACATCGTGCGGAGGGCCGAGAGTTGCTGGAAAAGCTCGCGGTGCTCGGAAAGGAGATGCCCGAGGATCACCGGGTCGGGCCTGTCGATTGATGGCATGGCTGCAGCCTCCGTCGCAGGAAATGTTTCCACGATCCAATCGTAGGTCCGGTGTAGGCTGGTGATCCGGGAAGGCTCCCCCGTGGCCGTCGTGCGCGGCTCAGGTCCCCCGGACACTCCCTCCGGTCTGCCGATGTCCTATTCCCCCCCCGTGACTGAAGACACTCCCTCAGCCGGCCCGGGCTCTGCCTCGCACACCTTCCGGGCTCAGGCGGTGCTCGCCGGCACCGGGATCGATCTCGGCGCGCTTGGCGCCGCGGAGAGGCCCGGCGGCGCGCCGCTGGTCGTCGAGCTGATCGGCGCGCTCGATGGGCTGGGAATTGCCGGTTCCCCGGCCGCTGGCCTGGGCGACGGGCGGGGGACAACCGGCGTGGCAGTCCTCTTCCGATACGGGGCGGTGGTGTTCTTCGGCGTCTCCCCGGCCGGGGTGGCGGAGTATCTGCGGCAGATCGGTCCTCATGTCCGTCAGCCGCTCGGGGCGGCCGATCGGGAGACGGAGGGGCTCGAGATCCGCGTCGGCGGCGCGCGGGAGACGTTCGAGGGGAATGTCCTTGTCCTCGCCGATGTCACCCTCGAGAAGCTCCAGGTGGTGGCCGACATCATGGCCAAGAGCGTGTCGCTGGCCCACCACGAGCGCAACATCGAGCGGCAGTTTGAGCGGATCGAGCCGTTCGCCGTGAACCTCGATCATTGGGGGCGCGGCGGCCGGGCGGCCCACGAGCTTCTCCAGCACCTGGGAACGGCCCTCCTCGCCGAGCATCGAGTCGTGGCGGGGGCCCGCGTCGACGATGCGCCGGAGCTCCTCTGGGACCATCCCGAGCTCGAGCGGATCTGGGCCAGGCTCCGCGATGAGTTCGAGATCCGCGAGCGGTTTGCCGCCCTCCATGGCAAGCTCGCGCTGATCTCGCGGACGGCAGAGACGGCGCTCGAGTTGCTCCAGAACCGGCGAGCGCTGCGCGTGGAATACGCGATCGTCGGCCTGATCGTCTTCGAGATCTTCCTCACGCTCCTCCAGTGGTGGCTCTCCGGGCGCGTCGGCTGACGTTCCCCCTTCGCGTTGCACCCTGCTATAAATCGGCCGGTGGTCCGCCACCGCTCCCCTGCCCTGCTCCTTTCTTCTCCTTTCCTTCCGGAATCCCCGCATGATGCCCTCGCGCCAGGCCCGCTTCGGGTGCCTCCTGGTTCTCGTCACGGGATTGTTTGTTGCCATCCGGCCGGCCGCCGCCCAGCAGGTGGCGGTGGAGGAGTTCACGCTCCCCAACGGGATGCAGTTCCTCCTCGTGCCGCGTTCCGACCAGCCGAACGTCGTCAGTGCCGGGTGGGTGGCGAAGGTGGGGAGCGTCAACGAACGCCCCGGGATCACCGGGATCAGCCACTTCTTCGAACACATGATGTTCAAGGGGACCGACACGATCGGCACGCGTGACGCGAAGCGCGATGCCGAATTCCGCGCCGAGCAGCGGCAGGTGCGCGAGGATCTCAATCGGCTCGTCTGGACGCAACAGTACGACCGTTATCTGAAGGGCGAAATCGACGATCCGTGGGATCCCGCCAACGACACCCAGGCTCTCCGCGTCCTCCGCGCCCGCCTCGACAGCCTCATCAAGGCCCAGCAGGGGCGCGGTGACGACGGCGCTGCCACGGCGACGATCGTCAAGGACGAGTTCGATCAGGTCTACACGAAGGCTGGGGGGAGCGGCATGAACGCCTTCACGAGCTTCGACCTCACCTGCTACTTCATCACCGTCCCCGCAAACAAGCTCGAGCTGTGGGCCTGGATGGAGAGCGACCGGCTCCACGACAGCGTCTTCCGCGAGTTTTACTCGGAGCGCGACGTCGTCCACGAGGAGCGGCGGCTCCGCACCGACAGCACGCCGACAGGGCGTTTCCAGGAGCAGTTCGACAGCATGTTCTGGGCCTCCTGCGGCTATTCCTGGCCCGTCATCGGTTGGCCGAGCGATTTGAACAGCTACACCGAGGAGCAGGCGCAGGAGTACTGGAACACCTATTACCGCCCCGGCAATCTCGTCGGCGTGGTCGTCGGCGACTTCGATGCGACCGCGGCGAAGGCCTTCATCACCCGCTATTTTTCCCGGATCTCGGCCGGAGAGAAGGCACCGCCGCCGGTGGTGACCCTCGAGGTCGATCAGCTTGCCGAGCAGCGGATGAATGCCGAGGGAGATTTTCCGCCGTCGGTCGAGATCCGCTACCACACGGTCCCGGCCGGCCACGTCGACAGCTATCCGCTCGACATGCTCGCCGAGATCCTCAACGAGCGCACTGGTCGGCTCTACAAAGGGCTCGTCGAGGAGCGGGCGATCGCCTCGGGCGCCCAGGCGACATCCGACACGCGGAAGTATGCCGGGCTCTTCGCCTTCGAGGCGGAGACGCGCGGCGAGGCGACCCCCGAAGCCCTCGAGGCGGCCTGGTACGAGGAGCTGGCGAAGCTCCAAGCCGAGGAGGTGCCCGAACGCGAGCTCCGCAAGGTGAAGAACCGGGTGGCGGCGGGCAATTACCGGCGTCTCGAGAGCAACATGTCGCTGCTCGTCCAGCTGGCCGTCGCCGAGGCGACGCTCGACTGGAAGGAGATCAACGACGGCCCGCGGAAGTACGAGGCTGTCACGGCTGCCGACATCCAGCGGGTCGCCAACGAATACTTCTCATCCACCAACCGCAGCGTGGCTACGTTCCGTCGCAAAGCGGGGGAGTGACGCGGTTTCGAGTCTCGGGTTCGCTTCCTTCCCCGATTCATCCCTCCTTTCCCAGGTGTTTTCCGTGACGACGTTCCACCGCTTTCGTGCTCTCTTCTTTCGTGCTCTCTT
>Ga0007795_10000610_pt1 | contig 11835 bp, 6 predicted proteins | sample CryBogmetaGMA1M_FD_60369 | JGI IMG/M metagenome (GOLD analysis project Ga0007795, IMG submission 60369) | Freshwater microbial communities from Crystal Bog, Wisconsin, USA - MA1M | ecosystem: Environmental > Aquatic > Freshwater > Lake | place: Crystal Bog, Wisconsin, USA | collected 2009-07-06
GAGCGCCGCCGACCCCCCGTGGAACGTGCTGCCGCGGACGACCCCGAAGCCCATCATCCGCGCGACGCGATCGAGGATGTTGGCGTCCCAGTGCCGCGAGAGCAGCATCGAGATGTTGCCGTGCCCGCGGAGGAAGAGCGGCATGAGGATGTTCTCGTGCCAGAACACGTAGATCTTCGCGCCGCGGTACTCCGGATGCACGGGATCGACCGTGGGATCGCCGAAGTCGACCTTGTAGTCGAGCGTGCCCATCCACTGGCGGATGGTTGCGGTCGACACGAGCGACCAGCAGCCGATCGCGAACGGGGTCTTGAGCTTCACGGATCGATATCCTTCCCTGGATTCCCGCGCGGCGTTCAGCCGCCCCACCACGTGCCCTCGAACACCTCCTCGGCCGGCCCCGTCATGAACACGTGGCCGCCCGGGGTCCACTCGAGGTCGAGCCGTCCGCCCGGCAGGTCGGCGGCGAGGGCCTCGTCGGTGCGGCCGGTGAGCACGCCCGCGACGCACACCGCCGACGCGCCGGTGCCGCAGGCCATCGTGATCCCGCTGCCCCGTTCCCATGTCCGCATCCTCACGTGCCCGCGGTCGAGCACCTCGACGACGTGCACGTTGACGCGGCGCGGGAAAATCGGGTGCGTCTCGATCCGCGGTCCGACCGATTCGAGCGGCACGCGGGCGACGTCGCGGCAGTAGAAGACGACGTGCGGATTGCCCATCGACACGCAGGTCATGCGGGGATCGAGGCCGCACTCCCGCCACCACGGCTCCTCCGCGCCGAGGGCCGGGCAGGCCGCATCGATCACGCGGCCGGTGCCGGCGCCGGTGACCGGGATGGCGGCGGCGTCGAGGAGCGGCGGGCCCATGTCGACCCGCACGCGCGACGTCCGTGGCCCCGTGCGGGCCACGTCGAGCGACAGCACGCCGCGGCCCGTCTCGATCGTGACCACCCCCTCCGGGGCGCGGCCGCGCGACACGACGAGGTGCGCCACGCACCGCACGCCGTTGCCGCACATCTCCGACTCGCTGCCGTCGGCGTTGAACATCCGCATCCGGGCGTCCGCCTGCGACGACGGCATGACGAGCACGAGACCGTCACCGCCCACGCCGCGATGCCGGTCGGCGATCACGGCCGCCAGCGCCGCGGGATCGGCGGGCGGCGGCTCCGCGAAGCAGTCGACGTAGACGTAGTCGTTGGCGGCACCGTGCATCTTGACGAAGTTCATCGGTCGATTCCCCGGCTCATGCTGCGGCGACGGCGGCGCATCCGTCGTCCGCCGCCCACTCTACCAAGCCACCCCGCCCTGCCCCGCTTCCACGCCTCATCGCTGCACCTCGTCGTCCCGTCGCGCGGCGATGGGTCCGTCGGTCCGGCGGCGCGACTGGAGCCGCTGCACCGCCGCGGCCAGCGTCGGAAACGCCTCCGTCGTGGTGAGGGGTTCCGCGACCGTGCCGTCGACGTGCACGAGCATGAACTGGCCGCTCGCGCCCCCCAGGAGCCGCTTCATGGCGGGAAGCTGCGACTGGGCCTCGCCCATGATCGGCCGGAGCGTGAGGTTGAGGTGCGAATCGAAGTCGACCTCCCCGTTGCCCACGAGGCTGATGGCGTCGCCCGAGAGCTCGATGTTGTCGAGGTAGGCACGCGGTCCCTCGACGCGGAAGTCGACGACGCTGCTCGTGAACGCGTTGCGGTCGGGCACCCGCACCCGCAGGATCTTCAGGAGGGCCACCATCACCGGGAGCTCGTAGATGTCGGCGTCGGCGAGCCGCACCTGGCCCTGGCCGACGAGCGAGTGCGATCCCGCACGGGAGCCGCGAATCTCGATCCCTCCCTGCACCCGCCCCTGGTAGCGGTGGGGGCCGCCGCAGAGGTCGCCGGCGAGCCGTCCGAGGTCGGCGTCGGCGAGCGCGGCCGTCACCGAGAAGCCGCCCCCCTCGCCCGCCGCGACGCTCCCGTCGACCAGGAGGGTTCCGCCCGCGACCCGCGCCGCCAGCCGCCGCGAGCCCGCCTGCGGATCGGCTCCCGCCGGCGCGCCGAACGCCGCGCCGCTGGGATCGAGGGAGATCGGTCCGCGAACGGCCGTGAGCTGAACGCCCCTCCACATCGCGCTGTCGATCGCGACGTCGCCGAGCGTTCGCCACGTCCGCCCGTCGCTCTGGCCGCGCAGCCGGATGCCGCCGTGCACGTGCTCCAGCGGCACGCCGACGTCGAGCGCCGACTGCTCCATGTCGACCTGCAGATCCCAGGCGGCCGAGGCGGGCCCGGGGATGGTCTCGGGGCGGCCGCCGGGGCCGGCGACGGTGACGGAAGCGGTCGAGTAGATCTCGAGCGCGCCGTCCACCGAGAGCATGCCGCGGAGTCGGACGCCGGCGACGGCCTGCTGCAGGCCCTTCGGCAGCGCCTGCAGCACGTCGTGGTCGGCGCGGAACCGGTCGGCGGCGAGTCGCTCGAACGAGACGTGCCAGCCGCCGTCGGGCGTGAACCGGCACGTCCCCTCGGCCGACACGGTGGTGCGGGCGTGCGTGCCGCGGACCTCCTCGAACCGCAGCCGGCCGTCCTTCCAGCACAGTCGGCCCCGCAGCCGCTCGAGGCGGTAGGGAAACCATGCGGGCTCGATCGACACGGTGTCGGCCCGCGGCGTGGCCTCGAGTTCCACCTCGGTCCGCCGCGCCTTCACGCGGTGCCGCACCTGGGCCGTGAACTCCGCGTTGCCGCGCGGATCGACGTCGTCCCAGATGCGCCGCATCCCGGGCGGCAGCGCGTCGCGGAGCTCCCGCTCGAGCACGACGTTCGTGCCGACGAGCTGGAGCTGGAGCTCGCCGTCATCCTCGCCGATCCGCTCCAACGCCCCCGTGCACCGCACGATGCCGGTGTCGTTGGATCCCGTGATCTCCTTGATCGTCCAGTTGCCCCGGTCCATGAAGATGCTGCCCGACACGTTGGTGAGCGGATAGGGAAATCCGGCGTAGGCCATGCTGCACTGCGTGAGGCGGATGCCGAGCGCGTTGGCGAAGCCCCCCTGCAGGTGCTGCCCCCGGTCGTGACGGAACACGAAGTCGAAGGTGCCCGCGCCGTGCAGCGACCGCACGATGTCGGCACTCCGCGGCGGCAGCGCGGCCAGGAGCGCGTCGTCGATCCGCATGCCGTCGCCCCGGACCTCGACGAAGCCGCGGCTCCCGGCGGCCGTACCCACCGCCGCCTCGACCTGCACCGGATGGCCGCCCGCCTCGCCGGTGAGGTGCATCGAGAGAAGCTCGCCCTTGAGCGTCACCGTGCCGACGGTGCGGTCGACCCGGTAGGGGAAGCGGTAGTAGGTGAGCGACACGTTGCGGCAGCGCAGCGACACGTCGGGGCGGACGACGCCCCCCTGGCGGACGAGGTGCGCCCGCACGTCGACCTCGCCCGCCGGCAGCAGCTTGCTCCAGTGGGCCGCGACCGACGCCGGCAGAAGCCCCTCCCAGTGCCGCCCGACCAGCATCCGCTCGGCCTCGACGAGGAGGTCGAAGTCGGCCGCGCGATCCCAGCCGACGGTCCGGCCCGAGCCGCGGAGGAGCGTCGACCCAGAGTGCGCCTCGAGCGACTCGCACGTGAGGCCGCCTCGGTCGGCCGTGAACGCGGCCGAGACGTCGCTCATGGCGAAGGGCATCGCCGCATGCTCGAAGTGCCCCGACTCGAGACGGCCGCGGGCGGTGAACGCCGCCGCGTCGAGCGCGGCGAGATCGCCGGAGGTCCGCCACTCGAGATGGAGTCGCCCGCGCAGGCCCGCGAGCCAGTCGGGGGCGGCGCCAGACGCCGAGGGCACGAGCGAGAGCGAACGCGGCGAGAGGTCGAGCGACTCGAGCCGGCCGGCGAGTTCGAAGCGGCCGGCGGCCGACATCGTTCCCTCGAAGCCGGCGCGGTCGAAGAGGTCACCCGCGACCGTGCCCCGCACCGCCGTCGCGGTGCCGCCGCCGGGGACGGCCACCGGCCGCAGCTCGACGCCGATGTTCCGCAGCGTGAGCCGCGTTCCCAGGCCGGCCCCTTCGACGAGCACCGTCGCATCATCGACCGTCACGGGCACGCGGAGACCGCCGTCGGTGTGCCGGAGGAGTTTCGACACGCTCCAGCGGCCGTCGACCGCGCGGCAGGCGTGGATGACCGGCCGGCCGACCCGCACCCCGGTGATCCGGGGCTCACCCGTCACCAGGTCCTTCAGCGTCGTGCCGCAGGCGACACGCACCTCCTCGATCGAGAGCAGGGTGCGGTGCTCCGCCGGGAGCGACGCATCGACGAACGACACGCCGCGCACGACGATCCCCTCCCCCTCGACGAGGCTCGCCGCCCGCACCCGCACGCCGAGCGTGGGGAACATCCGCTGCAGCCGCGACTCGACCCGGACGCGAACCTCCTCGCCGATGCGGTTCGACCCCAGCACGACGGCGACGACCACGGCCGCCGCCGCGAGCGGCAGCGTCCAGCGGACGAGCATCCAGAGGAAGTCGGCGAGCGATCGCATGGGCCGTCGGCCACTGGTGGTGCGCCGCGCGCAGCGCGGCGGATTCTCGAAAAGCGGGGCGGGAGAGTAGGGACGCAGCGGGCGGGGGGTCAAGCCGCGGCCCACACGGCCCACACGGTCGAGAACCCGTCATTTCGCCAGCCTGCGCGGATTGCTATAGTGTCGCCTCGTCGACGCGGGAAAGGGGGGAGGCCGGAGCCGATCCTGGCCGCGTCGTGGCCCGTCTTCCGACTCTCCCAGCGAGGCACCACCGCATGGCCGCGAACCGCCAGACCAGCCACTCGGACGCAGAATCCTCCGGCGCCGCGACCAACTCCCAGCGGCTCCTGTGGGCGGGATTCATGGCGATCCTCGCCGCCGGAGTGGGCTTCTCGATCCGGGCCGGGATTCTCGGGCAGTGGGCCGAGCAGTATGGCTTCACGCAGACCGAACTCGGCACGATCACCGGCGGCGGCCTCACCGGCTTCGGCATCATCATCCTGCTCTCGAGCCTCATCGCCGACCGGATCGGCTTTGGGCCGCTCATGTTCGCCGCCTTCGTGATGCACGTGATTTCGGCCGGCCTCACGCTCGCGACCGGCGCCGCCTTCGCGGCGGGCGGCAAGCCCCTGGCATTCCAATGCCTGTTCTGGGGGATGTTCCTCTTCGCGATCGGCAACGGCATCGCCGAAGCGGTCGTCAATCCGCTCGTCGCCACCCTCTTTCCGAAAAACAAGACGCACTACCTCAACATCCTCCACGCCGGCTGGCCGGGCGGACTGATCGCGGGGGGACTGGCCAGCTACTTCATGGCGGGCAACGAGACGACCAAGCCGGTCGCCTGGGAGATTCAGATCTCCCTGTTCATGGTTCCGGTCGTGCTCTACGGCCTGATGATGCTCGGGCAGCGGTTTCCCAGGAGCGAGGCGAGCCGTTCGGGCGTGTCGTACCGCGACATGCTCGGCGAACTGGGCCTGCTCGGCGCCGCCGTGATCTGCGGGCTGCTGGCTCTGTTCTTCAAGAGTGACCTCGGCCTCTCGCCGCTCGTGTCGGCCGCCGCGGGCGCCGCGCTCCTCGTCGCGTTCGGCGCTGCCACCGGCTTCCGCTTCGGCCACCTCCTCCTCGCGTTCCTGCTCCTCGTCCACGCGATGGTGGGCTACGTCGAACTCGGCACCGACTCGTGGATCTCGAAGATCACCGGCACCATCATGGCCAGCAAGGCGAACGGACTGCTGCTCTTCGTCTACACCTCGGCGCTGATGTTCGTCCTCCGCTTTTTCGCCGGCCCGATCGTGGAGCGAATTTCCCCGCTCGGCCTGCTCGCCGCCTCGGCCGCATTCGGCGCCACCGGCCTCACGCTCCTCGGCAGCGCGGAGGGAATCCTGATGTGCGTGGTCGCCGCGACCGTCTACGGCATCGGCAAGACCTTCCTCTGGCCGACGATGCTCGCGGTCGTCAGCGAGCAGTTCCCGAAGGGGGGCGCGATCACAATCGGCGCCGCGGGGGGCGTGGGCATGCTCGCGGCAGGCCTCCTCGGCGGCCCGGGCATCGGGTTCCTGCAGGATCGCAACGCTTCGGCCAGCCTGCAGGAGGCGAACCAGGCGGTCTTCGATCGCTACAAGGCCCCGAAGGAGAACGAGTTCCTCTGGTTCCGAACGGTCGGCCTCGACGGCGCCAAGGTGGGCGTGCTCGAGGACGGCGGTCGGGAGGCACAGCGGGCCCTGGAACTCCTCGAGAAGGAGCAGGCCAAGCCAGAGACCGTCGCGGCGCAGCGGGCCCTCGTGTCGTGGTGGAACGACACCGCGAGCGGCAGCGCCGCGACCGACAAGCCACTCGTGGAGCAGGCCGGCCTGTTCGGGGGCCGGCAGGCGCTGCGCCTCACGGCGTTCGTGCCGGCGACCATGCTCGTGTGCTACCTGCTGCTGCTGGCCTGGTTCCGCTCCCAGGGCGGATATCAGGCGAAGGGCATGCACCACTGACCGCGGGCCCGGTCAGCCGCCGGGGCTGACCGACAGGGTGCCGTCGTGGAGACGTCGCACGGCGATGCCGCCGGGTGCGTGAAACGCGTCGGGCACCGCGGGGTCGCCGTCGGCCAGAGCCGCGAGCGCCTCGTAGTGGGCGGCCGTCATGTCGCGTCGCGGCCAGCCCTCGCAACGCCACAGTGCCACGAAAATCTCGGCCACGAGCTGGCGGTCGAGCCCGGTGAGCCCCCCGGTCCGCACGAGCACCGTGCCGTCGGCATGACGACACGAGTTCAGTTCGAGCAGGCGCTCCGCCGCGCTGCGAATCGCGCCGGCGACCGCTGCCGCCTGGCGGCCGAGACGCACGAGTGCCGACGTCGCCGCGGGATACGGGCCGGCCTCACAGTCCGCGATGATGCGATGCCGCACGAAGTTCCGCGCGAACCGCATGTCGGCGTTGGTCGCATCCTCCCGCCACGGCTCGCCGGTCGCCGCCAGGAACCCGCGGGCCTCGGCACGCCGCACGCCGAGGAGCGGCCGCACGAGGGAAACCCCCGGTGCGAGCTCGCGCGCCGGGCTCATGCCGGCGAGCCCCGCCACGCCGGTGCCGCGCAGCAGCCGGTGCAGGATCGTCTCGGCCTGGTCGTCGGCCGTGTGGGCCACCACGACGTGGCGGCCACCCGTCGCGGATGCCGTCTCGATCAGGAACTCGTATCGCAGCCGGCGCGCGGCGGCCTCGATCCCCTCGCCGCCCGCCGGCCGGACCGGCAGCCGACGGCTCACGAACGCCAGCCCGAACCGGGCTGCCAGCCGCTCCACGAACACCCGGTCGTCGCCAGCCTCGGTGCGCAGGTCGTGCTCCGCGTGCACCACGATCAGCCGCCGCACCGCATCTGCCGGCACGAGCCGGCACAGGGCCAGGAGGAGGGCCACGCTGTCGCCCCCCCCCGACACGGCGGCCAGGACCGGCATCGTCCAGAATCCCGCCGGTGGCAGCGCCTGCCGCACCGCCGTGACGAAGGCGGCCGCCGCCGTCGGCTCCGCATCGGTCGTGATTGCCATGCCAGCCATGATGTCCTTGCCCATTCTGCCAGAACGCTGCCGGCGGAAGCGGGATTGAGCAACCCGCCCGGCGAATCTACGCTCCCGGCCCCGCGGTCGATATCCGGCCGCCTCTCCGAGGAACGACCCCATGGTTGCCTCCGTGGCCCGCTCCCTACGCCTCGCCATCCTCGCGATCCTCGTGGTCGCATCGGCCGGCGGCTGCTCGACGCTGCTGACGGCGGCCTACCTGCTCCAGCCCGCCGACGTCCCGGCGGAGTTCAACGGCCTCCGTGGCAAGCACGTCGCCGTCGTCTGCCGCCCCATCGTGGAGCTCGAGTTCAGCGACGCCGGCTCGTCGCGGGAACTCGCCAACCTGGTCGGCCGCCAACTCGACGACAAGGTCCGCAGGGCCCGCGTGATCGGCCAGCAGGAGGTGGCCCGCTGGCTCGACGAAAACTCCTGGGTTGATTATCCGACCCTCGGCAAGTCGCTCGACGCCGACCTCGTCGTCGGCATCGATCTCGAGGAGTTCCGCCTCCACGAGGGTTCCACGCTGTACCGCGGCCGCGCCACGGCGAATGTGCGGGTGTTCGACGTCGCGGAAAAGAAGGTGGTCTTCACGAAGCGAATCGACGGCTTCACCTTCCCCGCCCACACCGCGATCCCGGCGACGGACCGCAGCGAAGGCGAGTTTCGTGCCATGTTCCTCCAGATCCTCTCCCAGAAGGTCTCTCGCTGCTTCCACGCCTACGAGAGCCGCGAGGTGTTCGCGGAGGACAGCCTGGCGTTCTGAGTTCACGCCCGCCGGGCCATCCTGGCCCCGGCGGGCTTGGGCAGGCGGAGTCGCCGCTTCGCGGCACTCGCCTGCCGAGCGCCGCCATCCTGGCGGCGATGGTGCCGCGGCGCTTCCTGACACACGCCCCCGGCGGGCTTGGGCAGGCGGAGTCGCCGCTTCGCGGCACTCGCCTGCCGAGCGCCGCCATCCTGGCGGCGATGGTGCCGCAGCGCTTCCTGACACACGCCCCCGGCGGGCTTGGGCAGGCGGAGTCGCCGCTTCGCGGTCTCCGCGAGGGGCCGCCCGTGCCCCGGGAGCCGGCCTCGCTGGCAAGCGGAGCCAGGATGGCGAAGCGCCGCCAGCGCGGAGTGAGCGGAGGGCGGAGCCCGCAGCGAACGTCCGGCGACGGGGCACGGGCGGCCCCGAGCCACCCCCAGGACGTCAGAGGTTCTTCAGCGGCCGCTTGGGCTTCGGCGGAGCGAGCATCCGTCGCTTGTCGTCGGAAGGATTCCCCCCACCGCCACCGCCGTCGTTCTTGCGGGCGTTGACGCCCGTGTACGCCTCCTCCCACCTGTACCCGAGCGGATGCTTCAACTCAGTGGCCGCCATCTGCGCCCACGGGGTGCCCGGATGCGCTTCGACCACCCGCTTCAGGAACGTGAGCGCCTGGACGGCGAACTTCTCCGTCTGCGAGCCGACGGCCGAAATGTCGTCGGAGGGGACGAGCCGCCACGTGTCGTTCTTCGGGTCTTTGAACTTCATCCCCGTCTTCGCCTGGGCGAGCATGATGTTGTAGGCGTCGGTCCGCACCTTGAGGGCGAGCACGCGGCCGATGGCGAGGTCATAGCCCGCCTGCCACCGCTTCTCCTTGATCTTGTCCCTGTCGGGCAGGCCGGCCGAAAGGATGCCGTAGAGCGCGTCGATCTTCGGCTGGAGCACGGCCGCCTTCTTCTGCGCCTCACCGAGCAACAACGCCAGTTTGCCGTCGTCCTCGCGCGGAAACTCGAACTGCGGCGACTCCATCGGGGCCACCTCGGAGCTCTTGGCCGCATCGACGAGCGACTTCATCGCCCGGTTGCCCGCGAGCACATGCTCGATCTTCACGGCCGACTGGTAGTCGGGCCGATAGGCCCGCATCACCGTGGGGTCGAAGAAGTACCGGAGGCCCGAGGCCATGTCGGCCACCTGACCGTCGTTCACGCGGCCGCTGGCATTGCGGTTGGCGTGCACGCAGAAGTAGATGCCGCCGGTTTCCGCGCACAGCTTCGAAAGGCTGAACGGCCCGAACCCGGAGTCGATCGGCTCGTCGGCGTCGCGGCCCGACCGCACGCGCACCACCTCCGGAAAGAGCGTCTCGGGCCCCTGCTCAACCACCGCCCACTGCACGTCGTCGGCGTACTTCGGGTCGAACTCCTTGAACTTCATCCGCACCTCCCGCATGCCGAACGGCGCGGGCACGCCCACGACGTAGACCCGCATGGCCTGGGTGCGGCAGAAGGCGGCCACCTGGTCGGCATACTGCTGGTCGTTCCCCACCTCGTCGGTGAACGCGATGATCATCACGTTCCGCTTCGCCGGCGAGATCCGGACCTGCTTGGCGCGCTTGGCGGCCTCCGCGATCGCGGTGAAGGTCATCTCGACGCCCGATTCATCGATCGGGATCGACTCGATCGCCTTGACGACCGCCGACGTCTGCTGCGTCGGATCCTTGACCACGCTCGTCACCTTCTGGCCGTACGCGAAGACCATGTTCACGAGCTCGTTGCCGTGCGACTCCGTGCCGGTCACGCCCAGCTCCTCGAACACCCGGTCGAGACGGCTGGCGATCTCCTTGCGCTGCCCGGCGAGACTGACCGACTGGTCGAACACCCAGCAGACGACGGTGGAACGCTGCTGCAGTGACGCGGCGATCTCCAGCGTGAGCCGGTCGACGGCGCCCCCCGCGCCCGCGGTCCCCACGCCCGTATCACCCTCACCCACGCGGCCGGTCTGGATGAAATCGCCGAGCTCCGCCCCGGTCGGGGGAAGGTCGAGGTCGGACACGGTCACTTCGCCGTCGAGTGCCGTGGCCACATCGACGGTCACCACGGGCTCGTCGGACAGCACCGGCGCCACCGCCGTCGCCACGTCGAGGTTCGCCGCGTCGGACGCGGCTGCGGCCGACTCCTGCTCGGGGGAGACCGTCATCTCGGGCGCGAGCAAAACATCCTCCTCGACCACCTGCGTCGGGGCGACGATCGTGATCGCCTTCTGCTCGGTCTCCAACTTCTGGAGCCCGACGAGCGCCATCGAGAGGAGGACGACGACGTGCAGCACGAGGCTCACCGCCCAGGCCGGAGTGTCGCCGTCGAGAGGGGTTTCCTCCTCGCCCGTGTACTCCTGCCACCACCGCCGCGCCGACTCGACAAATGCCATACCCGCACCTCGGTATCGAGACCACCAACCCCGGGACCGAGGGCCCCGGGGCAACGATCCTCCATGGCAGAGTTCGTCAAAACCGCGGTATTCTATTCCCTCAGGGCCCTCCCTGCTCCCCTCCGAGGAGTCCGGCGTTTTGCCGGCGGTTTTCATGCCTGCCCATTGCTCCCCGTGTCCCGTTCGCCGCCTGACCGCCTCGCTGACCGCCGCCCTGGCCCTGTCCGCGGGCGGCCTGGCGGCCCAGCCCGCCGCGCCCGCGGCGGCCAAGGCCCCGGAGGCTCCGACGGAGACCGCGCCGAAACGGCTCACGCTCGAGACGACCGACGGCGTCGAACTCGCGGCCTGGTTCTACCCGGTCCCAGAAGCCGCCGAGTCGCTCGCCACGGTGATCCTGCTCCACGATCTCGGCGGATCGCACCGCTCCGTCGAACCGCTGGCGAAGGCCCTCCAGTCAGCGGGCTGTGCGGTCGTCGCCCCCGACCTTCGCGGTCACGGCGAGAGCCGCCTCAAGAAGATCCCGCAGGAGCACGAGGACCAGTCCCGCCTCCTCAAGAAACCCGACTTCGAGATGATGGTCGCGACGCGGGGCGGGCAGCTGCGCGACCAGTCGGGCGTGCGCGGCGACGTCGAGTGCGTCCGCAACTGGATCAAGAAACAGGCCGAGGATGGCACGATCCGGATGAAGCCGCTCGTGGTCGTCGGCTCCGGGCTCGGGGCCGCGCTCGGCACCGCCTGGACCGTGGCCGACGCGCTGTGGCCCGACATCGCGACCGGGCCACAGGGACACGAGGTGAGCGGCATCGTGATGGTGAGTCCCACGTTCACGACGAAGGGCTACTCGATCGGGCCGGCCCTCGCCACCGACCCGGTCCGGAGGACCGTGCCGCTCCTCGTGATCGGGGGCACCGACGACCGCGATGCGGTCAAGATCTTCGAACAACTCAAGCGTCAGCGGCCCAGGGAATGGTTCGACGGCCGGTTTCCCAAGGTCGGGGAGAAGGACTCGTCGCCGGTGGCCGCCGCCGAGGCCAGTCTGATGCTCCTCACGCCGCCGCTGGCCACGAGTGGTGACCAGCTCGCGTCCCACCGTTCGCCGGACGCCAAGGCTCGTTCCTCCGACCCGTCCGCCCTGATCGTGGGCTTCCTCCGGTTCGTGGCGAAA
>Ga0007795_10000611_pt1 | contig 11823 bp, 10 predicted proteins | sample CryBogmetaGMA1M_FD_60369 | JGI IMG/M metagenome (GOLD analysis project Ga0007795, IMG submission 60369) | Freshwater microbial communities from Crystal Bog, Wisconsin, USA - MA1M | ecosystem: Environmental > Aquatic > Freshwater > Lake | place: Crystal Bog, Wisconsin, USA | collected 2009-07-06
GCCCGCGGACCACGAGAAGTCGGCGGACCACGAGAAGTCTGCGGACCAAGCAGGGATGTGCGGTCAGGTGGGCTCGACGATCAAGGCGAGGGCGCGTCCCATTGCAAGGATCGGGTTTTCGTCGCACAGGTGGACCCCGAGGTCGGTCATCACTTGCCGGTAGATCCACGCAACTTCGGCGGTGCCGGTCAGGGTGGCGGGAATGCGCAGTTCTTGCTGACGCATCGTCGATCGAGCGAGGGCGCGGGAGATCGCATCCTCGGAGATGGCAATGGTTCCATGGGCAATCAGGGAGTCGTTGCGCAACTGCTTGATCGGTTCCAGGACACAGACGGCGGTGCGTGCGCCGTTCAGGCGTTCGACTTCGGCCCAGTCGTGATTGGCCACGGCCGATTCCTCGAGACCCTGGAGGATTGCGATGCATCCACGGACGGACATGAGACCGTCCTTCTCGAACGAACCGAAGTGTTTGGATGCGCACGCCCCCTTGCGCACCGGTGACTCGGGGTCGAGTTCGTTCCACCACGATTGGGCCGTCGCAAGATCGGTGATGCGGCGCTCTGCTACCAGCTCGGCCCGCAGGCGAAGGGCCATCTCGATGGCATTCCACATGCGCGCCAGGTAGTCGGCGATGCGCCCGTGTCGCAGGCAGACCTCGGCGTTCCAGAAGAGTTCGGCGAGTTGCCAGTTTGTTGTCGACTGGTTCACCGGTTGCACCATGAGTTGGTCAAGGTCGCGGGCGAGTGTCGACGCGGCGTTCCTGATGCGCAGGGAGGCGGTCGGACGGTCGGCAATGGCGCGTGCATTGATGCGTGGGCGGGAGAACTCGAACTCCAGGCGTCGCTGCATCAAGTCGCACAGCTCGGCAACATCGGCCAGATCGGTTCCGGCAGCCCGGATCACCCGGGAGGCAAGGGCGAACAGTCCGTCATGCAGGATTGGCACGACGACTGACCGGGGTTCCGGGGTCAGGACCGGCGCGTGGTTGGAGGGTGCGGGGACGATGATCCGGCGCCTCATCAAAAGTGTGTTGGCGGTGGAGTACCGGGTGAGGATCTTCTGTTCGGCACTGCGCATCCGGGAGCGGTAGGCCTCCCGGCGATCCAGGACGGCCGGCTCACCTTCGTCGCGAATGGCTTGCCAGGTCTCAAACAGTTGGACGAGTTCCGTGAGGATGGTGGCGGCCTGCCCACGATCCTCGGGCGCGACGACGTCGGGTGTCCAATGGGAAGCATCGCCAATGGCGGTCAGGCCCCACGCATCGAATGTCTCACGATGCTGGGCAACGACCCGCTCCAGTGCGAGGCGAAGTGTCCGGGCATCGCCCTCCCGGAGTTCGGCGAGGCGTGCCTGCTGCAGGGCGTGCAGTGCGACGGCGAAGTTGCCAACCGCGTCCCAGTCGCATGCCTCGGTCGGCAGGGCCTCGATGGTGGCCAGGATGGCACCGAGGTCGGTGGCGGTGAAGCCTTCCGTACCGACTGGATGGGGATCCGTTTGCCAGCTGGCTCCACGGTCTTCGGCGTCTCCCCGGGGATCATCCGGAGGTGGCTCGCCGGTTTCCATTGCTACGGGGATTTCGGTCAGCGCACCGTCATCGTGTGGGACTTGGGTGACGTCCACCAGACCTGGCGTTCCCACATCCACCGCAATGGCATCAGGCCGGGTGTGAGCGGTTTCCATCAAGCCGGCGGGGACAGAGGCCGGGATGTCGCCAACTGCAGGCGTCGCATCTGGTGAGATGGCGGCAGGTGGGACGGGATCAGGCGGGGCCGGTTCGGAAGGCAGAGTGGTGCGCCTGACCTTCGGTCTCGGGGTTGGAGTCCGGAATGCTGGCCCCCGCCGGACGATGGGCCGGTTTGCTTTCGGCCGGAAGGTCTCCAGTTCGGCCCGGATGGCTTCCACGCCGGCGCACTTGATCACGTAGACGCAGAGGGAGAGCTGCATGGGTTCGCCGGGCGGTGTTCCGGTGGCAAGCTGCGTGATCGATGCGTCTGGTCGGGATGGGTCTGGTTGGGATGCGTCTGATTGGGAGGTGTCCGGGTTGGGAACCCCGCCGGCGCCAGCATCGGCATCGTCCGGATCATCCGGACTGGTGGATTCCTCCGTCGGGCCGATGGCATCCACGAGCTGCGTGAGCACGTCCGAGTAGGTGAAGGCGGCGTGGTAGGCGAGGACAGGCAGGCCGGCAGTACGCTTGCGGGCGAGTTCCCCCAAACCGGTGCGCAGGAGATTTTCGGGTGCGGTTTGAAGGAAGGTCGCACCGAAACCGGGGAAGATGCGGTGCCTTTGGATCAGTTGGCCGAGGTCGCTATGGCGCAGTGCGGGAAGGGCGGTGCGTCGTTCGATCAGGCGTGAGATCGCGAAGCTGAGGAGGACGTCGTCGGACGGCAGTTCCCAGGCGGGCGCGGACGGAGGGTCTATGGGACTTCGTTCATGAGGGTCCTGCGCGTCCGGCATGCCACGTCCTTCAAGAACCGTCGTGCGCGGTTATTTCGCAATACTACCCGTGTTTCAGCGCAGCGATGATCCACATGGTGATGGCCGATTACTGGTGGTGGATCATTCGTCTGGCGGGCAGGAGACGTTCTCCCGTGCGGTCGGCGACGAATGTTGACAGAGTGTTGGCACGAAGTCCGCAGGAACGCGAACCGATTTGACCCTCCCTTAGTACACGCTGCCGATACTCCCTTTGTCAGCTTGGTGGCACCGATCCACCACTGAACTTCACACGGGAGACAGGCACATGAACCTCATTGGCAAGCGGGCGATCATTGGCGGGGCACTGGCGGTGGTGATTGCGGGTGGTGCGGGATTGGCATCGACGAGTGGATCTGCATCGGCACAGACGGTTCCCACCCCCGCTGCGACGGAAGTGGCGAAGGGCGCGCAGCACGAGGCGGTCCTGAAGGCACTGGCGGCGAAACTCGGGCTCTCGGTCGAGGCGGTCCGCACGGCCATGCAGGAGGCCCGCAAGACGGCCGGTGTGGGCGGTGCGCCGAAGTCTGGTGGCAACCACGCGGTGGCATACGGCGCACTGGAAGCGGCGGCCAAGGTGATCGGGATCACCGAGGAGCAACTGGACGCCGAACTGCCTGGCAAGTCGCTGGCACAGGTCGCTCAGGCGCACAACGTCGACCCGGCGGTCGTGAAGGCAGCGATGGTTGCCAATGCGTCGGCACGGGTTGACGCCAACCTGGCGGCGGGCAAGACGACGGCAGAGAGGGCGTCGGCCCGCAAGGCGATGCTATCCGACAGGTTTGACCGCCTGATGGCGCACGTACATCCGGCGAAGCCGGCGGGTGCTGCCGGGACTCGGGGACAGCGTCCACCGGCACCGTCGCCAACCCCGGCGGCTGCGAAGTCGTAGTACTCCCTGACACGTCAGGCACCTGCACCGAAGCGCCCCGGTTGGGATTTCCCAACCGGGGTGTCTTGGTTTTGGTGGGGAACTTGGGGCGACGGTGTGGGGACACATCAGGCGACGCCATGCTACTTCTGACTATGTGGAAATTGGCGGTGACTGGGAACGGTTTGGTGGCCAACGCATCCCCACCATGGTCCGTCCAGTTTTTGGTCACGGCCGAAGACCGACGTGGAGAAGCGTTTTGACGTGCGTGGACTGTGCTGCCAGGACGAGGTTCCTCTACCCCGCCGATGGTCGCAACACGAGGTTCGTGAATGTCCGATGTGGTTCGCGGTGGATGCCACACTGGGCGGGGATGCCTGCTGACCAACGTGCCTCGCGTCGACCGCCACTCCACCCTGACAGGGACCGTTTTGGATGGCCAGACGAGCCTTCTGGGTGGATGGCGATGATTTCCGTGGCACGTCCGGGTACGTACCGGGGACCGTGTTGCGTAATAGCAACCTGCGTTGCGACTTAACTCCGGGGTTACCACTGCTTTCTACAGTGATGGGGATGTCATCAGTCAATGAACGCCCCACGGATCTCCCGGTTGACCGGTCCCACCGGTTCGAGTTGCTTGCCCAACTGCCGGAGCGCGCGGCCCACGAATTGGCCGACCACGCGCTGACGATTGTTTCCGGACATGTCGACATCATCGTCCCACCGACCGTCGGGATGCTGATGGCGCGTGCGATTGACGGCGCAAAGGGTGATCTGTTCAACCTCGCTGAAATCCTCGTGACTGAGGCACGGGTGACCGTGAACGGTCATGATGGGTGGGCAATGGTTATGGGGCGTCGGCCAGACCACGCGCTTGCCGTTGCGCTGATTGACGCCTGTGCCGAGGCCAGTCCCGCGGTGCGGACCATTGTGGACCGGACGATCAGGCACGAGGCCTCAGACCGGTCGGCGTCCGATGCCCGATCATGGCAGGACCTTGCCCCGACCCGCGTCGATTTCGAAATCTCGAACTAGGGTTTCGTCCCTGTGCGGAGAGGAATGCAATGGCCATTGAACACGTCCCTACCCGGTCGTCATTTGCCGGGATCGCATCGCTCGGCAGGCATGACCTTCCGACCGGTGGTGCCTTGCTTCCACGCGAGGTGATCCGGTTTGATCCGGTTGGTGATACCCAGTCGACGTTCCGGGTGATCCTTTCGGCGATGGCGCATCCGGGATCGGTGCGCCAGTTGCCAGTCGCGTGTGCCGGTGCCCCGCTCAACGAGTGGATTGCAGCGGTGCTTCTGACTTTGCTCGATCATGAGACAACCCTCCACGTCGGACTTCCGGCGACCGACGGTGTCGGCCATCCTCTGGCGCAGTACGTCATGGTCCGGACCGGAGCACGGGCGGCCGACGCGCGGGTGGCGGACATCGTGGTGGGGACCGGTGCCGACGGAGACCTGCTCGGGTCTCTCCAGCGGGGCACCCTTGCGTACCCGGACACGGGGGCAAGCCTGGTGGTTCCCGTTGGATCCCTCGGCGAAGACGGGTCCGGGGATGGCCTTCGGTTGCAGATCAGCGGACCGGGCGTCCCGGTCGGGCACTCGTTCCTTGCGAGCGACATCGAACCGTCCTGGGTGGCGAGACGCACCGAAGTCGTTGCGGGGTATCCGGTCGGTGTTGACATCTATCTCGTTGACGGCCGGGGGCGAATCGTCTGCCTGCCCCGTTCGTCGTCGTTAGGCGTACTTGAGACAGAGACGGACGGCAAGTCACCGTCGGAGGTGCATTGACATGGGTTACACCCCAGTGAAGGGTGGCGCCGACGCCGTCCGCGCGGCTGCGGAACTCACGCGTTCCTCCAGTTCGCAATTGATCGCGGATGCACTCGGAGAGCGGTCGACGCTTGACCATGTGCAAGCCCACTTGGGTGCGGCGGTGGACCGCATCATGGGGGAGGGGGGCCTGTTTGCGCCCGATCTTGCGGCGGTGGCAATCACCCAAGCCGAAGGGGACATGGACGAGGCCGCGCTGCTTCTGCGTGCCTATCGGAGTACGTTGCCCCGCCTCGGGTACACCCAACCGATCCAAGGTCGTGACATGCGGGTGACCCGCCGAATCTCGGCAGCATTCAAGGACATCCCCGGCGGTCAGCTGCTGGGGCGGACGCGCGACTACACGCATCGCCTCCTCGATTTCTCACTGCTTGACAACGGCGGCGCGTCCACGCGTGGCCAGGGTCATGCCGAGACAACGGTCCCGCCATTGGACGGGCATGCGGATGATCACCGTCCGGATGCAACCGTGACCGCGGATGCCTCCGATGGGGCAGGTTTCACGTGGCCACCGTTCCCCAAGGTAAGCGACACCTTGCGTGACATCGGCAGTATTGCACCGTTGCCGGAGCAATCCCCGGAAGAGACACCGTTTGACATCACCCGCGAATCGCTGCGCTTCCCGGTCCCGCGCTCGGCCTGGCTTCAGTCAATGGCACGTGGCGAGACGGCGGCGATGGTGTGCCTGGCATACAGCAACCTTCGCGGGTATGGCTATGCAGACCATGGCACGATCGGTGAGGTCCGCGTCGGATCCCTGCCGGTGAAGATCCTTCACCCAGTGACGGGCGTGGCGGTGACGATTGGCTCGTTCGAGGCAACCGAATGCGAGATGTTCGGACCGGAGGGTGATGCCCCGGTCACCGGTGCCAAGGGTCGACTTTTGCCCGCATTCGGTCTGTCATATGGATTGGTCATCGGCCGGAACGAACGCAAGGCGATCGCGATGTCCATTCTCGATAGCGCCTTGCAGGCCGGCGAGTTGGCTAGCATCGACGGTGGCGAGGTTGCGCCGAGCAACGACCAGGAGATGGTGCTTTCCCATATTGACGGGATCGAGAGCACCGGGTTTGTCGAACACCTCAAGCTACCGCACTACGTCACCTTTGGCAGCCAGATCCGCACCCAGATGTCGCCCCGGCGTGACGTGATGCTTGCCGCGGAGCGGACGCTTGCCGGCATCACGCCAGAGGTCGCGACGGAAAGGGGCACGGGGGATGAATGAGGCCGTGGTTTCTGAAATACCCCACGATGCTTCCCGGACGCAATCGGGGACACATTCCGGGTACAGCTATGCGTTCCTAGATGAACTGACCAAGAAGTCTGTCCGCCGGGCAATCCTCAAGGCCGTGGCAGTGCCGGGATACCAGGTGCCGTTCGGCTCGACCGAACTGCCGATCGCGCGTGGGTGGGGTACGGGCGGACTTCAGGTGACGCTCTCGCTCATCGGACCTGGGGATGTCCTGAAGGTGATCGACCAAGGCTCGGATGACAGCGTAAACGCGGTGAACATCCGGCAATTGGTGGAGCTGACGGCACCCGGTGTGGACACGACGGCGGCGACGGAAGAGGCGACGATCATCCAGACGCGCCACCGGATCCCGGAGGCACCATTGCACGCCGACCAGATCATGGTCTTCCAGGTTCCGTTACCAGAACCGCTGCGGGTCGTGGAACGACGGGAGTCCGAGACGCGACGCATGCATGCCGAGGCCGACTACGGGCGAATCTGGGTTGCCTTGTATGAGGACGTGGTGCAGCACGGACGTATCACACGGAGTGCCGGATACCCGGTGGTTGTGAACGGCCGTCACGTTATGACGCCTAGCCCGATCCCCAAGTGGGACGTTCCGCGCCTCCACCAAGCGCCATTCCTGTCCCTGTTTGGCGCGGGCCGTGAGAAGCGCATCTACGCCGTGCCTCCGCTAACCGACGTGGTGCCGCTTGCCTTTGATGACTACCCATTTGCGATCGAGGATTTCGATGGTGCGCACTGCGCGCGGTGTGGCAGCGATGACACATTCCTTGTCGAGGTTCCGCAGCCGGACGGATCGAGCGTGATGTCGTGTTCGGACGAATCGTGGTGCGAGGCGCGCCGTACCGAGAGGGGCCAGTCATGAGTGCGATCGCAACGTTGCCGACAGAGATAGTCAGGCACGACCACGTGGCCTCCCGGAATGCCGAACAGATCGCGCTCAAGGTGGAGAACCTTGAGGCGCGGTACGGGCGTGGATGCAGTGCGTGCCATGAACTGACTGGTCCCGAACACTCCACCAACGTGTGCGGTCAGTGCGGAACGGTCATCGCGTGTGCCGATGTTTCGTTCGCCGTGCGTGCCGGCCGAACCCTTGGGATCGTCGGCGAGAGCGGCAGCGGAAAGACGACCGTCCTTCGATGCCTGTATGGCGATCTCAACCCGGCGGGTGGCACGGCATCCTTGATGACCTACGAGGAAGGGCGCGCAAATCTCTTCACGGCGAGCGCCCAAGTCCGCCGCCGTGTACGGAACTTCGACATGGGGATGGTGTACCAGCATGCCCGCGACGGACTGAACCTGCGCATCAGTGCCGGCGGGAACGTTGCGGAACGACTGCTCGCCGCCGAGTGGCGACGTGTCGACCAGATCCGCGCTCGCGCCGGTCACCTTCTGGAACGTATGGAGATCCCTCGGTCCCGGATGGACACGCCCCCGTCCGCCTTCTCCGGCGGAATGCAGCAGCGCGTCCAGATAGCCCGCGCACTTGCCAACGGTCCGGCGGTCGTGCTGCTTGATGAGATGACATCAGGCCTCGACGTATCGGTTCAGGCAGGGGTGCTCGACCTTGTCCTCGAGTTGCAGCGGACCGAGGGCGTGGCGATGGTGGTGGTCTCGCACGACCTGGGTGTCATCCGCCTCCTGTGCGAGCGGACAATGGTGATGAAGAACGGGCGGGTTGTGGAATCCGGTCTCACGGACCAGATCCTCGAGGATCCCCGGCATCCCTACACGCAGCTGCTCGTCAGTTCGGTCAACGCCTAGGAGTCCCATGATGTCTGTGTTCACCCCCCAACCGATCACTCAAGGAGCCGCCGGCCAGAGCAGCGCCACGGCATTGCCACTGCGGGTGCGCAACCTGCACAAGACGTTTACCTTGCACGTGCTTGGCGGGAAGCATGTCCCAGCATTCCACGACGTGTCGTTCGATGCACCGGCCGGTGGCTTCCTCGGAATCGCAGGGGCAAGCGGCAGTGGCAAGTCAAGTCTGCTGAAGTGCATATTCCGCACGTATCTTGCCGACTCCGGTTCGGTCACGTGGAACCTCACGGACGGGTCGGAGATAGATCTGGTGCAGGCGACCGACGATGAGGTCCTGGATATCCGTCGTGACGAAATCGGCTACGTGTCACAGTTCCTGAGGCCGATGCCGCGGGTAACTGCGATTGATCTCGCCGCGCGCCCGCTTGTGGAGCGAGGGATGGAGCGTGCCGAGGCACGCGAACGCATCGCCGATCTGTTCGCGCGTGTCCGCCTTCCCCGGGACCTTTGGGATGGGCTGCCGATTCTGTTCAGTGGTGGCGAACAGCAGCGCGTTAATTTGGTGCGCGCCTTGGCGGTTGCCCCACGGCTTCTCCTTCTGGATGAACCGACGGCGTCGCTCAGTCCAGACCTTCAGGCGGAAGTGGTGACGTTGATCGGGGAAGCCCGCGATCGCGGAACGACCCTGGTTGGCGTGATGCACGACACCGATCTGTTGAACCGTCTGTCTGACCAGGTCATTGTTCTGGATCAGGGCCGTCGCGTCGCCTGACCTGGCGTATCTCCGGCGCTGCAAGGCCTCCCCCCAACCCACCTGCGTTTTGGTGCCCGCGAGGCGATTGGGTCCTTGAATCCGCTGTTTGACTCCCGCGTCGGACGTGCGCCACACGACCGAAAGGGAGAAGGCAGGAAGGGATGGTCACGAACCAAGGTACAACCCACTCATCGGAGCACTGATGGTGTGAACGACTGGAATCCGGCTCCTGGGCGGACTTGGGCGGTGACCAAAGACCGGGCGCATCAAGGTGGGGAGGCAGTGGCTCCGAGTCAGTTTCAGGCATCGCCCCAGTGTTGGGAGATGGGTGATGCGCTGAGTGCGGCGGTCAGATGGTCATCACCATCTGGGGGCGGGCAATCTTGACCACGCCGTCGAACTCATGCATGGCGGAGTGACGGACTGCTTCACGATCAGTTCCGGGCCAGAAGTGGGTCAGGACGAGGCGTCGCGCATGTGCGACTCGCGCCACGTGTCCGGCGTCCGGCCCGCCTAGGTGGAGGTCGTTGCCCGGCGCAAAGGCTTCGGTGCCAAGCGTCGTTTCGGCGAGGAGAAGATCTGCGTCCTGAGCCACCTCGTTCAGGCTGGTGCACGGCGCCGTGTCCGAGGTGTAGACAAAGGTCCGGCCCGCGCCGATCACGCGCAAGGCGTACGACGGTATGGAGTGCCAGACCGGCACGGCAGCGATCACCATCCCGCCGATGGTGAATGGACTGTCTGGGGTGTATTCGCGCAGCGTAAATGCGGCATCAAAGAAGGGTTGCGTGGTGGAGAGACTCTCCCCGAGGCGTCGCAAGTGCGCAATGCCTCCCGGCGGGACCCACACGTTGACCGGTTCCGTGCGGTCCTTGCCGTAGCGGATGCCGTAGCGAAAGGGGACCAGGTCCAGGTAATGATCTGGGTGCATGTGCGAGATTACGACGGCATCCAATCCCCAACTGTTCGGCACGGCTCCGGAGGGCTGTTGCGCGGTCTCACCGAGTGGGCCGGACCCGAGTGACAGGAGCGATGACACGACTCCTGTACCGCAGTCGATCAGGATGCGCGTCTCCGATTCGGTGATGAGGTATCCCGAACATGCGTCATGGGGTGCCGGACACGAGGCTGATGATCCGAGGATGGTGAGTTTCATCGGTGATGAGACCTATGTTCTCGATGTCAATGTGTGAGCGGTGCGTGCGTTGGCAAGCGATGCCTGCCCCGACCTGATGCCCCAGAAACTGCCCCCGTTGCGACGGAAGTGGGGAGTACGGCGAAGCTGGGTACGTGGGCAGTGATTGGGGGTGGGCTCAGTGGACGGCACGTTCGGCGAAGGAGGTAGCGTTGCCGTTACGGGATGCCAACGCGGTGGCCGGCAGCACCCCCATGAGACCGGCGCGAGTGGCATGGACGATCTCGCCGCCTCGCATGACCAAGGTGGCCTCCGCGACGCCGTCGGTGCGAACGACCAATGCGAGGTCGGCACGCATTCCGGTCCGGATCACCCCGCGGTCAACCATGCCGAAGGTGTGCGCGGCGTCACGGGTGACCATGGCGATCGACTCCGGCAGCGACCGCAGGCCGAGATCGAAGACCCGGAACGGTGCTTCCAGCATCGACGGCGAGTGGTAATCGGCACAGATGATGTCGGCCAGGCCGGCCTTGATCAGGTCCAGGGCGCTGGCGTTGCCGGTCGTTGACCCACCGCGCACGATATTCGGGGCGCCAACGATGATCTTCATTCCATGTTCGCGCGCCCGGGCGGCGGCCTCGGTGGTGACGGGGAACTCGGAGATGGTGCACCCGATGGAGGCCATCTGGTCGACCTTCTCTGGAGTGTCATCGTCGTGGGAAGACAGGACGTAGGTCTCCCGGGAAAGTTCTTCCGCTGCGCGGCCCCAAACCCTGGGCAGGGTAGTGGTATCGGCGGCGCGCTCGTGCATCAGTTGGGCAAGGCGATCATCGTCATTGCCCATGTTGTAGCCGGATTGACGGTACTCACCCCAGAGACCCTTGAGGCCGTCGAGGTTCCGGTACTGTCCCTGGCCGGGCGTGTGATCGTTCAGGGACATCGCTTGGTACTGAAAGCGGCGCATGGATGCAAAGAGGTTGTCCATGCCGTCCGGGCTCCACACGTCACATCGGTGCAGGACCTGGTGGTCGATGCCTCCGGTGGTGCTGGCCTCGCGGATGGCGTCGGTGATGGCGACGGCCTCATCGACTGACCGGGTATTGCGCACCATGTTGCCAAAGGTGACGGCGTGGAAGGACGTGGTGACGCCTGCCGCAACTGCCCGCCGTGCGTAGTTCGCAATCGCGAAGGGGCGGGAGAACCCGACTCGCGGACGGGGGTTGACCTCGCGTTCGACCCCATCATTGTGGGTGTCGACCAGTCCGGGGATGAGCATGGTGCCGTTGGCGTTGATCACGACCGCACCCTGGGTTGACACCTGGGAGGTCTCGCCGATGTCAGCGATGATGCCACCGGCGACGGCGACCGCACCATCCTCGATGATGGAGTCCTCGAGGACCACCCGTGCGTGACGGAAGACGATCGGGATACCTGGGTGGGATTGCATTTCCATCAGCGATCAAACCTTCCATTGGGCAACCGGTTCGTACCGGTCGCCTCGGAGTTCCAGGTATGCGACAGTGTCCACGGTCCAGGTGTCATTGAAATCGAGCGTGGCCGCGGCGTACCGAAGTGCAGTCAGGTCACGTCCGTGTGCACGCCGGACACAGGTGATGTGCCACGGCCACGGGGTAAGCGTCCCCATGGATACGTGGGTTCCATCAAAGAGGCGGGTGCGGGCGCGGTCCAGGGCTTCCGTCGCCGTCAGTGCCACATAGAAGGTGTGCTCAGTGTTCG
>Ga0007795_10000612_pt1 | contig 11816 bp, 10 predicted proteins | sample CryBogmetaGMA1M_FD_60369 | JGI IMG/M metagenome (GOLD analysis project Ga0007795, IMG submission 60369) | Freshwater microbial communities from Crystal Bog, Wisconsin, USA - MA1M | ecosystem: Environmental > Aquatic > Freshwater > Lake | place: Crystal Bog, Wisconsin, USA | collected 2009-07-06
GCTATACGAATGCCTCGTGGACGCTGAAATGCGATCTGACCTGTGAATATGTCTGCCGCCTTCTGAACCACATGAAGAAGACCGGTACCCAGCAGGCCACGCCGCGGAATACCGACCCGGACAAGGGCCTGGAACCCTGGCTCGACTTTTCTTCGGGTTATGTCCAGCGCTCGATCGCCGCCTTCCCAAAGCAGGGATCAAAGGCACCCTGGAAGCTGCATCAGAACTATGCCCGCGACATGATGAGCCTGCGCTACGCCCCGCTGGTGGACGGGGTCCTGCAGTTTACCCGGGCAGGCTAGAGCCGCAGGCGAAGACGCACGGTTCCAGACCCTGAGTCTGGAACCGGATTCCACTTACCGGAACATGCCTCAGAGCCTTTTCCCCTCAGACGGAAACGTCTGACGGGTCCGCGCCCTAGTCGCGATCGCTGCTGAACAGGGATGAACGCTTCGAAGACTCGAGCGCACCGCGGAGCATGCCGATCTCGGTCTTCTGCTGGGCGACGAAACCGCTGAGCTCCTGGATTTCACGCGATGACCTTGCCTTCTGGTCTTCAAAGCTGTCGGTCAGGTTCTTGAAGGCCGCCATCCGGCTGATCAGGCCCATTTCCGCACGATCGGCGCGGGATTCCAGCACGCTGTTTTCCTTGGCCAGGGTATCTGCCCGGGCAATGGCAGCGGCCCGGGCCGTCTCGACTTCCATCAGGCGGGCGCGGAGTTCGTTGACGGCTTCATCCAGGTTTTCCGACCGGCTGCGGACCTGGTTCAGTTCCACATCCTTGGCCGAAAGGCTGCGCATCAGGGTCGCGCGTTCAGCCGTGATGGCCTGAAGCTCTGCAGTCCGGGCCTCACGGGCCGCGTCCAGGCGGGCGCTTCGGGCCAGGGCATCTTCCAGGGTGTCCTTGAGCTTCTGGATTTCCGTCAGCTTCTGGGATTCTGCGGCCTGATAGTCCGAACTGTTCCGTCCTGCTTCCGTCCGGAAGGTGGCGAACTGGGATTCAAGGACCGATTTTTCCTCATTCACACCCTTGAGGGCGTATTCCAGTTCGCTGGCGCGGCGCTCAGTGTCCGCCGTCTCCGCGCGGATCTGCTCTAAGCGGCGACGCTGGGTTTCAACTTCGGACAGGACCCTGACATTTTCTTCCTCAAGCCGTTCCTTCTGGGCGGCAATATCCCGCTCATTGGCCACATACTGGGCAACCCGGGCCGAGAGCGAAGCATTCTCGATGGTCATGGCGGAATGCGTATTGAGGCTGGTCTGCCGCTCGATCTTCAGCTCTTCGACCTCCGAGCGCAGGGCCTGGACCGTGCCGCGCAGGTCCATGATCTCGCGATCATTGGCAACCTGTGCTGCCGTCAGCTGCTCGTTGGCTTCCGTCGCCTGGCTGAGCTGGGCTTCCAGCTCGCTGGCCCGGGCCAGGGCAAGTTTGAGTTCGCCCTCACGTTCGGCCAGACGGTTCTGGGTCAATCCCAACCGGGAGGTCACCGAGGCGTGCTGGGCATTGTCCTTGATCCGGGCTTTGAATTCAGCGCGGAGAGGCTCCGTCAGAGCCTCAAGACTGGTCCGGGCCTGCTCAAGCTTCAGCAGTTCGCGGGAAGCATCACTGATGACCCGGGAGATTTCTTCCAGCCGCTCGCCACCTTCGGCGACCAGGGTTTCGAAGCTGTCATCCTCCTGGACCACAACGTCTCCGGATTGCGGTGCCGATGGAACCGGCTTGCCCTTGAGCATCTTCATGAAAACCAGACTGTTACTCATTTGGATCCAATGCCCCAACCGTTTCCCGAGCCAACACTGAACCTGTGTCGTGCAGGACCAGGGCGAGGTTTCCCCGCCCGTGGCAAGCCCTTTCCCCTGTCAGCATAGGCTGCGACAACAGGGACACAAGTTAAGGTGGATTATGCATATCCTGCCGGAAAAATCTCGGGTCAAAAGATCGCACCGTCAATTTTAGGGCCAGGACGGGATCCGGGTTGACAGGGGGTTTGCAACTTCCTGAAAAGGCCCCGGATCAGGCCGTCACCACCCGGATCTCCGTCTTCACGGAGTTTGCAATATAGCATTCCTCGTGGGCAGCGTGGTGCAGGTCCGCCAGTTGCCCGGGGGTCGGTGCCGGACCGGACCAGGTGATGTCGGGCTTCAGCCAGACCCTTGTCAGGCCCAGACGGCCCGGCGCAATTTCCTCCATGATCCCCTCGGCATGGTCGGCATAGGCGGCCACGGAAAAACCCGCCAGCCGGGCTTTGTGCAGGAAGGTCAGCATGTGGCAATTGGACAGGGCGGCCACCAGCATTTCCTCGGGATCCACAGCGGCGCGATCAGCCCACTTGCCCACCACATGGGGCGAGGCAGAGGCGGGCACGGTGATGCCACCATCAAAGCTGAGGATATGGGCGCGGCTGTAGCGCCCGTTTCCGAAATCTTCGCCCGCTTTCAGGGTCCACAGGATGTCGGCCGTATACCGCGCCATGTCAGAAGGCGTCGGCCGGCAGGGCCATCATCAGGTCCGAGCCGGTTTTCAGCTTTGCCAGGTGACTGGCCGCATCCGGCAGGATCCGCTGCAGGAAATAGCGGCCAATGATCAGCTTGTTGGCATAGAAGGGGTCGGTGTCGCCCGCCGCAATCTTCCCCTGAGCGGCCAGGGCAATCCGCGCCCACATGTAGGCAAGGGCCGTAAGGCCGAAGAGGTGCATATAGTCGTTGGAGGCCGACCCGGCATTGTCGGGATTGGCAAGGCCGTGCTGCATCAGCCACAGGGTGCCTTCCTGAAGCTGGGCCTTTGCGCCTGCCAGGCCTTCCACGAAAGGCCTGAGCACCGGTCCGTCCTCATGATCGGCCACGAATTCGTCGATCTCGGCGAAGAAGCTCATGATGGCACGGCCGCCATCTGCGGCCAGCTTGCGCCCGACAAGGTCCAGGGCCTGGACGCCATTGGTCCCTTCATAGATCAGGGAGATGCGCACATCGCGCATGTACTGGCTGGCCGGGAAGTGTTCGGTGAAACCTGAACCCCCATGGATCTGCAGGGCGTCGGAACAGACCTTGAGGCCCCTGTCCGTCAGATAACCCTTCACCACCGGCGTCATCAGGGCCATGTAATCACCGGCCTTCTGCCGGACGGCCTCATCCGGATGGGTGTGGGACAGATCTCCGTGCAGCGCGGTCCAGAACAGGAAGGCGCGCCCGGCTTCGATGATGGCGCGGCTGTCCATCAGCATGCGCCGCACATCAGGGTGGACAATGATCGGGTCAGCAGGACCCTCGGCATTTTTGGGTCCGGTCAGGGATCGCCCCTGGAGCCGGTCCTTGGCAAAGGCGGCAGCGGCCTGATACGCGATTTCAGCCTGGGCTATGCCCTGCAGGCCCACCCCGATCCGCGCCTCGTTCATCATGACGAACATGATGCGCAGACCCTGGTTCTCGACCCCTACCAGCCAGCCCCGGGCTTCCTCGTGGCGCATGACGCAGGTGGCATTGCCGTGAATGCCCATCTTCTCTTCGAGACCGTCGCAATAGACGCTGTTTCGTTCCCCCGGATTGCCGTCGGCGTCCGGCAGGAATTTAGGCACGATGAAGAGGGAAATTCCGCGAACCCCCTCCGGTGCCCCCTCGATCCGGGCCAGGACCAGGTGAACGATGTTTTCCGCCAGGTCGTGTTCACCGCCAGAGATCCAGATTTTGGTCCCGGAGATTTTATAGCTGCCATCAGCCTGGGGGACCGCCTTGGTGCGCAGGAGACCCAGGTCCGTGCCGCAGTGGGGCTCGGTGAGGTTCATGGTTCCACCCCACTGACCAGAGGCCAGCTTTGGCAGGTATAGATCCTTCTGGTCCTGCGATCCTCCGGCCAGGATGGCGGAATAGGCACCATGGGTCAGGCCCGGATACATGCCGAAAGCCATGTTCGCCGAGGAGGTCATCTCCGTGAAGGACAGGTTGATCACATGAGGCAGGCCCTGACCGCCATAGGCCGGTGCGGCACCGAGAGCCGGCCAGCCGCCCGCTACCATTTGGGCATAAGCCGCCTTGAACCCCTTGGGTGTTGTCACCGTGTGATCGGGTAACCAATGACAGCCTTCCTTGTCGCCAACGGCGTTCAACGGGGCCAGGACCTCGGCGGTGAACCTGCCGGATTCCTCCATGATCTGGGACACCACATCCATCGGTGCCTGCGCAAAACCGGGCAGGTCACCATACTGATCAATATTCAGGATATCAGCCAGGATGAAGGCGTGGTCGCGGACAGGGGGCTGGTAGGTCATGGATGCTCCGGGTCTTCAGCCGGCGGCAGGGCCGACCTTATTTGGTGTGCTCGAGATCCCCAAGCCGCGCCCGCAGGACCTGATCATAATCCGCGGCCCTTGGCAAAAGGTCGGGGCGGGTCTGGGCCAGATGGGTCTCCAGACGCTTGCTCGCCTCTTCGAGCTCGAGGATCGCATTGTCGATGTCTTCACGCTGGGCCTGCAGGGCGACAATACGCTGCCGGAACTTGGCCAGGGATTTTGCATTCTGGGTCGCGCCGCCGTCATCCACCTCATAGAGGTCGAGGATTTCGCCGATTTCCGCCAGGGCCAGGCCCACGCGCTTGCCCCGCAGGATCAGCTGCAGGCGGGCGCGGTCCCGATAGGAATAGACCCGGTTCATGCCGTCCCGGGCTGGCGTCAACAGCCCCTTGTCTTCATAGAAACGCAGGGCGCGGGGCGTGCATTTGAATTCCTGGCACAGCTGCCGGATGGTGAAGGTGCGGGCTGGACGGCGCAGATCACTAGGCACAGGAACTTCCTCCCCGAAGGTCTTTTTACCTTCCGGAAGCGTAAACCTGCCTTCCGTGCGCGTCAATATGATCGTTGATCACCTAGCCTGGCCTGCCCTCGGTCATCAGGCTGCCGGAAAGGGCGCGCTCGATCAGATCGACCGTGCGGTCCAGGCCGAATATGGCAGCGAAGGAGCCGAAGCGCGGCCCCTGACTTTGCCCCAGAAGCACCTCGTAGAGCGCCGTGAACCACAGGCGCAGGGGCTCGAAACCCGCAGCCTTGCCGGCCTCGTAGACCTCGGCCTGGATCAATTCGGCATCCTGGCAGCCAGCGGGCAGGGCCCGGAACCGCGCCACCAGATCCTCGATGGCTGCCCGCTCCATGGCATCGGGTGCCCGGAAACGCTTGTTCGGCTTTACGAAGTCCTCGTAGTAGTGGATCGCATAGTCGGCCAGCCGGTCCAGCAGGGGCTGGGTTTCTGCAGTCGCGCCCGGAATATAGGTCCGGATGAAGCCCCAGAGGATGTCCTTGGTCGAGGCATCAGCGGCTGACACCAGGTTCAGCAGCAGGGAAAATGACACCGGCGAACCGGCTTCAGGCGGCGCGCCCCGGTGGACGTGCCATGCCGGATTGTCGATGGCCGGGGCACCTGAAGTCTCGACCCGGGACCGGTTGAAGGCATCCAGCTGCTGCAGATATTCGTCCGTCGCCTTGGGAATGACGTCGAAATACAACCGCTTGGCCGATTTGGGCGATTGATACATGTAGTAGGCGAGGCTCTCCGGTGCGCCATAGCGCAGCCACTCCTCCATGGTCAGGCCATTGCCCTTGGTCTTGGAAATCTTCTGATTGTTCTCGTCCATGAAGAGTTCGTAGTGGAACCCCGCCGGGGGCGTTCCGCCCAGCACCTTGCAGACCTGATTGGACAGCCGGACGCTGTCGATCAGATCCTTGCCGCTCATTTCATAGTCGACCTCCAGGGCCGTCCATCTCAGGGCCCAGTCAGGGCGCCATTGCAGCTTTACGTGACCCCCCGTTACGGGCACCTCGGCCAGGGACCCGTCCTCATCGCGGAAGGTAATGGTCCCCCGGTCCACATGGCGCTCCAGGGTCGGCACATAGAGCACCCGGCCGGTGGTCGGGCTGATCGGAATGAAGGGTGAATAGGTCGCCCGGCGTTCCTCCCCAAGGGAGGGCAGCATGATCTTCTGGATGCCGTCAAAGCGCGCCAGGGCGGTGAGCAGTGTCTCGTCGAAGACCCCGTTCCGATAGCAGTCGGTCGAGGAGGCGAACTCATAGTCAAAGCCGAAGGCGTCAAGGAAGGCCCGTAGCCTGGCATTATTGTGCGCTCCGAAACTGTCATGGGTTTCATGGGGATCGCGGACCACCGTCAGGGGCTTGTCCAGGTCTTCGGCCAGACGGTCGGCGTTGGGCAGACCGGGCGGGATCTTGCGCAGGCCGTCCATATCGTCGCTGAAGGCAATCAACCGGGTCGCAATCGCGTCGTCGGTCAGGCCCCGGAAGGCCATGCGCACCATGGTGGTCCGTGCAACCTCACCGAATGTGCCCAGATGCGGCAGACCTGAAGGGCCATACCCGGTCTCAAACACCACCGGCCTTTGCAGGGCTTCAAACGCCTTGACGGCTTCGTCGGCCTTGCCCTCGAGAATCAGGGAGGCGGCCAGATCCCGCTCGCTGTCGGACAGGCGCAGGCGCAGGATCCGGTCGAGCAGGAGCCGGGCCTGTTCGAAAGGCCAGCTCTTGGCGTTACGGGCGGAATGGGAGAGACCTTGCAGTGACATGGACCGCGCGTTAGCCCTCAATGACGATGGCCTCAAGCACACATTTCAGCGGCGGCGCATCAAAGACGTCACATTAGGGTCCTAGGGAGAGCAAAACGTCATGAGGATTGAAGCCATGGACGCACGCAAGCCGGCCCTTGTTCTTGCCCTTCTCCTGTCCCTGGCGGCCTGCGGAAAGCCGCCCAAGGAAGCTGAATCCACGGACACGGTGCGCTTTTCCATCATGTCTACCGAGAATGCCCAGGCGGCACAGAAATCCTGGGCCCCCTTCCTGGCAGACATGGAAAAGGCCACGGGCCTGAAGGTCCAGCCCTTCTTCGGGTCCAATTACACCGCCCTGATCGAGGCCATGCGGTTCAAGCAGACCGAAATGGGCTGGTTCACCAACCAGTCCGGCCTGGAGGCCGTGCGTCGGTCCGGCGGCGAGGTCTTTGCCCGCACCACCAAGCCCAGCGGTCCGGACGGTTATCAATCCGTGGTTATCGTGAAGAAGGGCAGCGGCCTGACCCTTGAAAAAATAATGGCCTGCGACAGGACCTTGAACTTCGCCATGGGGGACGCAAAATCAACGTCCGGCACCCTCGCCCCCATGACCTATCTGTTCGCGCCGAAGAATGTGACGCCCACCACCTGCTTCAAGACGGTCAAGAGCGCCAACCACGAAGCCAACCTGTTCGCCGTCGCCATGGGTCAGGTGGATGCGGCGACAAACAATACCCAGTCCATTGTCCGGCTCTCCACCAAGACGGAACCGGCCGCCCGGCAGGCCCTGGCCAATATTGAAGTGGTCTGGACGTCTCCGACCATTCCGGAAGACCCCATGATCTGGCGCAGGGATGTTCCCGAAGCCGTAAAGGCCAAGGTCCGCGCCTTCATTTTCGCCTATGGGGTCGGCACCTCTCCGGAAGCGGCACGCCAGCGGGAAATCCTCAAGGGCATAGAAACCGGCCCCTTCAAGGTCGCCGACAATACCCACCTGCTTCCCGTCCGGGAAATGGAAGCGACCGAAGCCCTGATCCAGGCCCGCAACGGGAAGGATGCCGCCGCCATTGCCGGAGCCCAGGCGGCCCTGGATGGCATCCACGCCGAAGAAAAGGCCCTAGCTCTCAGGCCCTAGCAGGAAGTGCCCGCGCATGGCGGCGATGGGCTGGGACGGAGATTCCTGCCAGGCCTCGACCTGGATATTGGCTATGCGCCGACCAACCTTCTTCAGGACTGCGCGGACATGTGTGGTCAGGGGACGACCCGGCCGCAGATACTCGATCGTGACATCGATGGTCTGATGGGGGCCGTGACGGGGATGGGCCAGGGTGAGTTGCGCCAGGGCAGACAGTTCCATCACGGCACCGATCACGCCGCCATGCAGGGCAGGCAGGGCAGTGTTGCCGATCAGGTGTGGCGAGAAGGGCAGGATCAGCACAGGGTCATCGCCGACCAGACCTGGCTTCAACCCCAGAAACTGCGCATAGGGCCTGGCATCCAGAAAGGCCTTCAGGCGATCGGTCACGATACCGGCCTCACCGACTGTGGACCATTGAGCACAAAGGCGGCCTGGACCGTGGCTATGGGGTCCTCGGGATCAGAGTCCCAGGCTGTCGCCCTGACAAAGGCCAGGGTCTCCGTGGATTTGTAGCAATGGGCTTCAACCACCACGCCCGCACCGGGTGCCGCAGACCGCATGAAATCTATCCGCAGGTCCAGGGTGGCTGTGGGAAAGCGATCTTCCTCAACCGCGGCGACGGCCATGCCGCTGCAGTGATCCATCAGGGTGGTTACAACCCCCGATGCCAGGGCCCGGGAGACGGGGTCTTCAACCAGGTCCTCCCGCCAGGGTATCCGCATGGAGGCCCGCCCCACCCCCATGGAGACGGTCTCGAAACCCAGGGCCACGGCCTGAGGCGTCGAGGTGGCCATTCTGGCGGCCACGGCATTGTCTGGGATTGTCTCGTTCATGGGGACAGGATGGGGCCCTGCAGGGCCCCCGGTCAATCATCACCCGAGGTAAGCTTAGGCAGTTCAGGACCGAGGAACTCCAGCAGGTTTCCGCCCTCAAAACGCAGGGACCGGACCCCTGCCCGACGCCCGGCCTCAAGGTCACCGTCCTTGTCGCCCACCATAAGGGAGCGGGCGACATCCACTGGCCACTCCGCCATGGCCCGGAGCAGCATGCCCGGATTGGGCTTCCGGTCCGGGGGATCGGGGTGACGATACCTTGGTTCAGCAGCATCGGGATGGTGAGGACAGTAATAGAAGGCGTCGACCCGTCCCCCGGCCTCGAGCAGGGCATCAGCCATCATTTCATGCAGGCGCAGGACGTCGGCTTCGCTGTAATAGCCCCGCCCGACCCCGGACTGATTGGTCACGACAAAGACCAGCCAACCCGCGCGATTGAACGCGACGATCGCCGCCTTGGCCCCGGGGATCCAGCTGAAATCTGCCCAGCGGTGGACATAGCCCCTGTCCTCATTGAGGACACCGTCCCGATCCAGAAAAAGAGCCGGGCGACGGACAGGCGGTGGCGATGCAGCGGAGGTCACGGCGATCAGTCTAGCGGTTTCAGCCCGACCGACCAAGGCTTCGTCTGTCGGGGAACTCGGACTATGCTCAGCGACTCATCCCATCCCGAGAGGCTTCCTTGTCCGATCCTGATTCAGACCCCGTTCTGGCGCTCCGGAACCTCGTAGTGGATTTCGAAACCCACGACGGAGTCGTCAACGCGGTCAAGGGCGTCTCGCTGTCCGTGCATGCGGGTGAAACCCTCGGGGTTGTGGGGGAAAGTGGATCGGGCAAGAGCCAGACCTTCATGGCTGTCATGGGACTGCTCGCCAGGAACGGCCAGGCAACGGGATCGGCAACATTCCTCGGAAAGGAGATCCTGGGTCTCAAGCCGCGGGACCTGAACCGGATCCGCGGCTCCAGAATGACCATGATCTTCCAGGACCCACTGACGGCCCTGACCCCACACATGCGGATTGGCGAGCAGATTGCCGAGCCCCTCCGCCTTCACCTCGGCCTGTCCGGGCACGCAGCCGAAGCCGAAGCCAGAGCCTGGCTGGACCGGGTCCGGATTCCCGATGCCGCCCGTCGCATGTCCCAGTTTCCCCACGAACTGTCCGGGGGCATGCGGCAGAGGGTCATGATTGCGGCGGCGATGTCCTGCTCACCCGCCCTGCTGATCGCCGATGAGCCGACAACGGCGCTGGATGTCACCGTGCAGGCAGAAATCCTCGACCTGATGGTGGAGCTGCAGCGGGAAACACAGACAGCCATGGTCCTGATCACCCACGATATGGGCGTGGTTGCCCGCATGGCAGATCGCGTCTGCGTCATGAAGGATGGGGCCTATGTTGAAGAAGGTGCTGCGGAAACCCTGTTTGCCTCCCCCCGCGGGGACTATACGCGGACCCTGCTCAGCGCCATCCCGCGGCTGGATCGCCAGGACAGGGGCGGGCGACCTGTGCCCGCCTCCGTGCCGGAGGACGCGCCGGTCGTCGTAGCAGGTCAGGACATCCGGGTCTGGTTTCCCATGAAGGGTCGCGGCCTTGGCGCCCCGGCCGAAATGCTGCGCGCCGTGGACGGCGTCAGCTTCCAGGTGCGACAGGGCGAAACCCTCGGGATCGTGGGGGAGAGCGGGTGTGGCAAGTCCACGCTTTCCAGGGCGATTCTCAATCTCCTGCCGGTTGCTGGTGGCGCCGTCACCATTCTTGGCCGGGACATAACCCATGCAGACCGGGAGACGCTGCGACAGACGCGACGGGACCTGCAGATCGTCTTCCAGGACCCCATGGCCAGCCTCGACCCCCGGATGACCATAGGCGATTCCATTGCAGAACCGCTCCTGGTCTATCGTCCGGACCTTGCACGGCGGGACCGCGACATCGAGGTCGCAGCGGCCATGACTGCGGCCGGACTGCCGATTGACCTGATCAATCGCTACCCGCACGAACTTTCAGGGGGTCAGAACCAGAGGGTGGGGATTGCCAGGGCGACAATCCTCAAGCCGCGCCTGGTCATCTGTGATGAGGCCGTTTCGGCGCTGGATGTGTCAATCCGGGCCCAGATCATCGATCTGCTGATCAACCTGCAGAAACAGATGGGCATGGCCATGATTTTCATCAGCCACGACCTGGCCGTCGTTCGTGAAATCAGTCACCGGGTCATGGTCCTCTATCTTGGCCGCGTCATGGAAATGACTGACCGGGACAGGCTCTACGAAGGCCCCATCCACCCCTATACAAAGGCCTTGCTCTCGGCTGCACCCGTCGCGGATCCAAAAACGGCCCGGACCCGCACCAGACAGAAACTTCCCGGCACGATGGGTAGCCCGATGGATCCTGACAGTGGCCTGCGCTTCCTGCCGAGCGCCCGATTACCTGGCGGGCAGGGACAGGACTACACGCCGAAACTTGTCGAAATGGAAGTCGGCCACTGGGTTTCTGAATTCGATGCGGATCTGGTCCAGACACCCTCTTAAATCTGACGGCAACACTTCTCCCCTATCCCTCAAGGCAACCCAACGGCCGGAAGCCTTGACCTTGCAGATCGATGTCCTTCGACCCAGAGACCTGTCGGCAGAGGACATCGCACGCTGGGTGGAAATTCAGGGCATGGATCCAGCCCTGGACACCCCCTTCCTGTCGCCGTTCTGGGCCCAGACCGTGGAACGTGCCCAGGGCGACAGCAGACATGCTTTCAAAGTCGCCATCCTGCGGGACGGACAGAAGGCCAGGGGATTTTTCCCGGTCAGGGCCGGAAGACTGACCGCCCTGCCGGTCGGAGCCCCCTTCAACGACGCCCAGGCGGTGATCGTCGAACCGGGACTGGACGTCGACCCCTTGGCCCTGGTCCGCGCCCTGGGGGTCAAGCGCTATGACTTCACCCTGCAGATCGAGTCCCAGCGCGCCTTCGCGCCCTTTGCCCGGGGGCGCTGCGAGATACGTTTAACCGAAATGCCTGACGGCTATGCCGCCTATGAGGCGGAAAAACGCGCCGGGGGTGAAAAGCTCTTCAAGAGAATGGCCACAAACCGGCGAAGGGCAGAGCGGGAATTCGGCGAGATCCGATTCGAGGCCCTCTCGAGCTCGAAGGCCGCCTTCGAAGTCCTGATGGAGGCAAAGTCCAGACAGTTGCGCGGTGCCGGGCAAACAGACATTTTCGGACCCGCCTGGCCGCGCCGCATGCTGGAAGACCTGCTGGCGCGGCGCACGGCCGACTTTGGTGCCGGGCTCTTTACCCTGCACCTCGGCGGCAACCTTGCAGC
>Ga0007795_10000613_pt1 | contig 11814 bp, 10 predicted proteins | sample CryBogmetaGMA1M_FD_60369 | JGI IMG/M metagenome (GOLD analysis project Ga0007795, IMG submission 60369) | Freshwater microbial communities from Crystal Bog, Wisconsin, USA - MA1M | ecosystem: Environmental > Aquatic > Freshwater > Lake | place: Crystal Bog, Wisconsin, USA | collected 2009-07-06
CCGCAATGGCTTGCCCGGTCGTCTCCGCATTCGTGACGCTGGCCCCGCGATCCATAGCGATCCGGGCGGCGACGGATAATTGCCCCTTGATCAGGCCAACAATAAGCAGACGCATTAGCCCATTCCTTTCAGTCGCCAGGAGATAGAATTTCCGACATGGTGATGCCAAGGCGATCCTCGATCAGGACAACCTCGCCGCGTGCCACTAAGCGGTTATTGATAAAAATATCGATGGGTTCGCCAATCGCGCGATCAAGTTCGACGATTGATCCGGCATCGAGCTGTAACACATCGCCAATTGGCAATTGTGTGCGCCCTAAAATCGCGGTCAGCGTAATCGGTACATCGAGTACGGGATCAAGCTGGTCCTCCCTGATGGGCATCGATCGGTCTCTGCGAACATCTCCTCCATGAGGCGGATCATAGGGTGCGTTAACATCAAGATCAGGCAGATTGATGTGATCGGTCTCGCTCATGCCGTCTCTCCCGCCTTATCCGATACTTTGGAAACCTCCATTTCGATCAGCGTCCGAACGACAGCATCGAGCCGGGCGCGTTCTCGAAGAAAGCCACCTTCCGGCCAAACAATCCGCACATCGCCGGCTGCCAATGCCGCATCTTCGCGAATGCTCATTTGGCCTAAAAAGCCCACATCGTCGGCGGCCTCGCGAATAGCGCTGTGCACGTCTTCTGGCGCGTTAGCGGCGATAATAACTGTCAATAAGGGTGCATTATTCGACATCTCGATCGATTTCTGAACCGCTTCGGCAATCATCGGCGATGGGTCACGTTCAATGAGCGCCTCGGCATATAGCTTTGCCAGCATGGCGGCCATGGAGATTGAATCGGCTTCAATGCGTGCCAATTCGCGATCCAGCGATTGTGCGACGACCTGCATTGTATCCCTAATCGAGGCTAGGGCTTGAACGGCTTCCGCTTCCCGCATGGCTTGGGCTTCTGCGTGGCCAAGCGCGCGCCCCTCCTCAAACCGTGCATCGCTGGCTGCGATTTCTTCCCTCAATGATGCAGTGTCTTTCTGTTCGTCCCGAGTCGTATTCCGGGAGATCTGGGCGCTAAAATCTTCTTCAAACAGAAAGCGTTTCGCAGTGTGTGCCATATCAATTGATCATTTCATCATCGTTGGAATTGGTCGCCAGAATGATTTCACCCTTGGCAGCGAGATCTTTTGCAAGATTGACGATGGCGCGTTGCGCCTCGTCGACTTCTTTCAGGCGCACTGGGCCTTGTACTTCCATATCCTCAAGGAAGCTTCGCGCGGCGCGTTGCGACATCTGCGCGAAGAAGAATTCGCGGACACCCTTGGTTGCCCCTTTGAGCGCCTTGATCATGGTTTCACGCTCGACGGAACGTAAGAGGGTTTGCGCCGAAGCAGCATCCAATTTAGCGAGTTCATCAAACGAGAACATGAGTGCCCGCAGCTTTTGCGCCGCATGGCGGTTTGTGACGTCTAAGGCTGCCAAAAACCGACTTTCGTGCTTTTTTTCCAATGCATTGAAAATCTGGGCAACCTGATCCATCGGATCCCGCCGCCCGGGCAGGGGAGGGGGCGTCACGAAGCTTTCCTCAATCATCGTCTCAATGCCCTTCATGATCTCATCTGAGACCGGCTCCATACCGAGCATTCGGTTGACGATTTCGGTTGAAAGCGGGGCGGGCAGCAGGGCTAATACCTTTGCGGATTGCTCGGGTGTAATTTTGGTTAGAACGACGGCGATGGTTTGGGGATATTCTTTCCCAAGAAAGCCGGCGAGCTGTTCCGGTTTTGCCAAGGATAATTTTTGCCAGAGATCAGGGCTCTCCGGCGTCTTGATTTCCTCAATGATCGAACGGGCTTGGGTGCGGGGCAGGGCACCGAGAAGAATTTTCTCGGTTTTTTCAGGCCCGCCACTCAAATTGCTCGCCGTTACTTCGCGCATGAATTCGGAAGCGACGCGAAGAAGTGTCTCCTGCCGAACAGTACCGAGTTTGGCCATTATAGAGGAAACCAGCCGTGCCTCTGAATCATTGAGGGATTGCCAAATTGCGCTGCCATTTTCTTCGCCCAATGCCAGCAACAAGATCGCAGCCCGCACCGGCCCGGGAATCGGGGTTGCCTGTTGGCCTGGCGTTTGTTGTGTCTGGAGCGAGGTAGTTGCCATGGATCAGCGGTTATCTTGTAGCCATTGACGGACGGTAATGGTGGAAGCCTGCGGGTTGGACGCAATTAAACCGGCAATCTGTTGGATAGGGTCGCCTTCGATTTGATCAAAACCCGCGCTGCCTGGGAGGGCAAGCGCCCCTGGACGTGCCGGGGGCAGCGCCATCGTTTTGACCAGAGGACGACCGACGAATAGCGCAATCAAGAGCGAAATGATCGCTAAGACAGCAAGCTCTAGGATGCGCCCAAGATCAAACCGCGAGGGGTCGTACCAAGCCGTCTGGGAGGACTCGGCCAACGCTTCTGGCGGGGCCGCAAAGCGGAGGTTGACGATTTCGATCTGGTCGCCCCGTTTCGCATCGTATCCAATCCCCGATTTAACAAGTGCCGCAATTCGGTCAAGATCGGCTTGTGGCCGTGGCTGATAGGTCGCCTCGCCATTAGTACCCTTCTCATAGGTCCCATCGACCAGTACCGCCACCGAGATCCGCTTGACCTTCCCTCCATCACTGACTTCAGTACGGGTCGTTTTGGATATCTCGTAATTGACGACTTCTTCGTTCTTGGCGGAGGCGTCTTTCTGATTTGTGTTTGATGCGTTCGCGCCCGGTAATTCATTGGCGACCGTAACAGCACCGTCTTTTGCTTCTGTCGTCGTTGCACTTTCGTTTCGATTTTGGGTCGAGCGGACGACGCGACTGTCGGGATCAAAGGTCTCAGCGACGGTTTGCACATGGCTAGGGTCGAGCTCCGCTGAAATCTGTACCCGCGCACGACCTTGGCCTACGACGCTCGCAACAATGTCTTCAATCTGGTTTTTCATCCGCTTTTCAAGGCCGAGTTGTTTTTCTTCCAACTGAAGTGCTGAGCCCGGCTCGCCGCCATTGCCATCGGCTAAAAGCCTGCCTTGCTCGTCAATGATCGAAATATTTTCAGGCTTTAGCCCATCGACCGCCGAAGCAACGAGACGACGGATTGCGTTGACCTGTTGCGCACTCAGATCGCCTCTAATCTTCAGCGCGATGGAAGCACGAGGCGGCTGGTGATCCCGTTCAAACAGCTTGCGCTCCGGTACGACGAGATGCACCCGCGCTGTTTGAACCGTGCCGATGGTGCGAATCGATCGGGCGATTTCCCCCTCAAGGGCACGGATTTGATTGATCGACTGGACGAATCCCGTGGTTGAAAACGAATCGGTCTTGTCAAAAATTTCATAGCCGACGGTGCCGCCGGAAGGGATGCCTTTCGACGCCAGATCGAGCCGCAATTTGGCAATGTCAGCTTTACTTGCCAAAATGGCCCGGCCTTCGTCGCGCAGCTCATAGGAAATCGCTCTGGTGTCGAGTTCGCGGATAATGGCATTTGAATCTTCAGGTGTCAGATCCGCATAAAGAACCGTCAACGACGGTTGCGAGGCTTTGAAAATGACATAACCGAAATAAGAAAGTAGGCCGAGGGTAACCAGCGCCATTGCCCCCAACCGGACGATCCCAAACCGCCTTAGTTGATCCAGAATATTTTCCACAGAATGGCTTTCCTCAAGCAAAATGACGTAAGGTCACTTTTTTGTGTGAGGTGAGGATTGCCGGATTGTGGTTAGCGAATGGTAAACAAACCGCTCAAAAGAGGAAAAAATTTCCCTTAGGTAACCCATAACTTGATGACGGGTTTCACTTGAAAGAAAAATTGGCGCGTTCAGACCGGCATCCAAGCGATGCCGCTCCGCTATCTCCGTCTATATCAGCCTAGTTGCGATAGTGTTGGATGCGGGTTGTGCGTAACCCCGCAATTCCATGTTCATCGATGGAGGCTTGCCAATTGAGAAACTCTTCAACCGTCAATGTATAACGGTTGCAGGCCTCGTCGAGGCTTAAAAGCCCGCCGCGCACGGCTGCAACGACCTCTGCTTTGCGCCGAATAACCCAGCGCCGCGTTGAAGTTGGTGGTAGGTCGGCGACCGTCAGGGGACTCCCGTCTGGACCAATCACATATTTCACCCGAGGGCGATAAGTATCCGTCATGTTACGCTCGTACTCGTTGATCTCACCCGTTTTCAAATTCACCATAGTCCCAAGCCCTTTAAAAAATAGCTAAAGCGAAAACTGGTATTCGATGCTGGCTTTTAAGTCTTTTTCGCCGAGGCCGGCGCGCTATCGATCGATTTAACCGATGGAATGTCGATCGAAAGGCTGCCGAGCTTCAATGCAGGCGGAGATGTGCTGAGGTCGACGCCATCGACTTTCCCATAAATATTCGTCGACACGTTGATCGGTGACTGGTCGATGGCCTTGCCTATAACGGATATCGTATAAAGGCCGTCCGGTAGTGTGGTGCCCGATGCATCCTTGCCGTCCCAGTGAAACGGCTGCGACCCACCCGATAAGGGCTCCTTTTTTGAGTAAACCTTTGAGCCCAGACTGTTTGTTATCGTGATTTCCGCATTGCCTGCCCGTGGTGCATCGAGAATCCAGTCGGCCGAGCCGTCGGTGAGGGATGTTTTGGTTCCTGATGCTGTCACGTAATGACCAACAAAGTTCAGCGATCCGATTGCATTCGAACTGTTCGTGTTGCTGACCAGCGTGCTGAGCGTGTCATTCTGTTTCATCTGCTGCTCAATGGAAGCGAATTGCACCAGTTGCGAGGTAAATTGATTGGTATCCATTGGCGAGGTTGGGTCTTGGTTTTTCAGCTGAGCGGTCAGCAGGGTCAGGAATTGATTGAAATTTTGTGCAATCAATTGACGATCGGCAACCGATGCGGTTGAGCCGCTTGCCGCTGAAGAACTCGATGTCGAAACGTTGGATGCTGTAGCTGTCATGGTGCGTTCCTTTAAATATTGACATCAAGAAGGCCGGCAACGCGGCGTAAGGCTGGGATCGGAATGGCTTCAGAGCGCGCGGAAGGGTACGGTTCATTTTGGTTTTGAGCCGGTGTTTGACCATTTTGGCGTTGGTTTGGACCATTGCCGTTCCCGGCGCTTGAGCCATTGTCCTGTTTCAATGAAAATTGCAGCGAATCCGCACCTGTCGTCATGCCCGCTTGATCCAGCGCGCTTCTCAACAACGGAGCGTCGCCCATCATTAGCGCAAGCGTTTCGGGCCTATCAGCTCGGATATGGGCCTTAATCTTCGTGTCATCTGAAATTTCAAGTTTGATTTCAACGGTGCCAAGCTCATCGGGGCTAAGCCGAACCTCAATCGCCCGTCGGCCTTGCAGCACGCCGATACCAATCTCAATCGGCAACATGCCATAGGGTACTGATCCGCTTTGAGCGGACAAATTCGAAGCAAGAGGTGCCAATGTGGACGCTCGGTCTCTGGCGACGACAACAGGGGGAAGGTTTGTTGAAAAATTGGCACCGGTTATTGCGGCCGATGAATCAACATCAGCTTGCATCGCCTGTGGCTCGGCCACGGTTAGACTTGTGTCGTCCCGATCCGGCTCGCTTGGTTGTTTCTCGGCTTTCGCCATGAATGCTAATCGGATCGATTGTGGTGTACCGATGTTAGAACTTACCGATCCAGCGCCCGCTTTGGCTTCAGCTACCCCATCGGTGTCGAGTTCATTCAATGCAGTCTCGCTTGAGGGACCTAATGCCTTCAGAGCATCTGAAGGCCCCCGGGAGCGGGCGCTTGAGATCGCTTGGCGTTCTGACACCGCGTTGATCTCGGATGGAGCATCCCCCTTTTCAGCCGCAATCGCCGTTAATTGGCCGTTAGCGTCGGGGTTGATCGAATGGGATGCGTGTATTGCCTGCGGATTGCTAGCCATAGCGGGCTGGTTTACATCCGGGGAGGTGGCCGGTATCGGGGCCAATACCGTCGTCTCTGGTCGGTTCAAGTCCGGGCTTTCCGATGGTGTGGAAACCGTCTCGGAGGTTACATTCTCATCTTTCGAGGCGAATTGGTCTTGATCAACCGCAAATACGCTTTTCGGTGAAGGGATGGAAACGGCCCGCTCGTTCGCTAGAGTGATGTCAGTAGCGGCGTCCTCGGCGCCATCCGGATTGGTCTTATCGCTTATGGAAAAAGCCGATTCACGACGATTTAAACCATTGTAATATTTGTTGTTTTTAGCATTGAATCGAGCGGATTCCTTGTCTGACGACGCGTGAGCCTTCTCGAGCGGTGCCCTTCTATGAGGTTCAGATTGGGATGGGGCCATGGGGGAAACAAACGACTCGGTATCTGCCAGGTCCTCTGCGAAGGATTTTTGTACGTCCTGCGCGACACGCGCTAGAGCAAGGGGCTTCGGCGTTTGGATCGTTTCAAGCGAATGGGTAGATGATAGGATGGCCATGGCGTCCAGGTTCTTGATGCCCTAAGGGGCTAAAAACAAAATCAAGCGTAGACAAAGCAAGTGGTGTTCCATTCAATATTTCCATATTTATCCCATTTATTCAGAGACTTATGGAATTTTCCATTCAGGACGGTAGGCGGCAAAATTAGCCTCAATCGGCAAGAATTGCCGGTTTTCTGCGTTCGACACTGGAACCGAAACGCGTGACGCGGTACAAGGGTTCTTCTTCTTGGTCAGGATTAGCAGCGTAATGTACGGACTTGATCTGTCGGGACGTCCCGAAGAGACGCGGGTAGTGGTGGCGATGTCAGGTGGCGTCGACTCTTCCGTTGTCGCGGCGCTCTTAAAACGCGAGGGATACGACGTCGTTGGCCTTACCCTTCAGCTTTATGATCATGGCGAGGCCGTGCACCGCGCTGGTGCGTGCTGTGCTGGCCAAGATATTCACGACGCGCGCCGGGTTGCTGACAAGCTCGGCATTCCCCATTACGTACTCGATTATGAATCCCGTTTCAAAGAGGACGTGATCGAACGCTTCGCCGACTCCTATCTGGCTGGCGAGACGCCGGTTCCGTGCATTGAATGCAATAAAAAGATCAAATTCCGCGACCTGCTTCAAACCGCTCGCGATTTGGGTGCGGCCGCTTTGGCGACAGGTCATTATGTCGCCTCCCGCGCTTTACCGGGCGGAGGTAGGGGGCTCTTTCGCGCTGCCGATCCGGATAAGGACCAGAGTTATTTTCTCTATGGTACAACAGCGGACCAGCTTGATCTGTTGCGGTTTCCGCTTGGCGAAATGCCAAAATCAGAAACCCGCGCGATTGCGCATGAGCTTGGCTTGTCAGTCGCCGATAAATCAGACAGTCAGGACATCTGTTTCGTGCCGTCGGGCAAATACACCGATGTGATTGAGCGGCTTCGCCCTGAAGCGGCGAATGAGGGCGACATTGTTCACCTCGATGGTCGCGTGCTTGGCCGTCATCAGGGAATCATCCACTATACGGTGGGCCAGAGGCGCGGTTTAGGCGTGGCATCGGGGGAGCCGCTTTACGTGGTTCGGCTGGAGGCGGCCCATGCCCGCGTGATTGTGGGCCCGCGCGAGGCGTTGGAAACGCGCTTTGTACCGTTGCGCGATATTAATTGGCTTGGCGACATACCGTTTTCCGATGCGGATGGCTTGCCGATTGCCGTCCGCGTGCGATCAACGCGTCCGCCTCAGTCAGCCACTCTCCACGTCCGTAACGGCGAGGCGATGGTTGAGTTGCCAGAGGGTGAGTTTGGCGTCTCGCCGGGGCAGGCTTGTGTGTTTTACCAGTCAACCGACCCCCGTTCGCGGGTTCTGGGCGGCGGCTCGATCCTTTCGTCTCAGCCAAGCCTTTTGGGTTTAAAACACGCTTCGGATTGGCAGCTCGGACTAACGGCCTGAAAGCCTGTCGCATTTTTTTGAGAGGAAGGCTCAATTGATTGTTGAGGCTTCCTTGACTTGGGGGTGCGGCCCGTCCTATACCCCCAGCGTTCTCGACGGCAAAGCGCCGCCGTGGGGCGGAGTAGCTCAGCCGGCTAGAGCAGAGGAATCATAATCCTTGTGTCGGGGGTTCGAGTCCCTCCTCCGCTACCAAAAATTCAAACTTATCGCCGAGATTTAGCTGTTGCGTGCTTTTCCTTCTTCGTTCTTCGAGTACGTACGCCGTGAATTCCCCAACAGTTAACATCATTTGGTTCAAGCGGGATTTGAGGGTGCATGATCATGCTCCCTTGGCGTATGCCTCTGCCCGAGGGCCGGTTGTGCCGCTTTATGTCATCGAGCCCGAATATTGGCAGCTTCCCGATGCTTCGCGCCGACATTGGCAATTTATCCATGACTGCATTGTTGATGTGCAGGCTGAGCTCGCCTCGCGTGGTGCAGCACTGATTTGTCGGACGGGACGGGTTGTGGAGGTGTTGGAAGATCTCCGCCAAAAATTTGGCAGCGTAGCGCTGTGGTCGCATGAGGAGACTGGTAACGACTGGACCTTTTCTCGTGATCGGCAGGTCTTAGCTTGGTGCAAAGCGCAGGGGATCGCGTGGCACCAGACCCCTTCAAATGGTGTTATACGAGGCCTAAAAAATAGAGATGGCTGGAGTGCCCTGCGCGATAAGCGCATCGCAGAACCGGTTATCCCGGATCCAAAATATATCATGCCAGCGGCGGATGTGCGGCTGGATACCCTACCTTCAAAAGATCATCCAATGTTTGGAGCCGCCGTCGGATCGGTTCAAAGCGGAGGCCGTTTGGAGGGGCTGCGCGTGCGCGACTCGTTTCTCAAAGAACGAGCGACTAAATATATGATGACGATTTCGAAGCCGGGCGTTTCGGCGCGGCATTGCTCGCGGTTGAGCGCACATATTGCGTACGGAACGCTATCGGTTCGGGAAATTGAACAGGCAACCAAAGCCCGGATGGCTGAATTGGTAGCCGCCCCAGATCTTGCTTCAAAACAGTTACGCAAGAATCTGAGTGCCTTTCTCTCGCGGCTCGCATGGCGTTGCCATTTCGTCCAGAAGCTAGAACAGCAACCTAATATTGAATTTCGTTGCATGCACTCGGCGTTTGAGGGCATGCGGGAGCCGCATTTCAGGCAAGACTTTTTTGATGCGTGGGCCACAGGCCATACGGGTTATCCGCTAATTGATGCCGCGATGCGAAGCTTGCATGCCAATGGCTGGATTACCTTTCGAATGCGCGCGATGCTGGTTTCGTTTGCCAGTTATCATCTCTGGCTCGATTGGCGTCGAACCGCGCCTCATTTGGCGCAGCTTTTTACCGACTATGAACCGGGTATTCACTTCTCCCAATTCCAGATGCAATCGGGCGTGACGGGCATTAACACGTTGCGGATCTATAATCCGATCAAGCAATCCATGGATCATGATCCAGAGGGTAAATTCATTCGTCGCTATGTGCCAGAATTAAGGGATGTTTCAGATCAATGGATACACGAGCCATGGCGCTTTCCTGAGCCGCCGCCGCTATATCCCAAGCCGGTGGTCGATCACGATATGGCCATTAAAGCGGCTCGGGATCAGATTGCAGCATGCCGGAAGACGCCTGATTTCAGGGATAATGCCCAGCATGTCCGGCAAAAACTGGGGAGCCGAGCAAAGTCACCCCAACGCAAGCCAAAAGTGATGAAAGATAAAAGCCAGTTGTCGTTTGATCTTTGACTTAATCTTCATTGAAGCACGCTCGAGCGAGCATGTTGCCACTGTTAAAGGCATCCTCAATGCGCGATCCCATTGCCCAATCGCCACATGCGCCGAGATTTATGTTTTTGTCCCACAAAAAAGGTCGGCCTAAGGGCTTCGTAACCCGTGCATACCGCCAGCGATGGGCCAATATTATGGATGGGTTGGCTTTGATCTGCATCAGCTCGGAAAACCGTGACAGAAGCATTTTGGCGATTATGTTGGCATCTAACTCAAGATGATCAGCGGACCATTGTGGGGTAGCGTGAACAACAAAGGTTTCGGAGGTTGAGGTGCGGGTTGGCTTGGTACTATTTTTTGCAATCCACGCAATGATTGGATCGTCGGAACTAAGAGCTTGCTCTAAAAAATCCACGGCTTCATCAAATGCGAGCATGAGCGCCCAACAGGGCGAGTAGTGAATCTGGTCAATGCCTTCCAATTCAATGTTTGAATTTTTCAAAATCGCGCTGATTTGAGGGGATGGAAGCGATAAAATGACGGCGTCGAACCCATCATGGTGTTTGCCGTTAATGTCTCGTAACGACCAGTGATTGGATGTGCGGGTAAGCGCCTCAACGGCAGTATCAAAACGCACATCGCGTTGACCTGCCAAAAAGCGCGCAAAGGAACTCATGCCCGGTACGCCAACATATCGATTCAGCTCCCATTTGGCGGCAAAACCTGCCTTAATGGCGCTCTCAAGTATTTCTTTGAAATGATCTGTATGAGCGGTGAAATATTGCGCGCCGTGATCAAATGTTAGGTCCCCCACGCGCTTGGTCGCCATCCGTCCGCCAAGGCCGCGGCTTTTATCGATGAGCGTTACAATATGACCAGATTCAGCAAGAGTTTTTGAAGCCGATAGGCCCGCTATTCCAGCGCCAATGATCGCAATCGATTGTGGGTGGGGCATGCTTTTAACCTTATCCGAAGAGAGACTGCGCTTTTAAGATCTTTTCCCTCATTTACTTCGGATCGAGAGATCGTGAAGGATGCGAGGGATGTTTTGCTTAACTTCAAAAAATCCTTTTGTTGCATGAGGCCAGATGCGCTGATCCTCTCGCCTTTTAAGAGATAAAAGCTCAATCTGGTGTTCGGCAAGTTGAGGTGCGATGGCCGTGATTTGATCAGCTACCGGACCAACGGTTGCATGGGGTATGAGAATTGTTTTTAGATTATGCACCTTTGCAATCTGCATGAGAGCATCAGTCGTGAGCTGACCGATTATGTCGTGCTTGGCTTTGAAATGGGCACTGGCACGGATAACGCCATCTCTTAACGCGCTATCGGAAAAAGTAAGAACGGGTTGAGACACCGGCAGACAGGATCGACCCGCTGCACCTTGCCAGCCAACGATGTGTTGAATATCGGCAGCGCCGCACGCCAGACTTTCAGGGTGTAAGTCTTCGCCCGTGAGCAATAGCAAAGTCGGGCCTGAAGGTGCCGCGCTAAGCGGTTGGTGTTTGAAAGGCGCTGACCTCACCATCGGCGGTTCACTCAGTGGCAGCGCTTCTGTCGCGAGGCCTTTCGGTGAGAACCGGCCATTGGTGAATTCAGCGATGTTGGAGGGACGCGCGAGGTAGGTTTTTCCCTTCGTGTGAAGCCCACCGACCCAACGCCACGACAGCGTGTTGGAAGCAGGGTCACCATCGAGAAAATGGCGCAAGGTGAAATCAGCACCAAGCTCCCAGGGGAGCCTCAAGGTGAAAATCCAGATCGACGCAAACCACATGCGCGCGTGGTTATGGAGATAGCCGGTCTCGACCAGCTCCGTCACCCATGCGTCAAAGCAATCAATGCCTGTATGGCCTGACAGTGCTGTGTGATAACGGAAAGCGAGCTTGTCATCATTCTTGAGGGCTTCTACGTGCTGATCGCGTTTGGTGAGGTAATGCTGCCAAATTTCAGGGTATGCTTCGAGATAGCCTTTGAAATAGCCTCGCCAGAAGACTTCATAAACAAATTTTTCGGCATCAACAAAGCGATGATGGGCGAGTACCGCCTCCAATACCTCGAGCTCGGTAATCAGCCGATGTCGGATAAAGGGCGAAAGCTGTGAGACATTATCGTGTGCAGCTGGGCCAAAATCCATGTTGCGAATGCGGGTATATGCTTGACCAGCCTCTGGG
>Ga0007795_10000616_pt1 | contig 11805 bp, 9 predicted proteins | sample CryBogmetaGMA1M_FD_60369 | JGI IMG/M metagenome (GOLD analysis project Ga0007795, IMG submission 60369) | Freshwater microbial communities from Crystal Bog, Wisconsin, USA - MA1M | ecosystem: Environmental > Aquatic > Freshwater > Lake | place: Crystal Bog, Wisconsin, USA | collected 2009-07-06
ATAAAATATTATATTCGGTATGTCACACATTTATACAATGAGTGAAGATAATCATAACGCATATTTGGAAATTATTTTGGGCTCTATGTTTTCCGGGAAGACGAGTCGTATAGTAGAAATATATAAACAATGTATATTTTGTAACATATCGGTATCAGTTATAAATCATTGTATTGACACCCGTTACGATGATAGTTTACTGTCAACCCACGATAAAATTAAGATCCCTTGTATAAAAACAGCGAAATTGAATGATTTGATAGATAATTCAGATATTACTAGTAGCCAAGTTGTACTAATCAATGAAGGGCAATTCTTCGACGATTTATATGATTTTGTTAGTTTATTGTTGAAACATGGAAAGAAGGTATATGTTTGTGGCTTGGATGGAGATTTTGAACGCAAGAAATTTGGACAAATATTGGATTTGATTCCTCTATGCGATCGGGTGACTAAACTGACATCATTATGTAGCTTGTGTAAAAATGGGAATCTAGGTATATTTTCAAAGCGAATCAGTGCGGAAAAAGAACAGACAGTTGTCGGCAGCGATAATTATATTCCGGTGTGCCGTAGTTGCTACGATGTAAAACAGTAATCATACTTCTTTTTTCATATATAATTTATAATATATATTAAAACGATTTAAATTAAAAATGATAATTAGAATAATAATGAAGGTAACTGAAACTATTCCGGCTAATCCGGATACCATTAAAGCAAAAAGAGGCAGAAAGTCGAAAAAGGACCTAATCGCTTCTCTACAAATGAACTCATTTTCCAATGATATTATTTCAACCATGGAAAAACCTATTTTATTAACTGTTAATGATATTGAAGAACCAACAAAATTGGATTTGTCAACAGAGACTATATATAATGAAGTACTGAATGAGATAGACGATGAGATGACGTCACCTATTAAAACCGACGATGTAAAGGAACAAAAACAACCGATTAAAAAGAGAGGTAGAAAACCAAAGGGTGGCAAAATTATACAACAAATGTCTTCCGACCAACAACAGATGATCGAACGACCAAACGTTATTCTACATCTCAAGTGTTCAATGAAGGATTTGATTAATACAAATCAGACTAATTATTTTCATGATGCGTATAATAATAATAGTAATGATATGTCATTTGATATTATTGGGAGCGAAAATGTAAAATCGGTTTCGAAATATTACGATAACACAAGTACGTCAATCACGACTTTAGATAATAAAGACGATGATGGAGAAGAACTCTATTGTAAAGATACAAGTAAGGAAGTGTGGAAGAAGTTGAAGCAATTAGAACATAATCTACACATAAATAATGTAAATAACAAGAAGTCAGCGTGTTTTTGGGACACGTGTGAATTTGATAATCCACCAATTTATATCCCCAAGCATTTTATTAATGGAACATACCAAGTTTACGGATGTTTTTGTAGTCCGGAATGCGGTGTTGCGTATTTAATGAATGAAAATATTGATAGCTCCGCTAAATTTGAGAGATACCACTTATTTAATCATATTTATGCCAAGGTTTATGATTATACAAGAAATATTAGACCAGCGCCAAGTCCATATTATATGTTGGAAAAATATTACGGAAATCTGTCTATTCAAGAATATCGTTCACTGCTAAGAAATGAACGATTGTTCCTCATTATTGACAAGCCTTTAACTAGAATTTTGCCAGAACTACATGAAGACAATGACGATTTTATTCTGAATAACAAGATTATTCCTTCTAATTACCAAGTGAAAACTAGATTACAACGAAAAAAACAGAATAAGAATTCCATCCTAAATGAGAAATTTGGCGTAACCAGTCAAATTAATGAATAATTTATGTTTCATGATTAGATTATGAAAAATAAATATATTATTTCTGGATTTGTTTTTCTCGTTCATCGGATTCTTGTAAGCTGCTAATAATTTGCTCCATATTAAGAGGATTTTTCTCTCTGTATTCTTTCATAGAAGTGTCGAGTTTACGCCGAATTTGTCTGTATATTTCTTGATTCACTGATTTAACAGCATGGGTTTCTTTTTTTTCATCGATCCCCATATAGTGTCTTAATACTTTTATGTAATCACAATTAAATTGTTTTAACTTTTCTCTCGCTTCTTCTTCGGTATAATTTGTTTGTGACATAACCTTTTGGAGATGCTTTTCCAAATCGTCGTTATTAAAAAAACTTATTCCGTCCGACATATATACTTACATTAAATATTTTTTAAATCATATTAAACGAATTGTGTTATATATATTATCATAGAAATGACAACGTTAAATAATCTGGAAAAATTAATTCAAATGGCTACTATTGAACAGATGTATGGAATGATACAAAAAATGCGAGATGAATTTTCTAGTAGCAGTACCATGAATAAAGTATGTACAAGTGAGTCGATTTGTTTAAAAGAATGTAACGAATTAAATCGTGACTATATTGAAACTTGTAAGAGTTTAGAAGAGCGAGTTTCTAAATTAGAAAAAACAAATAAACAACTGTTAGTTCTTATTGGAACGCTTACCACAAAAGTGAATACATTTGAATCGTCGATTCATTCACTAGTATCCGACTCAACTATTCAACAATATGAACAAAAACCGATTCCAAAGGGTCAACAACTATTGACTCGGTATTTCGATAGTCCAAAGGAAGAGGAACATATCAAATTGAAAATTGTTGAAGTTCTAGAAGAGAAAACCACAACCAATATTGATGTATTAGAAGTAGAAGTCCAAGATACAAATGAAGAAGTAGTAGAAGAACAAGAAGAAGTAGTAGAACAAGAAGAAGTAGTAGAAGAAGAAAAAGTAGAAGAAGTAGTAGAAGAACAAGATACAAATGAAGAAGAAGTAGAAGATACAAATGAAGAAGCTGTAGTAGGGGATTCAGATGAATCAGAAGCTGATTCAGAAGAGGAAGTGCGAACAAATGAAGAAGCTGTAGTAGGGGATTCAGATGAATCAGAAGCTGATTCAGAAGAGGAAGTGCGAACAAATGAAGAAGTTGATGAGGTTCCTACTTTAGACGTAAAAGATGAAGAGGAAGAGGAAGAGGAAGAGGAAGAGGTATTTGAAATTGAAATAGATGATGTAACCTACTTTGCTACTGATGAAGAAAATGGTATTCTTTACGCAGTAACCGATGACGGTGATATTGGCGAAAAGGTGGGTATATTAAAGGATGGTGAACCCATTTTCACATAAACTCTTTTCTTTAAGTAATATAGAGGATGATAATGGATTTATGCGCACCAGCACTCATATATATAGCGTTTTCTTTAACACAAGTAATTATCGATACATTTAAGGGTCTTTATAATACAGCATTTTTTAAATTTATTGTAATGATTATAATTACAATACTTTTAAATGCGTTATGTAAGTCCGGTATGGGTATTATATCATGGATTATCGTTTTTGTCCCGTTTATTTTTATGTCGGTTATTGTAGCTATATTATTATTTGTTTTTGGACTTGACCCAGCAACCGGTAAATTAAATTTAGCGTGTAATAATCAAAAAGGCGGTAATTTAGTTTATACATCGACGACTACAACAACAAGTACCCAAATACCTACTACTACAGCTACAGCTACAGATACAGATACAACAGTACCTACCGGTTCATCCGATCCTCAATACCAATAAAAATAATTTAAATAAAACTATTTAAATAATAAAATACTATTAGTGTATGATATTCGACTCTCTAATAATATTTATACTTTTTGTAGAAGCATGTTTATTTTTTTATCCCGAAGAGGCTAATCCATTTCTTCACCGTAACTTTGTTTTGCTAAGTGATTGGCTAAACGTAATGGGTATCAAATTAGTATATAATAGTATTTATTATTATAGCGTATGTCAGATACATGCTATTCAGTTAAAAGCATGGGCGAAGCCTCATGTTAACTTATTATGTACCGAAATAAATAAATTTTTACAAGAGCACAAAATACTCCATAAAACTGACATCGATGTACCTCTACTGACATTTGAAATATACGAAAATGGTAAAAACAAGCAATCGATTCCTATTTTGGATGCGCTTCATAAGTTAAATTTAAATGAACAACAATTATTTAGTAGTAACGATTTTATTGTTTTATCCGATAATAATTCACAGACACTTGTTAACAAAATACATTATATTGATTATCCTCTTCAACTGTTTTATAGTCCCTCAAATATTAAATTTATTTCCATGAACATAACATATAAGGACACTGCGTATCCTATTCAATTACAAACTGAAACCTATAACCATTATATCGTTAATAATATAATTAACACGCAATTTTACAAGTATTATTTAATTAACATTTTACATGTCGAAATCGATACTGGCTCATTTGATTATGTAGTAAATCTGATAGATCATAATGTAAATATACTTCAAATTCTACCACATCAATATTTAGTAATTGGTGAAAATGATTACGAAATTAAATCTGAACATATAATTGAATTAGAAGAAACTAAATCTGAAGACATTGATGATAATGATTCAACCGATGATTATGTTAACTTAGAAAATTGATATGGGCTATAAAATAAATAATAATAATAAAATCATTTAAAAAAAATTGATTATAACTAATTATAATGGTACCCTATCACACTGATTCAACAATGGCTGCCGCAAGTAGTGCTACTCAAACTATGGAATTCCATAAATTAAGACATGTGTGGAATTTATGGGCTCATTTACCTCAAGACCCAGATTGGACCGTAAAAAGTTATAAGAAGGTTTGTCGATTTAGTAATTTAGAGGAAACCATTGCTGTCACCGAGTCACTGCCGGAGGGATTAGTACAAAACTGTATGATGTTTCTGATGAAAGACGGTATTAGTCCTATGTGGGAAGATGTACGAAATAGAAATGGCGGTTGCTTCTCCTATAAAGTGTCGAATAAGAATGTATTTGAAGCATGGCGCGACTTGAGCTATGTTCTTATCGGAGAATCCGTCAGTTCGAATCCAGCCTTTGTGAACAGTGTGACCGGGATTACCATTTCGCCAAAAAAGAATTTCTGTATTATTAAAATTTGGATGACAAATTGTGATCATCAAAATCCGCAAACGGTCACTAATGAACTCAAGCATTTGATACCTCAAGGGTGTCTATTTAAGAAGCATAACCCAGAATTTTAAGAGTTACCTATAAACTCGTATTTCAAATATGTAATTATTTTTTTACATATTTGAAAATGAAAAATCAAAGACTTAACTCTTTACATATTTTTCGCCGACTTTATAAACTCATCAATATCGGGATTACACAATAGAGGGGAAAAATTATTTATTTTTGCGTCATCCCAATTCCACCATTTAATTTCTAATAATTGGTCGATTTGTTCTGGCGTAAACCTATATTTAATTAGCTTTGCTGGATTACCACCTACTAAACTATATGGTTCTATATTTTTTACAACATGACTGTTATTGGCTATAACTGCGCCATCTCCAATAGTTGTGCCAGACATTATCGTAACATTTTTTCCAATCCACACGTCATTTCCTACAATTACATCGCCTTTTGTAGACGGATGGCCATAACCGTTAAAATTATTAAATATATTTTGATTAATATGACCAAAAGGATATGTTGTTACCCAATCAGTTCTATGGTTACCACCCAAATATATCGTTACATTTTCTGCTATAGAACAAAAATTACCCACTACTAATTTAGCATTATCGTTTGCCCAAAATATTTGGGGTTTTCCGTATGTATACTTTCCAAATGACATATATATTCGGCCTAATTATCTTTAATACTTTTTTATAAATAACAGTTTTATAAATAACAGTTTTATAATGACCGAATTATATAAGTATACAAAGAGCTTAAAAATTATTTAAAAAAATAAGATAATGAAGTATCCTCTTATTTTATTTTTTCGCAAAGACACGAATAACTATATCGACACTTTTTTTTCAGATAATGCGGCGAAATTGGAATGTACATTACATATTGTTAACGATTTAAAAAAACTGAACCGTTTTTACAAACAAATATACGCTTTGTTAGTTGTATTCGGAGATAAAGGTGATTATGGCGACGTTCTACAATTATTCACTTCTGAATCAGAAAGATCACGATTGCTATTTATAGATAAACCCTTCGCCATAGAGAATTTTAACCAACTAGTCAATACATTATTTGTAAATATATGTGGGATACCTAGACGAATAACACGTCCTATTTTTTCAGTATTTACACCAACATTTAATTCCTTTGAAAAAATTTTGAGAGCGTTTAATAGTTTAAAAGCACAAACACTAACAAATTGGGAATGGGTCATTATGGATGACTCTCCGGATGACACGCATTTTCAATATTTGAAAAAACAATTGGGCGATGCTCGTATAAGAATCTATCGTCGTTTCGAAAACAACGGGTTCATTGGTAATGTAAAAAACGAGGCTGTTAGTTTGTGTCGAGGCGAATTTGTTTTAGAGTTAGACCACGATGATGAAATTTTACCATTTGTTCTAGAGGAATCTTTAAAAACGTTTAGAAATAATCTGGACGTTGGATTTGTGTATATGGATTTCATTAATATTTATGAAAATGGTAACAATTATTGGTACGGAGACAATATTTGTAAGGGCTATGGTTCATATTATTGCCAAAAGTATGGTGATAAATGGGTGTATGTTTATAATACACCGAATATTAATAACATTACACTAAGTCATCTGGTTTGTTGTCCCAATCATCCCAGAATTTGGCGCAAAGACCTTCTTCTAGAAATTGGTAATTTTTGTGAATATTTACCAATTTGCGACGATTACGAGATTTTGCTAAGAACAGCTGTCCATACTAAAATCGCGAAAATACCTAAAATGGGTTACATACAGTATATGAATGAGTCAAACAATAATTTTTCTCTGATACGCAATGCGGAAATTAATCGTATAGGACCCAATTTTATTAGTCCCATTTATTACCAAATGTTTAACATCCATGAATTAATGAAAGAAAGAAACTCATATGAATCAGAAACCTTTATAAATGAGAATACGCCTATTTGGAAACGGGACCCAAGTGTTTATACCCACAACTTTTGTAATTTGTTAGTAAATAATGATTATCAAAAACAATATTGTGTCATTGGAATAAATGGTCTTTTAAGAAATATGGATAAAATAAGGGAATTATATAGCGAGAACAGTGATATCATGGTTTTAGAAAACAAATGTCCCATTGAACATCTATGGAAAAAACTGGACGATTTGGGATTTCCAAAAATGAAGTGTTATGTTTTATTGGATAGTAGTGAAGAAGAACTGATTAATTATTTTAAAGTTTGTTACCAATCAACTAACAACTATGAAATATTATCGGCAAATATTGGAATATTGATGTATAATACGAACTTAAACGAAAGGCATATGGTAATTAATAAAAACACCAGTAAAGAACAAAAATACTTGGAAATCGGTGTGGAATATGGTTACACTTTTTCTAAAACACATTTTGTTAGTAAGACGGGTGTGGATCCGGATCCCAAATTTAGCATTAGCGATGGTCGATTCAAGAATATTGTTTGTCAACTTTATTCTGTAACATCTGACGATTATTTTGCGAAATACAATAGCAGCAATAGCGAAACCAGTATAATATTCGATGTCATTTTTATAGATGGACTACATCATTGTGAAAATGTTCTGCGAGACTTTAATAATAGTTTAAATATTTTAAGTATAAAAGACGGATTCATATTTATAGACGACATTTTACCTCTGAATTATAATGAACAATTGAAAATTCCTACAAAACACTATTATGAGAATGGTATATTAAAATATGGAGAAGAATGGACGGGTGATGTATGGAAATTCATCTATTATTTATTACGTAATTTTCACCAGAATATCAAATACACCTATTATTATCATATATCTTATCGAGGCATCATTCGTATTGAAATTGTAGAACCATTTAAACTATTTATAGAAGACCAAGTATATGATGAAATGAATAATTATGATTATTTCAACGATTTTTCAGATTATTTATTCTTGTTAGATAGACATAAAACAATCAACTAACTAGTAACTAACTAGTAACTAACAATTTTACTAATAGCTTAGTTATTAATAGTTAATAATAAATAATTAAAAAGAAGCTTTCAAATTATTTATGGACTTTATTATAACAGAAAAACCAGCAACAATTTGTTTAAATATGATTGTAAAAAACGAGGCACATATTATATTAAATACACTAACAAAATTATGCGACAAGATTAAATTCGATTATTGGGTTATTTGTGACACCGGTTCCACAGATAAAACACCTACTATTATTACCGAATTTTTTGAGAAACGCGGAATAAAGGGGGAACTATTTTTCGATGAATGGGTTAATTTCGCACATAATCGCACATTAGCTTTGGAAAGAGCGTATAAAAAAACGGATTTATTGTTAGTATTTGACGCAGATGATGAGATTTGCGGTAACATTACTATCCCTAAAGAGGTATTACATGATGAATATCAGCTAAAATTTGGTTCAAATGAGGGAGTTGCGTATATACGCGTTTTGTTAGTTAACAATCATAAGAAATTCGAATATAAATCAGTTGTTCACGAATTTATTTGTAGTAAAGAACCTAATTCTCGTGTCGCGTTAATTGACGGTGATTATTATGTGGTATCCGGGAGAGCCGGCAGTCGTAACAAGGACCCAGAAAAATATTTGAAGGATGCGCAAATTTTGGAAAAAGCGTACGCCGAAGCTGTTAAAACGGGAGACTTATTATTTCACCGATACGCGTTTTATTGTGCTAACAGTTATAAAGATTATGGAGATACGGAACAAGCAATTAAATGGTACAAAATCGTATTATCACATGAGGGTCAATGGGCGCAAGAAAAATATATGTCGTGTTTATATCTTGGAGAAAATTACGAGAAACTACAACAAAAAGAGACTGGATTTTTTTATTTAATTAAAGCATTTCAATATGATACGGAGAGAGTTGAGTGTTTATTCCCTTTGTTAGTTCATTATTGTTGCGAAAATATGAACCAAGTTGCTTATAATTTTTATCTTAATGTAAAAGAGTTTTATGAGAATCAATATTTGAATACAAATATGAGTCCGACTAAGCTTTTTCTGGTCCCGGATAAATACAACTTTTTTGTACCATATTACATGATTTTAATTGGTGACAAGGTAAAAGATTTTAAATGTGTGATTCGCATGTTCGAAATTGTGTTTATAAAAAAACAAAGGATGTTTGTAGAGTTCTTTGTTAAGAACCTCTTATACAATTTACAATTCTTTTTTAAACATGTATCGAAAGAAAATACACAATTTATTAGTTTGGCGAACGACTATATACGATTTTTGTATGACAATAATGTTCCCTTACATAGCTTTGATTATTTATTGAACGATGTTTATAAAAACGCCGGTATAATCACTGATTATCTTTTTGTAAAAGAAGTAACTAACAAACCATCCATATTTTCCGAAGAAGAATGTGCGCAATCCAAGAATGTATTGATTTATACTGGGTTTTGTGATTTAAACTGGAATTACAGTTATGCTCTAACAAATGCGTTGGGTGGTTCTGAGAAAGCAGTTGCGTATTTGACTCAACATTTGTCCAAAGATTATACTATTTATGTTAGTGGTTCAGTAAAAGAGGAAACAATAGATAATATTCATTATGTCCCTTTAAATGAACTAACAAAATTAATCAATACTCTTCCATTTCATACGGTTATTGTTTCACGATATGTCGCTTTTTATGAAATGTTCCCACAGTGTTCTTTTTATCAGTCCTATATTTGGGCTCACGATACAATGTTAATACCGTTTGGTATTAATACCACATTAAATGAGGAGCAAATTGTAAAGAAATGGAACAAATATATTAAAGGCTGTGTTTGTTTAACGGAATGGCATAAAAATGTATTTTTAGAAAGATATTCGAGCCTAAAAAACAAAATACATTTGATTAACAATGGTATTGAAGTCTCGCATTTTTGTAAAGAAGACGCCATACCGAACGCTAATAGGTTTAAAGTTGCGAATCGATTCATTTACACTTCCAGACCGGATAGAGGGTTAAACATTTTAGTCGCATTATGGCCAAGTATTTTAGAAAAACTACCCAACGCTACGCTAGTAGTATCTTGTTATGGCGAGTTTCCATCCAATCAAACGGAAACCGATATTAAAGAAACCATGGACAAATATGACAGCATCCAATTTCTAGGCAAATTAGATGCCACTCAGCTTTATGAGGAGATGGCCAGAGCCGAATACTGGTTGTACCCTACAAGCTGGCCCGAAACATCGTGTATCACTGCGTTAGAGATGTTAATGTCTGAAGTGATTTGTATATATTATCCGGTTGCTGGATTAACTAATACACTAGGCAGATACGGAATCCAAGTGCTTCCCGAAAAAGAGATAGATGCTATTGTTAGTTTGACCGAAGATAAAAAGAGTAATATACGCAAGGAAGGTAGATTGTATGCTGAAAGTTGTAGCTGGGCAAACCGTGGAAAAATATGGAATCGATTGCTTGGATTAATCAATGATGATAATGATTTACTGGAAAACATTGATGATAAGATTACAAAGGTAGAAACAGAAACAGAAACAGAAACAGAAACAGAAGAATGGTTATTCTTTTTACCTCATTTTTACACATCCGAAAACCTAATTGATTATTTCGATAGTTTATCCAGTAAATATAATGTAAAGTATACAGCAGATAAAGAATATGCTTGTTCGCTAAACCCATCAAGAATACTCTTTGTTTTTGAAATAGCAGACACTGATGTTTATAATCATTTTTACAATAAAAATACCGAAATATGTATTTTTAATTCCGAACCATTGAACTTGATTCATCGTATCGAGAATTTAAAAAATAATATAAAATTATATAACGCTAATAAAATTTATGATTACAGTTTATCAAATATTAACATTCTGAATGAGTGTGGATATCAAAATACAATTCATTTACCGTATTTAATTTACGATGAGGAAAATAGCTTATTAAAAGTATTGAATAAAAATACTAAAAAAATATATGATTTTGGGATAATACTTGATGAGAAAATATATCTAGAAAGAAGAAGCAAAGTAGTCGATTTTTTGGTAATCAATAATTACTCGGTAAAGGTTATACATGGTTGGAAAGAAACTAGAGATAAACAACTAGCAGAATGTAACATAATATTAAATATTCATGGTCACAATTATGGCGAAGCTTCGAATATTTTTGAGCATATACGATGCGACAGATTGTTGGCTGCTGGGTTCCAAGTATTATCCGAAGATAGTTTATATTTAGACAAAGATTTCAAGAACATATATCCTAATTTAAAAATGATTAATTATGACGACTTTTTTAATCTAGAAACCTACACACAAACCGTTACAAAAAAGAAAATAATAGATTGTTTTATATTTTATAATGAATTGGATATGTTAGAATATAGATTAAATGTATTGGATGATGTAGTTGATTATTTTGTGTTAGTAGAAGCGAACCAAACTTTTGTTGGAAAGTCGAAACAATTATTTTATAATGATAATACGCATCTATTTGAAAAGTTTAATAAAAAAATAATTCATATAATTTGCGACTTACCATTTTCTAGGGAAACCATAGACATTAGTAAAAATCAGCAATGGATAAACGAAAAATATAATAGAAATTGTATAAAAGATGGTCTAAAACAAATTAATATGAATGAACACGATTTAATAATTATTTCCGATGTGGATGAAATACCAGACCCAAATACACTAAAC
>Ga0007795_10000618_pt1 | contig 11794 bp, 16 predicted proteins | sample CryBogmetaGMA1M_FD_60369 | JGI IMG/M metagenome (GOLD analysis project Ga0007795, IMG submission 60369) | Freshwater microbial communities from Crystal Bog, Wisconsin, USA - MA1M | ecosystem: Environmental > Aquatic > Freshwater > Lake | place: Crystal Bog, Wisconsin, USA | collected 2009-07-06
TTACTGAGCCCAGTTCTGATGCCGGGGCTCAATGAGCCCCCAGCAAGCAATCTTTAACCGTCCCCCCAGGGGCGGTTTTTTAATGGGCGAAACCCAATGGGGCCCTAACTCGCCGCCCGGGCCAGCAGGGCCCGGCGGGAAGGAATGCGCAGATCGCTGGCCCAGCCCCACCATTGAAGAAGTCGGATAAAGCGATAGGTGGGATCGGGGAGCAGTTGCACATCCCCCTGGCGGAGGGTGAACCCCTGGCGCACGGACCCTTGAAAGGCGTGGTGCAGGTTGTGCCATCCCTCGCCCAGGGTGATCAAGGCCACCCAACCGTTGTTGCGGCTTGCATCCCCTGTGGCAAAGGGCTGGCTACCCGCCAGGTGGGCCACGGAATTCACACTCGCCACCCCGTGGTAGAGGAGCGTGGTACTCAGGCAAAAGGCCCCCAACCAGGGCCAGCCACCGATCTGCCACGAGAGCGCCGCCAAGGCGACCATGGGTACGAAATGGAGACGATCGATCGCGCGCAGCACCGGATCGGCCTCCACATCCGCAGGCAAGCTCTCGGGGAAGAAGCTGGAGGACAGCAGCCAACCGGCCTGGGAACGCCAAAACCCCCTCAGGCCCCCAGTCGGCGCCAGGGGGGTGTGGGGATCGGCAGCCGTATCCACATGGCGGTGATGTTGCAGATGGTGGGCTTTCCACCAGCTCGGCCCCATTTGGCCCGCCGAGGCCGCCACCAGGGAACCAACCCAGGCCACCGGCTTAGGGGCCTTATAGCTGCCATGGGTAATGAGGCGGTGGTAGATCGCCGTGGTGGCAAGCATCCTGATGGCATAGAGCCCAAGGGCCCAAAGCGCCGCACCCAGGCCTAGGCCCGTGAAAACGAGGATCAGGCAGCCCAGGTGGCTGAGAATGATAAGCACGGGCCCACAGCTGTACAGAACCCGCCGATATCCAAGATGCAAATCTGCTCCGCCCAGCGTCACAAGTGAATCGCGACCCTAGGCAACGCACCATCACCTCTGATGTGAATCCGGTAGGGGATGCCGATCCGGTGAAGCGGTTCGAGCCGGTCATCAGGGCCCTGCTCAAGCCCGAGGCCTACCCCCATCCGGTGGCGAATCTGCAACTGCTCGAGACCCATCTCTCCTGGGTGATCCTCACGGGCCCCTACGCCTACAAGATCAAAAAACCGGTGGCGTTTGGGTTTGTGGATTTCTCCACCGAATCCCTGCGGGCCCAAGCCTGCCGCGAGGAACTGCGGCTCAACCGCCGGCTATCCCCCCAGCGCTACCTGGATCTGGTGGCGGTTGTTGGGCCCAGTCATGGTCCTGACCTGACCAAAGCCGTACGGATGGTGCAGTTCGATCAAAGCCAATTGTTGCCGGCGGTGCTGGAGCGCGGCGAACTCAGCGAGCCCCTGATCGCTGAGTTCGCCGGGCACTTGGCCCGCTTCCACAGTGATGCCGCCCAGGCACCGATGGACTCCCCCTGGGGCCGCCCGGCGGCGGTGATCCAGCCGGTGCAAGACAACCTCACCGCCCTGGCCAGCTGCACCGCCGAGGGCGCCCGACTGGGGCGATTGGGCCAATGGGTGGAGGAGCAGGGCCAGCGGCTCACTCCCTGGTTTGAACAGCGCCGCACAGGCGGATTCATCCGCGAATGCCATGGGGATCTCCACCTGGGCAACATGCTGCTGGGCGTTGATGGCATCGAGGTGTTCGATGCCCTGGAATTCAGCCCAACCCTGCGCTGGATCGATCCGATCAGTGAGCTGGCCTTTCTGGGGATGGACCTGGAAGTGCATGGCCAGCGGGAGCTCGGCAGCCAACTGCTCAACCGCTGGATCGAGGCCAGCGGGGACGCCGAAGGCCTGAGCGGCTGGGCCTGGTACAGCGTTTACCGGGCCCTCGTGCGGGCCAAGGTGACGTGGCTCAGGATTGGCCAAGGCGGCCTGAGCCCCGAAGCGAGCCAGCAGGGCCATCGCGATCTCCAGCTCTACCTGAACTTGGCGGAATCCTGGTGCCAGAGCAGGCCCAAGGGACTGGTGCTGATGCATGGGCTCTCGGGCAGTGGCAAGAGCACCGTGGCGGCTCGGCTCAGCGCGGCCACGGGGGCCATGGTGTTTCGCTCCGATGTGGAACGCAAACGCCTGTTTGGGCTCTGGGGCACCAAACCAACCCGCCAGCTCGAGGGGGAGCTCTACGGCCCAGAAGCCAGTGCACACCTCTATGCAACAGCGTTGCCCCAGCTGGTGAAACCGGCCCTGGCCGCCGGTCTCCCCGTGGTTCTGGATGCCTGCTTTCTGCGGCACAGCGAGCGGCAGCAGATGGCCGCCCTGGCTGAGAAGCTGGGCGTGCCCATGCAAATCGTGGGTTGCCTGGCCCCAGAGCCGGTGCTGCACCAACGGCTCCTGGCCCGAACGGCCGCGGGCACCGATCCCTCCGATGCCACCGTGGAGGTGATGGAACACCAACGCACCTGGATCGAACCCCTAACCAGCGACGAGCAGGCCATCAGCCACTGGGTGGAGGTGCAAACCACCAAAGACAGCGAAAAAGCCCTTGCCCAGGCTGTCCTGGCCAGGTTTAGACCCTAGGCTCGCCGCCATGGCCCAGGCGATTCTCGACGTTGATTTGCTTGCCTTTGAACGGGGCAGCGAGGCCACCCGTCTGGCGGTGGTGGATGGGGTAAAACGCAGCTTGCAAACGGGCTTCGTGTATACCAGCAGCGACCTCTCGGCGGATCTACTCGATACGGCCTACGGCATGCTGCGCGAGTTTTTCGCCCTGGATCCAGCCAGCAAGCAGCGCTTTGTGGCCCCTGGGGCGGGTGGCCAAACTGGTTATACGGGCCTCCTGGTCGAAACCGCCGCCGGCAGCAACCATGCCGATTGGAAGGAGATGCTCAATTGGGGGGAGACCATCCCATCCCAGCACCCCCTCAGGCGCCATTACCCCTTGCTCTATCCAGAGCAACTGCTCCCCGAAGACGTGGTTCCAGGTATTACCTCCGTGCTGGAGACGTTCCACAACGCCATCGCGGATCTCCAGCGCCGTTTCCTGCGGATCATCGCCCTGGGGATCGGTTGCGCCGAAACCTTCTTCGATGAGATGACCAGCCAAGCCCCCATCCTCACCCGGGCCATCCGTTATCCACCCATGGCCCAGGCCCCTGCCAGCGGGCATGTCTGGGCGGAAGCCCATGGCGACATCAACCTGATCACCGCCTTGCCGCGGGCCACGGCTCCGGGGTTGCAGGTGCAGGTGGACGGCCAGTGGATGGATGCCCTGCCGCCAGAGGGCCAGGTGATCCTCAACACCGGCATCATGCTGGAGCGGCTCAGCAACGGCATGATCCCCGTGGGCTGGCATCGGGTCGTGGCCCCAGCGGGCTTCCGGGCTGAACGCCTCAGCGTGGTGCAGTTCTGCCATCCGCGCCCCACCACCAGCCTGGCCCCCCTGCCCAGCTGTTGCACCCAGGCCAATCCCCAGCGCTATGGGGGGATCAGTGCTGCCGATGCCCTCGAGGAGGTGCTGTACGCCATCAACCTGCTGCAATCGCCTTAAAAAAGGCTTGCCATCTCAACCTGGGGCAAAGGGATCTACACCCACCTGAATCAACATCAACACAGCTGGTTCAGGGCCCACGACTCCGGAAAGATGGCCTTGGCGGCCGTCGATACAACGGCAATCCTGATCAGCACCAAAGGCGAGTTCACCAGGCCCCATCTCAATCCGTACGCCATCCATACTTTCAATAAAAAATCGGCCACTGATACAGACAATCCATTGGGGCACAGGGTTTTCGTGCCATTGGTACACCTGCCCAGGAAGCAAATACAAGAACAAAGTATTGGTCGCTCCCTCGCCGGCAGGGGAGGTCCAAACGTCTGGAATGTCCTTAATAAAAGACGTAAGGTTGAAATCCTCGAACCACTCCTGTTTTTGGTGACTGACACCTGCACAATCGCGCCAAAGATGCCAAACAGGGAAGCCGGGTTTCGACTCAGATGCCATCAGCGTTAACCCACTGGTGAACCAGGATCCCGACGCAACGTTACCCGCTCAGGAGCAAAAACAAAGGTGAGGGGGGCCAGGCATTCCGCCTGACCATCCATGGCACTCACACCACCAGCCACAAAATCAATCAACCGCTGGGCTTCCGTGGTCTCCATGCCTCCGGCATGGACGATCACCGTTTTGAACTCGCGCACGTTGTGCACAATCCACTCCGCTTCTTCGAAGCGGCTGGGGTGAAACACCACCACCTCGGGGATCCGGTCGCCAAATGAGCTATGCATTCTGACAAGCTATGCACTCGACAGTGATTTTGGGACATCTGTAAATGAACCAAGGTGACGCATCCAGGGCCCAGTAGGGCTAAGAGCGCAACAGCTAGAAGCGGGACATTGCTTTGACCTTGGTCAGTTTTTCCGGATCTAGGCCAGCCAATTCATCGACTTGGAGGAGTCCCTCCTTGACCAAGCTTGCAAAGACAAACAAGATCCCATCTGAACGGAAATCAAAGCGCCCCTCAATCACATGGCGCTGGATGCTGAGAAAATCGTGCAGTTGCCAGACGGCATCGGCGCTGGTGAGGGCTTCAACCTGGGTGTGCACCGCGGCAATCAAGGCATCAATGGCGCGCTGATAGGCCAGGTCAAAGGCCGTCTTGGCGATGGCCTGTTCTGGTTCCGACCAACCGGAAAGCTTCATATCCATGGGGGGGACCCTACCTGGCAAAAATCAAGGGCGTGGGCGTGGGCCGGCTATCGCGATGCAGATGGTGATGAAGATGGCGATTGGATCGACGGGCCATCGGCAACTCGAACCAACACAACTGCGGATCCTCGTGGTGTTCCAGGTGGTAGCCAAAGTGGTAACAGGCCAATAGGGATAACCACTCTGGCCAATCCAGGCTGATGGCCTGGTGAAGGGTTGATGCTGGGGCCTGGTTGCGATGGGGCAGATAGGTGCCCACGAAAAACAGTTGCAACGAGCTCAGTAGCAACGGCAGGGTGCAAAAGAGCAGCACATTCGCCATCGGGGTTGCCAACCACCACCTGGCCCCCAGGGCCACCACGCCCCAACCTGCGAGCAGGGATGCAAATTGCCCATAGGAGAGGTAGCCGGTCATAAAGCGCGCATACCAGCTCCAGACCGGGGCTGAGCGGTTGCCATGAACATCGGGATCTTGATCGCCACCGGGGGACTGGTGGTGCAGGTGGTGGTTCTGGCGGCAGATGCCGTAGGGCAGGGCCGCGTAGAGCCCTAGGGCGATAGCCCCGATTCGGTGGTTGAGGGCTGGCCGGGAAGGCACCAACACCTGATGCATGGCGTCGTGGCCGATGATGAACAGGCCTGTGTGCAGGAACGTTCTCACCACAATGGCAACCAACACCAGGGCCGGATTCAGGCCAGCCAGATCCAAGCCAAGGCAGGCCACCAAACTCAGCAGCCAAGCCAAGCCGAGGCCACCGGCAAGGAGGGCCCCAACAAGGTGGGTGGTGGCGAGGATGGAGCCAGCGGGGGTTTGCCCTTCACCACCGACATCCATAGCGGCATTGATCACCTGGCGAATTTGAGCAACTCGGCTGGGGAAGCCAGCAGATCAATCGCCACGAAGTAGATCTTGCCTTCGGGATTGAGCAAAAAGCGCCAAGCCACATTCATGCCAACCCCGGCACCGAACCAGGGCGTTTGCACCTTGCCGGTCACCTTGATCTGGGTGTAATCGCCTTCGGTGGGTTCAGCAAAACCTCTCTCAGGCAGAAGCTTGAGGTTTTGGCAGTCTTCCCGGAAGAATCGCAGGATCGACTCGGTTCCCACAATTGGCTTTTGGAACGGGGGCTGCAAAGCGCCATCGGCTAAGAACAGCTCAATGAGATGGTCAAAATCGTTGGCGTTGAGCAGATCCATATAGCTGTTGACCGTAGGGTTGATCACACCCTCGATAAACACCTTCTTGCGCAAACTTTCGGGGGTAGGCGCAACTACAGGCTCCTGCACCCGTTGCCCCTCACCCTTGGCGGGGTCATAGCCCATGTCCACCACGAAGTTGCGCAGCAGGGTGATCTGCTGGCCCTGTTCCACGGCCTTGAGGGAGCTCAGCACCGATGAGGCGTTGGCGGAGAGCTGGTAGCCCTCGGGGATCGGAGCCACCAAGCCCGCAGCCATCCACTGGCCGAGCTGATACCAGAAACCCAGCTTGATATTCACCGACCAGCTGGCATAGGTCCTGCCAATCTCCGTGTCGCTGCTGTTGGCCAGCTCACACATCACGTGGCTCTGCTGAGCAAAGCCCATCGCCTTGATCTGGTTCAGTACGTACTCAGCGAACTGCATCCGGGCGGCACCCGGGGCCGCGATCGTGATGGTGGAACCCATCTCGACATAGGCGTACCAGATCAAAGCCAGCTGATCTTCAGCGCTGAGAAGGCGAAATCTGGCCGTGATGGCGGGGACCACATCGGCCGAGAGGGTGTCCGGAAAAATCTGGGTGGCTTTCTCGAGCGTGAACATCGGGCGGACTCTTTTGTTAAGGAGTTTGTAGGATCCTAGGGCAAGTCGGGAACGGCGAAACCGTCACATGATTTAATGCTGCCCCACTCAGGCCGGTAGGGAGCGCCCCCGCCAGGTCCAGCCGCGGCCAGTGAGGGTCTTGACCACCGACACCGGCGCGATGGCACCAATTACCAAGGCCCCAGCCCAGGCCAGCCACCACCAATCCAGGGGCAGGCGAAAACGGCGGCGACTCCAGAGTCGGATGGCGAATTGCAGGCCTATGCCACCCAACCCAACGGCCAGGGGAGCCCAGGCAAGGAGTGGGGCCGCATGGGACACGGTCGCTACAGACGGCGTTGGCAGCTGAATAACAGCCAACAGCAGCCCCACGGGCAGCAACAGCCAGGGAACGGCAAACAACTGCACAACCAAGCCCCCAGCTCCGAGGGCTTTGATCACATTGCGATCCAGGCCCAAAAACCAGTTCTTGCTCCAGCCCTCCCACAGGGCCTGGAAGGTGGGATACATCTGCAAGCTGAGCTGATCGAGGGCCAGCAGGTAGCGCAAGCGCAGGCCCCGCCCCTTGATCGCCCGGGCGAGGGCCAGGTCTTCCACCACCTCGGCCGCCACGGCGCCATGGCCGCCCACCGCCAGGTAACTGCTGCGGCGGAACAACATGAACGGCCCCGCCGCAAAGGCCAAGGGATCGGCGGGATCATTGGCCCGCTTGATCGGGAAGCCCAGCCCCAGCAAGCTGGCGATGATCGGCTGCACGAGCCATTCGGCCAAACAGCTACAGCTCAGGCGGGGGGCCAGGCTGAGCAAATCGGCGCCCTGGCGGCTGGCGTCGACCAGGGCCAGCCGCAGGGCCCCAGGCTCCAGCCGCACATCGGCATCGAGGAAGAGCAGCCAATCGCTCCCCCCGGCCTGATCCAGCCAAAGGTTGGCCTGGTGACAGGCCCAGTTTTTTCCCACCCAACGCTCTCCCTCGGGCCGGGGGCCTGCAGGCAGGAGCGCCGAGGCCACGGAACCAGCAGCCAGGGCAGCCTCGGCCAAGCCAGCGGTTTGATCGGTGGAACCGTCGTCGACCACCAAGACCCTCCAGGCGGAGCAAGGGGGCTCGCTGGCCAGGATCGAGGCGACGCAATCAGCGATGTTGGCGGCCTCGTTGTAGGCCGGCACCACCACCGTGAGTGAATCAGGCACCGTGAGTGAATCAGGCACCTTGCCTGGCGCTGGTCCCAGGCAAGGTGCCTGGGCAAAGGTGCGCTGCAGCAGGGCCAGCATGGCCAGCAGACCTGCGCAGGAGACCAGCCCCCAAAGGGCAACAACCAGGTTCCAGCTCGTCGTCAAGCTCGGTTGGGATGGGGCAGACCCATGCTGGTCATCTGGCGGTCCCGCGCCGCGCGGCGGCACATCCGGCGGAAGGGGGCCAGGCCAATGCCAAACAACTGCTCAAAGGACTGGTTTGCCCCCATCACCGAGGCCAGCCCGCAGCGATCCACCTGCTGCTGCAGGGTGATTTGGGGCTGGGCCGCAATGCCCTCAAACAGCCGGCTCATCCGCAGATGCTGGAGGGATTGAAACGGGGTCTTGCCGCGGCAGTGGTCGAAACACAAATCCAGCCAGTCGCCGTTAACGCCCAGGGCTTCCGCCATCGATTCCAGCTCGATGGCCTCACCGAAATGGTTGGAAAAATAACCCACGGCCTGATTGACCAGATCGATCTGATCGGCCAGCTCCACCGGGAGCCTCACCTGGGGCTGATGGGGCCGGTGCTTGTGGGAAGCCCAGGGCTGATTCGGAACAGGTCGCATGCCTCCCCATCACTCACCGGTGACCTAGGCATAGCCATGGCCAAGCCGACCCGCAATGCGCGGTGCCCTGATCAAAGCGAAGGCGAATCAAACTGTCACAGCACAACAACAAACGCAATGATGGGCGCAATGTCCATGAACGTCTTGGCCATGAACGTCTTACCCATGAGCTGCACCAGGCCTGATGTCTGATCCCCAGACCCGATTCGACCGCCGCCACCTGGTGTTGCTTTTGGCCGCCTTGGCCTGCATCGGCGGCCTGGTGCTGTTTGTGGCGGAACTGGATTTGGGCCTTGACTCGGGGCTCACACCCCAAAACCCAACTCCCGCGGCGAAGCAACCATGACCAGCCTGTTTGCGATCGTCACCAGCGTTTTTCTGGTGCTTGGCCTGCACTTTGAGGGGCCCTTGCCAGGGAATCTGGGGGTGCACGCGGGCAGCCTGTCGCCCTGCGAAACCAGCGCCCATTGCGCCCGCGCCGACTGGCCCATAGCGGATCCAGCGGCCGCCTTTGCCACCCTGCAAGCCGTGGTTGCGACCAGCCCCCGTACCCGGATCGTGGAGCAGCTCCCCGGCTACCTGCATGCCACTGCCACTAGCCAATTGCTTGGCTTTGTCGATGACCTGGAGCTCTATGCCCAGGAAGGCACAGGCTCCCTTCAGGCCCGCTCCGTTTCCCGGCTCGGCGATTCTGATCTGGGTGTGAATAAGCAGCGGCTACAAGCTCTGCACCAGGCCCTGATCAGCCCAGGTTCTGAAGGGTAAGTTTGCGGGCCAAGGCTTCACCACTGCGAAGGGCCCCTTCGACCCGGCCAAATCCCTCGCCAGCGAGGTAATCCCCGCAGAACGCCACCTGGCTTTGGGGACACAGCATCAACTCCGTGGGCAAGCCTGGGGCCATCGGGAAGGCCGCCCCCCAGCGCATCAACTGCCGGTCGGCCTGGTCCAAACCCGTGAGCCTCGATTGCCACAGGTTCGGATCACCAAGCCAGGGAGCCAGGGCCTGCACCAGGGCCTGCTGGAGGGCGGCGATCACCGTCTCTTGCTTGCCGCCGTCAGGGGGCAACTGCAGGATCTGGGCCACGGCGGAATGGGTGCCATAGACATCGAGATGGTCGGCGGCAAAGGCATTGCTGGAATGGGCAACCACCACGCAGCGACCATCGGCCAGGGGTTGGATGGTGATCCGGCGCAATCCCCAACGCTGCTGGGCAGCCGCATCGCAATGGAGCAGGCGAAAGGGCAGGGCCAGCCACGGCTCCGCCCAGGCCACCGGCAGGACGAACAGGGCATTGCTCCTGGCCTCACTGCGGATGCCAGCGATGGTGGTGAGGGCGTGGTCAAGCTGCAGATCGCCGAGGGAGGCGGCGGCCGCCTTGAGAGGCACCTCCGGCCACTCAAAGATCCATTGGGTGCGGGGATGGGCCAAGAGGGTGCTGCCCAGCACAAGCCAATCGGCCTCGGCCAAGACATCGCCTTTGCGGCCGATCAGCTGCCAGGCCCCCCCGGGCACCTTGGCGAGATGGCGCACCAGGGTGCCGTAGTGGGCATCGATGGGGGCGGCGGCCGAGCCAATGGCCAACAATCCCCGGCAGAGCTGGTCCATCCCGCCAACGCCGCGGTAGAGCCGGCCCAAGCCAAAGGCATCGGGCTTGCCGAGCTTGAGCCGGGATTCCCCCTCGAGGCCCGCCACCGGACCACTCCATGGCTCAATCCAGCCGCCCGCCACCAGGGGCTCCAACAGGGCCGGATCGGCCTGGGAGGTGAGGTTGAACAGGGGAGCTCCATGGTCAACAGCAACGTGCTGGTCGAACCTGGAACGTCTGGTGCTGGCCCGACCACCGGGGCCGCGACCCGTTTCCCACAGGCTGATCGGCGAGCGCACCCCTAGGCGACGCAATTGGGTTACCAGTCCGCAGCCAGCCACTCCGGCACCGATGACGGCGATGGATTGGGGCATTCGAACCGGCGCATCCTCTGAGCTGCGTTAAGGATGCCAGCTGTTTGGAAGCCCTTCGGGAATTGTTGCAGGATTGATTAGGGCCTATGGGCCACCACGGCAAAGAAGGGATCACCCTTGCCGCCTAGCCAGCCCATGGGGCCTTCTGCCTTGGTGTCTTCGGCGATGACGGCCTCAATCAGCCAGCCGCCATGGGCCAAAACCTTGGCCACATAGACCAGGTGATCGCGATCGGAACCGTCCAGCCATACCTGGGGGGCCTTCTGGGCAAACATGCGATTGGAGAAGGCCACGATCAACTGGCCACCGCCCCGCAACACCCGCTTCAACTCGGCGGCGACGGCCTCGGGTTGCTGCAGGTATTGCCAGCCCGCCACGATCAGCACCGCATCCAGGCAACAGTCTTCGAGGGGCAGCTGCTGGTTGACGTTGAGGTTTTGGACAAAATGGCGGCTGAGCCTGGGGTTGGCGGCCAACTCCTGGCCGTTAAGGCCGTGGCCGATCACCTCGCCCAAGCTGAGCTCCTCGGGCAGGTGACTCACCCAGCTCCCCATCAAATCGAGCAGCACGGATCCCGGCTTGAGGCGCTCCTGGTAAAGCTGGGTAAGGCGAGCGCGAAAGGCCCCATCGAGGTGCTGCACGAAGCGGGGCTGGGCATAGAACAGCTCATCGCTGCTGGCATCGAGCTTCTGGCGCTGGGCTTCCGTGAGCAGGGGCTGGGTCACAGGAATCAGTTGTATTCGCCAGGGATGTCGTTCTTGCGCACGGTGACACGGTCAAATCGCTGACCCGAGGCCCGTAGCAGTTCGTCGCCGGAAAACTCAAAACCAAGTTTGAGGGCAATCTGGGCCACGTCATCGGCGGTGGCCGCCGCCAGCACCTGCTGCTTTAAGGCTGCATCGTCCTGCATGCGCACCAGGAAGGCTTTCAACTGTTCGCGGGCCACGCTCCCCATCGCCAGAACCTCGCCAGCTTGGCGCGGCACGCGTTGATTTGCCCATCCAAGGAGCCAAATGCCGGCCCAAGGGCCGGTCCCCCCTGAAGGATCGCTTAAGGTTTTATTCACAAGCTGTAGATCGACGTTCCGTGCAAGACAACCACCCCGTTCTGCTGTCCCTGGATGCTGCACTGCGTTCCTTCCGCAGCGCCTATGAAGACCAGCCCAACGAGCAGACCCGCTACCAGGTGGTACGGATGGAAAGTCTGATCCAGCAGTGGGCGCCCCAACGGGGTTTGGCCAACTAGTTCGGCTCTCCTGCTCGCACTCGGACGGACTGATCTTCGAGAATCAAGCCTCTTCAGCGTTAGGTCGTTGGCTTGAGCACTCTCCAACTGGTGGGGACAACCCTTTTCTCACCAGGCCTGCTTTCGCCAGGTCTTCTTTCACCGGCCCTCGTGACCAAGTCGTCGCTGTTTGGGATTGGCATTGCCTTTAGCCCCCTCCACATCGGGGTAGTGACCCTGCTGCTGCTTGGCAAATCCCCCCTGCAGCGAGCCCTCACCTACGTGGCCGGATGGGC
>Ga0007795_10000620_pt1 | contig 11781 bp, 13 predicted proteins | sample CryBogmetaGMA1M_FD_60369 | JGI IMG/M metagenome (GOLD analysis project Ga0007795, IMG submission 60369) | Freshwater microbial communities from Crystal Bog, Wisconsin, USA - MA1M | ecosystem: Environmental > Aquatic > Freshwater > Lake | place: Crystal Bog, Wisconsin, USA | collected 2009-07-06
CTGATTATCGCCTTGGATAAGAAGTTCATGGCCAGCTCCGAAAGATCCAGCTTTAGCAATAATCACAAACCAGCCCACGAGACCGGCAAACTTATAGCGACGTTTTCCAAAATATCTGCCGAGCCACCAGATTGCGACGTAGGTAGTAAGAATTGCGATGAATACGCCAAGGGGTAGAAGTGTTTGATGAATCAACGTTGCTGCGACTGCAGTAGTTGCACCGAAGAAAATTGAAAAGAGGAAACGCATTTAAAGAGTAATTCCGGCAAAGAGGTCGGTCTCGTATCCGTGTGCATCAAAGGGAGCGCTCTTTTCGCCCTTGACCAATGTGTAGTACTCATTGCCCCAGACCTGAAGACCCAGGTTATTTGAGAGAGCAAAGAATGGGCCATCCACTTCTATCTGTGTGGCATGGGCGCGCATTGCATCCATCTTCTGTTCGACATACTGATTTCCATCAATCATCGCGTGCACAAAAGAATCATCTTTGGCAAAAGGTAGGTCGTCGGCACTCTCTGCTCCCATAAAGTCAGAGCCGATCTTCTTCATCGCATCGATACCTTCTTGAATTACCGACTTTGGCATCACATTCCAATAAATCTTCGGAATATTCCAAATGGACTTTTCCGCCGCTCGCATGGCAACTCGGTGAGCCTGAATATGGTCAGGATGGCCATATCCACCAAACTCGTCATAAGTGATGAGTAAGTGCGGTTTTACTTCTTCGATGACTCGCACCAAATAATCGGCTGCTTCTTCAAAATTCGCGTTCCAGAAAACATCAGGACGATTATTCGGTTCAGTGCCCATCATTCCGCTATCGCGGTATTTGATAGAACCGTCACCGAGGAATCGATGATCTTTGATCCCAAGTGCTTTCATAGCATCGGCTAATTCAGTAACTCGATGGTCGCCGAGTTGATCTGTTTCATGTGCCGCGTAATGCGCTAGTTCTGGAACAAGTACTTCGCCTTCTTCACCGCGGGTGCAGGTTACGAGAGTGACTTTGGCTCCCAGAGCTGCGTACATCGCCATCGTGCTTCCGTTATTGATGGTTTCATCATCCGGATGTGCATGGACAAGAAGTACGCGATAACCCTCGTAGCTAGAAAGCATTAATACACCGGAAGAGTTGTATCGATCTGCTTTGCCCAGGCGATAACGCCTCCAGCGACATGCGATGCGTCGGCAAATCCCGCACTCTTCAGGATTGCCAAACATTCTGCAGAACGCACACCGCTCTTGCAGTGAAGAACAATCGGCTTATCTTGTGGAAGAGATGCAAGCACGCTGCCATCGATAAAACCTTGCTTTGGAATTAAATGTGCAGTCGGAATATTGACGATCTCGTACTCGCTTGGTTCGCGAACATCAATGAGATAGAAATTTTCCTTCGCATCAATCTTGGATTTGAGTTCCTGGACTGTAATTGTTGAACCAGAGCTTGCTTCCTGAGCTGCTTCAGAGAGAGTTCCGCAGAAAGCTTCGTAATCTGGAAGCAGTTCCTTTTGGGTTGCGTTCTCACTGCACAGTGGACAGTTGGGATCTTTACGTACCTTGATTTTACGGAAAGACATTTCTAGTGCGTCATAGACCATCAGTGAACCGATAAGCGGTTCACCAACTCCGGTAAGAACTTTTATCGCCTCAGTTGTCTGAATTGAACCGATGGTTGCACACAGAACTCCAAGAACTCCGCCTTCAGCACAACTTGGAACCATTCCTGGAGGTGGTGGTTCTGGGTAGAGGCAGCGATAACAAGGACCGTATTCGGCCCAGAAGACGCTAGCTTGACCATCAAAGCGATAAATGGATCCCCACACATACGGCTTCTTCAAAATGACGCATGCATCATTGACCAAATAGCGAGTTGCAAAATTATCTGTTCCATCGACGATGATGTCGTATTGAGAAAAAATTTCCATGACATTCGAGTTATCTAAACGAGTCTCATGAAGAATTACATTTACATATGGGTTAATTTCGGCAATCTTCTCTTTGGCGCTTAGCGCCTTGCTCTTTCCAATATCTGATTGGCCGTGAATTATTTGGCGCTGCAAATTTGATTCGTCAACGGTATCGAATTCAACAATTCCAAGCGTTCCAACGCCGGCTGCTGCCAGATACATCAGCGCAGGAGAGCCAAGTCCGCCTGCCCCAACACAGAGAACTTTGGCATTCATCAAACGCTGCTGCCCTGCCATCGCTACATCAGGAATGATTAAGTGACGGCTATAGCGTCTGACTTCATCAACAGTAAGTGCGGGTCCTGGTGTGACGAGAGGTGGGGTCTTCATAACGGTAATTCTGCCGTACTGTGCCTTTCGTGGCTAATTCAGTACGATTCGGTTAATGAGTACTGAAGCCGCATCTGCAAACAATTCGCGTTCAGATAAATCGCGCCTACCTCGCGATGAGCGCCGCGCAATTCTGCTTGCTGCCGCTCTCGAAGTTTTCACAGCGGCTGGATATCACTCTGCAGCGATGGATGAAATCGCAGATCGAGCAAATGTAAGTAAGCCAGTTCTGTACCAACACTTCCCATCAAAACTTGATCTTTATCTCGCAGTTCTCGATCTCCATATTGATTCACTTGTCTACGAAATTCAAAAGGCAATCTCTTCAACTCCGGACAATGAACAGCGTGTTCACGTCACCATCGAGGCATACTTCAACTTTATTGAGAATGAAGGTGAAGCATTCCGACTTCTCTTCGAAAGCGATATGAGCGTTGAACCTCAAGTGCGAGAACGTCTCAATCGAATGACCTACGACTGTGCGGCTGCTGTATCCGGAGTTATTTCAAATGACACTGGGCTTCCTAAAGAAGCCGCGATGATGTTAGGTGTTGGACTTATTGGATACGTACAGGTGACTGCGCGCCATTGGCTTGAGCGAGATAGCAAACTCAGTCGCAAACAGGCGATGGAGCTCGTTGAAAACCTCATGTGGCGCGGAATTTCTGGATTTCCCCGTACTGACTCTTAGCGAATAAGATAGGCGCATGAGTTCAAAGAAATCTGAAAAGGCATCAAAAGTTCGAATCTCCATTACCAATGTGGGAAGCGAACTCAACTTTGACTGCCCTTCGACTCCTGCCGAAATTAAGAGCGCAGTCACTGCAGCTCTCACAGCACACACACCACTTTCTCTTCAAGATGTACAAGGGCACGAGATCATCGTCCCTGCGGACAAGATTGGTTATGTCGAAATCGGCGAGCCAGCTGAACGCCGCGTCGGTTTCGGCGTTGTGTAAGTGAGCCTTACCTTCGCAGACCTTCCACTTCGTAAGGAAACAATCGCAGCTCTTGCAGAACATGGTTTTACCTCTCCATTTCCTATCCAAGAAATGGTGATGCCAATTGCACTTGCTGATGGCGATGTCATCGGGCAGGCAAAGACAGGTACCGGAAAGACTCTTGCTTTCGGAATTCCAGTGATTGAACGTGTCATCGCCCCGAATGATTCTGATTGGGCCGAGCTTCCAAATCAAGGCAAGCCACAAGTACTCATCGTTGTACCTACACGCGAACTTTGCGTTCAGGTAACTAAAGATGTTGAAGAGCTCTCATTTAATCGCGGCATTCGTACTCTCGCGGTGTACGGCGGCCGCGCATTTGAGCCACAAATCGAAGCACTCAATAGCGGAGTCGAAATCGTCGTGGGCACTCCTGGTCGACTTCTTGATCTCTATCGCCAAGGCCAATTAACTTTGAAATTCGTCTCTCGCGTTGTGCTCGATGAAGCAGATGAGATGCTCGATCTTGGATTCTTGCCAGATGTAGAGAAGATTTTTACAAGTACTCCTGCACGACAGCAGACGATGCTCTTCTCAGCAACCATGCCGGGCGACATCATTGCCCTTGCTCGACGTTTTATGAATCAACCGGTACATATCCGTACCCAAGATAATGAAGATGAAGGTGCTGTTGTATCTCGCATCGAGCAGCATGTTGTTCGTGCACATGCCATGGATAAAATCGAAATGTTGGCACGCATTCTCCAAGCCGATGGCCGCGGACCGACAATTGTTTTCTGTCGCACAAAGCGCACAGCGCAAAAGACTTCTGATGATTTGATTGAGCGTGGATTCCGAGCTGCAACTATCCACGGAGATTTAGGTCAATCTGCTCGCGAAAAAGCTCTTAATGACTTTAAGGCAGGAAAGTCAGATGTTCTTATTGCAACTGATGTTGCAGCGCGCGGTATCGATATCGACGGAATTACTCACGTTATCAACTACCAATGTCCGGAAGATGAAAAGACTTATGTTCACCGCATTGGTCGTACAGCGCGTGCTGGTGCGCACGGAATTGCTGTCACTTTTGTAGATTGGGATGAACTCGCACGTTGGAAGATGATTGATACCGCTCTTGCACTTGGCCTTCCTGAACCAGTTGAAACTTACTCATCATCTGAGCATCTCTATGAAATGCTCAATATTCCAGCGGGATCTAATGGTCGCATCGTAAAAGCACGAGCCCCACAAGTGGAAAAGGCTAAGACCGATAAACCGGTCGAGAGTAAGAAACCTGCTGCTGAACGCATGAAGCGCGAGCGTACCCGCACAAAACGCATCAGTAATTAACTAGCAACAAATGTTTTAATCGCATTAGCGAGCATCTGTACCGCAATCGCTGCAAGTAAGAGACCTGCAATACTTGCGAGCAGAGTGACGCCAGCATCTTTAATAAGTCCAACAATCTTTGTTGATGCCATGAGCACTGTTCCGATAATCAGATGCACCGCCAAAATAGCTACAGCAAGTCCGATCACCTGCGTTGTCGTATCTGCCTTCTGAACGTAAATCATCGTTGCCACAATCGCACCAGGGCCAGCGAGCAACGGAGTTCCCAATGGAACCATTCCGATATTGCTGCTCTCGCCCTCGGTGCCCGCACTCTTATTGCCAGTGAGGAGTTGAAGAGCAACGTAGAGAAGCAGTAAACCGCCTGCTGCTTGCAGCGCTTCGATAGAAACATTCATGTAATCGAGAATCAATCGTCCAAAAATTGCAAAGCTAGCAATAACAAAGAGAGAAACTCCGGCCGCCTGCCACGCTAGACGCACACGCTCTCGTTGAGATTTATCTCCGACGAGTCCCAAGAAGATTGGTGTTGCTCCAGGTGGATCCATGATTACAAAGAGTGTGACAAAAGCTTGTGTCGCAAAGGTAACTGCTCCCAGTGAATTCATGCTCTGACAACCCTTCGTGCATCTGCTTGTGACTCTAGCTGTTCCCATTGTGCCTTATCGGTTGTGTTCTCCGCTAAGCCATTTAGTTTGCCGGTACCGTGATAATCACTAGAGCCAGTGATTACTACATTAAGTTCGCGCGCAATAGATGTGAGCGTTGCTTGCTCTTCAACATTCTGGTCCCGGTGATGAACTTCTATTCCATTGAGTCCGGCTGTAACCAAATCTGAGAAAGTCGATGCAGTAATTATCTGACCGCGGCGAGACGCAAAGGGATGAGCGATTACGGCAACTCCCCCAGCGCTTCGAATCGTACGGATTGCATCAACCGGCGTCGGGGCAGCATGAGTTACATAATATTTTGAATCGTTGTTGAGCAAATCTAGGAATGCTTCATCTCGGCTTGCAACAACGCCATTGGCAACTAGTGCATCTGCCAGATGTGGCCGACCGATGGTCGCCCCTACAGGAGTAGCCCGATAGACATCATCGAGTGAAATATTTATTCCATCAGCGCTGAGAAGTTCTACCATCTTGCGCATTCGTGGAAGTCGAGTATCCCGTGATTCAGCCAACATCTTTTGCATATCCGCATTTTCTCCGTCGAAGAGCAACCCCAACATATGCACGCTGATGCCGTCGGTTGTAAGGCAGGAAATTTCAGCACCCAACACCAATTCGATCTGTGGTTGTATCGCCGAAATTGCTTCCGTCCAACCTGCTGTTGAATCATGATCTGTAATCGCAAGTGTGGTGATTCCTGCCGAAAGCGCCTTCTTTACAAGAGCGAATGGAGTATCAGTGCCATCGCTACATGTCGTGTGAGTATGGAGATCAATCATGCTTCAACCACCTGATTTTCGGGGCGAGTGCGGAGGACGACCAAGATACAACCAGAGAGAATCAAAATAACTCCAGGGATAATTGAGAACGTTGGTTGCTTGCCAATCTTGAAGATGAGAGAAAGCAGCGCCGCCACAGGGACTTCAAAGAAGACAATCATCGAAACAACTGCTGGTGACACACGTTTCAAAGTCAGATTGAACATCGTGTGACCCAACAATTGTGCGCCAACAATCAGTCCTAAAAGAATCCACCACTCGCGGGCAACAAAATGCAGAATTTCATAACCAGAAAAAATCGCCATGGGTAGAGCAGTAATCGCGCAGACGAAGTAGCAAATTGTCGTATACGAAGTTGTTTCAAGAGTTTGTTGTGCACGCGAACCGATCAACATGTATGCGGCAGCGAGCGCCCCTGAAATCAGTGCAGATAAATCACCAAGGAATGAACGGCGATCAAGATGGAGATCGATTCCGGTAACAAGCAAGACGCCGACAAAACTGATGAGCATTCCAAGCCAAGCGCGAGTGGGGATATGCCCGCCGGTGAGCTTTACGAAGAATGCGGCAAAGATTGGTTGCGTTGCAACGATTGCAGTTCCTGCAGTAACACTTGTCATGCGCATTGAGATGAAGAAACCAACAAAGTGGACGGCAAGAACAAAGCCAGCCAAGACAGCCCATTTCGCACCGGTGCGATTGAGCCTATGTCGAAGTGCGAAGGGCAATGTCATCAATGAGCCGCCCAGATTTCTCCAGAAGATCAAGGTGGGGACTGGCATTGTGCTGAGAGCAATCAGCGGCCCTGATGAGCCGATTCCAAATATCCCAATAATGAGGCGGATGAGGTCGGGTCGCGCAGGAAGTTCAGTGTGATTATGAACTGTAGCTTTCTGGGTTTGCGACATTAGGCAAACCTAGCCGATACCTCAACGGTTACTCTTATCCCATGAGCGGAAATAACATCAATCGCATATTTCTCGCCCGCCTCGCTGGAACTGCGGTCTTTGACCCTAATGGTGATCCTGTCGGCAAGGTGCGCGATGCAGTGGCGACCCTTCGTTCTAATAATCAATCCCCTCGCGTTCTGGGTTTAGTCGTCGAAGTACCTTTGCGACGTCGCGTCTTTGTTCCAATCACTCGTGTTACCTCCATTGAATCTGGTGCTGTCGTCATTACGGGGCTACTCAATATGCGCCGTTTTGAAACGCGCACAGGTGAAATGCTTGTGCTCGGAGATTTATTGGATCGAACTATTTCTCTGATTGATGGCGGCGAAAGCGTGCTTGTTGAAGATATGGCGATGGAACAAAATCGCACCGGAGATTGGCTCATTACTCGCGTTCATATCATGCGTAAAGGTCGCGGACTCCGCCGCAAGGGTGCAACATCGACTGTTACATGGGAAGAAGTCACCGGCTTTGCACATCACGAATCAAATCAAGGTGTTGCAAACCTGCTCGCAACTCTCAGCAATCTTCGCGCTGCAGACCTTGCTGCTGTTATTCAAGACTTAGCACCGAAGCGTCGCGTTGAAGTTGCGCGAGCACTCGATGACGAGCGCCTTGCTGATGTACTTGAAGAGATGGATGAGTCCGAACGAGTAGCTCTGCTCGCCGAGCTTGAAGGCGAACGCGCCGCAGATATTCTCGAAGAGATGGATCCGGATGATGCTGCTGACTTGCTCCGCGAAATCGGTGAAGAACGCGCACAAGAGTTAATTGAACTCATGGATCCTGAGGATGCAGAAGATGTTCTCCGTTTGATGACCTACGAGGATTACTCTGCGGGTGGAATGATGACAACTGAGCCAATCGTGATGTCAGCTGATTACACAGTTGCCGATGCGCTGGCCGCCGTGCGTCAAAGCGAAATTTCTCCAGCGCTTGCTTCTCAGGTATTTATTGCACGCCAGCCGCTTGAAACCCCAACTGGACGTTTTATCGGAATGGTTCATTATCAGCGACTTTTACGTGAACCACCTTCAACTTTGTTGGGTTCAATCGTGGATACCAATACTCAAGGCGTAAATCCCGACGCATCGTTACATGCCGTTTCGTCATACTTAGCTAGTTATAACTTGCTTTCACTGCCGGTCATTGATGCGAATGATCGATTGCTTGGAGCTGTAACTGTTGACGATGTGCTCGATCACTTGCTGCCTACTAATTGGCGCCATGATCACCGTGATTCTGCAGCTACTACAGCAGCGCTCGAGAGCATTGATACTAATTTTACTGAGACATTTAACGAGGAGGTGTAACGATGGCACGCAACAATGGTTTGGATACACCGCGCGAGACACGTCGTTCACTTCGCGGCAATTACGACCCTGAAACTTTTGGTCGCCTATCAGAGCGATTCGCTCGCTTCCTAGGTACTGCGCGTTTCTTGGTCTACATGACAGCTTTTGTACTTTTCTGGGTGCTATGGAATTCGCTTGCTCCTCACAGCGTGCGCTTTGATGAGTATCCATTTATCTTCTTAACTTTGATACTTTCCCTTCAAGCATCATATGCAGCGCCATTGATCTTGCTCGCTCAAAACCGTCAAGCAGACCGTGACCGTATTGCGCTCAATGAAGATCGTGCACAGAATGCGCGCAGCATCGCAGATACTGAATATCTCACTCGCGAACTTGCCAGCCTTCGTATTGCACTGGGCGATGTCGCTACACGAGATTACTTACGCAATGAACTTGGTGATCTAGCGAAAGAGATTGTGGAAGAGCTACGCAAGCCCGAGTCTGACGCCAAGTAAAGATTTTTCGCGCACAATCAGCTTTGCAACGATTTCATTAATCGCTTGAGCACTTGGACTTTCAGGTGCTGAAATCACGACCGGTGCACCCGCATCTCCACCTTCGCGAAGTTGAGGGCTAAATGGAATCTTTCCAAGGAGTGGGACTTCTCCCCCAATTAATTGGGTCAATCTACGTGAAGTTTCTTCACCGCCACCTTCGCCAAAGAGTGAGGTAAGTTCTCCGCACTTTGCGCACGGGTAGGCTGACATATTTTCTATGACGCCAATAACGCGTTGGTGAATCTGATGTGCAATACGTCCTGCACGTTCGGCAACTTCGGCTGCAGCTATTTGTGGTGTTGTGACAACCAGAATTTCTGACGAAGGCACTAATTGACCAAGTGAGATAGCGAGATCGCCGGTTCCTGGCGGTAGATCGATATAGAGAATATCGAGGTCACCCCAATACGCATCGGATAAAAGTTGTTCCAAGACTCTATGCAATAGAGGCCCGCGATAGGCAATCGCATCAGATCGCTCTGGCTTAAACATCTCCATCGAAACGGTTTTAACACCGAATGATTCAAGTGGAATAAACATTTGGTCGATGGCTGTCGGGCGCTGCCCGATAAGTCCCATCAATCGAGGAATCGAATGTCCGTACACATCTGCATCGAGAATACCTACGCGCAAACCTTTTTGGGCACTTGCTACAGCAAGGTTTGCAGTCAGGGATGACTTTCCTACGCCACCTTTTCCAGAAGCAACGCCGATAACTCGGGTGAGTGAGTCCTTCTGCGCAAATGAGATGAAACTTTCGCGACCGTTGCGAAGCAACTTCTTAATATTGGCTCGTTGTTCTTCATCCATAACACCGAAGGTGATTTCAACTGACGTCACATCGGGAACTGCAATAACCGCTTCATTGATATCTTTCTGAAGGCGATCTCGCATAGGACAGCCAGAAATTGTTAAAAGGATTTCGAGCTTTGCTGTAGTTCCGGCAAGCTCTACGGATTTAACCATTCCGAGTTCAGGCAGAGCACGATGGAGCTCTGGATCTTGAACCGTTGCAAGAGCTGCATGAATGAGTTCAACAGTTGTCATAGAAGATCAGGATCAATTTTGCCCTTGGATGCAACTACTGGTGCAGCTGTTTCTTCATCCAAGACGTTTGAAAGTTGTTTCTGAATAAATGTTTTAGGGTTGAGATCAGTCGGCTTGAGATCTTCAAAACCCGGTCCAAGATTCTCTTTGAGTTCATTGGTGGCATTGGTGGCGAATTCGCGCGCTTTCTTCACAAATTTAGCCGCTTCAACGGCAAAGGTTGGAAGCTTGTCGGGGCCGATAAGAATCATCGCAAGAACGGCAAGGCCGATGATTTCACCAGCACCAAAATCGAAGAACATAATGGGTGAACCTTACAGGGCTACTTCGAAGCCGTCAGCGTCAAAGAGACGGTTCCGGTTGTTGTTCCACGCTTGTAGGTGACCTCAACTTTATCGCCGACGCTATGTGCACGCACAGCAACGATAAGTTCTTCAGGAGATGTAATTACTCGCCCTGCAATTCCCGTAATGATGTCGCCAGCTTTGAGACCTGCCTTATCTGCTGGTCCGCCCGGCATGATCGCCTTTGCATTCTTTGCAATCAGTGCACCACTGCCGGAGAAATTCATATCCACTGAAATTCCCATAACAGGATAGGTGGCTTTTCCATTCTTAATCAATTGGTCAGCAGTCTTGCGGGCTTGATTAATCGGTATTGCGAAGCCAAGTCCGATAGATCCTGATTGAGTTCCAAGGCTTGCTCCGAGCGAGGCGATTGCCGAGTTAACACCAATCACTGAACCCGTTGCATCGACAAGTGGTCCACCTGAATTTCCAGGATTGATTGCCGCATCTGTTTGAAGCGCATTGATAAATGAATTTTCGGATTCAGATTCACCGGCTGTCACAGCGCGATCTTTAGCGCTAATGATTCCCAATGTGACTGTGCCTGAAAGCCCGAGTGGGGAACCAATCGCAATAACCGAATCTCCGACGGCTACCTTATCGCTATCGCCAAATTGCAAAGCTTTAAGAGTTGCACCGGTTATTTTCAAGACTGCCAGGTCATATGCACTATCTCGGCCAACAACTGTGGCTGGGTATGACGAACCGTCATTGAGATTCACGGTGATCTTTCCACCGCTTGCAACAGAGGCTGCAATAACGTGGTTATTGGTCAAAATATATCCGCTGCTATCAATGACAAATCCTGAGCCTGTCGCTCCCCCGTCGGCTGATTGTGCATCGATGGAAACAACAGAGGGCAGAACGCGTTGTGCAATTTCCGCGACCGAACCAGCTGGACGTTCGATGGTAGATGTTGATCGGACCAGACTTACCGAATGACCAAAGAGTGAACCTGATGATGATGCACCAATAGTTCCTGCGATTACCCCGACAACGATTGCAATCAGCAGCGCTGATTTCAGAGTGATATTTCGACCTAAGCCAGATTTGCTTGGGGCGACCCACCATGGACCGTTATTAAATGGAGAACTCATAGTTCTATTCTGCTACAACTTGGTAGCGAGTAATAATCCATCACCGGTCGGAATCAGTGAACTCACCCACGATTCAGTATCGTTTTTAATGGATTTCCCAGCCTCGCGTAGAGCGATGGTCTTGGGATCACGTTGCGCGGGATCGTGAACCTTTGATCCGCCAAAGAAGTTATCAATCACAAATACACCACCACTTCGCAGAATGCGATGCGCCTCAGAAATTGCAAAACTCAAATCTTCGGGATTGTGCCGAAAGACTACGAGGTCATACGCACGGTCAGTTAATTTAGTCATTACATCCATTACCGAATTAGTGATAAGGCGGTAACGCGACTGGGCAATATCTGCATCAGCAAGTGCCATCTTCGCAATTGTTGAATGTTCCATTTCGTCGTCAATCGAAGTCAGCGTTCCGCTTGTAATCATTCCTTCAAGTAGCCAGAGAGATCC
>Ga0007795_10000622_pt1 | contig 11750 bp, 8 predicted proteins | sample CryBogmetaGMA1M_FD_60369 | JGI IMG/M metagenome (GOLD analysis project Ga0007795, IMG submission 60369) | Freshwater microbial communities from Crystal Bog, Wisconsin, USA - MA1M | ecosystem: Environmental > Aquatic > Freshwater > Lake | place: Crystal Bog, Wisconsin, USA | collected 2009-07-06
GCACTCACTGGAGCCTCGGATAATCTCGCCATTGGAAGCAGGGCAATGTTTGAGGCGAATTTGAAGGCCAAAAAAAACATCGTCGACATGAAGGCGAACACATTTCTATCGATGTGGAACAACCCTGCCTTTGCTATTCAGTTCGAGAAGTACCTGAGCGCGCCTGCTGAAACATCCGAGGCCGCGAAACTCTACCGTCAGCGCATCACCAAGATCATGGAGTTATTGGCGCCAGGAAACGCTACCAAGGCAAATCAAGATGCGGCCTTCAACCTTCTTCCACTGGCATCCGAGTTCGAGAGTGATGCTGAGAACTGTACCACCATCCATGACGCCGTTTATGCTGCGGCCAATGCCAAGGTGCAGATCCAGAGGTTGACTGAGGTGGATCGGGAGCTGGGAAAAAAATTAGATATCGCCCAGTACAATCAGCTCCATGCGGCGCAATCCCTCAGCCTGTCATTGACTGCTCCGAGTAAGAACGAAGTGGCTGATAATAACGAAAACGGGAAAGAACTTCGTCTGGCTAAAATGGATCCCGCCAAGAGTGATGTTGACTCCCTCAAGCAGACGATCCAGCGGAACCAACAGCAGATCGCCAATGCTGAAGTTCAGTCGAAGTTTGCCCTCCAGTCGCTGATTCTTCAGTTCTTTGTCCAGCGTCGCTACCAGCACGTCATCATCATCAATCGGTTTTACCGTGCCCTGTTTGATGATGGTGACCAGTCTTTGGAGCAGTTTCAGCAGATGGCTGACAAGATGGGGTACAACAAGGCGGCGGGTCAGGTGAAGCTGATTGCCGATGCTGCTCCCAAGGGAGGTGTTGCTGCAGGGAGTGGGAACAACGGAGGGCATGGGCCCAGTGCATCGGCCGGCGGCGGTCCTGACGGCACCGGGGCAAGCGTCGGCAACGATTATTCCAACCAAGGCGGGAATGCCACGGCACTTTCCGGCTCAGGCCTTCACATGGGTCTCGAGAACCTGAGCGCTGAAAGCCTTCAAAATGCGCTCACGACCGGGATGAAGGGAGCGAGTCGCACCTTCAAGAGCCTCAGTCAGCTCGATGCGTTCGCCAACGAGATCATCCGCGACGTGAACGAGGGGGTGAAGGTCTACAAGTACCTTCTCGAGAAAAACGAAATGGAAAGTGCCGCCAGTCAGCTGGCCTCCCTCTTCACTAAGGGGGAATACCTCCCTAGCGTCCGACTCCTGACTCAGGATGACAAGAGGAAGACCTTGGCCTACGCCCAGCTCTGCAATCGACTAGTCAATGCGGCTAACTCCGGCAACATCGATGCGCTGAGCGAAGTGGTGACGGACGTAAAAAAAATCAATCCCAGCTTCGACGATGCCGAGATTCTTGCGAAACTTCAGGGGGTGAAGACGGCAAGTAGTCTTCTGGTTGCACAGGCAAAAGTCGCTGCATCGAAGGGTGATCTTCAGGCTGTCCAAACTCAAATCACACGGGCTGCCGCCCTCTGGCCCAATAATCCTGAAGTTACCAATTTTTCCGCTGACATGAGCAAGATGTCCGAAAAGGCCAGCCCTCAGGTTCAGGCGGTGAATGACTTCGACCAACTCTACAGTCAGCGGAACTTTCGGCAGATCTTCGACGACAAGGAAAAGTACATCGCGGCCATCTCCCAGACTCCCGAACGACAGGGAAAGCTGCGCGAGGTGCTTTCCCGCATGCAGGAGATCGAGACCTCGATCATGCGCTCCCAAGAGATTGCCCGCCGCGGCGACTTTGCCGGCGCCTGGGAGGGGTTGGAAGTGACGTTCGGACAGTATCCCGATGATACGAAGCTCGGTCAGATGCGGGCCGAACTCACCACGCAGGCACCCGATTTCGTCCACGATATCCGTGAGGCCAAAGCCTACGAGGAGAGGAAGGAGTATGGATCCGCCCTCGCGTGGTATCTTCGCTCGCAGACGCGCTACCCGATGAGCGATCTCTCGAAGCAGGGTATCCAGCGAGTGGCGAAGCAGATACTTCCGGACGCGAGCTAGGGAGAGGTTAAAAAGGGTTAGAACGTTACAGCCTTACAATACGGACCGAGGGGGCACCATGGTTCCCAAGAGTTTAGAGGGGTGGTTGACCCTCTTGTCACCTTCTAATATTTTTAACCTGAATGCCGCGCACCATCCGGGTGAACACCCCACCTTTGTTGATGCCGCCCTATGCCCAGTTGGAGTAGGGTTCAATGGTGCGGGCGCCGACTGTTGCTGTTACAAAAGCGGCACGGTCCTTCTCCTTCCCGAACAGGTAGAGGGCATATCCCCCGAAGCCCCCGCCACAGTATTTCCTTCCAAGGCACCCTTTGGCATCTGGAAGTGGTGCCATCCCCTCGACGAGTTGTGCATCATAGGAAGCGGAGACCCCGGCACCCAACTTCGTAACATCACGGGAAAGGACTCCTTCGCGGGCGATCCTGCTTGCCGCGCCGATGGCGGAGTAGTCCCGATGAAGGTCTGCCATGGCGGGGGTATCGTGCGGCTTGCCGGTCCACCAGAGTGCCATCAGTCCCTGCAGCATCCTTCCGTCCGTCTTGAATTCTAGTGAAGGCTGCCGGCCACTGCGCCATATGCAGAGGCCAGTTTCACGGATGACTGCGGGATCCTGCCAACCGACGCCAAGTTCAAGCTCATCATCGACACCAGTATTACCATTGAGAAGCGACCAGGCACCGCTGCCTCCAAGGCCAGCGTTTCGCTCATACCCCCAGTCTCTCAGCGAGACTTTAGGCTGGATAGCGCAGTTGACAATGAAGTCTCCAGCTTGAGCATGACGCGGCACGTCAAGCCAGCCTCCGGCAAAGTCAACCCTTAGGGGGGCATCTTTCGGAGCCCTGATCCATTTTACTAATTGGGTGGTGGAGACTGGTTTGTATAGGGGGGGGGTCTTTGGGAGAACAACATACTCGGCACCTATCTCCTTGCAAAGGGAGCGTTTGAGTTCCCCGTATTGATCATCTTCCGTAACGGCTAGGACATCTGGTTTCAGACGCCGGAAATCCTCTAAAAAATCAAGGCCATGGTCTGTTCCTTTGCCGACCACCACTTGATCGATCATGCTCATAGCCTCTAGAATGCCTTTCTTGTGCTCGTCAGGAAGAGATGAGCGCCTTTGCTTGTGTGCCCAGAGGACATCACTCGATGCAAAGGAGACAGTTAGAAAGTCCCCAAGAGCCTTGGCTTCGCGGAAGAACTGAACATGCCCTGCATGGATAATATCGTAGCAACCGGAGACAAAGATATGTCGCATATCTCAGATCATGGTTTGCGGCGTGATCCGAAACAAGTCTCGCTTCTTTTTTTTGAGGGGTGAAGCGATGGCGTGGATTCATTTAGTAAGCAAAAATAGGGTTTGCATCAGGTGGTATGTTCGCGTTTTTACTTTTCTTTTCACCCCCCTCAAAACAAACATTGCCAATGTTCCTCCCCTTCCTCCTCGCTGCAGTAGTCACCACCGCGGCACCTCAAGCTGATTTTACAGATAATTCCGCGACTGCGGTCAAACCGGCTCCCAAAAAATTGACGGTGCATGTTCATGTTCCACGGATGGCCTTCATGGGGTCGGATGCGGATCTCCGGTTCGACATACCTTACCAGATTCCTGAATTAAACTGGGGGAACCAGCGCTTCTGGGATCCTTACCGCACGAGTCGCAATAATAACAAGAACTGGTTCCAATCTGACTACGCCACTCTGAACTGGTTCGGTCTCCGTGACACGCTGGCAAGCCATGGTCTGGATATCTCCGTAACATACACCTCTGATATGGCCGGCAATCCTGTCGGTGGCAAAAGTGCTGGATTCACCTACTGCGACAACTTCACCTTCGATCTGGAGTTCCAGTCCAAACCATTATTCGGTTATGAGGGCGGCACGCTAAGTGTGATCGGGATCGAGCGCAACGGAAATAACCTCACCGCCCGGAACGTCGGAAATCAGTTCACGGTTCAGCAGGTCTACGGAGGCACGGGCTTCATTTTCTATGGACTCGCCTACAACCAGCGCTTCTGCAATGACCGCTTCAGCTTCAAGTTTGGACGCATGGCGGCGGGTGACGACTTCGCTTCCTCGCCGCTCTACTGGCTCTACATGAACAACGGAATTGACGGAAATCCCCAGTCACTTCCTGTGAACGGTAAGTTCACCACCTACCCCTGGGCCGTCTGGGGTTCACGACTGAGGGCTTTGGTGACCAAGGAGACCGAGTTGATGCTGGGCATCTACCAAACTACCCCCCAGGTCTCCCAGTCCTACATGCATGGCTTCAACTGGGACATGAACCCCGGTGACGGCGTCATGTTGATCAGTCAGTTGGGATGGGCTCCTGAGTTCTTCAAGCCCTCCCCTCCTGCTCCTTTCACCTCCGCCAAGTCGTCTGATAGCAAGTCAGTGGCCACCAAGAGCGCTAACGATGGGAAGTCGCTAACCACTCCTGCTGCTGATGCCATCCCTCACGGGTTACCTGGTCACTACTGGATGGGTGGATACTACTCCACTTGGTCCTTTCCGCAGTTTGGAAGCAGCCAACGTCAGAACGGAGCCTATGGTCTTTACTGGCATTTCGATCAGATGCTCTACCGTCTGAATCCCTACAAGGACACTGGCCTCACGGCGTGGAGTGCCTTCATGCTCTGCCCTCAGCAGAATACCGCCAAAGTCCCTTTCCAATACAACGGTGGCTTGGTTTACACCGGCCTGATCCCGGTCCGTCCTCAGGATGTCACCATCTTCGGTGTCGCCTACGGCAACTTTAGTTCCAACTACGCTCAGGCCAATCAGGCCACAGCTGGTGGATACGCCACGTATGAACTGGCCTACGAATTGGGTTACCGTATCAACTTAGTCAAGTTTGCTTACATTCAGCCCGATATGCAGTGGATCATCAATCCGGGTGGGACGGGAACCATTCCGAACGCTCTCGTGCTTGGTGCCCAGATTGGAGTCACGTTTTAGCAAGGCAGAGCCTTGTTAGGAGGGGTTTAGACTTTTGGAAAGACGCTATGAAAACCCTCATTCTTTCATTGTCGACTGCCTTTGTCTTCGTGTGTTCCGTTTGTGCCGCTGATGCCCCTGCTGGTTCCCAGGCAGAGGCGACGAAGTTGGTCGCGGCGATTGTTACCGATGACTACAAGGGCTTTGTCGCTAATGGGAATGTTGCTTTCCAAGGATTGAAGAAAGACCAATTTGAAGCTGTGGTTTCACAACTCGGTCCCAAACTCAAGGCAGGGTACGATCTTACCTACCTGGGCGATCGAAATCAGCGGGGCTATCAGGTCACGCTCTGGCGCATCCGCTTCAAATCCGGGGGTGATGACCTGCTTGCCACCTTGATCATGAAGGACGGTAAAGTCGGCGGCTTCTGGATCAAGTGATTCGTCTTCCCTAACAGCCTACAGTCTAAACGACTAACAGCCTTGGCCCGCGTTCAGCGGGCCATCGCCCGCAATGCGTGCCGCACCGTCTCCGCGCAGGCCTTGGAGGCGGAGACTTCCACGAACTTTGCAAAGTCGATGTGGGCGCTTCCGTCAGCTGAGTCGGAGATGACGCGCATCACGCCCAAAGGAAGATCCGAAGTCCTGCAGACTTGCGCCACGGCTGCCGACTCCATGTCGACACAGCTTGCCTTAGGGAGACTTTCTAGGACCTGCTCTCTCGCTTCAGTGCTTGAGAGGAACTGATCACCGCTGACAACAAGTCCCTCGAAGAGGGAGGCATTCTCCAGTCCGGGTGGGCGTTTGGTGGCGAGCATTGCCCTGCCGGCATCTGAGAGGAGATGTCGCAGGTCATGGTCGGCCTCGATCTTGGAGAACCCCTCAAAGGGGATCTGATGCAAGGGGAAGAGGGGGCGTGCATCCATGTCATGCTGAACAAAGGAATCACCGATGACGATATCACCCACCTTCAACCCCTCCGCTAAGCCACCCGAGACGCCTGTCAGGAGGATGCGGGAGACCTTGGCGTGGCATGCCAGAAGAGTGGTCGAATGAGCCGCATTCACCTTGCCGCAACCGCAGAGCACGATGGCGACTGGTTGACCCTCCAGGTGCCCGTAGTGGATTTCACGCCCTGCGATCTTTTCTGTGCGCTCGTGTTCGAGAGAGGATGCCAAGTCCCTCAACTCCGAATCCATGGCGGCAATGATGCCTGTTCGATTGTTCATGGGATGATTTTATCAGTAGTGAGGCCTTATCGCCAGAAGGGAACGTGTCATGGCGGTTACAATGCCATGCTTGACGCGGATCCGTTCCTCTGTGATGAGAGGGGTTCACACAAATTAACCCCAACAATAGGAACACACATTATGCGCATCGGAATGGTCGGACTCGGTCGAATGGGAGCCAATATGGTTCAGCGCCTTATCAAGGCAGGTCACGAAGTTGTCGTCTGGGATCGCAGTGAGGCTGCGGTCAAGGATCTCGCCTCCAAGGGGGCCATTGCAGCTGCGGATCAGAAGGATCTCGTCAGCAAATTGACTGAGCCCAAGGCCGTCTGGATGATGATTCCCGCTGCCTATGTGGATGACACGATTGCGACCTTTGCGCCGCTTCTCGGCAAGGGCGATATTCTCATCGATGGTGGCAACTCCTACTACAAGGATGACATTCGTCGTGCCAAGGAGCTGGCCCTCAAGGGAATTGAGTACGTCGATGTCGGCACCTCCGGCGGTGTCTGGGGTCTGGAGCGCGGTTACTGTGAGATGATCGGTGGCTCCAAGGAGTCGGTCAGTTACCTTGACCCCATCCTCAAGGCACTTGCCCCCGGCAAGGGAGACGCTCCGGTGACTCCGAGCCGCACCCGCAAGGGAACGGCCGAGGAGGGATACCTTCATTGCGGTCCTAACGGTGCAGGACACTTCGTCAAAATGGTACACAACGGCATCGAGTACGGCATCATGGCCGCCTACGCCGAGGGGCTGAATATTCTCAAGAATGCCAATGCCGGCAAGGTGGCTCGCGAGATCGACGCCGAGACCACCCCGCTTCGCGATCCTGAGAACTACCAGTATGACCTTGATCTCCCCGAGATCACCGAGGTCTGGCGCCGCGGTAGCGTGGTTGCCAGCTGGCTGCTTGATCTTACCGCCGACGCCATGGCCTCCGATCCCGAGCTCACTACCTTTGGTGGCCGTGTTAGTGACTCTGGCGAAGGACGCTGGACCATCCAGGCAGCCATCGAGGAAGGGGTGCCAGCACCAGTTCTCACGACCGCTCTCTACGAGCGCTTCTCCAGCCGTAATCTCGCTCTCTTCGCAGACAAGGTATGCTCCGCAATGCGTTTTGAGTTCGGTGGTCACCACGAGAAGCCAGCCGACTCCAAGTAAACCCCCTCCGTACCCTCACACATCATGCCCTCACTCAAAAGCGACGCCCTGGTCCTCTTCGGAGCGACCGGAGATCTGGCTCACAAAAAACTCTTTGATACGATTCAGGCGCTTTACCGCCGTGGTGTCCTAGAGGGGCCTGTCATCGGCGTCGCCAAGAGCGGCATGACGCGTGAGCAGGTCATCGACCGCGCTCGCGAGGGGATCACGACCTACGGTCGCGGGGTGGATGAGGAAATCTTCAAGAAGTTTGCCGATTCATTCCAGTACGTTGATGGCGACTACGGTGATGCGGCGACCTTTGATGCGCTAAAGAAGGCTCTCGGTGGGGCGCAGCGCCCAATCCATTATCTGGCCATCCCTCCGGTCCTCTTTGGGACCGTCACCAAGGGACTCAAGGCCGCAGGATGCATCGACGAGTACGCTCGTGTCGTTGTCGAGAAGCCCTTCGGTCATGACAAGGCCTCCGCTGAGTCGCTGAACCATATCCTCCATGAGGTGCTGGATGAGAAGCAGGTCTTCCGCATTGACCATTACTTGGGCAAGGAAGCGACGCAGAACGTGCTCTACACGCGCTTTGCGAACTCCTTCCTCGAGCCAATCTGGAATCGCAATCACATCAGCAATATCCAGATCACGATGGCCGAGTCCTTCGGCGTCGATGGTCGCGGCAAGTTCTACGATGCCACCGGATGCCTCCGCGATGTGATCGAGAACCACCTCATGCAGGTGGTCGGATTCCTCTGCATGGAGCCTCCGTACTGGCCCGATAAGGAGCGTGTGCGTGACGAGCAGGTGAAGCTCTTTCGCTCCATCCGCACGATCTCAACCAATGACATCGTGAGGGGGCAGTTCGAGGGATACCTTCAGGAGCCTGGAGTCGCTCCCGACAGCACGACGGAGACCTTTGCCGCCGTACGCGTCTTCATCGATAACTGGCGCTGGCAGGGGGTCCCGATCTACATCCGAGCCGGTAAGAACCTTCCCGTCTCCGCCACCGAGGTCCGTGTCCAGTTCCACCGGCCTCCCCAGGTCGTCTTCCCGGACGAGCAGGCCCCGATGCATAACTACGTCCGATTCCTATTCTCACCCCGCATTGAGATCGGCATCTGCATGCAGGTGAAGATCGACGGTGAGCGGATGGTGGGCGAACCGATGGAACTCAAGGTCGTCGATCAGCAACCTGATGAGATGACTCCCTACGAGCGCCTCATCGGTGATGCAATACAGGGAGATCAGGCCCTCTTTGCCAGGCAGGATGTCGTGGAAGAGGGGTGGAGAATCGTCGAGAAGATCATCGGTAATTCCGTCCCCATTCACCCCTACAAGCCCGGCACTTGGGGCCCTGACGCGGTGAACGATGTCCTCCTGCCTTCGGGTGGATGGCATGGTCCGCAGGTTTAAAAACAGGCTGAAGGCTGAAGGAGTTTAGGCTGAGGTGTTGAGAATGGCTTCGGTCTGTCCGAAGCCGTTTCACTCATGGTAGTATCCCCCGATGAATGCCACGCTTCTCCTCCTTCTCGGGCTCTTGATCGGACTGGGGCTGGGAGCCGTGGTGGGATGGCTGCTCAAAGAGTCCAAGGCCCGATTGGAAATCGCTGCCGCCGCACTTAGTCTTGAGCAGGCCCAGTCGGAGGCAAGGAGAGCCGGAGACGAGGCGATCCACGCCAGAAACGAGGCCTTAAGGGCGGCCTCCGAGGCAGCGGAGGCCCGCGAGGGGCAGACGCAGCTTGCCGAGTCACTCACGGCGCAGTTCCGAAACCTGGCGACGGAAATCCTTGAGGAGCGTAGCAAATCCTTCTCCCAGACCAGCAGCGAAAAACTGGGCGGTCTCCTGACTCCGCTGCAGGATCAGCTCGATCGTTTCCGCAAGCGCATTGACGAGGTCCACGAATCCCACACCAAGAGCACAAGCGGCCTTCAGGAGCATCTCCGCAGCTTGGGACAACTCAACACCCGTCTCTCCGAGGATGCCCGCAACCTGGCCTCTGCCCTCAAGGGGGAATCACAGCGCCGCGGCGCCTGGGGAGAGTTGATCCTCGAACGGACCCTCGAGCTCTCCGGTCTCGAGCGGGGGCGTGAATTCGAGTTGCAGGTCTCGACCGAAAACCGCCTCAGGCCGGATGCCGTGATCAATCTTCCCGAGGGCCGGTTCATCGTCGTCGATTCCAAGGTCTCCCTGGTCGATTATGAGCGCTCCTGCAACGCCGAGGGGGAGGAGGAGCGTGCCTCCGCCCTGACTGCTCATGCCGCCGCGGTGAGGCAGCACATCAAGTCGCTTTCCGAGAAGGGATATCCCGACCTCTTCGAGGGGCGCACTCCCGAGGTGGTGATGATGTTCCTGCCGATCGAGCCTGCCTTTGGCGCGGCGTTGACAGCAGATCCCAAGCTCTTTGAGTTCGCCTTTTCCCACCGCGTGATCCTGGTCACCCCAAGCACCCTGCTCGCCGCTCTCCGCACCGTCACCAATGTCTGGAAGGTCGAGAAGCAGACGAAGAACGTCCTTGAGATTGCGCGCCTCGGAGGGGTCCTGCATGACAAGCTGACCGAGTTTGCCAAAGGGCTTCTGCTTGTGAAGCAGCGGCTTGCCCAGGCCACGGAAGCTCACGACGATTCGATTGCCCGCCTCAAGGACCAGAAAGGTAACATCCTTGGCACGGCGACACGTCTTCACGAACTGGGTGCCAAGGCCGAGAAGCAGATGCCGAAGGAGTTGGTTGCGGAACTTGGCGATCTCTCCGGTATCCCTGAAGCACGCCTCAATCCATGAAACGCCTCCTGACCATTCTCGCGGGCGCTGCTCTTGCGGCATCCTTTGCAGGGTGCAAAAAGAACGACCAAGCTCCCGGTCCTGCACCGCTTGTGGTCGGGATGGATCTCTCCTATCCCCCGTTCGAGACCATTAATGAGCAGGGGAAGCCCGCTGGCATCAGCGTCGATCTGGCACATGCCCTTGGTGAGTACCTTCACTGTCCCGTCCGGATCGAGAACATGCCGTTCACCGGCCTGATTCCCTCGCTGCTCACCGGCAAGATCGACCTGATCCTCTCCTCGATGACGGACACACCGGAGCGGAGGAAGACGATCGCTTTCTCCGATCCCTACCTCTCCATCGGTCTGGCAGTTCTCGCGGAAACGGGATCGGGACTCAAGGGGCCTGCTGATCTTGATCAAAGTGGCCGCACGATCGCTGTCCGTCAGGGAACAACGGGTCAGGTCTGGGCGACGACGCATCTCAAGCAGGCCAAGGTGATCGTCCTGGACAAGGAATCCTCCGCCGTCCTTGAGGTTGTCCAAGGGAAGGCCGCAGGTTTTCTCTACGACCAGATGAGTGTCTGGAAGAACCAGAAGGAGCACCCGCTGGAGACCATCGCTCTGCTGGAGCCGGTTCAGACCGAGTCCTGGGCGATCGGATTGCGTCCCGATGACACCGAACTTGGGGAGCAGGTGAATGTTTTCATCAAGTCGTTCCGTGCCTCCGGGGGATTTGACCGACTCGGAGATCGCTATCTCAAGGAGCAGAAAGAGGCTTTCGCGAAGGCTGGAATCCCTTTTTACTTTTAACCAAGGAACCCTCTTATTCTCACCCTATCACTTTATGAAAACAGCACTTCTCTTTTCCGGTCAGGGCGCCCAGGCAGTCGGTATGGGCAAGGACTTGGCCGCCGCTTACCCGGTAGCCGCCGATCTCTTCCGTAAGGCCGACGAGATCCTAGGCTATTCTCTCTCCCATATTGCCTTTGAGGGCCCAGCCGAGGAGCTCACCCGGACCTCGGTCTGTCAGCCAGCCCTCTATACCCACGGGCTCGCAGCGCTTTCCGTCCTGCGTGAGAAATTCCCTACACTTTCCTTCGATGCCGCAGCCGGACTCTCCTTAGGAGAGTTTACCGCTCACTCCGCAGCTGGAACCTTTGACTTTGAAGCCGGCCTTCGCCTCGTTGACCAGCGCTCCCGCTTCATGCAGGAGGCCTGCGAGGCGACCGAGGGAGGAATGGCTGCCATCATCGGTGCCGATGAGCAGGGGGTGCGTAACCTCGCAGCTGCCGCGGATGTCGATGTCGCCAACTTCAACAGCCCCGGCCAGATCGTGATCTCAGGAGAGAAGTCCAAGATCGCCTTAGCCGTTGGCATGGCCAAGGAGTACGGCGCCCGCAAGGCAGTAGAGCTGAGTGTTGCCGGAGCCTTCCATTCCCGCCTGATGGAGCCCGCCTACCAGCGCCTCAGCGCCGTGCTTGCGGAGACACCGATCGAGATGCCACGCGTCACCATCGTGAGTAACGTGGACGCCCTTCCTGCCGGGTCTCCCGATGCTATCCGTAAGGCCCTTGCCGATCAGGTCACCGGGTCGGTCTGCTGGACCGCCAGCATTGAATACATGATCGATCATCTCGGGATCACCCGATTCCTCGAACTT
>Ga0007795_10000628_pt1 | contig 11729 bp, 11 predicted proteins | sample CryBogmetaGMA1M_FD_60369 | JGI IMG/M metagenome (GOLD analysis project Ga0007795, IMG submission 60369) | Freshwater microbial communities from Crystal Bog, Wisconsin, USA - MA1M | ecosystem: Environmental > Aquatic > Freshwater > Lake | place: Crystal Bog, Wisconsin, USA | collected 2009-07-06
CCCAGGAAGACCGATTGGCGCGCTGCGCACCAAACCACCCAGGTCTGAAGCGTCGAACTTCGGGGCCTCAAGGTCGACCCCTGTCTTATCCCTGACCGAATAGCCGACAAAGGCCGCTGTCGCCGGATTGGTGCCGTGGGCAGAGGTGGGCACAAGGACCGTGCGCCTATGGCCCTGCCCCTTGGCCTCATGGGCTGCCTTGATGCAAAGCAGACCGCAGAGCTCGCCATGGGCGCCCGCCTTGGGGGACATGGCAACGGCGGGCATGGCGGTCAGGGTCTTCAGCCAGTGGGCCAAGCGATCCATCAGGGCCAGCGCCCCCTGTGAGGCGGAGACCGGTGTCAGGGGATGTAAATCGCCAAAGCCCGCAAGCCGGGCCATTTTCTCATTGAGCCTGGGATTATGCTTCATCGTGCACGATCCCAGGGGATAGAGGGCCAGATCGATGGCATGGTTTTTTTGGCTCAAGCGCACATAGTGCCGCATGGCTTCAGGCTCGGAGAGCCCAGGAAGACCGATTGGCGCGCTGCGCACCAAACCACCCAGGTCTGAAGCGTCGAACTTCGGGGCCTCAAGGTCGACCCCTGTCTTATCCCAGCCCCCAAGTTCAAAGATCAGGGCTTCGTCCTGCAAAAGGCCACGGGCCCCTGTGAGGGAGCCACCGACGCCGGGGGATTGCTGATCGGGTCGCGTTGGACGGCCAACACTGTTCATGCTCATTGTCCGGTCCTCCCCTTAAGGGCTGCAACCAAGGCGGCGATATCAGCCTCTGTGGTTGTCTCCGTCGCGGCGACCAGCAGGACGTCGTCCATGCCAGCCTCTGGTGCCAGGCGCGAATAGGGTACGCCAGCAATTATCCCCCGCCCCACCAAGGCCTCAACCGTCTCAATGGCGTTGGCAGGCAGGCGTACAGCGAACTCATTGAAGAAGCGCGGTGTCAGGATCTCAACCCCCGGCACGGCCGCCAAGGCGTCACGCAGCTCTCTGGCCCGGCTGTGATTTAACGCCGCCAGAGACTTCAGTCCCCGCTCCCCCAACAGGGAGAGGTGAATGGTGAAGGCCAGGGCGCACAGGCCCGAATTGGTGCAGATGTTAGACGTGGCCTTGTCGCGTCGGATGTGCTGTTCCCGGGTCGACAGGGTCAGGACAAAGCCCCGACGCCCCTCGGCATCCAAGGTCTCACCGCAAAGTCGCCCAGGCATCTGGCGAACGTATTTTTCTTTACAGGCGAAGAGCCCGATATAGGGACCGCCATAGCTAAGGCCCACACCAATAGACTGACCTTCTGCTACGGCGATGTCAGCCCCCATCTCGCCGGGAGACTTGAGCAGTCCGAAGGAGACGGCCTCTGTCGTGACAACGATCAAAAGGGCGCCAGCAGCATGAGCAGCCTCAGCGATCTTGCTGACATCTGTAACCGTACCAAAGGCATTGGGGGTCTGAACGACAACGCAGGCTGTGTCGGTGTCTATTGAGGCGATCACCGCAGCCTCGGCATCGATGGCGGCGGCCAGGCGGGTGATCTCCATGCTCTCAGCGGAGGCTATGGTCTGGGTGACCGCCGCATAGTGCGGGTGTAGACCGCCCGACAGCACAGCCTTGTTCCGGCGGGTGACGCGCTGGGCCATCATCACGGCCTCAGCACAGGCTGTTGAGCCGTCATACATGGAGGCGTTGGCCACATCGAGGCCCGTCAAGGCCGCCACCTGGGTCTGGAACTCAAACAGAACCTGCAAGGTGCCCTGAGCGATCTCCGGCTGATAAGGGGTATAGCTGGTCAGGAATTCCGACCTCTGGATCACATGGTCCACAGTGGCGGGGATGTGATGCTTATAGGCCCCTGCCCCACAGAAGAATGGCCCAGAACCGGCAGGCCGGTTCATCGCGGCCAGAGCCGCGAGCTCGCGCTCTACCTCCATTTCGCCTGCATGGCGGGGCAGGTCGAAGGGGTCGCGAATTTGGGCGACGCCCGGAACGTCGATGAACAGGTCATCAATGGACTTGGCACCGATCACTGACAGCATATTGGCGCGATCAGCAGGGGTCAGAGGTAGATAACGCATGAGGCTTACAGGCTTCCCAGGAAGGCTTCGTAGGCGGGGCGGTCCATCAAGGCGTCAAACTCAGCCCGGTCGGCGATTTTGATCTTGGCGAACCAGCCCAGACCTTCGGGCTGGTCATTGACCGTTTCAGGTGCATCGCCGAGGGCGCCATTGGCTTCCACCACTTCCCCCGACAAGGGGGCGTAGACGTCAGAGGCTGCCTTAACGCTCTCGACCACAGCCATGGCATCGCCAGACTTAAGGGATTTACCCAGGTCCGGAGTCTCTACGAAGACGACGTCGCCCAATTGATCGGCCGCATAAGCGGTGATGCCGACCGTGGCAATATCGCCGTCCAGTTCGACCCATTCGTGATCTTTGGTGAAGCGCATGGTTTGGGTCCTTCTTAAAGTTTGCGGACGTAGCGGTGGGGAACAAAGGGCATAGCCGTGACCTCAGCGAGCTGAGGTTTGCCCCGCACAATGACCCTCAGTTGGGTTCCGGGCGAGGCGAAGGCTGGAGGGACAAAGCCCATGGCAATGGGGGCGGAAAGGCTTGGCGCAAACCCGCCTGAGGTCACCACGCCGATGACCCTGCCATCCGCATCGGCGATCTCGGCACCCTCCCGGGCAGGGGCACCTTCAAGTACCCTCAGACCAACACGCCTGCGGGTCGCGTCCCCCGCCAACTCGGCGAGAATGCGGCCGGCCCCCGGAAAGTCAGCAGCCTGCCGGCGTTTGGGCGACACGGCGAAGGCAAGGTCAGCTTCGATCGGGCTGACACTTTCATCCACATCGTGACCATAGAGAGGAAGCCCGGCCTCGAGCCTGAGGCTGTCGCGGGCACCCAGGCCGATGGGTCGCACCCGCTCATCATTCAGCAGCAGGTTCCAGACCCGCTCGGCCTCATGGGCTGGGATCGAAATTTCGTAGCCGTCCTCCCCCGTATAGCCGGACCGGGACAGAAGGACGTCTGTCCCAAAGCCCTCCAGGGCAGCGCTGTCCATAAACACCATGCTGGCAGCCTCGGGGATATGCGCGGCCAGAACGACGCAGGCCTCTGGCCCCTGCAGGGCGAGGAGCGCCCGGTTTTCAAGGCGTTCGATCTCGACCTGGCCCGCCAGGACTTCGCCCATCACCTTGAAGTCGTTATCCTTACAGGCACCGTTGACCACGACAAATAGCCCGTCGTCATCGGGGCGAGCCGCCATCAGGTCGTCAATGATCCCGCCCGTCGCATTCAATAGAACCGAATAGCGCTGCTTGCCGAGTTTGAGGCCCTTGAAATCCCCAGGCGTCACCTGCTGGAAAGCTATCAGCGGGGCCTCGCCCCGCAGCCGGGCCTGACCCATGTGGCTGACATCGAACAGGCCAGCATGGGCGCGAGTCCACAAATGCTCCTTGAGCACTCCATCCTTGTATTGGACCGGCATGGAATAGCCCGCAAAGGGCACCATGCGAGCACCCGCGGCGAGGTGCGCGGAATTGAGCGGCGTGATCTTCAGTATCTCTTCGGACAAGGCTCGACTCCGCTGACGCGACGCGTACGGAACCGATCTCCGACGACGCCTTGCCCCCGCTGTCTTTGGAACCTGAGAGATTTCAGAACCCGTGAGGGCTCTTTGCTCCTTCGGCGAGCGTCCATAAGGGCGCTACTTTCCAGCGTTCATCAGCCTTTCGCGGTCCGTTTGCCTGAGCGTTTCCGGGGCGGTTGCGCCTTCGGCTCCGGGGCCATGAAACCCCGATCTCTCCCGCGAGAGTCGACGATTAGACTCGTTGAACGGGAGCGCGGAGTCAAGGCAGCAAGCCCGGGCCCAGGTGATAGACTGGAACCTGTATACTTTCTGTGCACCGGCAATTCGCAGACTTCAGCCTCTGTGTCTTGGGCCTGTCGTCAGCACGCTAATTTACGAGATCTATGCCCTGCCAGATCGCGAGACCGGTCACCAGCAGACCAACTAGCCAGGTCAGGGGACCGAGGGGGATGTGCCGCGTCGCCCAGCCTGCAATCGGTGCGGCCACAACACCGCCGGCGATTAGGCCGCCAACCGACCAGGCGTGGTCCAACAGCCCGGTTGTTTGCCAATGGCCTGTGATGAGGGCGGCGAGGAAGGCGACGGAAACGGCGACCGCCATGAAGAACTCAGCGGCGTTGGTTGTGCCAATCGCCTGCCGCGGATCTGCGCCGCCACCCATCAGCGTTGAGGTGACGATCGGCCCCCAACCGCCCCCACCAATGGCGTCAAAAAAGCCTCCCACAAAGCCGAGGGGGAATGGCAATCGCCATGAGAAAAGCTGGGGGCGTGTCTGACGCCAGGCGCGATAGAGGATGACCAGTCCCATAAGCCCCAGCCAACCGACCACATAGGGCTTTACCGCCTCGCCCTTGATGGAGGTTAGGACATAGGCACCGAGGACTCCGCCCAGTACCCCGCCAAGGGACAGGAGCAGCAGAAGGCGCCGTCCAACATTGCGATGATAAAGGTGGCTGACCGCTGAGGCCGCTCCCGCAAAGACTTTTGCAGCGTGAACGCTGGCCGACGTATTTGCGGGCGACACCCCCATCATCAGCAAGGTGGTTGAACAAATGACTCCATAGGCCATGCCCAAGGCCCCGTCGACCAGTTGAGCGCCAAAGCCCACCGCAGCGAATGTCCAGAAATCCATAGGCATGCTTGGCTCCTTCAGAGCCCCGCAATGCTCTTGATCGTGTCCCCCTGGCAAAGCGATTTCCCTGGCCGGGCGATCAGCTTTTCTATCAGGTTGCAGACGGCTGGAGCCCCAGGACTACATCCGCTCTGGTGCTTGGATTCCCAGTAGGTCCAGGCTGAGTTCCAACTGACGCAGGGCCGTCTCAGCCAAGGTCAGGCGCGAGGACCTCACGGCGGGCTCAGCGGGCAGGATGGGACAGGCCGCATAGAATTTCGAAAAACCCTGAGCTAGCTTGTAAGCGTGCTCGGCGATCAGGTTGGGAGCCTTCTTGTCGTAGGCGTCTATCAGCGCCTGATCGAAGGCATCCAATAGCAGCACAAGGTCCCGTTCCGCAGGCTCAGAGACAGTCACAACGCCGGCGGGATGGCCAGCTTCGGCTGCCCGCCGCAGGACAGATTTCACCCGCACAGCCTGATAGAGCAGATAGGGCCCTGTCTTGCCCTCAAAGCTCGAGAACCGATCGAGGTCGAAGACATAGGAGGTGCCGCGGAAGTTCTGCAGATCCGCGAACTTCAGAGCGGCCACGGCCACGGCATGGGCGGTGGCCTCAAAGGCTTGGGGATCCAGCTCTGCACCGAGATCAGCTTCTTTCAGCCGCTCGCGGGCTTTTTCCCGAGTCATTTCGATCAGGTCGTTAAGCTTCAGGACCCCGCCCTCGCGGGTCTTGAACGGTTTGCCGTCGACGCCGTTCATGGTGCCGAAACCCAGGTGCTCGAGGCCGCCTTCGGCCGCATAACCCGCCATCAGGGCGGCACGAAAGACGATCTCGAAATGGTCAGCCTGGCGCTGATCCACCACATAAAGAATCTGGTGAGGGTCAAAGCTCTGTCTGCGATCCAGGATGGTGGCGAGATCGGTGGTGCCATACATGGCCGACCCCTCGGACGAGACCACGAGCAGGGGCGGTAACTGACGTTTGTCCGCCTCGCGGGCGACCCGGATGATCCGGGCACCCTGGTCGTCCTCAATCAGACCTTTCGCGTCCAGGTCGGCGACCATGGGATCGATCAAGTCCTCAACGTCGCTTTCACCCTTCCAGAGGTCGAAGTCGACACCGAGGGCGTGGAAGTCTCGCTCTAGGGCCACTCGCGTTACCTTGGCGAAGTGCCGCCACAGCAGCAAATAACCGGGCGTCCGGTCCTGCAGCCCCGCGGTGATCTTGCGGGCGCGGTCGCGATAGTCGGGATCTTCCTTGCCCCGGGCAGCTGCGGCCGGATAGAGGCGGTCAAGGTCACTCAAGGTTATACGGCTTTCGAACAGGTCGAAGGCTTCGGCTTCCCTGAAGTCGGATACAGCCTCATTAGAGCGGTTGATGCCGTTGATCAGGGTGGCGATCTCGGGCACCTCATCCATGGCCGCGCCGATCAGCAGCCCCATCTGATAGCCCCAGTCACCGAAGTGAGCATCGCCCAGGACCGTGTCGCCACGAAAGCGGTAGATGCGCTTTAGGGATTCGCCGATGATTGAGGCGCGCAGGTGGCCCACATGCATGGGCTTGGCGACATTTGGGCCGCCATAATCCACCAGAATGCGGCGGACAGTGTCCACCTGGCCTGCGCCGGCTCTGGAGTCAGATGCCAAGGCATTTGCCCGCGCAGACAGAGCTTCCTGAGAGACCTTGAAATTGATGAATCCGGCACCGGCGATTTCGGCGGTGGCCAGGCTTGAGTCCTTGGCGAGTTCCCCAAGCACGGCCTGGGCAATCTCACGGGGATTTCGGCGCGCGACCTTGGCAGCCGACAGTGCGCCATTACACTGGAAATCAGCCAGGTCAGGTCGGTCTGAGGATGTCACCCGCCCCAGGTCTGCAGGAAGGTCCAAGGCCGCAAAGACCGCCGAAACAGCCTGGGTCAGGCCTTGCTTAAGATCCGTCATTTTTGATTCGTCGGTGCCGTGGCCGAGCCCGCATTTAGGCGGAAGCGTTTGCCCAGACGGTTGAACTCCGCCATGGACGGTGTGACCTCAAAGCCAACCAGAACTTCGAAGTTGGAGCCAGAAGTGGTCATTTTGGCGCGAGGGATCACCACTTGATTGATCTCTTCGGTCACGTAGACGCGATCCTGACCGGGCTGAAACTTAACCGGCAAATCGAAGTATTGCTTGGCGATCACCGCTTCATTGCGTTGGGTCACTGCGATCCAGTAGCGATAGGTCTTGGTGTCACCCACCGCCTGCGGACCCTTGCCCAATTCAAAAAGCACCTGCATTTGCAGGGTGATAGGCTGGGCATCTTTGTAAGCACAACCAGCTGAAATACTTTGTATTTCTCCAGAATATCCAACGCTTGCCGAGGCTTCTTTGCCGTCCTTGAACTCCACATAACGCCCAGCGTCGTAAAGCACTTTTACATAGGGACACGGTCCGGCATTCCGCAGCTGAGGCAGAGGGGCCTGACGGTCACCGAACTCGGCATCACGTTTCTTTTTCTTGGCCTGGTCTTCCTGCTGGCGATCATCATCGCTGGGTCGTCCCTGGGCGAAGGCTGTATTGGCCGGCAAGGCGGCAGCGGCGCACAAAAGGGCGGCGACAAAAAAAAGGGACCGGCGCATGGGGTCGTCCAGACAAGGGGCTGCGGCGGGGGGCCCGCCATGGGGTCCCTAGTAATGTCTAAAGATTGCGGCTGCAACGCGGCTGGCGCCGAAGCTTTTCAAGCCTTAGCTTAGGGCCATGCAATCTTCCCCAACGACACCCCGCCCTTTGACCGTTCTTTTGGCCACGCCCAGAGGATTCTGCGCGGGCGTTGACCGCGCCATTCAGATCGTCGAACGCGCCATCGAGAAGTATGGCGCACCGGTCTATGTGCGCCACGAAATCGTCCATAACCGCCACGTGGTTGATCGCCTCAAGGCCCTTGGCGCTGTTTTTGTAGAAGAGCTCGATGAATGCCCCACAGATCGTCCGGTGGTGTTTTCGGCCCACGGCGTTCCCAAATCGGTTCCTGAGGCCGCCAGAACCCGAAACATGCTCTACCTGGACGCCACCTGCCCCCTGGTCTCCAAGGTGCATGTGGAAGCTGGGCGCCACTTCGATGCCGGGCGTGAAATTGTGCTGATTGGCCATGCAGGTCATCCCGAGGTCGTTGGGACCATGGGCCAACTGCCGCCCGGTGCCGTGGCCCTGGTTGAAACGGTCGAAGACGCGAAGGCATTTACCCCCATAGATCCGGGCAATATCGCCTTTGTCACTCAGACCACACTGTCGGTGGACGACACAGCCGATATCATTAGCGCCCTGAGAGACCGCTTCCCGGCCATATCGGCTCCACACAAAGAAGATATTTGCTACGCCACCACCAACCGTCAGGACGCCGTAAAGGCCATGGCGGAGGGCAGCGATGTGGTGCTGGTCATCGGATCTGCAAATTCGTCGAACTCGGTGCGCCTCGTAGAGGTCGCTCGAAAGGCGGGCGTTTCGGCGGCCCATCTCATCGATGACGCCTCCCACCTGGACTTAGCCTGGATTGAAGGTGCCCGCTCGGTCGGCGTGACGGCCGGCGCATCGGCTCCAGAGGTTCTGGTTCAGGGTGTGATCGACAAGCTGAATTCCGCCTTTGACGTCACGGTTCGCGAGATTGAGGCGGCCCGGGAAACCGTCAGCTTCAAACTGCCGCGTATGCCCTAGACGATCTAGAGCGCCTTCTGTGACTTGACCAATAGGCCGACCTCCCGCAATCGGAGCGCCGCATGGCTGTTTACACCGATCTCACCGACGAAGACTTGGCCTCCCTGCTGGCGGCCTATGACCTCGGCGCGCCCCTGGCCTTTAAGGGCGTAGCCGAAGGGGTCGAAAATTCGAACTTTATGCTCGAAACCGAGACGGGGCGCTATTTTCTGACCGTCTATGAGAAGAGGGTCCGCGCAGAAGAGCTGCCATTTTTTCTGAACCTCCTCAGCTGGCTGGCCGATCACGGCTATCCAAGCGCTGCCCCCGTCGCCGATCGTTCGGGCCGTATCCTGCAAATTGTACGCGGTAAGCCTGCCGCCATTGTCACCTTTCTCCCTGGCCTCTCTGTTCGACGCCCCAATGTCGCCCATTGCCGCGAAGCGGGTGAAGGCTTGGCAAAGCTGCACCTAGCCGCCCAGGGGTATGCCGGAGTCCGCACCAATGACCTCGGCCAGGCCGCCTGGGCACCGATGTTTGAGCGGCTGAAATCGGCTGCAGATGACTTGAAGCCAGGGCTCTCGGCGACCCTGTCGTCTGATCTTGATTACTTCGCCGCCCATTGGCCACAGGGCCTGCCCAGCGGGATAGTTCATGCCGACTATTTTCCAGACAATGTGTTCTTCAACGGCGGAAAATTCGCCGGTGCCATCGACTTCTATTTCGCCTGCGTCGATGCCCTGGCCTATGACATTGCCGTTGCACTGAACGCATGGTGTTTTGAGGCTGATGGCAGCTTCAATATCACCGCGGCCCGTGCCTTGGTCGCCGGCTATGAAACCCATCGCCCGCTGACCCCAGAAGAACGTCACGCCCTGCCCATCCTGGCACATGGGGCAGCCATGCGGTTCTTCCTCACCCGGCTTGCAGACTGGGGCGCGACGCCTGCAGGTGCCTTGGTGAAGCCAAAGGATCCCTTGGAATACGAACGCAAGCTGGCTGTGCACCGTGAAGCCCCTGATTTGGTGCTTATGGGCGCGGGGCAATGACCCCGCAGGTCGTAATTTATACCGACGGTGCCTGCTCGGGAAATCCGGGCCCGGGCGGTTGGGGTGCCATTCTGACCCTGGGTGAGAACGTCAAAGAAATCTGCGGTGGTGAGCCCGATACGACCAATAACCGCATGGAACTCATGGCTGCGATCCGCGCCTTGGAAGCCCTGACCAAAACCTGCAGTGTCGAACTTCACACTGACAGCACATACGTCATGAAGGGCATTTCGGAGTGGATTCACAACTGGAAACGTCGGGGTTGGCGCACCGCCGACAATAAGCCGGTTAAGAATGACGACCTTTGGCGGCGGCTGGACGAGGCCCGAGGCCGTCACCAGGTGACCTGGAAATGGGTCAAGGGCCATGCCGGCCACCCGATGAATGAACGGGCGGACGAACTCGCCCGCAAAGGCCTGACAGAAGCCCGCGCCAACCCTTGACAAGGCGGGCGGCGCTCCCCAGATCGTTCAATATTGAACCAAATGGAGTATGGCAGTGTCCTCAAGCCCCCTACGCCACACGGCAGCCCCACAGGATCATCCGCATATTGAGGTTTTTACGACGATAAGTGCCATAGAACATTATCTTCGCAGGACCGTAATCCGCCACCTCCCAGCCGGCATGACCTATGCGCATTTCGAAGTGCTCCGGTACTTTATGCGGCACGGCGACGGCTTGACGCCAGCCCAGCTGTCCCAGGTGCTGCTAGTCACCAAGGGCGCAGTCACCAACATTCTGCAGAAGATGGAAGATCAGGAGCTAATTGCGGTCATTAGCGATACGTCAGACGGCCGCAAGAAACGTATCAGGGTCACGCGCACCGGAATTGAAACCGCAAATGCCCTCTTCAAGGCCATGAAGGCACAGACCGAGAAGCTTCGAGACGGCTTTACCGACAATGAATTCCGCGAAGCCCTTCCCTTCTTGAGAGCCCTGGGAGCCTTCCTGGCGGAGGAAACGGCGACGGGATAGGGTCGGGCATGTTGTACCTCATCCTAAAGGCTGGCCTATCGGGCCTAATCATTGCCGCCGTTTCGGAAATCGCTAAGCGATCTCCTGGATTTGGGGCCTTGGTCGCTTCACTGCCTCTGGTATCTATCCTGGGAATGATGTGGCTTTGGCAAGACACCCATGACCCTCTCCGACTGGCCGATCATGCCCAGGCGACCCTTTGGTATGTCCTGCCGTCTTTGCCAATGTTCCTGATCCTACCGGCCCTACTTCGTCGAGGCACGCCGTTTTGGGTCGCCCTGGGGACAGGATGCCTAGTCACCATCGGGCTCTATCTCCTGATGGTCTCGGCGGGGCCAAGGTTAGGACTGCAGCTTGGGGGTTCAGGGGGAAGTTGATGGTCGGGACCCCATGGACCTCGCCGAGGGGCAAGGCCATGCGACGCCAGGTCAATCGACTTAATCAGGATTTCCTCACGAACTCAGCCCGCAGAACCAAGCCCTTAATGCCTTCGTACCGGCAGTCGATCTCCTGATCATCGCCGGTCAATCGGATCGACTTGATCACGGTTCCCCGCTTCAGGGTCTGACCGGCGCCCTTGACCTTCAGGTCCTTGATCAGGGTGACGCTATCGCCATCGGCCAGCAGATTGCCCACCGAGTCCCTGACCTCGACTGCGAGGTCGCCCTTGTCCTGCAAATTTGCCGCGCTGACCCACTCGCCCGTGGCTTCGTCGAAGACAAAGTCCTCGTTACTGTCGTCTGACATGAGCCTGCCTCTCCGGAGCCTGAATTTACGGACCCGGCAATAGCAGAAATTGGCGGGGGCCCCCTAACGCCATTGTCAGTCAGGTTCCTGCTGGTCCGATGGTTCTGGCTGATGCAAACTGAATCCAGCGCGGGGGAAACCGATGACAATCCAGCTCAGACAGATCTGCCTGGTGGCCGAACAACTGGCACCGGTCATTGATGATCTCAGGCAAATTCTGGGGCTTGAGGCGTGTTATATTGATCCGGGCGTCAAGGTGTTTGGGCTTGAGAACACCCTGCTACCAGTCGGGCGGAACTTCATTGAGGTGGTTGCCCCTATTGCGGAAAATACTGCGGGCGGACGCTACCTCCAGCGGCGCGGGGGCGATGGCGGATACATGGTGATCACCCAGGCCGACACCCGGCAAGCCCAGGCTGCGGTCCGTGGTCAGGCCCTCGAAAACGGCGTGAGGGTCGCCTATGAAATGGAGCGTGACGGCTGGAACCTCTGTCAGCTTCACCCCGGCGATATGATCGCGGCCTTTCTAGAGGTCGAGTGGGACCAGCATGAAGACCTCAGCGGCCATTGGATGCCGGCTGGTGGGACAGGCTGGGAGGATAAGG
>Ga0007795_10000629_pt1 | contig 11719 bp, 13 predicted proteins | sample CryBogmetaGMA1M_FD_60369 | JGI IMG/M metagenome (GOLD analysis project Ga0007795, IMG submission 60369) | Freshwater microbial communities from Crystal Bog, Wisconsin, USA - MA1M | ecosystem: Environmental > Aquatic > Freshwater > Lake | place: Crystal Bog, Wisconsin, USA | collected 2009-07-06
CATCTGCCAGGGAAAGACTGTGGCTTCGCGCATCATGCCGACCCACATCTTCATGAAGTCACTTTCGCCCTCGCCCAGCGGCAGGCCGGTATTGGAGGTGATTACCCGGGCGAAGCGCTCGGGGTGCTGTGCCGCAAGATAAAGGCCGATCGTGCCGCCCCAGTCCTGGCAGAACAGGGTAATGTCCGTGAGATTCATCTGGATGAGCCATTTATCCATCCAGTCATAGTGCCGCGCTAGGGTGTAATCGGTCTTCGCCGCAGGCTTGTCAGAGCGTCCGCACCCGACGAGATCGACAGCGATAACCCGTCGCCCCGTCGCGAGCAGTCCAGGGATCATGTGGCGATAGAGGTAGGCCCAGGTCGGATTGCCATGCATCAACAGGATCGGGGCCGCGTCGCGCGGACCTTCGTCGATGCAATGAATGCGGACCTCGGTCCCGTCATCGTCTTGGACGGTCATGTAGTGCGGTGCCCAGGGAAAATCAGGCAGGTTTTCGAAGCAATCGTCGGGAGTCCGCAGAATTTTCATGGATCTACTCTGGTCTGAAGGTCGCGCCGAAACGTCGAATATATTGACAGTATCTATGTCATTATATGATGCGATAATGCTTGGCAACGGGAGCTGCCAGCGAGATGGGAAGATAGCCCCCCAACAGCCTTGGATGCTCATATGGACAGCAGCCGACTCACGGCGGCGACGATCGCCTGCTGGCTGAGGTCAGCGCTCAGGCCCTGCGCGCGACGCAATCGGAGCCAGCCCTCCATGGAGGTCAGAAGTTCGACCGCCGCAGCAACCTCGGGCCGGTCTCCCACCTCCGGCAAACAGCCGAGGAGTTGGCGGCGCTGTTGTGTCGCGAATTGCGCCCTGGCGCGTTGGAGCGTCGGTGAGGTGTGAAGGCGCGTTTCGCCCGAGAGATAATAGGGGGTGATCTGCTCGAATATACCTGCCCTGGCCTCGACCAGTTGCTCAATCCTTTGCGCCAGGGGCCCATCCCAAGACGTTTGCAACAGCAGCGGCTGCACCAAAGAGGTGAGCTGGGTGTTCATTTCCTCAAACAGCGATTCCATGTCCTGGAAGTGCCGGAAAACAGTGCGATCTCCGACTTTGGCATACTGGGCCACATCATCAGCTGTCGGGCTTAGATTTCCCGCGCGAATGAGGTCGAACAAGGCGGCTGTGATCCTCCCGCGGGTCACGCGCCCCCGCTCCATTCGCCCATCCAGTTCCGGCGGCGGAGCGCGCCGGGCGCGGGGGGGTGGCGGCTTGGCTGAATCCGAAGTCATAGCCTGCGGATACGGGCTGTCCCCAGGCTATGCAAGGGGCCCCGCCGCCCAGTCAGCGGGGGTGGGGATTATGCGTATGAGGGGGCAAGCGCCCAAACATGACACCGAATTAAGCTAGATATCCTGCGAAAAGCCCCCACATTCCGAGGGACTATTTCAAAGGAGGCCGCATTGAGCGACCAGACCACCCATAATCCCCTGCCCGTCGCCGTCGAGGACAAGACGCTGACATTGGTAACCTATGCCCTGTTCCTGGGGGCATTCATCTCCGGAGGGGCGACGGCGATCATTGGGGTGATCATCGCCTATGCCAATCGCAGCACGGCGACGGCGCGGGCCCTGTCGCACTATACCTTCCTGATCCGCACCTTCTGGATCGGGTGCGCTGTCATGCTGGTTGCGGGGGCCATGTTCTTCTGGGGTGCCATTCTCAGCATCATCCTGATCGGCATTCCCATTCTCATGCTGGCTAAGCTGACCTTGGCGCTCAGCTCGATCTGGTATGGCCTTCGCTGCGTGGTCGGCTTGGTCAAAGCCCTGCAAGATGAGGCCTACCCGACACCTCAGAACTATATTCTTTAAGCCAGACGGGGTGAGGTCACCCACACCCCCAATTCCGGCCTAGGCTAGGACCAGTTGGCGGCGAACCAGCTTGGCGTAGTCGTTCATCAGACCCAAGGACAGGGCACCTGGGGTGAAGGTGTATTCGCCGATCTGCGAGACCGGGGTCACCTCGGCCGCTGTACCCACCACGAAGCATTCGGTGAAGGTCGCCAGTTCCTCAGGCATGATGTGGCGCTCGGTCACGGTCACGCCCTGGCTGCGGGCCAGTTCGATCACCGACTGACGGGTGATCCCGTTCAGGAAGCAGTCGGGGGTCGGGGTGTGGAGGGCGCCGTCCTTGACGAAGAAGACGTTGGAGCCAGTGGATTCGGCCACATAGCCCCGATAGTCGAGCATCATGGCGTCGGTATAGCCGTCCTTCTCCGCCGCATGCTTAGAGATAGTGCAGATCATGTAGAGGCCTGTGGCCTTGGCATGGACTGGTTCGGTCTCTGGCGACGGACGCTTGTACTTGGCCCAGCACATACGAATGCCCTTGGCCTTTTCCTCTGGCTTGAAATAGTCGGGCCAGTCCCACACGGCGATGGCCACGTGGATCTTGGTGTTCTGGGCGCTGACGCCGATCATTTCCGTGCCCCTCCACGCGATCGGGCGCAGATAGGCGTCGTTTAGGCCATTCTTCGCGCAGGTGTCCTTGCAGGCCTGATCGATCTGGGCGACGGTGAAAGGGATTTCGAAATCCAAATACTCCGCCGATTTGAACAACCGCTCAGTATGGGCCGTCAGCTTGAAGATCTCTCCGCCGTACATGCGCTCGCCTTCAAACACCGCAGAGGCATAGTGCAAGCCATGGGTCAATACGTGCACCTTCGCCTCGCGCCAGGCAACAAACTGGCCGTCCAGCCAGATCCAACCGTCGCGATCATCGAAGGGAACGAGAGCCATGGGGAAAGTTCCTCCTTTCAAGGAAAACCCCTTACAGACCTCCCGGCGCGCCGCGTCAAACATTTTGGAGCCTTCGCCGCATGTCGATGACCTCCAGCTATGCCGCCGACCGCCACCTCCTGGTGGTGGATGACGATGACCGCATTCGCCAACTCTTGAAAGAATACCTGTCTCGGGCCGGCTTTCGGGTCTCGGCGGCTTCGGGCGGGGCGGCGGCGCGGGGCCTGATGGAGGCCTTGGATTTCGACCTGGCGGTCTTTGATGTGATGATGCCCGGCGAAGATGGTTTTTCCCTCACCCGGTGGCTGCGCGACCGCAAGGGCGCGGCGGGTCGAACGCCCGTCCTGATGCTCACCGCCCGGGGCGAACCCAGTGATCGGATCGAGGGCTTGAAGCTCGGCGCCGATGACTATCTGGCCAAGCCGTTTGAGCCTGAGGAATTACTGCTGCGGATCGAGGCCATATTGCGCCGCTCTGACGCACGTCCGACCTTGGCCGTAGCTGGGCCTGTTGTCCTTGGGGCCTGTCGTTATGATCTTGAGCGGGGAGAACTCACCAAGGATGGAGCGGTCATCCGTCTGACCGAAGCCGAGGTCGCCCTCCTGCGCCGCCTCGCCCGTAGCCCCCACGAGCCCGTGGAACGCATGGAGTTAGCCAAGGAGACCGTCGACGCCTCTGGTCGGGCGGTGGATATCCAGGTGACCCGCCTACGCCGCAAGATCGAAGCCGATCCGAAGATCCCGCGCTATCTGCAGACGGTGCGAGGCGTCGGCTATTTGCTGGCACCCGACTAATGCGCCTTCGGATCTTTTCATCGGCAGGTTGGCAAAGGCTGATCAAGCGCAGCCTGCCCACCACGCTGTTCGGGCGAAGCCTGCTGATCATAGTCCTACCGGTCGCGATCATGCAGATCGCGGTAACCTGGGTATTTTTCGACGCCCATTGGCAGACGGTGACGAGCCGCCTGTCAGAAGGTTTGGCTGGCGATGTGGCTTGGGCTGTGGAGAGCTATCACGACGACCCCAGCCCTGCGGCCCTGGCCAAACTGACGGACCGAGCCGAACGGTCCATGAGCCTGTCTATCGCCCTGCAGCCGGGGCGCACCCTACCGGAGGCGCGTCACCACAATCCCTTCGCTGTGGTCGATCGGGTGTTGGAGAAGGCCCTGGCCGCCCGGCTCGATGCCCCCTTCTGGTTCGATACCACGCGCTATCCCGCCTATGTGGACATCCGCGTTCAAACCGCCAATGGCGTCATGCGGTTTTTGGCACCCCGGGAAAGGGCGGTGGCCACCCAGGGGCATATTTTCGTCCTTTGGATGACTGTGGCGACCCTGCTGCTCACGGCCATATCCATTCTCTTCATCCGCAATCAGGTGCGGGCCATTGAGCGACTGGCCACCGCCGCCGAGGACTTTGGCCGGGGGGTCGACTCCCCAGCCTTCAAGCCCCACGGAGCCCGAGAAGTTCGACAGGCCGCCAGGGCCTTCCTGGCCATGAAGTCGCGGATACAACGCCATATCGACCAGCGGACCGCCCTGTTGGCCTCTGTCAGCCACGACCTGCGCACGCCGCTGACCCGATTGAAACTCGAATTGGCCCTGGCTGAACCCAATAGCCGCACCGTCGAGATGAAGCGCGACCTCTCCGAAATGGAGCACATGATCGACGAATACCTAGCCTTTGCCCGAGGCGAGGGTGGTGAGATCGTCGAGTCCTTAAACCTTAGCCAGCTGATCGCCGACGTCGAACAAGGGGCAAGGCGCGCCGGCGTTGAGGCTCAGGTTTCTGTGGACGACACCCTACAGGTCCAAGTTCGTCCCAACGCCCTGAAGCGTGCCCTATCGAACCTGATCATGAACGCGGCGGCGTTTGGTGATCGCGTCCACATCGCCGCCGCCGCCCTGCCCGAGGGCTGGGTCGAGATTGTTGTGGAAGACAATGGCCCAGGCATAGCGCCCGAACGCTATGAAGACGCTTTCAAGGCCTTTAATCGCCTCGATGAGTCCCGCAACCAGAACGAAAAGGGCGTCGGCCTAGGCCTTGCCATTGCCCGCGATGTGGCCCGCGCCCATGGGGGAGACATTGTCTTGGCGCGCTCGGCCTTAGGGGGATTGAAGGCGACGGTTCGCCTGCCAGGTTCCATAGACACGCGTCTTTAGGTGCCGCAAAATCGCCATCGGTGGCGTTTAGTTTAGCGATATCGCCCATTTTGCTTTCAGATTCAGTGGACCCGACGACATGCTCAAGACCCTCGCACTGACCTCATTGATCGCTTCATTCGCGCTTCCAGCTATGGCCAGTCTTTCTGTCCAGGGCACCTGGCTCATTCAAGACAAGACCGCCAAGGTTCGTATTGCACCCTGCGGTCCGCGCCTGTGCGGCACGGTGGTCTGGATCAAGGATAGGGTCGACAAGACCACGGGCCAGCCACCTGTCGACGCGAAAAATCCGGATCCGAAACTGCGCAATCGCCCTATTCTCGGCCTTCAATTGCTGCGCGACTTCACACCAGCCGGGGATAACAAATGGACCGGAGGCGCGATCTACGATCCCAATGTCGGCAAGACTTTTTCGTCGAAAATGACCCTGACGCCCAAGGGAGAACTCAAGGTCGAGGGCTGCGTGTCGGTGATCTGCCAGGGCCAGACCTGGTCGACGGCGGACTAGGCCATCGTAGGTTCTCCTAGTGCTTGGACACTTCGATCCGCCAGTCCGGGCCTGATGCCACCCCACGGACCTTGGCGTAGTGGCCTTGGTTCAGGGCCACGCTGACCTTCAGCAAGCTGTTGACGTACACCAGGGGCTGGCCGACCGGCACGCTGCCGAATGTGGTGACAAAGGGCGCCGTGACCTGATCAACCTGACGGTCGCCCTTGAAGATCCTCACATCCACCAGATCGCCGTCCTTGATGGATATCTGCTTGAGGAAGTCCTTAGGGATGTTCGACCAGACATTCCCGTACTGCACGTCCAGCACAGGGATATTGCCTTGAATCTTTTGGCCAATCACCTGCGCCGGGGTGTAGTTGAGGCGAACCAGATTGGCCTTGGAAACCAGGGGCCCCACCTCTGACCAGGTGATCACGCCGCTTGCCAGTCGGGCACCCACATAGCCAAAGACGTCGCGGCCGAAGAAGGTGTTGCTCTCTTCAGAACCCTTAAGCCGATTGCGGGTCTCATCGATTTGCCGAACCTCATCAACCCCCTCAGCATCGCCGATCAGGGTGATCAGGCCGTTGTCCGGCAGCACATAGAACCGCCCTGCGCAGGTCCGAACCACCAAAGACTTACGCGAGGTGCCAACGCCAGGATCAACGACGGCGACAAATACAGTTGGCGCGCGCCAGTAGGGCGCTGTCTGATAGAGCCAGTAGGCACCGGTCCAGATGTCACCGGCGGGAACCTCGTGGGTAAGGTCCGTCACCAGCAGGGTCGGCGAAACCGAATAGGCGACGCCGCGCACTTCTGAAACGGCTCCGTCCTTGAGCCCAAAGTCCGTCATCAGGACCAGCGGACCTGAGACGCGGTCAGGAAGCGCGGCTCCACAGGTCTGAGCCGCCCCTGGCCCGGCCAAGGCTATGACCACCAGAGCCAAGCTTGTCGCCATCAATTTGCGCATGGTCGTCTCCTAAGGAATTGGCCTCTAGCCGCCCAGTTCCACAGATCTGCGGGTCGCAGCCACCACGGCATCGCGCAGCAGGGGCTCCAGGCCACCCTCGCCCATCAGCACCTTAAGTGCAGCCTCGGTTGTGCCATTGGGCGAGGTGACCTGGCGGCGCAGGGCGGCGGGGTCTTCGCCCGATTGGGCCAGCAGGGCCGCAGCACCGATCATGGTCGCCCGCGCCAGATCACGAGACGCCTCTGCGGAAAGGCCCGCTGAGACACCTCCAGCTTCCAGGGCCTCAACAAAGGCATAGAAATAGGCCGGAGCCGATCCAGAAACCCCGGTGGCGGCATGCAATAGATCTTCGACCTCAAGGTCGACCACAACCCCGACGGGGGCAAAAAGTGCATGAGCGCGAGCCCGAGCCTCAGGGACTGAGGCATAGATGCTGGCCACGCCCTGACCGATGGCTGCGGCCGTGGTGGGCATGACCCGGGCCACGCGCCGCCCCCCAAAGGCCGCGGAAATGTCGGCAGACCTCACCCCCGCCGCCACAGAAACCAAGATAGCGTCCTGCGCCAGATGCTCGCTGACCTCTTCGGCTGTCTCGTGCCAGATCTGGGGCTTTACGGCGAGCAGCACAGTCTTAGCAGCGGATAGGTCGGCGAGGGGAGGATTGAGCTTGGCACCAAGCTTTCCCACAGCCTCAGCGACGGTCGTAAGGTACGGATCACGAATGATCAGATCATTGGGCGCAAAAGCCCCACTGCGGTGCCAACCCTCGATGAGCGCTCCGCCCATTCGGCCTGCACCAAGCATCAGAATGGGCGTGACAGTCATTGGAAACTCAGATGCGTCCTAGGCTTCGCCAACCGTATCGAACATACAGGCTTCGATTGCCTGGGAGGGCGTCTTGCCCCCCTGTGTCAGGAAATCAAAGGCCGGATAGAAACGATCGGCCGCCTCCATAGCCACATCGATCATGGCCGCAGCCTGGGCAAGGCTTGGACGCTCCCCACCGGTCAAGGCCATGGCGTGGCGGAAAACGATCTCGCCGTCATCCCACACCTCGAAATGCCCAAGCCAGACCCGCTGATTGATCGTCGAAGCCAGCTCAAAGGCCGCTGGCCTTTGTTTTGGCTTCACTTGAAGGTCCACAGACAGGCAAAGCTGCAGACAGTCGGCTTCTGGTCGCCAGGCGAACCAGAGCTCGAAGTCCTTCCAGTCGCCCGACAAGGTAAAGGCAAGGTCGCCCTCTTCCGTCCGATCAAACTGCAGATTCTCGGCCTGAAGGACATGCTCGACCACATCCAGAGGATCGTGGGCCAGGATGAAGTCGTCGTCGGAAAGGGGAGTTTCCATAAGACCGCGGGTCTCCTCGCAAGGGGCGTGGGGTTTCCCACGAATCACCGTGCGATGGTGAAAGTAATCTGCTTCGTTGACGCTTTGTCACCGGCTTCTTGCATCAAGCGAGCCACAAACGCGCATTTAGCGGTGGGTCAGTCGACCTTAGGGGCCTTCTTAGCTGCCGATTTGGCGGGTGCCTGGGCAGCCTTAAGCTCAGCGACTTCAGCGCGAAGCGCGGCAAGCTCGGCCTTGAGGGCATCAAAGTCTTCGCGGCGAATCAGATCGAGCTCGGCCGCCATGCGGTCGGCCTGGGCCCGGAAGGCTGACTTAGCCTCTTCGCCAGCGCTCTGTGCCAGGCCCATAGCTGCATTGGTCAGCTTGGCCACTTCGTCTAAAAAGGGGTTCTGTGTTTGCATCTGTCTAATATGGCCCTTCGGGGGATGAATGCGAGAGGGTTCTCGTCTAAAGCGCATAGCATCGTGTGGATGGAGAGTGATTGGTGGCCCTGCCCTATCCTGTGATCAACCCTGTCCTGGTCAATATCGGGCCCCTGCCAATCCGCTGGTATGCTCTTGCCTATATCTCTGGGATCCTCCTTGGATGGCGGTACATCCTCGACCTCCTGAAAACAGAATCCCTATGGGGCGCGCGCAAGCCCCTGCTTACCTCGGTTAAGCTCGATGACCTGATCCTCTGGATCACCTTGGGAATCATTATCGGAGGTCGGATCGGTCACGTTGTCTTTTATACCCCCGAGATCCTGGTCGCTGACCCCCTAGAGATTTTTATGGTCTGGCATGGGGGCATGAGTTTCCACGGCGGGACTCTGGGCGTCCTGATCGCCACCATGGCGTTCGCCCGGCTGAATAAGCTCGACCTTTACGAAATGGGCGATCTGATCTGCGCCGCCGCGCCCCTCGGCCTGTTATTTGGGCGCTTGGCAAACTTCATCAAGCCAGAGCTCTGGGGTCGGGTCACCGATGTTCCATGGGCTATGGTCTTTCCAGGTGCCGGCCCCTTACCCCGGCATCCCAGCCAGCTCTACGAGGCGGCCCTGGAAGGTGTGGTCCTGTTCATGATCCTGCGTTTAGGGACCCATGGTGCCAGGCTCTTGCACAAGCGTGGCGTGATCGCGGGGCTGTTCTTCCTGGGCTATGGCCTGATCCGGGTCGCGCTCGAAAATGTCCGAGAGCCTGATGTGGGCATGCCCAACTTCCCATTTGGTCTCACCATGGGCATGATCCTCAGCCTGCCCATGATTTTTGGTGGTGCCTGGCTTATTTGGCGCGGCCTGACGGAAGATGCCCCAGCGACGCCCCATGGCCCTGCTTGATCGCCTTAGGGCGCTCATAGGGGCTGCAGGCCCGTTGAGCGTCCCGCAATATATGGAGCTGTGCCTCCACGACCCCATTGACGGCTATTACGCCACGCGACCTGCCCTCGGTGACACTGGCGACTTCATCACTGCCCCGCTGGTTAGCCAGATGTTCGGCGAGATTATCGGCGTTTGGCTGATCGAAACCTGGCGTCGTTTGGGCAGGCCAGCGACCTTCCGGCTTGTGGAAATGGGGCCAGGGGATGGCACCCTGATGCTCGACATCCAGCGCACGGTCAAACACGAACCGGCCTTTGGAGCCGCTCAGGATGTCTGGCTAGTGGAAACGTCGGTACCTCTTAAATCCCTGCAAGAGGACAAGCTGGGCGACCAAGTACGATGGGTGAAGACCCTGGCGGAGGTCCCGAGCGGTGCCCCTATCCTATTGGTCGCCAATGAGCTCCTGGACTGCCTGCCCGCCCGGCAGTTTGTTCGCACAGCCGCCGGCTGGTCTGAGCGTGGAATAGGGCTGGATGACGACGGCAACCTTGCCTTTGGCCTGATGGGATCCTTGCCAGCCCGCGCCTTTCCGGAGGCACCGGCCGGAACGGTGGTTGAATCCTCTGCCGCCCAGGAAAATCTGGCTCGCGCCATCGCCCAACGCATTACTTCCGACGGCGGCGCGGCCCTGATGATCGACTATGGCAGATCAGAGCCAGGGTTTGGCGACACGCTCCAGGCCCTGTCTAAGCACCAGAAGGTTTCACCCCTCGCGGATCCTGGCGCAGCGGACCTCACTGTTCACGCTGACTTCCCCGCCATCCTTCGCGCGGCGGCCGGTGAAGGTCTTTCGGCGCTGCCGATTCTGACCCAGGCCGCCTACTTGCTGAAACTGGGCGTTGTCGAAAGAGCCGAAGCCTTGGCAGCTGCCCGTCCCGACAGATTTGAAATCCTGGAGCGTCAATTGAACCGCTTGATATCGCCCACCGAAATGGGCGACCTTTTCAAAGTGGTCTGCCTTGCGCAATCAGGCCTGACGCCTCCCGCCTTTGAGACACCCTGATGCTGCCGGTTTTGACCTCCGCACTGCTAGACCTGCCTGGGGTCCGTCACGGCTTTTTCACCCGGCAAGGTGGGGTCTCTCAGGGGATCTATGCGGGCTTGAATGTCGGTCAAGGGTCCGGGGATCGTCCTGAAGACGTGGCAGAAAATCGTAGGCTGGCGGCGGATCACTTCGACCTGCCGGTGACGGCACTTTCCACAGCCTATCAAATCCATTCCAGCAAGGCCCTGATTGCGGACTCCGCCTGGGGACACCTCCGCCCGGAAGGCGACGCCGTGGTGACCGGGACGCCGGGCCTGCTCTGCGGTGCCCTGGCAGCGGACTGTGCGCCAATCCTTTTAGCCGACCCCAATGCCCGAATCGTCGCCGCCGCCCATGCAGGCTGGAAGGGCGCACTGTCAGGGATCGCCGAGGCCACGGTCGAAGCCATGGTTCAAAAGGGTGCGAGACCTGCAAATATCGTCGCTGTGGTTGGCCCCTGTATCGGCCAGGACTCTTACGAGGTGGGGCTTGAGTTCGAGGCGCGATTTATTGCTGACGAGCCTGCCAATAGTGCGTTTTTCAAACCCGGTGAGTCGCCTGAAAAACGCTATTTTGACCTGCCTGGGTTTGTGCTGTTCAGACTTCAACGTATAGGTGTTGAGACCTGCGCCTGGATAGGGGCCGATACCTGCGCAGACGCCCAACGGTTTTATTCCAACCGGCGTGCCTTCCGTAGCGGCGAACCGGATTTTGGCCGACTCCTGTCGGCTATTACGCTTGTTTGAGGTGCTAGGACTTGCCCCTCAGCAAAGGGCTGCTACAAGCCGCGCCATCTGGTGATCTCTAGACCTCGAGGGTTCCATGAAGCTGCTGGCTGGCAACTCCAACCGCACCCTGGCTGAGGCTGTCGCCTCTCATTTGGATCTTCCCCTCACCCGGGCCCAGGTAAAACGCTTCGCTGACAACGAGGTCTTCGTCACCATTGACGAAAATGTCCGCGGCGAGGACGTGTTCGTCATTCAGTCCACCAGCTATCCGGCCAATGACAACCTGATGGAACTGCTGATCTGCATCGATGCTCTCAAGCGAGCCTCGGCGCGGCGTATCACGGCCGTCATGCCCTATTTCGGCTATGCCCGTCAGGACCGTAAGACCGGCGGACGGACACCGATCTCTGCCAAGCTCGTAGCGAACTTGATTACGCGGGCTGGTGCCCACCGGGTTCTGACCATGGATCTGCACTCCGGACAGATCCAGGGCTTCTTCGATATTCCTACCGACAACCTTGCGGCAACGCCCCTGGTGGCCAGCGACATCAAGGCCCACTATCAGAATACCAGCGAGCTGCTGATCGTTTCTCCCGATGTCGGCGGCGTTGTCCGCGCCCTGGCCGTAGCCAGCCGCCTGAACGCAGACCTCGCCATCGTCGACAAGCGCCGTTCAGGCCCTGGCAAGAGCGAGGTGGCAAATATCATCGGTGATGTCGAAGGACGGCGGTTGATCCTGTTCGATGACATCGTCGACTCCGCTGGGACCCTCTGCAACGCAGCCAAGGCGCTGATGGACGCGGGAGCCGTCGAGGTTTCGGCCTATGTCACCCACGGCGTGCTA
>Ga0007795_10000635_pt1 | contig 11664 bp, 12 predicted proteins | sample CryBogmetaGMA1M_FD_60369 | JGI IMG/M metagenome (GOLD analysis project Ga0007795, IMG submission 60369) | Freshwater microbial communities from Crystal Bog, Wisconsin, USA - MA1M | ecosystem: Environmental > Aquatic > Freshwater > Lake | place: Crystal Bog, Wisconsin, USA | collected 2009-07-06
GGTCTGGCCAAGGCCAAGTTCGGCCATCCGGTGTCGCGGGTGAAGGGCCGGGTCCGCAATATGCGCGGCGGTCTGTCCGGCGGCACAGCGGCCAGTGGCAAGGCGACCATGGCGGCCATGCAGAAGGACCCTAGCCTGATGGGGGTGATGATGAGCCCCTTTGCCCTGACCCCCGGCTTCCAGGGCCCCGCCCAGCCCACAGGCACCCAAAAGGAGGTCGATCCCGACCTTGGCCTCGAAGTCGGCCCCTTCATGATGGCGGTGATCAACACCAAGAATGTCCACCGCTCCAACCTGCTCCAGGGCCACGCCTATGGCACAGACTTCGTCTATGATGAGATGAGCGTCACGGCGCCTGGATCTTCGACCGAGTTCACCGATCTGGGCGGGGCCGGCGGCCCTCAGCCCGGCGAAGGCCCCAGCAAGGAAGAGCGCGAGAACGGCTTCTATGATCTGGTCTTCATCGGCCTGGATGCCGATGGTAGCCAGGTGCGCGGGGCGGTCTATGGGGACAAGGACCCGGGCTATGGCTCGACGTCCAAGATCATCGCCGAGTCGGCCATCTGCCTGGTGAAGGATTGCCCCGAGGTTGCCGGCGGCATCTGGGTGCCCGGCGCGGCCATGGGCCAAAAGCTGATCGAGCGCCTGCATGCCCGGGCGGGCCTGACCTTCACCGAAGAGACGGTCTAGAAACCGAAGTTGAGGGGGTGCGGCTTAAGGTTTGGGCCGCACCACCTTTGGTCCCAGATTGGTCATGATGCTGCGGGCATCGAAGGCCTTAGGGTCGGCGGGGTCTTTGGCACCTTTGACCATAAGGATTTCAGCGGCAGCCTCGAACTTCTCGATCTTCATGGCCTCCCGGTGGCGACCAAAGCCCAGGCGGGGATCGCCCCAATAGGGGTCCCAGCCAAAGCCATAGGAAAAGCTCCAGTCCGGGCGCCATCCGCCATAGCTGCCAGCCCAATGATCGGGCAGGTCCAAGATCCGGGTTTTGGAGTCCGTGTGGCGATCCACCACCAGGAAGGTCTCAAATCCCTGGGCCAGGGTCAGCTCAGCCGCGCGATAGAGCAGATAGGTCTCCACCGTCTCCCGGGAGGTGACGGTGTTTCCCGCAAAGCTGATCCGGTACCGATTGTCCTCAAGCTTGGTGTCCACAAAGCCTTGGGCCGACTGGGGTGTCCGGGGCTGATAGGCCGTGGTGGTGGCGCAGCCGCTGAGCGCTGCGGTCAAGACAAGGGCGGCGAGGGGCGCAATTAGCTTCATGACGGTCTCCTTACCATAATAACGCACCACACCGTGGCGAGGATGCATCGTCAATGGCGAAGTGCCATCAAGGTTGCGGCGGCGATCAATAGAACCCCGACCCCAATCTGGAACCCCCGACGGAACCGGGGCTCGTTCATCTTGGCTGCCAGGGCAGCGCCGCCCAGGCCATAGGCGCTCATGGAGATCACGTCGAAGCCGATGGTGGCCATGGCAAAGGCGGCTAACTGGGCGGGCAGGGGGCGGTGGGGATCCAGAAAGGGCGGCAGGACAGCGGTGAAGAACAGCACCGCCTTGGGGTTGGAAATCTGGACCGCAAATCCATCCACAAAGGCCGATCGGCCTGTGGGCTGGTGCGCGAGGGCCTGGGGATCTGCGGGCTTGCAACTGGAGGTGATGGACTTGATCCCTAGCCAGGCCACATAGGCCGCTCCTGCCAGGGCGATCAGATGGAAGGCCTTGGGGAAGGCCATGACCAGGGTGCCAAGGCCCAGGGCCGCGCCAGCAAACCAAACCAGAGAGGCGGTGTTCATGCCCACCATGCCCAACAGGGCGGCACCCTTGCCCCTCTGGGCGCCGGTGGCGATGGCAAACACATTGGCTGGGCCCGGCGTAATCGCCATGACGGCCATGACCCCAAGAAAGGTCACATAGCGGGCGGGATCGACGGGAAGGGCGCTCATGGCCCTCCTATAGGCGAAGGATCCGGGCGCAGCGAAGGGTCAAACCTCAACGCGCCCGGATTTCATACGAAATCAGATGGTGCCGCCCTGAACCAGGTTCCAGACGAGCTTTCCCAGGGCGCCAAACACCAGGACGGCCGTGGCCAGAATCTGGATCATAAAGCCCATTTCGCGCTTTTCAGCAGCCTGCGCATAGCCGCGGGCATAGATCACCCGACCGATGATCCAGACCAGACCAAGCCCGGCAGCAACCATGTCATTCCAAACGACGGCGAAGATCCACAGGGCCGGCAGGAAGATCGGCATGGCTTCCAGGGTGTTGTAGTGCGCCCTGATGGTGCGCTCCAGCAGGGGATCGCCGGTCATGGCAGGCGCGGAAATGCCGGATTTGCGACGGGCACCGCCCACCTGAAGACCCATCCAGAGATAGGTCAGACCTGCCAAGAGGGTGACGATAGCCACCAGTGAATGAGCTTGCATGCAATTACCCCAATGATCGGCGTCTCAAGAACGCCCTGACACCGATATTGGGGCAATCCGCCGAATCTGAAAAGGTCCGCGATCCGGGCGACGTCCTAGGCCCGACGATCGCGCCTTGCGGCGACCCGAAGGCGCAGGGCGTTGAGCTTGATAAAGCCCGCGGCGTCCCGATGGTCATAGGCCACCTTGCCCTCTTCAAAGGTCACCAGGTCCTGATCATAGAGGGAATAGGGGCTGGTGCGGCCGATGATGGTGACATTGCCCTTGTACAGCTTCACCCGCACCTGACCGCTTACATGGGTCTGGCTGAGATCGATGGCGGCCTGCAGCATTTCCCGCTCTGGCGCGAACCAGAAGCCGTTATAGATCAGGGACGCATAGCGGGGCATGAGCTCGTCCTTCAGGTGCATGGAGCCCCGGTCGAGGGTGATGCTCTCAATGCCCCGGTGGGCGGCCAACAGGATGGTGCCGCCCGGCGTCTCGTAGACACCGCGGGACTTCATGCCGACAAAACGGTTTTCCACCAGATCCAGGCGACCGACACCATTGTCATGGCCCAGCTGGTTCAGCTTGGTCAGCAGGGTGGCCGGCGACATGGGCACCCCGTCAATGGCGACAGGATCACCCTTTTCGAAGTCCATGGTGAAGACGGTGGGCGTATCGGGCGCATCCTCAGGCGCGATGGTCCGCATGTGCACGAATTCCGGGGCCTCGACGGCGGGGTCTTCCAGCACCTTGCCCTCGGAGGACGAGTGCAGAAGGTTGGCGTCGACGCTGAAGGGGGCCTCGCCGCGTTTGTCCTTGGTGATCTGGATCTGGTGCTGTTCGGCGAACTCTAAAAGGGCCTCGCGGCTCTTGAAGTCCCACTCCCGCCAGGGGGCGATGACATGGATGTCCGGCTCCAGGGCGTAATAGCCCAGCTCAAAGCGAACCTGGTCGTTGCCCTTGCCCGTGGCGCCATGGCTGACGGCGTCGGCGCCGGTCATGCGAGCGATCTCGATCTGGCGCTTGGCGATTAGGGGACGGGCAATTGAGGTGCCCAGCAGGTACTGGCCCTCATAGACCGTATTGGCCCGGAACATGGGGAAGACGAAGTCGCGAACAAACTCCTCGCGGACATCCTCAATGAAGATGTTCTCGGGCTTGACCCCGGCCGCCAGGGCCTTGGCCCGGGCCGGTTCGATTTCCTCGCCCTGACCCAGATCAGCCGTGAAGGTGATGACCTCCGCCCCGTATTCGGTCTGAAGCCATTTCAGGATGATGGAGGTGTCCAGACCGCCGGAATAGGCGAGGACGACTTTCTTGATGGGGGCGGCCATGGGCGCACGTCCTTCAAATCAATGGCGCCGCGGTGGCGCGCTGGGTTTGGTTGCGGCGTTTAAGAGGCAAACGCCCCTCGCCACAAGACCAATCGAAGGGGAAAAATCCCCAGGTGGGTAGGGATGTGGCTTAAACGGTGACCTGGGTGCCCAGTTCCACAACGCGCCCCGGCGGGATCTTGAAGAAGTCCGTAGGATTGGCGGCATTGCGCATCAGGAAGATGAAGAGCTTGTCCTGCCAGAGGGGCATGCCCGACTGGGCCGAGGCCACCACGGATCGTCGCCCGAGGAAGAAGCTGGTGGCCATGATGTCGAACTTCAGCCCCAGCTTGCGGCAAAGCCCCAGGGCCTTGGGCAGGTTCGGGCTTTCCATGAAGCCGTAGGAAATGGTGACCTTTTTGAAGTCGTCATTGATCTGGTCGATCTTGACCCGGTCGTCTTCCTTAACCCTGGGCGTCTCTGTGCTGACCACGGTCAGAATGATGTTTTTCTCGTGCAAAACCTTGTTGTGCTTGAGGTTGTGCATAAGCGCGACGGGAGCCATTTCTAGGTCGGATGTCAGGAAGATCGCGGTGCCCGGTGCCCGGTGTGGCGGTCGTGCCTTCAGGATTTCGATCAACTCAAGCAGGGGCAAAGAATCGCGCCGGGTTTTTTCTGCCAGGATCTGAGTGCCCCGGGTCCAGGTCCACATGGTGATCACAATGGTGAAGCCGAACAGAAGTGGGAACCAACCACCGTCGAAAACCTTGAGCATATTGGCGCCAAGGAAGCTGACATCGATCACAAGCAAGGGCAGTACGACCATCAAGGTCGAGCCCAGGCTCCATTTCCAATAGTTTCTGGCGACAATGAATTCCAGAATGACCGTGATCACCATGGTCCCCGTCACCGCGATGCCATAGGCCGCCGCCATGTTGGACGACGTCCTGAACAGCACTAGCAAGATCAAAACGCCGACCAAAAGCATGGTATTGATCTGGGGGACATAGATCTGCCCAGCGACGGTTTCACTGGTCCGACGGATGTCTATGCGAGGCAGGAGGCCCAACTGGACGGCCTGCTGGGTCATCGAGAAGGCACCCGTGATTACGGCCTGGCTTGCGATGACGGTCGCAGCGATGGAGAGCAGCAGGACCGGCCAATAGACTGCGTGGGGAATAATGGCGAAGAAGGGATCCTTGGCGGCCTCAGGGTGGGCCAAGACCAGGGCACCTTGGCCGAAATATTGAATGAGTAGGCATGGAAGCGCCATGCCGAGCCACGCGGCCCGAATGGGATCCTTGCCGAAATGTCCCATGTCCGCATACAGGGCCTCAGCCCCTGTGACGGCGAGAAATACGCTGCCGAGGATGATAAAGCCAACGATCCCGTGGCTAGTGAGCAGGTGGAAGCCGTAATAGGGATTAATCGCCTTCAGAATGGCGGGCGTCTCAATCACATGGTGAATTCCCAGGGCGGCCAGGGTCAAAAACCAGACCACCATAATGGGACCAAAAAACCTGCCCACGCTGGCGGTTCCACGGGATTGGACCAGAAACAGAACGATCAGGATCACGCCAGCCAGTGGCAGAACTATGGGCGTAAAGATCCCCCCGACCCCAGGCGCATCCTTGAGAAGCTCGACAGCTGAAAGGACCGAAACCGCGGGGGTGATAAGACCGTCCCCGTAGAAAAGTGCCGCGCCACAGACCCCCAGGGCGAAAACGGTTGTGGAGCGCTTGCCGAGTGCCCTCTGCGCCAAGGCCATCAGCGCCAAGGTGCCACCTTCGCCCTTGTTGTCGGCGCGCATGACAAAAATCACATACTTAATCGTGACGACAATGATGAGTGCCCAGAAGACAAGAGAGACAACCCCCATAACGCCCATGGCGCTGGAACCATGCGGAACATGGCTGAGGGCCTCTCGCATGGCGTAGAGCGGGCTCGTCCCTATGTCGCCAAACACAACCCCCATGGCACCAAGCGCCAGGGCGGTGAGTCCATCCGCTTTAGGGTGATGATGGGAATCCTCGGCCGCCTCTTGGGCGTCACTTGCCGGACCAGCCATCTCTCATCTCCGGGAACGCAACAAAGGTCCCATCGGCGGCCCAATGCCGTCATGAGCGCGGCGCGTTACACCCTTTCTGAGGCGGGTTCAATCGTCTGCCTGCATCAGGCGACTTGCACTTGTCACGGTCTCGCGCCACATCTTGCCCATGTTCATTCAAACTGAAGCCACCCCCAATCCGGAAGTCCTGAAATTTCTGCCCGGCCGCGACGTGCTCGCCGACGGTAGCCGGGATTTTCGCACCCCCGACCAAGCATCGGTTTCACCCCTGGCAGCTGAGATTTTCCAGATCGACGGCGTTGTGCGGGTTTTCTTCGGCGCAGACTTTGTCACGGTGGGAAAAGACCCTGATGTGGATTGGTCCCATGTAAAGGCGCCGATCCTGGCGGCCATTATGGATCACTTCACCTCCGGCAAGGCCTTGTTTGACGATGAGGGCCAGGAGAGCAGTGGTCACGATGATGATGTCTATGAGGGTGAAACCGCCCAGGTGGTCGCCGAGATCAAAGACTTACTAGACACCCGCATCCGGCCAGCCGTAGCTCAGGATGGCGGGGACATCCTTTTCAACCGTTTCGAGCCCGACACCGGGGTGGTCTGGCTGCACATGCGAGGTGCCTGCTCAGGGTGTCCGTCGTCGTCCGCCACCCTCAAGGCTGGCGTCGAAAACATGCTCAAGCACTATGTCCCCGAAGTGACCCGGGTCGAACAGGCACTTTAAGGCCGCATAGGAATAGGCGCTTTTGCCGAGGGCGAGAGCATGTTTGGATCCGATAACCGGTTCCCACTTATGGGAACATGCTCTAGGGCCGGTCGGTTATGATCATTCTGGCCCTCGACACCTGTCTGTCAGCCTGTTCCACGGCCCTGCTGCGCGACGATGTGGTCCTGGCGCGGCGGGTTGAGGTTATGGCGCGGGGCCATCAGGAGCGCCTCGCAGGTCTTGTCGCCGAGACCCTGGCTGAGGCGGGGCTGGCTTTTAGCGACCTCAATCGAATTGCGGTGACGGTTGGGCCGGGGTCTTTCACGGGACTTCGGGTTGGGTTGGCCTTTGCCAAGGGGCTGGGTTCGGCCCTTGGCCTGCCGGTGATCGGTATTGGAACCCTTGAGGCCATGGCCGCGGCCTTGAAGACAAGGCCTGGTCTTGTGGCGGTGGCCCTCGAGGCCAAGCGCGGCCAAGTCTATTTTCAGGCCTTTGAGCAGGGCCAGGCGCTGACAGGGCCTGCCGGTATGAATATCGATGCCGCCGGTGCCCTTTTAATCGAACTTTCGAAGACCGGTCTCGTAACCCTGGTGGGGTCAGGGGTGGATCACCTTGGCGCCCTGACACCGGGCGCGGAGGTTATATCCTCGGACCTCGTCGACCCCGTGCACGTGGCACTGTTGGCGGCGGGGCGGGGGGCATCTCCGCCCCGGCCCCTCTATCTGCGCGCGCCAGATGCGAAATTGCCCGGCGGCCTTGATCCATGATTGTTCGACCCGCCACAGAGGCAGATCTTGAAACCCTGGCGCGGCTGCACAACCTGGCCTTCACCCCTGGCTGGGATGCTGAAGAAATCGCCGATCTAGGGTCAGGCCCTGGGGGCTTTGCCCTGATCGCTGAAGACCCGGACCCCTGCGGCATGATCCTTTGGCGGACGGCGGTGGGGGAGGCTGAGATCTACACCATTGCCGTTGACCCGGCGGTGCGCCAGCGGGGGGTCGGTCGGGCACTTGTGGAGGCCGCCATGATCCAGGCGCGCAAGGACGGGGCCGACAAAGTCTTTCTAGAGGTGTCTGTAGAGAACATTGGGGCCCTGGCCCTCTATGGGGCGACGGGCTTTGTAAGGGTCGGTCTAAGGCGTGGCTATTACACAACGGGCCATGAAACGCCGATTGATGCTGTGATTATGCGTCGCGACCTTAACACGTGAGCCATCTCACCCTATTCTGAGGGCGAAGTGGCGTTTGGGGGCCTTAGGTGGACCGTATCGAGAACCTTTGCATCGAGAAGGGCATGCGTATGACTGAGCAGCGGCGGGTGATCGCCCGCGTGCTCTCAGAGTCGGCGGACCATCCCGATGTGGAAGAACTGTTCCGACGGGCCCATGCCGTTGATCCTCACATTTCTATCGCCACCGTCTATCGGACCGTCCGTCTGTTCGAAGAGGCCGGTATTGTCGCCCGTCACGATTTCCGCGATGGCCGGTCGCGCTATGAAGAGGCGACGGAGAGCCATCATGATCATCTCATCGATCTTAAGACCGGAAAGGTGATTGAGTTTGTGGACGCCGAAATCGAAGCCCTGCAGGAGGCGATTGCGCGCAAGCTGGGGTACCGGCTCGTGGATCACCGACTCGAGCTCTATGGGGTTCCCCTTGAAGATTAAGGGCGGTTGCGCCCCAGGCCTGAGCACCCCATAACCCGAAAATGACCGGCCCCCTGAAGCGCCTCTACATCAAGACCTATGGCTGTCAGATGAATGTCTATGACAGCGAGCGCATGACCGATGTGCTGACGCCCCTTGGCTATGGGGTCACAGACAGTCCGATCGGTGCTGATCTGGTGGTCCTGAACACCTGCCATATTCGCGAGAAGGCCACGGAAAAGGTCTATTCCGAGCTCGGCCTGATCAAGGAGATGAAACAGGAAAAGGCGCTGACCGGCCAAGCCATGACCGTCGTGGTGGCGGGGTGCGTCGCCCAGGCTGAGGGTGCTGAAATCATGCGCCGCCAGCCGGCGGTGGATCTCGTGGTCGGGCCCCAGGCCTATCATCAGCTGCCTGAGCTTATTGCCCGGACCCACAGGTCGCGGGGGGAGCGCCTCGCCGCAGACTTCGCTGCCGACGCAAAGTTTGACGCCCTGTCCTCTGAGCGCCACCCCACCGGGGTCACGGCCTTTCTGACTGTGCAGGAGGGTTGCGACAAGTTCTGCACCTTCTGTGTGGTGCCCTACACCCGCGGCGCAGAATGGTCTCGTCCCGAAGAGACCATATTGGCCGAGGCGCGATCCCTGGCCGCGCAGGGGGTGCGGGAAGTCACCCTGCTGGGTCAAAACGTCAATGCCTATACCGGCGGTCTTGCCAAACTGGTCCGCGCCCTGGCGAAGATCGAGGGCTTGGATCGTATCCGCTATATGACCAGTCATCCCAAGGACATGGACGATGACCTGATCGCCGCCCATGGTGAGATTCAAGAGCTGATGCCTTACCTGCACCTGCCGGTGCAGTCGGGATCTGACAAGATTCTGAAGGCCATGAACCGGGCTCACACGGCGGCCAGCTATCTGAAGACCCTGGAGCGGGTCCGCGCAGCCCGACCTGATATCGCCCTGTCTGGGGATTTCATTGTGGGCTTCCCAGGGGAGCGGGAGTCGGACTTTCAGGCGACCTTGGACCTTGTTCAGGAGGTCGGCCACGCCGCGGCCTTCAGCTTCAAGTATTCCCCCCGCCCTGGCACCCCGGCCGCGGCCATGCCTGGGCAGGTGGCCGAGGCGGTGAAGGATGAGCGTCTGGCCCGGCTAAACGCCCTTTTGGATGACCAACAGAAGGCCTTTAACGCCGCGCAGGTGGGCAAGACCCTACCGGTTTTGTTTGAAAAGCCCGGTCGTCATCCAGGTCAATTGTCAGGGCGCAGTCCCTATCTCCAAGCCGTTCACTGCGAAGGCCCCGCCGACTTGATTGGTCAAATCGTGCCCGTCAGCATCACCAGCGCCGCAAAGATGAGTCTTGCCGGACAGGTCATCTCAGCCCCGGCCTTGTCATGAACAAGACCTCCGAGTTCATCCCCCTGTCTGACGATGCCGCCCGTGCGGTGGCGGGTTTGGCCAATCGCCACGCCGCCCTGCTGGAAGATGCCTTCGATGTCCTGATCGAGACACCCGGTGGCGGCATTACCCTGGACGGCGGCTCTAAGGGCCGGACGTCTGCCAAGCGCGTGGTTCAGTCCTTGGCCGATCGTGCCGACAAGGGTCACGAAGTTACCGAGGCCGATGTGCGCGTTGCCATCGGGCAGGTGCGGGTCTGGCGCGGCTCGGCCCCCGGTGCCTTGCCTTCCGGGCGACGGGGGCAGGTCGCCCCCAAGACCCCCGCCCAGGCACGCTATCTGGAGTCTATGGGGCGCTGTGAGCTGGTCTTTGGGCTTGGGCCGGCGGGTACGGGCAAGACCTTCCTGGCTGTCGCCCATGGGGCCGGCATGCTTTTGCGGGGCGAGGTGGATCGCCTGATCGTCAGTCGCCCGGCTGTGGAAGCCGGCGAGCGCTTAGGATTTCTCCCCGGTGACCTGTCTGAAAAGGTCGATCCCTATATGGCCCCAGTCTGGGAGGCCCTGACCGACATTCTCGGGGTCGACCAACTGCGGCGGCGGCGGGAAAAGGGTGAAATCGAGCTCGCCCCCATTGCCTTCATGCGCGGCCGCACCCTGGCCCACGCCTTCGTGATTGTCGACGAGGCGCAAAATTGTTCGCGTCTTCAGATGAAGATGGTTCTCACCCGCCTGGGCGAAGGCGCTCACATGGTGGTGACCGGAGACCCCAGCCAGGTCGATCTTCCCCGGGTGGATGATTCTGGACTGGCCCACGCCGTGGGTCTGCTGGATGGGGTTGAGGGGGTTGGCGTCAGTCGCTTCACGGCGGGGGATGTTGTGCGTCATCCGATGGTCGAGCGGATTGTGCGGGCCTATGAGGCTGACGCCGCCAATCGCGGGCGGCCTGCTTGAACGACATTGATATCGAAGTCGAGGATGAGGCCTGGCTCGAGGCCTTGCCCGACGTAGAGCCCCTTAGCCGTGCAGCTGCACAAATGGCCCTGTCCCATGCTGATTTTGATGGCAAGGTCGTGGTCCTGCTGACCAATGATGAGGAGGTTTTTGACCTCAATCTTCGGTTTCGCAAGCAAGCCAAACCCACAAACGTCCTGTCCTTTCCCGCTCCGCTCAATCCCGAAACCCATCTCGGTGATGTGGCCCTCGCCTTTGGGGTCTGTGCACGGGAGGCCCTGGCCCAAGGTAAGCCCCTTGGCCATCACCTGCAGCATCTCGTGGCCCATGGCGTCTTGCATCTTGTGGGCTATGATCATGAGCAGGAAGATGAGGCCCGGGAGATGGAGGGCCTCGAACGCGAGATCCTGGCGGACCTAGGGGTCCCAGACCCCTACGACGCCGATTGAGGAGATAATGGCCAGTCACGATGAGTCAGAACGTCCGACCGCCCCGGGAAAAGGCCTGATGGGCCTGCTCCGAAGGTGGATGGGTGCCCCGGATCTAGAGCCGGTGACAGAGGCTGAAGCCCTGGCAGAGTCGATCGGCGGCCGATTGGTAGATCAGGCCCAGGCCTTTCAGACCCTGCGAGTCGAAGATGTCATGACCCCCCGGGCCGACATTGTCGCTGTGGAACTGGACACACCGTTTCAAGGGTTGGTTCAGAGGTTCATCGAGGCCGAACATTCCCGCATGCCGATTTTCCGCGACACCCTCGATGACCCCGTGGGTGTCGTGCACGTCAAGGACGTGTTCAAGCTGATGGCAGGGCCCGCCAAGGGAAAGACCAAGAAGCCTGAACCGGAGGATCTGGTCCTACAAAAGCTGCGTCGGGACGCGCTCTATGTGCCGGCCTCAATGCGCGCTGCCGATCTGATGCTGCGCATGCAGAGCACCAGAACCCATATGGCCTTGGTCATCGACGAATTTGGCGGCACGGACGGCCTCGTTACCCTCGAGGATCTTGTGGAGGCGGTGGTCGGCGAGATTGATGATGAGCACGACGAAGCCCAGGTCGCCGGGGTGGTGGCGCGGCCAGGAGATATCTTTGAGGCCGATGCCCGTGCGCCCCTGGAAGAACTGGAAGCTGCCGTTGGTCGCGACCTTGCCCCGGCAGACCTAGACGAAGACATAGATAC
>Ga0007795_10000637_pt1 | contig 11660 bp, 13 predicted proteins | sample CryBogmetaGMA1M_FD_60369 | JGI IMG/M metagenome (GOLD analysis project Ga0007795, IMG submission 60369) | Freshwater microbial communities from Crystal Bog, Wisconsin, USA - MA1M | ecosystem: Environmental > Aquatic > Freshwater > Lake | place: Crystal Bog, Wisconsin, USA | collected 2009-07-06
TTTGTGAAGGTTGCGCTCAATGTGCTCAAGGCCCGTCCGACGGAAGAGCGCGGGGAGCCTAACTTGTTGACTCCTGTGTTGCGAACGCTGTTTGGTGGCGAAGTGCCACCCAGGGCGAAGGTGAGGTTTGTAAAGGAGGTGGGTGCTGCGGTTTGGGAGCTGATGGTGGTCTGATCAGACGCGATTCGGTGAAACCGACACAGACTCGATCGAGCACTCCGACCCGGATGATCTGAACGAGCCTTTCGTTCTGACCTCCACCTTAGCGCTCGATCCGATTGCGGTGCAGTTCGCAGGCTCGGTCTGTGGTGAGCGTGACCTGGCGCGATGGAAGTCGTTTTTTGCAAAGCTGCAGCGGGATCTGAGGTCGTAGCTGGTTTATCGGTGACTAAGGTGTTTCTTGACACCGTCCGCGGGCCTTATTGCGAATGTTATTGCTATGGAGAAAGAGCATGGTCGAACTGAAAGTGCGCAAGTTTGGGAACTCGCTCGGAGTCGTACTGCCCAAGGAAGTCATCAACCGTTTGCAGACAAGCGATGGACAACCGCTTTATCTGATTGAGGCTCCAGATGGAAGCTACCTGCTGACGCCTTATGACCCGGCGTTCGCAAGCAAGATGAGCAAGGCCGACGACATCATTGACCGCTACCGCAACACCTTGAATGTGTTGTCGAAGTGATCGAACCGGTTTGGATCGATCAGCGTGATGCAATGACGCTGCATGATCGTCTGCTTGCCTTACATGGCGGTGCTCAGGGCACTCGCGATCTGAGCCTTCTCCATGCAGCGCTCGCCCGTCCGCGCCGGTTGCTTGCCTGCGGCTGCGGGTTTCAGGTCATCTAACTCGTCGCGGTTTTGACAACTATTGATAGCCCGCGCGACACTCGATTCCATGAGCACTAACACCATGAGCTTTGCTTTGCCCGAGGCGATGCGAGCCTATGTCGACCAGCGAGTGCGCTCCGGACAGTATGGCAATACCAGTGAATACCTGCGTGAACTGATCCGGCGAGACCAGGAAGGGCAGGCCAAAAAGCGCCTGCGAGAGCTGATCGAAGAGGGCTTGAACTCCGGCCTCGGCCAAGCGCTCAAGCCCGAGCGCATCGCTCAGTTGAAGAAGCAGTTGTTGGCTAAGCAGCGTTGACGCGCGCCCATCTGGCCCCCAAGCTCAGGCCGATCTGGTTGACGCAACGAGGCACTACGCAGCGCAAGGCAGCGTTGAGCTCGCAGAGCACATGTTCGACGCGGCCATCGCGGCGCTCGAAGCCATTCAGCGGATGCCGGCGATGGCCTCCCCGCGATTGGGGCAGCTGTGCGAACTCCCTGGCTTGCGTTCCTGGCGAGTGACTGGCTGTCCGATGCAGTCGCTCTGTTTTGAGACCAAAGGCCACCGCGATGTCGTCCGCCTGCTCGGTGACCGACAGGACCTCGTCGCCATCCATAGCGTGGATGAGTGATCCTGTCGCTGGTGGCTTATCGCTTCGAGGGTGAGCGCGAGTCGATCGCTTCGTCCTTCGTGTCGACGCACCCCTGAACCATCCGGCCCCGGATGGCTTAGATCGCACTTGGATCTTCTATCGGAAAATGCCGCCGCTCCCATGCCTCAACCAGCGTCCCGAGCAATTCGAGATGGTCGCCTTCGGGTGTGTTTGGCGCGGGGTCCATGTCGATGAGCCGGGAGACGATCTTCAGCGCTGATCGGTAATCTTGCTGGGTTTTGATCGGTTTGATTTCCATCGCTTACATCTCCACGCTTGCTGCGTCGACCTTGTCATAGTCGGCATGGGTGCCGACAAATTTCACATAGACCCAATCCGTTCCGTAAGCCACAGTCACGATCAGCCGGTAGTGGTTCCCTCCGATATTGAACACGACTCTTCGGTTTCCAATGAAATCGGCGCTCCTGTACCCGGTGTTTCCGAACGGGATGATCAATTCCCGTTGCGCCGGGTTCTGCGCTGCCGCTCTGATCGCGTCAATCGCGGACTGAGCGCAGTCAAGATCTTCGCTTGTCTCGCAACGCTCGAGCAAGAAGTCAAACAAGCGTTCGAGATCAGCTTCAGGCGCCAGCGACAACTCGGCGACAAAGCTTATTGATCAAGTTTTTTGCGCTTGGCGTCTAACTTGGACTGAAGTCGCTCGAGGACTGACTCAACCGGCACCGAAACGCCTGTTCGGAGGTACTCCTGCGATGCCGCTTGGGCCCGCTCATGAAAATCAGTCTGGACACGCCGAAACGCGATGGCATTTCGTACCGTCGCCTCGACGAAGTCAGTCAGTGTTTCGCCAGGATGGAGCACGGACTCAAGCTCGGCGCGCAAGGCTGGTTCGACGCGGATTTGAGGGATAACGGAGGATTTCATCCGATGATTGTATTGCGTTTGAGTTACGTTATCGATGGATGGCTGCACGATGGTAAGGACCAACTCAGAGGTCGCACTTAAATAATCCTTGGTACTAACAATCCCGGACAGGTCAGCCCTGGGAATTCAGGCGCCCGAAGTAAAAGTTGATAACAGCTTCGCTTGATGCGAAACCTGGACAGTGTATATTTTTACCTGATGTCGATCGATGCCAATAAGGTAAGAATATGACCGCCACCGCCACGCTGTCGAGCAAGTTCCAGATTTCGATTCCCAAGGCCATTCGGGAGGAAGCGCACTGGGTCGCTGGCCAGGAGTTCGTATTCATTCCCAAGGGCAAGGGTGTCCTGGTTATGCCGGTGCCGGAGCTCAGTGACCTGGCCGGCATCGCCAAGGGTGCACGCAAGGGGGGCTATCGCGATCGCAAGGACCGCTACTGATGGCGGCGCAGATGCGTGTTGTCGATACCTCAGCCTGGATCGAGTGGCTGACCGGCAGTCCGCTGGGCAAGAAGCTCGGCAAGGAGTTCCCTGACAAGCCTCATTGCATCGTGCCGACGATCGTTCAGCTTGAGCTCTCAAAGTGGCTGGTGCGCGAACTCGGCGAGGAGCAGGCTGATCAGGTTATCGCCTATACACAGAAGTGCCGGGTCGTGCCGCTCGACACCGCGATTGCGCTGCTGGCTGTCGACCTGCATCGGCAGTTCAAGTTGGCAACCGCCGATGCGATCGTTTATGCGACGGCACAAAAGCATGGCGCCGAGCTGCTGACCTGTGACGAACACTTCAAGGGTCTGGCTGGCGCGGTGCTGTTTTCGCAGGCGCAGCGGACCTGAGCGGTGTGGGATCACCGGCAACGTCGTTGGCGTGTCTGACGGTGATACGCTCACCGCTCTCGTGCAACGAGATCAATCCCTCGAGCAGATCAAGGTCCGGGTCTCAGGCATTGACGCATCCGAGAAGGCCCAGGCATTCGGCAATCGCTCAAAGCAGGGTCTGTCCGATTGCGCCTTTGCAAAGCAGGTCCGAGTTGAGGTGACCAGGCTCGATCGCTATGGCAGGTCAGCTTTTGAGTCAGGCGGCAAAAATGTTTTGTCTAAATGTCAGGTGAGCAAAATGGAACCTAAATCTGATAGAGATGTAGAGAAAGCGTATCCAAGCGCAGATTTCGTGGCAAAGCTCCGTAGGCTTGCAGATGCGATAGAAAATGGCGAGAGGTTTGAGATCCAGATTGCCGGTGAACGCATCTACGTTCCAGTTCGTGCCACGTTTAGCATTGAGCACGAAAAGTCAGATGGCAAAGAAGAGGTGGAGTTCCAGATCAAATGGGAGCGTGAGTAACGCTTGGGTTTGCCACCAAACAACTCACTCAGGCGGGATGTCTTTGACGTCGCTAAACCCGCCCCTTAGCGCCAGGCGCTGGAGCAGCTGAGCCGGTACATCACCCGGCCGGCCCTGGCCAGCGAACGCGTGCAGACCAACACCGCCGGGCAGGTGGTGCTCAAACTCAAGACAGCCAGGCGCGACAGGACCACGCATCAGGCCATGTTGCCGCCTGAGTTCGTGCAGTCGACCTGGAGCACTGCTGCAGGCGCGTGTACCCCATTGGGCGTCAGCCCGGCTGCAATTGCAGCAGCTGCGCAACCATCGCCAGGGTGATCATCGCTGGCTCCTTGCCGGCCACCGTGACCGATACGGCCTCAAATGCAATGCCGTCGTCAACCTCCACGGCGGCGATGTCGCGGAAGGATTAACCACTGGAGTCCGATCGCTCGCAGCGAAGCCGAGCCGCGTGTTGTGTGGTCGAGCCGCGGTGCGGGATGGACGTCGACCAACTGTCACACGGCGCCGTTAACCTTCGCGCGGTTGCGACGCAAGTCCCGAAGCCGCCATCACACAAGGATCGACTCCATGACCACTGTGCCTCTCCCCACCGCCTCATTGATGAACGCAGGCCATGCATGGATGACGCTGGCCGCGAGTGCCGTCGAGTATGCCCGCGACCGTGCCGAGCGCAACCTGCTGTTCTGGGACACGATGCGCAAGCGCGGCAACGTCTATCTTGAGCATTCGATCGAGGGCAAACCGCCGCTGCTGAAATTCGCCTTCGAGCAGCTCATCGACGGCAAAACGCTCGAGCGCCCGACCAACTATGCGCTGCTTCATGTGTTGCCCGCCGAAGGTATGCCGCAGACCGATCCGGACGCTCGTCCGATTGTCATCGTCGACCCACGGGCCGGCCACGGCCCAGGTATCGCTGGCTTCAAGCCCGATTCGCAAGTCGGTGTGGCGATGCGCGCTGGCCACCCTGTCTACTTCATCACCTTCGGACCAGATCCGGTTCCCGGGCAGACGCTCGCAGACATTGCCTGGGCCGAGGCGAAGTTCATCGAGACGGTGCGTGCGCGACACACGGGCTATCAGAAGAAGCCGGCGATCATTGGCAATTGTCAGGCTGGCTGGGCGGTCGCCGCGCTCGCCGCCGTGCGACCCGAGATCATGGGTCCGATCCTGCTCAACGGCGCTCCCATGTCGTACTGGGCCGGCTCGGCCGAACAGAATCCGATGCGCTATTCGGGCGGCACGCTCGGTGGCAGCTGGATGGCGTCGATGTCGGGGGACTTGGGCGGCGGCGTGTTTGACGGGCAGCATCTGGTCAACAACTTCGAGAATCTGAACCCGGCCAACACGCTCTGGGGCAAGCATTACAACCTCTACGCGAACATCGATACCGAGGACGAACGCTTCCTCGATTTCGAGCGCTGGTGGGGCGGATACTTTCGGATGACGACCGCGGAGATCGAGTCGATTGTCGAGAACCTGTTTGTGGGCAACCGCCTTGCAGCCGGAACCATCGAGCTGACCCGCGATCAGGCCAAGATCGACCTTCGCAACATCAGCTCGCCGATCGTGGTTTTCGCCTCTTTCGGGGACAACATCACCCCGCCGCCGCAGGCGCTCGGATGGATCGCCGACGTCTGGGGTGACGAGAAGGCGATCGTCGCGGCCGGTCGCACGATCGTCTACCTGCTGCACAACGACATCGGCCACTTGGGGATCTTCGTGGGCGCGGGCGTCGCCCGCAAGGAGCACACGCAGCTGATCGACACGCTCGACCAGATTGATGTACTTCCCCCGGGCCTGTACGAGATGGTGGTCGATCAGCGTCACCCGAGCGCGGCCCAGGACGAGCTGTCGCACGGCGACTGGTCCGTGCGCTTCGAATTGCGTCGCATGTCCGACCTGCTCAAGCTTGAGGCCGACGGCAGCCGTGACGACGAAGCCTTGTTCAGCACCATTGCCCAGTATTCGGAGTTGAACGCGACAGCCTACAAGACGCTGGTACGTCCCTGGCTCGCGCCGATGTTTACCCGACCGCTTGGCGAACTGTCGATGGCACTGAGCCCCAAGCGCCTCGAGCGTTCACTCCTCTCGGACGCCAACCCGCTGATGAAGCCGGTACGCGAGTGGGCTGCGATGGTTCGGGCCGATCGCCATCCGAACTCGAAGGACAACCCATTCGTGAAGGCCGAGGCAGAGGCCTCAAAGGCCATCATGGCGTCCCTGGACGCTTATCGTGACGCACGCGACAGTGCGACCGCCCGCTGGGTTGAAATGCTGTACGGTCCGTTCGGGATCGGTGCGATCCTGCCCCCGGCGCCAGCGCTTGAGGACCAGGCACGTGTCCGCGCCGAGGAGTTCCTCGCAGCGATGCGCGTTGAGGCAGAACCGCTGATCGAGCTTGGTGGCTTCCCTGAGGGTCTGGTACGGATGCTGTTCGCGGCGATCGCTGAGAAAGGCATGCTGAACCGACGCTCGGTCCGGATCGCGCAGATCGCGGGCAGACTTGCCGACGAGCTCGCACGACGTGGTCAGTTGCCGGGCGTGTCCTTGCCGATCGACTGGAAGACGGTCCGGGAGAACCAGGCCAAGGTGCTTGCACTGTTTCCCGAGCGCGCGATCGATGCGCTGCCCAAGCTGCTCGCCGACGATGCGCAGCGGGCACTCGCCACCGCGCTGGTCGGAAAGATCATGATGAGCGCCCCGGACGGCAGCAGCGACATTGGTTCGCAGCTCGCAGAACGTGCGCAGATGTTGCTGGGCATCAGCTACGACGAGGCGAAGTCGTCGATTCCGGCCGGGGCGCTGGACGGTGATGATCCGCACTTCCCGCCGGTGAACCTTGACGATGGTGAGTCTCAGGATGGCGTCGACAAACCGCTTGCTCGGCCCCGAGCGCGCGCGCGTCGAAGTGCGACCGCCTGACTTCCACTCGGTCAAGCGTCCGAACCCACAACCGAAGCCATGCGATGAATACAGACGCCCTGATCCGCAACCGTGTGTTTGACGACATTCGAGTCGGCGATACAGCCAGCCTGACCCGGATCCTCACCCGCAACGACATCAAGTCGTTCGCGTTGATCTCCGGTGATCTGAACCCGACCCATGTCGACGACGCCTATGCACAGATCCATAGCAATGGCCGGTTGATCGCCCACAACATGTGGGCCGGCGCGCTGATCTCGAGCGTGCTGGGCAATGAGCTGCCCGGTCCGGGGACGGTGTACCTCGAACAGACATTGTCGTTCGTCCGCGCTGTGCAAGCCGAGGACGCGATCACGGCGACAGTGACCGTGCGCGAGAAGCGCTCGGAGGGTCGGGTGGTGGTGTTCGATTGTGCCTGCGTGAATCAACTCGCTGAAACCGTCGCCACCGGCACTGCCCAGGTGCGGGCCCCTGATGTCTCGATCGAGATGCCAAGGCCTGAGGTCGGGCTGATGACGATCCAGACGCACGACAAGTTCGAGATGTTTCTTGACGCGGCTCAGCGGCTCGATCCGCTTTGGACGGCGGTCGCGCATCCGTGCAGCGACGCGGCGCTCGAGGCCGCGGTTCAGGCCGCCGACCGAGGGCTGATTCGACCGATCCTTGTCGGTCCAATCGCCAAGCTGCAGACAGTGGCCCGGCAGATCGGTGTTGATATTTCGCGCTTTCGGATCGTCGATACGGAGCACAGCCATGCTTCGGCAGCTGCTGCGGTGGCGCTGGTGCGCGCCGGTGAGGCCGAGCTGCTGATGAAGGGGAGCCTGCATACCGATGAGCTGCTGGCGGCGGTGGTTGCGCGCACCACCGGTCTGCGCACCGAGCGACGCCTGTCGCACGTGTTCCTGATGGACGTGCCGACCTATCCGAAGGTGCTGATGATCACCGATGCGGCGATCAACATTTTTCCGACCCTCGAGGACAAGCGCGACATCTGCCAGAACGCGATCGACCTTGCCCGGGCGCTCGGCAACCCATTACCGAAAGTCGCGATCCTGTCGGCGGTCGAGACTATCAACCCGAAGATTCCATCGACCACCGATGCGGCGTCTCTGTGCAAGATGGCCGATCGTGACCAGATCACCGGGGGCCTGCTCGACGGCCCGCTCGCGATGGATAACGCGATCAGCCTTGCCGCCGCAAAGGTGAAGGGGATCCGCTCGGTGGTCGCCGGCGACCCCGACATCCTCCTGGTGCCTGACCTCGAGGCCGGCAACATCCTCGCCAAACAACTCACCTTCATGGCCAATGCCGATGCCGCGGGCTTGGTGCTCGGCGCCCGCGTGCCGATCATTCTCACCAGCCGCGCCGACAGCGTGCGCGCGCGTCTCGCATCCTGTGCGGTGGCCGCCCTGATGGCCATGTCGCGCCGTAACGGTGGTGCGAAGGAGGTGGTGTGAGCGCAAGCGTCGACACGATTCTGGTACTGAACGCAGGATCGTCCAGCCTCAAGTTCTGTCTGTTCGGATTCGCCGACGACGGGCTCGATGAGTTGGTGCGCGGCCAGATCGACGGCATCGGCACCGATGCGCGATTTGTCGCCAAGCGGACCGACGGAACGTCGCCCGAACGTATCGACCTCGATGACGCAGCATTCGCGACATCGGTGGCTGCCCTCGACTGGCTCTGGCGCTGGCTTGAGGGTGCGCTCGCCGGGCGACGTCTGGTCGCAGTCGGCCACCGTATCGTGCACGGCGGGCCGACGCTCTCCGAGCCGGTGCGGATCGATGCCGAGATGATGACCCGGCTCGAGGCGTTGACGTCACTCGCGCCGCTTCACCAGCCGCACAACCTGTCACCGATCCGCCGCCTGATGGCTGAGCGTTCGGGGCTGCCGCAAGTGGCCTGCTTCGACACCGCCTTCCACCGCACGCAGCCGATCGAGGCCGAGTTGTTTGCGCTGCCGCGCTCCTACTACGACGAGGGCGTGCGCCGCTACGGCTTTCACGGCTTGTCTTACGAATACGTGTCGAGACGGTTGCGCGAGATCGCACCCGACGAGGCGAGGGGCTGCGTCGTGATTGCGCATTTGGGCAGCGGCGTGTCGATGTGCGGGCTGCGAGACGGGCGCAGCCTTGCCACGACGATGGGTTTTACCGCACTCGACGGCTGTCCGATGGGTACCCGCACCGGCAGCTTGGATCCTGGCGTGGTGCTCTACCTTGCGCGAGAGCGCGGCATGAGCTTCGATGAGATCGAGACCTTGTTGTACAAGCGATCGGGCTTGCTCGGGCTGTCCGGCGTGTCAAACGACATGCGCGAACTCGAGTCGAGCGACGCGCCCGGCGCACGACTGGCGATTGATTACTTCGTATATCGCCTCGCCTGCGAAGTCGCGTCACTCGCCGGCGCGATCGGCGGGCTGGATGCCCTGGTCTTCACCGCCGGCATCGGCGAGCACAGTTCGCGCGTGCGCGCCGCGGTCTGTGAACGCTTGCGCTGGCTCGGCATCGAACTCGACCCTGCGGCCAACACCGCCGGTCGATCACGTATCTCATCCGTCGGCAGCCGCGTTTCGGCTTGGTGTGTGCCGACCGACGAAGAACGCATGATCGCCGGCCACACCCGGACCGTGCTCGGCCTGGGTCGGTCCTGAGCCATCCTCTTGCCAAAAACCGCCTGCGCGAGCTGATCGCAGTGGGCCCGAGCTCCGGCCCCGGCCAAGCGCTCACCCCCCCAGCGCATTGCTCAGTTGAAGAGGCAGGCGCTGGGTAAGCAGCGTTGAAGCGAACGCACCTGCGCCCCCAAACTCAGGCCGATCTGGTTGACGCTACGAGGCACTATGCAGCGCAAGGCAGCGCTGAACTCGCAGAGCGCATATTCGACGCGGCCATCGCGGCGCTCGAAAGCGAATGACTGATTGCAGCCCGCCGCGACTTGCTGTTGACTTTGCCCGGCAAGACTGGTCGGGAAAGCTCTTTGATTTTTAACCGTTTGAGACGAACACGATCGTCGCCAGGGCAGGGGGGTGACCTTGCGCAATACCTCAGGCGTCCCGTGCAACCGTGGGGTCAGCGGCGGAAGACGCAAATTCCTCACGCAGGGCTGCTCCGTGCTGGTCGATGCTGGGTGCCGGGGGAAACTGGGCGGCGTCCCATTCGGTGATCCAGGGCAACGCAGGCACCTCGACAGACTTTTCGCCAATTGGCATGCGACGCGTTCGAAACTGCGGGTGGGCAATCAGGTCGTGCACGCCATTGACATTGCCGTAAGCCGTTTGCGCCGCGGTCAGGCGATCGATCAGGTCTGCGCTTGAAAGGCTGGCAAACGCGGCCGCCACCTTGTCATCAAGCCAGTTACGGTTGGCAACGCGCGCTGCATTGCTGGCGGCGCGGGGGTCCTGCGGCAGTTCGGGTTCATGGAGCACTTCGCGGCAAAAGTCGGCCCACTCTCGCTCGTTCTGAATGGAGATGACGATGTCTCGGCCGTCGGCGCAGGTGTAGGCCCCGTAGGGAGCGATGGTCGGATGCTTCAGCCCCACACGCTGTGGCGCCTTGCCGCCATAGCGGGTCTGCAGGTAGGGCACGCTCATAAGCTCTGCGGCCGAGTCAAACAGCGAGACCTGAACGCCGGAGCCGCAACCGGTGCTCACACGTTGCAGCAGCGCCTGCTCGATACCGATGAGCGCATTCATGCCCGCGGTAATGTCGCACACCGACACGCCGATTCGGCCAAGCGATTCAACCCCTTCGCCCGGCGCCCCACTGACCGCCACCAGACCACTTTCGGCCTGCACCAACAGGTCATAGGCCTTCATTGTGTGCAGTGGGCCGGATTCGCCATAGCCGCTGATGTCGCAGGTGATCAGGCGGGGATAGCGGGCACGCAGCGCCTCAGAGCCAACTCCCATGCGGGCGGTGGCGCCTGGCGCCAGGTTCTGGATAAAGACATCGGCCTGAGCAATCAGGCGCTCAAGCAGCGCCAGGTCGGTCGCTTGCTTGAGGTCGAGCGCAATCGATTCCTTGCCGCGGTTGATCCAGACAAAGTAGGACGACTGCCCATGGGCAGCGCCATCGTAGCCACGAGCGAAGTCGCCTTCCGGGCGTTCAATCTTGATGACCCGTGCGCCGGCGTCTGCCAGGCGGCTGCTGCAATAAGGCGCGGCCACGGCCTGTTCCAGCGCTACCACCAGAACACCATGCAGCGGACCTCGGGGCGTTGGCTGGCCCATCAGACTCTCCCTCTATTTTCAAACTTGGAAACCATTGTCGGAGCACCGAGTCGGGCTGGGAATTTCATTTGCACGAAACCAGCTTTGCGTCGAAGGCAAGGCAACTGTTGCAGCGGCCTTAACGCTGAATTGCCGGGTTTGAAATGGTCATTGCTGCCTCGCCTGCGCAAAGTGGTGCTTTGAAAAACCCACACCGTCAAAAGACCAACATGACAGCCCAGCACTTGCTTACCGACCAGACCATCATCGTAACCGGTGCAGCAACCGGTATCGGCCAAGCCTTCGCGCTGGGCGCCGCTGCTCAGGGCGCACACGTGCTGGTGGCCGACATGCACGACGCCGACATGACCATGGACCAGATTGCCAAAGCCGGCGGTCGTGCCACTTACGCAAACGTGGACGTCAGCAACGATGCCTCGGTCAAGGCCATGGTCGACACCGCGCTCAAGGCCACAGGCCGTATCGATGGCTTGATCAACAATGCCGCCTACTTCCGTGAGGTCAAGCTCACGCCCTTCGAGGAGCTCGACCCCGATCAGTGGGACCGCATTTTTCAGGTCAACGTGAAGGGCATCTGGCTGTGCTGCAAGGCAGTGATGCCAGCCATGCGAGAGCGACAGCGCGGCAGCATCGTGAATATCGCCTCAGTGGTGGCAGTGGCAGGCCAGCCGGGCTACCTGCACTACGTTGCCACCAAAGGCGCAGTGCTGTCGATGACCAAGGGCCTCGCCAAGGAGTGCGGCAAGGACGGCGTGCGGTGCAATGTCATTGCACCGGGATTTGTCATCACTGATGCCACCCGA
>Ga0007795_10000640_pt1 | contig 11648 bp, 8 predicted proteins | sample CryBogmetaGMA1M_FD_60369 | JGI IMG/M metagenome (GOLD analysis project Ga0007795, IMG submission 60369) | Freshwater microbial communities from Crystal Bog, Wisconsin, USA - MA1M | ecosystem: Environmental > Aquatic > Freshwater > Lake | place: Crystal Bog, Wisconsin, USA | collected 2009-07-06
CGCGTCGAAGTGACCGGGGCCGACGGCACGAAGACGCTCCTCGAGTCCCCCCGGATCATCCTCGCGGTGGGGAGCTCGAGCATCGTTCTCCCCGGCGTCGAAGTCGACGGTGGTGTCGTGGGAACGAGCACCGAGGCGCTCTCGTACGACACCGTCCCCGGTCATCTGGTCGTCATCGGCGGCGGGTACATCGGCCTCGAACTCGGCAGTGTCTGGCGCCGCCTCGGTGCCAAGGTGACGGTGCTTGAGTACGCCGATCGGATCCTCGCCGGAATCGATGCTGACATCGCTTCGGAGGCGCTCGTGCAATTCCGCAAGCAGGGGCTCGACATCCATCTCGGCGCCAAGGTGAAAGGTGCCCGTGCGCAAAAGTCCGGCGGCGCGGTGGTGGAGTGCGAGGGGCTCGAGCCGATCCACTGCGACCGCGTGCTCGCTGCCACGGGGCGGCGCCCGGCCACCACCGACATCGGCCTCGACTCCGTCGGCATCCAGCCCGACAAGCGCGGATATGTTCCGGTGGACGGCTTGTTCCGCACGTCGGCCGCCGGCGTGTGGGCGATCGGCGACTGCATCCCCGGGCCGATGCTCGCCCACAAGGCGGAGGAGGATGGCGTCGCCTGCGTCGAGGGGATGAAGACCGGCCATGCCCATGTCGATTACGACCTCGTGCCGGCGGTCGTGTTTACCCATCCGGAGATCGCCGCCGTCGGCAAGACGGAGGAACAGCTCAACGCCGAGGGGCGGAAGTTCCGCAAGGGCGTGTTTCCGTTCCGGGCCAACGGCCGGGCGCGGACGATCAACGACACGATCGGCAAGGTGAAGGTCTTGGCCGATGCAGCGTCCGATCGGGTGCTCGGAATCCACATCATCGGTCCGGCCGCCGGCGACATCATCGGCGAGGCAGCGGCCTCGATGGCCTTCGGCGCCACCGCCGAGGACATCGCCCGCGTCTGCCACGCCCATCCGACGCTGCCCGAAGCCCTCAAAGAAGCGGCGATGGCCGTGTCGGGCAACGCCATCCACGCCTGATTCGGCAGGCCGGCGGAAACCGAGTTTCGCCCGATCGCCGGCTCAGTAGCGCCACGCGATGCCGGTGTCGGAGAAGAAGCCGGCGGCAATGTCGTTGAGGCCCCAGCCGATGCGAATTCCCACCTCGAGATTTTCGGTGAGGAGATAGTGGGTGCCGGGGCTGAAAAACGGACGTGTGGTGTCGATTGGCAGCCCGTGGGTGACGGTCTCGAACCACTCGGCATGGAGCTCCCACCGCTCGGTGACGGGAACGCGGAGGATCACCGTCGGCGCCCACCGGCTGAACCATCCCCGCAACCACTCGGCATGGGAGTAGCGGAGCGATGTGTCGAGCCGCCATTCGCCCGGCAACTCCCATCCGGCCACGGCCGTGGCCACCGGAACGGTGCCCCACAGGTCGCCGCTGGTGGGTGTGCATGCCTCCGCGATGAAGCAACTCTCCGGAAGGAGGCCGTGCTGATCGGAGAGGTCGGCCTTGAGTCCGTAGAGGATATCGGCCTCGTAGAGATTGAACCTCCCGATACGCCCCTCTCCCACCTCGACGCTCGTGACGACGTTCCCCCGGGGATTGTCGGCGTAGTTCGCCCCGATCCGCCACTCGAGCCAGTCGGTTGCGCCGATACGGAGCAGGTATTCGGGAACGTTGTTGGTCGCCTGACCGAATCGGTTGTCGATGTAGACATACGACCCCTCGGAGAGGAGCGTGCCCGGGGCGACCGTCTTCGTCGACGGGGTGAACGCATCGCGGTCGGTGCCGAGATCCAACCCTGACACCTCCTCGGCACGAGCGCTGTCGGGGGGCGCGAACGGGGCGACGACGAGCGTCAGGGCGACACCGAGCCAGACCGCCAGACATCCACGGCAAGGCCGAGGAAATCGGCGCGGCGACGGGCGGTGGCGACGCATGGGGCTGCCGAGAGGGGATGTCATCCTCAAGGATCGACCGCCGGGGGGGAGCCGCTCCCGATGCCCTTGCCGCGATCGCCAGGAATCCCCCGGCTTGCCCTGCTTCACCCGCCGCGACGCCCCGGCCGCTCAGGCGAGGATGCCGTCGACGATCCGGGCCGGGCGGCCGGCAGTGAGCCGCTGCTCGACGCCGTCGTGCCGGTAGACGAGCCGCTCGTGGTCGAGGCCGAAGAGGCGCAGGACGGTGGCCTGCCAGTCGTTCGGGGTAACGATGTCGGTGACGGCCCGATGACCGACCTCGTCGGTCTCGCCGAACGCGATCCCCGGCTTCACGCCCCCTCCGGCCATCCAGATGCTGAAGCCCTGGCCGTTGTGGTCGCGACCGCAGCCGCTTCCCTCCCCCTCCGTGACCGGAAGCCTGCCGATCTCCCCGCCCCAGTGGACGAGGGTCGTGTCGAGGAGGCCGCGAGACTTCAGATCGGTGACGAGGGCCGCGGCCGGCTTGTCGGTTCGGCGGCAGATGGCGGGGAGCCCCTCGCGGATGTTCGTGTGGTTGTCCCAGGGTTGTCCGCCGAGGAACAGCTGCACGAAACGCACGCCCCGTTCCACGAGCCGCCGGGCGATCAGGCAGCGCGTGCCGTATTCCTTCGTGACCGGGTCGTCGAGGCCGTAGAGGCGGTGGGTGGCCTCCGTCTCCTGAGAGATGTCGAGCGCGTCGGTGGCCGAGAGCTGCATCCGAGCGGCCAGTTCATAGCTGGCGATCCGGGCCTCGAGATCCTTCTCGCCGGGATGACGCTGGCCGTGGCGGCGATTGAGTCGATCGAGGTAGGCGAGGTTTCTGGTCTGGAGTGGTCCTGCAAGCCACGGAGGGGGAACGAGATTCGGGATCCGAGGTTCCTTGGCGCGGAGCGCGGTGCCTTGAAAGAGGGGCGGGATGAAGCCGCTCGACCAGTTCGAGACGCCGTCGACGGGGTGCCCCTCCGGATCGACGAGCACCATGTAGGAGGGGAGGTTGCGGGTTTCGCTGCCGAGGGCGTAGGTGAGCCAGCTGCCGAGCGTCGGCCGGCCGAGCGCGGCGGGGATGCCGCCGTGGAAGTAACGGATCGAGACCTCGTGGCCGTTGTGCCCGGTGTGCATCGAACGGACGAGGCAGATGTCGTCGGTGATCCGCTGGAGATGGGGGAGCAGTTCGCTGATCTGCGTGCCCGACTGTCCGCAGGACTTGAACTTCCACGGGCTCCCCAAGAGACGCTTGCTCGCCCGGTTGACGAAGCTGTAGGCGACCTCACCGCCGTAATCCATGCCGTCGAGCTTCTGGAGCTCCGGCTTGGGATCGGTGAGGTCCATGTGGGCCGGGCCGCCGTGCATGAACAGCGAGATCATCGCGGTGGCCCGCGGTGGAACATTCGGGGCCCGGGCGCGGAGGTCGCTGAAGGCCGGTTCGAACGAGGGCTTGGCGGGATTGGCAAGGAGCCCTTCCTGACCGAGGAGGTCGGCCAGCGCCATCGCGCCCAAGCCGAAGCCGGTGTGGGCAAGGAAGCCGCGACGGTCGAGGGCGTGGCCGGGCCTGCAGTGCGGATGCCGATAGCCGAGGTCATCGCAAGAGTCGGGGGAGTGTTCAGTCGACATGGAGAAACTCGTTGCTCGAGAGGAGCTGTTGGCAGAGATTGGCCATGGCCCGGGCGCGGCGTTCGGCCGGGGCCGCGATCTCCGCTGCCGCGCCGCGGAGGATCGTCAGTTCATCGGTGAGGAAGCCGATGTTTTCGGCGGCTTCGTCGGCTTCGGGCGAGCGGCCGTAGGCCCGTCTCCACGCGAGCGTGACGGCCGGGGCGAGGGCCTGAGCCTCGGCGTCGGCCGGGGTGTCGTCGGCGATGGACGCGCCTGCGGCAGCGAGGACGGCGTCGGCCATCCGCCGTGCTTGAGTGAGGGCAAAGTCGCCATTCATGAGGAGCAGCGCCTGCCCGGCGGCCGTGGCGTGGATGCGCCGGTCGCAGTTGGTTTGCATGGTGGGCGCATCGAACGTGGCGAGGAACTGCATCGGCATGCTCCGCCGCTGCTCCAGCCACAGGCTCCGACGTGGGATCGAATCCTTGACGACGAACTCCCCGGCGTCATCGGCGATGACCGGTACCGCTGGGCCGAAGGGGGAGGCATCGAGCGTGCCTGAGGCGGCGAGGATCCGGTCGCGGACCGCCTCGGCTTCGAGCCGGCGCACTGGCATCCGGCCGACGAGCCGGTTGTCGGCGTCGATGCTGTCGAGCTCCGGGCGCCGCATCGAGGCCTGCCGCCAGGCGGTGGAGAGGAGGAGCATGCGGTGGAATCGCTTCAGGCTCCACCCTGAGTCGGCGAACTCGACCGCCATCCAGTCGAGCAGGTCGGGATGGGTGGGACGCTCGCCGAGCCGGCCGAAGTCGGCGGGGGTGCCGACGATGCCGCGGCCGAAGTGGTGCATCCAGAGGCGGTTGACGATCACGCGGCCGAGGAGCGGATGCCGCCCGGAGGTGAGCCGCCGCGCCCAGGCGAGGCGGCGGCCGCTCGTGGGGAGGGTCGAATCATCGACCGCAATCGCCGTTTCCCCCTCGGGGCCCGTCACCTGGAGATCGGCTGGGCCGACCTCTCCCCTCGGCTGCCGGTAGTCGCCGCGGTGGAAGACACGCGTGACGGGGAGATGGCCGGGCGGCTCCTCGAAACAAAAAAGGAAATCCTCGACCGGCTTCCGCGCCCGGATCGCCGCGATCTTTTCCCCCAGGGCCTTGAGCTCGTCAGCGGCCGCCTGATCGTATTGGTAGAGCACGCCGGGGGAAATGTTGACGCTCGGCCGCTCCTTGAGGAGCTGCTGCTGCTCTGGTGTGCGGTCCTTCTCGGCGGTCCGCGCTGCCAAGCTGAGCTGCTCCCTGAGCTCCTCCGGGTGCTTGAGCAGCTCCTTCTCGAGCGCGGCAGCGATCGCCGCGGCCTGCTTCGCCTCGAGCTCCTGCGAAGCTGCCACCGCCTCGGCCTCGATCTCCGCCGAGCGGGCCCGATCGGCATCGGTGAACAGCGACACGAGCCGTTCGTTCGGCGCTTTCCACGCCTGCGGGTCGAGGGCCGGCTCGAAGAGGGCGCGAAGGGCGTAGTAATCGGATTGCGGGATCGGATCGTAGCGATGGTCGTGGCATTGGGCACAGCCGACGGTGAGCCCGAGGAGTGAACTGGACAGAATCGTGAGCGTGTCGGTCACGACCCGATTGCGGCTCTCGGGATCCCCGCCACCGGCCGTCCCGTCGGCCGCCATCCTCAAGTATCCGGTGGCCGTGAGCCGGTCGATCGACTCCGGCGGGAGCTGCGCATGGGGGGGCGGAACGAGCTCGTCACCGGCGAGCTGCTCGACGAGGAAGCGATCGAAAGGCAGGTCGGCGTTGAGGGCCCGCACGATCCAGTCGCGGTATTTCCAGGCGTAGGGACGGGGAGGATCGTCCTGCGTGGCGCCGGCGGAATCGGCGTAGCCGGCAACGTCAAGCCAATGGCGGGCCCACCGCTCGCCGTAGCGGGGGGAGGCGAGGAGCCGATCGACGAGATGCTCGTAGGCCGCCGGATCGGGATCGGCGATGAAGGCATCGACCTCCTCGGCGCTGGGGGGGAGCCCGAGGAGATCGAACGATGCCCGCCGGATGAGCGTCGCCCGGTCAGCCGGTGGAGAGAAGGAGAGTCCGTCACGCTCGAGGCGGGCGAGGAGGAAGGCGTCGATCGGCTGCGCGACGAGTTCGGGGTGGGCCACGGCCGGAAGCGGGGGGCGGACGAGGGGACGAAACGACCACCACTCCCGCTCTTCTGGCGTGATGCCGAGGCCGGGGGGAATCGTCTCCGGCTCGGGACGCGTCGTCGGCGCCCCGGCAGCCACCCAGCGTTCGAGGAGGGCCAGTTCCTCAGGCTTTACTTTCAGCGTCGAGGGGGGCATCTCGCCGGAGCGGATCCGCGCGACGATCAGGCTCGCCTCGGCGTCCCCCCGCGCGATCGCTGGCCCGGAGTCGCCGCCGCGCTCCATGGAGCGCACCTGGCGGAGATCGAGGTTTCCCTCGAAGGCATCCTCGGCCCCGTGGCAGTCGAGGCAGTGGGCCCTGAGAATCGGACGGATGTCGCGTTCGAAGGAGAGGGGGGCGTCCGCGGCCTGGGCCTGACCAGCGGTCACCACCCAGCCGAGGGCAAGGAGGAGGCCAGAGGGAATCGAAGAGCGCGAATGGTGTCCCGGCATGATCGGCCCTGGGCTCTCGGCGGGGAGCGGCACCCCGGATGGTTCCGGTGGGAAGGACATTATCCCTCGATCGTCGGTCGGGGGGAAACCCGGTTCGTGGGGGGCGTCCTTCCGTGGAGCCGCCCGCCGTGGCAGAATCCCCGGATTGCGGAGCTTCCGGGACCGGCCCGGGGCCGCGAGGGTCTCTTGAGATGTCGAAGGGGGTGGCCATGCGTCGGCGTGTTTTCGGGCTCCTGCGAGGCGTCGTCCTGGCGGCGTCGGTGTTTGTGGCGGGTGGCGCGGTGAGCGCCGATGAGCCGCCGGCCGGATTCACGGCGCTGTTCAACGGCAAGGATCTCGCCGGCTGGCGTGGCGGTGAGACCTTCGACCACCGGAAGCTCCTGGCGATGTCGGCCGACGAGCGGAAGGAGCAGATCCGCAAGTGGACCGCTGCCGATCAGAAAAACTCGATGCTCGAAGTGAGTGACGCGACCAAGAAGCCGCACTGGTACGTCGAGAACGGCGAACTGGTCAACGATGGCTTCGGGGCGTATGCCACCACCGAGAAGGACTACGGCGACTTCGAACTCCTCGTCGACTACAAGACAGTCCCGAAGGCCGATTCAGGGATCTATCTCCGCGGCGTTCCCCAAGTGCAGATCTGGGATTCGAGTCTCCCCGACCCGCAAAATCTCGGTCTCGCGAAGGGCTCGGGGGGGCTGTGGAACAATTCCCCCGGCGCTCCCGGCAAGGATCCGCTCGTCAAGGCCGACAAGCCGCTCGGCGAGTGGAACCGCTTCCGGATCGTGATGCGCGGCGACAAGGTGTCGGTGTCGCTCAACGACCAAAAGGTCGTCGACGACGCCCGGATGGAGAATTACTACGACCGCGCCGTGGCGGTGCCGGAGAAGGGGCCGATCCAACTCCAGACCCACGGCGGCGAGATCCGCTGGCGAAACATCTTCATCCGCGAACTCCCCGCCGCGGCGAAATGAATCCTGATACGACTCCGCAGTCATCCCCTCGAATGCGAGCACGATCATGAACCTCGTCGAGATGACCTGGCCCGAGGTGTCGGCCCTTTCCAAGGACACTCCCGTCGTGATCCCGGTGGCGGCGATCGAGCAGCACGGGCATCATCTTCCCGTGGTCACCGATAGCCTCCTCCTCGGGGAGATCATCGCTCGCGTCTCTGGCAGGATGTCCGACCGGATCCTCTTCGCGCCGCTCCAGTGGCTCGGCAATTCGCACCATCACCTCGACTTCGCCGGCACCGTCTCGGCCTCGCCACGGGTCTATCTCGATCTCCTCAACGACCTCGTCGAGTGTTTCCTGGTCCACGGATTCCGACGGATCGTTCTCGTCAACGGCCACGGCGGCAACGACATCCCTGCCAAGCAGGCGATCTTCGAGGTCCGGCAGCGCCACCGCACGCGGAACGATCTCCTCCTCCTCATGACGACCTACTGGGGGCTCGGCACCCGTCCCTGGGAGCATGACGGGGATTTCGAGCAGCGTGAGATGGGGCACGCCTGCGAATGGGAGACATCGATGGTGCTGCGGGCAAGCCCGCACCTCGTCAAGTCGCACGAGCGCCTCGAGACGGTCCCGTTCGGCAACGCCTTCCTCCCCGGCTCGCGGGGCTGGATCACCAAGGAGCGGACGGTGCCGGGGCACATCGGATCGCCGCAGTTGGCCACGGCTGCCAAGGGGGAACTCCTGTTTTCGCTGTTCGCCGCCGACCTGGAGGCCTGGCTCGAGCGAGTGCTCCGCTGGGACGGCCGTTCCTGGGAGGGCTGACGCATGCTCGGGCTCGGAACAGGCGATGGGCAACTGCCCCGCCGGGTCGTGCTGATCGCCGGGCTGCTGCTGGCGGCCTCAGCGATCAATTACATGGACCGGCAGACGCTGACGAGCGTCTCGAAGCGCGTCATGGAGGAGTTCTCCCTCACGAACGAGCAATACGGCACCATCGAGGCCTCCTTCGGATACGCCTTCGCCGCCGGTTCACTCCTCTTCGGTTTCCTCGCCGACCGGGTCAACGTCCGCTGGCTCTATCCGGCGGCACTCCTTGCCTGGTCGCTCGTCGGATTCGCCACCGGTTGGGCCCGTGACTACGACGAACTGCTGCGCCTGCGGACCGTCCTCGGATTCTTCGAGGCGGCCCACTGGCCCTGTGCGCTCAAGACGACGCAGCTTCTGCTCACGGCCCGCGGCAGGGCGATGGGCAACGGTGTCCTCCAGAGCGGCACATCGGTGGGATCGATCCTCACGCCGGTCTTCATGTGGTGGATCATGGTCCAGCAGGGGTTGAGTTGGCGGATCGGCTTCCAGGTCGTCGGTCTGGTGGGGGTCGTCTGGATCGTCGGCTGGCTCGCCGCGACGCGGAACGAGGATTTTCACGTCGTCCGCCGAGGGGATGCGGATGGGAACGGGGAAGCGGTCGACTCAGGTCTCGACACCATCCGCCGTTGGGCGGCCGTGCTCCTGGTGGTGGTGGTCATCAACACCGTGTGGCAGATCCTCCGGGCCTGGATTCCTCTCATCCTTCAAAAGCAGTACGGCTACGGCGAGACGACGACGCTGTGGTTCAACGCTGCCTGGTTCGCCGTCGCCGACGTTGGCTGCCTCGCCGCCGGCTGGCTGTCATGGCGGCTGGCCGGGAAGGGTTGGACGGTGAAGTGGTCGCGCGTGGCGACCGTGGCGTGTTGCTGCGTCCTCTGTTTGGCTCTGGCGGCGGTGCCCTGGATTTCCGCGGGGCCGCTGCTCCTGACCCTGTTCCTCGTTGCCGGGGCCGGGACTCTCGGCCTGTTCCCCATCTACTATTCCTTCACGCAGGATGTCTCGCGTCACCACATCGGCCTGGTCACCGGAATCGCGAGCTTCTTCGGCTGGGTGGCGTCGGCCCGCTTCCAGAAACTCTTCGGGTGGCTCGCCGACGAGACGCATTCCTATTCGGTCGGCATCGCCGCCGCAGGCGCCGTGACGCTCGTCGCCCTCGCGGCCTGGGCCTTGCTCTGGCCGGAAGATCGGGCCGACGCATCGGCCGCCGCGGCGGAGCCCGTCGTCTGACAGCCGAGGTTCGTTCCCGTTCTTTGTCCCCCTCTCCCCGAGGTGCCGCATGGGTCAGCCGTTGCCGTCGCGAGTCTCCCGCCGTGATCTCCTCGCTGCCGGAGCGGCCGGCCTCGTGGCTGGCGTCGCCCCCCGCAGCATCGTGGCAGCGGATGCCGTCACCGCCGGCGCCCGCAAGAAAATTGCCCTCCTCGGCACGGTGATCTTCGAGCACTCCCACACGCAGCACATCCTCGACCGGCTGGCCAGCGGCTATTCCTGGCAGGGGCGCTGGCAGGAGCCGAGGCTCGACGTGGCGGCGGTCCACATCGCGCAGTTCCCGGAGGGGGATGGCAAGGAGAAAAAGCCCGACCTCGGCAGGGAGCGGATCGCCCGCTACGGCCTCCGCGACTTTCCCTCCGTCCGCGAAGCGCTCACGCTCGGCACCGACAAGCTCGCCGTCGATGGCGTCGTGATCATCGCCGAGCATGGCGATTACCCAAAGAACGAGAAGGGGCAGACTCGCTACCCGCGCTACGAGTGGTTCAAGGAATGCGTGAAGGTGTTCGAGGACTCCGGCCGCTCGGTGCCGGTGTTCAACGACAAGCATCTCTCCACGGAATGGGGCGAGTGCGCCGAGATGGTCGCCGATGCGCGTCGGCTCGGGTTTCCCTTCCTCGCCGGCTCGTCGCTGCCGATCACCGTCCGGCAGCCCGCGATCGACATGCCGCTCGATGTCCCACTCCTCGAGAGCGTCTGCATGTGTTACGGCGGCGTCGACAGCTATGACTTCCATGGCCTGGAGACGGCGCAGTGCATGTCGGAGCGGCGCCGTGGCGGCGAGGTGGGGATCCGCTCGATTCATGCCCTCCGCGGCGAGAAGCTCTGGGAGACGCTCGCCGGCGCCGATCGCGAGGTCACGCGCCGGTTAATCGTCGCGGCCCTCAATCGCAGCCACAATCTCCCGGTCGAGGGGGGCTGGATGACGGGCCCGGTGACGTTTGACTGGGCCCGCAAGGCCCTCGCCGACTCGACCGGGTATCTCATCGAGCACCGCGATGGCTTCCGGACAACGATGATCATGGCCCCCTTACGCGATTTCACCTACGCCGGCCTGCGGACTGACTCGGGCGAGATCGTCAGTTGCTTGATGCACCTACCGATGCCGCAGTACGGGGCGACGACGGCCGACTTCTTCCATCCCCTCACTCGCCACATCGAGACGTGTGTCCTCGAAAACCGGGAGCCTTATCCGGTCGAGCGGACGCTCCTCACCTCCGGGATGGTGATCGGCGGCGTTGAATCGCTCGCCGCCGGGGAGACGTCTTACGCGACGCCGCAGATGGGAATTTCCTACCGGGCCCCGCGCGAATCGACTTTCTGGCACGACTGATCGCCAGAGGCTAGGCGGCGCGGCGCCGGTGGGCTACCTCGGGGAAGGCCTCGGTCGAGACCTGCCCGCTGCGGCCGCGAATGCCCAAGCCCACGAGGAGCTGGCGGCGGAGGGTGCGAAACGGGACGGCGAAGCGCCGGTGAAGCCGGATCCACCACGGTCGCCGGCGGTCGATCTCGTTGGCCTCGAGGCCAGCCTGGTCGGGGCGGTGATGGAGGTGGTGCTTGAGGAGGTGGTAGTCGTCGCACTGCTGGAGAATCCGCAGCAGGCTCCGCAACGGCAAGCCGAGCAGTGGAGCGTCGCTCGGCAGCGAGAACGAGATCTGGAAGTCGATCAGCCATGGGCGGCCGTCGCGATCGACGAGGACGTTCTCCCGTTTGTGGAGATCGACATGGGCGACGTCGCGAGCGTGGACGTCGGCCAAGAGACGGATGAAGTCGGGGAAGAAGTCGTCGTCGACGCGCTGGTGGCGGTCGAGGACATGCCCTTCGATGAACTCTCGACTGAAGGCATTGGGGAGTTCAACGCCATCAACCGAGACAGTGCCGAGGTGGGCCGGGATGCCCACGACCCCGGCGAGTCGGGTGTGGAAGTGCCGTTCCCGGGCGGCGAGACGCTGGCCGAGCCAGGCCATCGGGATGTGGAGAATCGGCTGTCGGCGGTTGAACTTGCACAGGGCCTTGCCGGTAGCCGACGCGTAGATCGCCGTCGCTGCCCAGGAGTCGTGCTTGAGGACCTCGATCCGCCGGTACCTCTCTCCGCCGATCTCCACCGCCTCCGGTGGCTCGGCTTGCCCGAGGGCGCGAAACAGCGCCGGGCGGGGCTTCGTGCCTGTCGGGGCAGGCCGGCCGGCAGCAGCGGGTAAGGAGGGGGAAAACATGGCGATGGCAGGAACGGCGTGGGCCACCACGGCGACTGGCCGGAAGGCGACTGGGGCAAAGTGCACGGGCTCATCCCTGATCGACTCTCAACGGCGGAAACTGCGGGCTCGTTGAGCCCGGATACCGTGGCTGGAATAAAGCAGACAATGCGTCGCACCAAAGCGTCGCTCGAAGGCGTCGC
>Ga0007795_10000642_pt1 | contig 11627 bp, 10 predicted proteins | sample CryBogmetaGMA1M_FD_60369 | JGI IMG/M metagenome (GOLD analysis project Ga0007795, IMG submission 60369) | Freshwater microbial communities from Crystal Bog, Wisconsin, USA - MA1M | ecosystem: Environmental > Aquatic > Freshwater > Lake | place: Crystal Bog, Wisconsin, USA | collected 2009-07-06
GTTCTGGATTCTGCAGCCAGGGCATCGCGGATGTCCAGCTGACGTCGGACTTCACCATGGCGCTCTGCGTCCAGTTTCCACCCGATGAAGGCCGCGCCGCCCAGGAAGACCAGGGTGATCGGCGCAAAGACATAGGTCATCTCAAGTCCATGGATCGCCTGGGGGGTGTTCACAGCCCCCTCGGCCGCCCTGTAGCCGACGACTTCCAGAACCTTGAAACTGATACCGACCGTGATGGCGGCACCGACTTTTTCAGCTGTGGTGATCAGGGCATAGAGCAGACCGGTGCGCTCATGGCCTGATTCCAGTCTGACTTCGTCAGCGACATCGGCCACCATGGCCCGGACGATCGGGGCAAAGGCGGAGCCAACAAATCCCACGGCGAACATACCCGGTATGGCCAGGGCCATGGTTGCGGGCGGAATGAGCATCAGGGCCGTCTGGGCAAAGGCATAGGCCACAGCCGATGCAATGATGGCCCGGTGTTTGCCGACCTTCTGGGCGACCGTTCCCCAGAACAGTGAGCCCACAAGCCCGGCGGCGATGTAGAACAGCAACAGGATCGAGGTCTGAGGCAGGGTATAGTGGCGGGCGTCGTGGAAGAAAAAGAGATAGAGCGCCGCGGTGGTGCCTGGACCCAGGGCAATGATGAAATCTGCCCAGACCAGCCGCAGGACCTCGGGCCTGGTCAACAGCGCCCAGTAATCCTGCAAAGAGACGGGCGTCTCGGTGCTGGCACGGGGTGAGACCTTTTCAGGGGTCACAAGCGCGCAAAGGGCGACGGTCACGGGGAGCAGGACAATCAGGAACCAGCCCATGGCGGGAACGCCACCGTGGGCGCCACCGGGTTTGCCGGTCAGGGCCAGGGGCAAGAGCAGGATCAGTATGGCCCCGACAACGCCGACAGCCTGGACCACGCCATAGACCCGGCTGCGGTCATTATAGTCGGTCGCCAGGGTCGCCCCCCAGGCCGCCTGTCCCAGGGTGAGGATGGAAACCCCGGCATAGAGCACCAGCAGCCAGAGCAGCAGGCTGCCAAAGCTCAGACCGGGCTGGGCCATGAACAGCATGTAGATGGCCAGCATGGTGATGGGGGCCCCAAGCATCAGCCAGGGCCGGTAGCGGCCCAGCCGTGTCCGGGTCCGGTCCATGGCAATTCCGAGCAGGGGATCGAGGCCCATGTCCAGCAGGCGGACAATCATGAAGGCGGCACCGACGGCGCTTAGGCCCAGGCCGACATAGCTGGAGAAGAACCGGGGCAGATAGACCCCCATGACCAGTCCTATGGCGGCCATGGGGGCCGCCGTAGAGCCGAAGGCCGCGACCACCGGCAGGGACAGTCGGGCAACTCTGGTCATGGCATCCTATTCTGTCACGGTTGGCTTGCGATCATCGCCGACATAGACGGCATCGGCTTCCCCGGTCAGACCTTCAAGGACGGGAGCCTCGTCATAGAGGGCATCCCGCTCTTCCAGTCTGGACCGGATTTCCGCATGCCGCTTTGAATCCAGCTTGTAACTCAGGAAGCAGGCCCCCCCCGACCATGACAAAGAAGATCGGGCCGATCAGGTAGGCCAGTTCCAGGCCGTGGATCTGTTCGGCCGTATTCCTGGCACCTTCCTTGGCATTGTAACCAATCGCCGCCAGGACGTTGAAGGTCAGGAAGATCGAGCCCGCCCCGGCAATCTTTGTGGTGGCATTGGTCAGGGCATAGAGCAGACCGATCTGCTCCTTTCCGCCTTCAAGCCGGATCTCATCGCCAATGTCGGCGGTGAGCGCGCGGATCATGACGCCGAAGCCTGCGGCAAAAGCCCCCTCGAAGGCCATGGGAATGGCACCCCAGAAGAAACTGCCCTGCGGGACCGCCATCAGGGTGATCAACCCGATGGAATAGAGTGTGGTGGTGACCATGAGGGCCCGGTGCTTGCTGATCCGGTTGGCCAGCCACGCCGTAGCCGGCGCACCGACAAACCCCGTCAAAATATATATGGCGAGCAGGCCATTGGCCGCCTGGACGGTGAAGCCGCGGGAGGATGTGAAGAAAAAGATATAGATGGCTGCCATCCAGCCTGGCCCCAGGGTGACGCAAAGGTCGGCCAGCAGAATGCGCAGGACGTTTCCGCGGGCCAGAAGGGCGGCGTAGTCTGAAAGTTTGAAATGGCCATCAGCATGGTCACGGGTAATCTTTTCCCGCGTGCTCAGGATCACGGTCCCGACAGCAAAGGGAATGAGGCCGATGATCGCCCAGCCCATGGCCATGACGCCCTCAGCGTTGGACTTGCCCATTCGCGACCAGACAATGGGAATGATCAGGGCCATCAAGGCACCACAGACGCCGACAGCGGCCAGGACACCAAAAATCCGGGATCTCTCCTGATAGCTGGTGGCGAGGTTCGCGGCCCAGGCCGAATGGGACAGGGTCAGGATAGAGAGACCCAGATACATGATCAGCAGCCAGGTGATCAGATAGATGATGGTTGCGCCCACTGGGGCGTGGAACAGCATGAAGAGCCCGACCATCAGAATGGGCGCACCGGCCAGCATCCAGGCGCGATACCGCCCGATCGGCGTCTTGGTCCGATCCATGGCCAAGCCAATGAAGGGGTCTAGGGGAATGTCGATCAGGCGGACGATTGCAAAGGCAGACCCGACGACCGCGAGACTGATTCCCAAATGCCCCGCAAAATAGGGTGGCAGTTGAACCGCAATCGCGATGGCCAGCGCCGAAACTGGCAAGCTCGTGCCCGCAAAGGCAAGAATGGCGGCGAGTGAAAGCTTTTTCTGGCGATCCGCCGTCGTGCCAACTGACAAAGTTCATCCCCCTAAGCGACAGGCGTCTCTAACTGGACGCAGCAATTGCCTAGGTTAGGCTCAATCTCCCGGGCAGGCGCAAGCGGAGATTTGTTAAGAACACGAAAGGCGAGCATTTTTCACAATGCCCGCCTTACCGAGCTTAGGTTTGAACCTATCCGCCAGCCATCTTGCGGAAGAACTTCCCGCCTTGCTCCCCGCCATTGAAGTAAGCAGCCTGGCCGGTGGGATCGGTGATCCTGGCCCAGTTGTCGCGGACTTCTTCCACGGAAAGTCCACCCTCGCCGAGATAGACACCCTCGGTCTCATAGATGCGGCTCAGTGCGAAGCTACCACCACCGGCAGTCAGGATCGCGCCGGTCGGGGCTTCCTCGCTGGCCAGGAAGACCACGCCGGGCGTCACATATTCCGGGTTCAGCTTGGCGAGAACCTCAGGGGGCATAAGGTTTTCGGTCATGCGGGTCGCAGCGACGGGGCTGATGGCATTGATGTGGATGTTGTTCTTCTGACCTTCGAGCTTGATGGTGTTCATAAAGCCGATCAGGGCCATCTTGGCCGCGCCATAATTGGACTGGCCGAAATTGCCATAGAGGCCCGAAGACGACGTAGTGACGATGATGCGGCCATAGTTCTGAGCCTTCATGATTTCCCAGACGGCCTTGGTGGGCTTCACTGTGCCCATCAGGTGGACGTTCATCACCAGTTCGAAGTCGGCGATTTCCATCTTGGAAAACGACTTGTCCCTCAGGATACCGGCATTGGCCACCAGGATGTCGATCCGACCCCAGGTATCCATGGTCTGCTGGACCATCAGGGCGACACCAGCGTCATCGGCAACCGATGAGCCGTTGGCTATAGCTTCACCGCCGAGGGCCTTGATCTCAGCAACCACAGCTTCAGCCGCCGCGGAATTACCGCCAGAGCCGTCCATGGATCCGCCCAGGTCATTGACCACGACCTTGGCACCGCGCCGGGCGAGTTCCAGCGCGTGCTGACGTCCCAGGCCGCCGCCGGCGCCGGTGACAATTGCGACTTTGCCGTCGAAGCGAATGTCAGCCATGGAAAATCTCCTGATTAGGTTGGGCTGGAAGTGCGGCGGCGTTGTGGGACGGGCCGTTTCGGTCGTCAAGGGTTGCCATCAGGTCACGGTCGGCTGCGGTAGGCCAAAAAAATGAGTTGCACCCTGCAGCTAGCCACGGTCTGTTGACTGAATAACGGCTCCATCAGAGGGCCACCTAGACATTTTGAGGAAACGACCCTTGAGCCAATCTGCGCCCGCGGCGTCTAAACGCCTGTCTTCGCTCGCCCTGTTCGCCTTCGCCTGTGCAGGAATTCCCGTCTCGGCCCTAACACTGGCATCCGGCACTTATCTACCGCCATTTTACACGGGGTTTGTTGGCATAAGTCTGGTGGCCTTCAGCCTGACGACAACGGTCGTGCGTTTGGTGGATCTGACCTTTGACCCCTTGCTCGGATGGATCATGGACCGCACCCACACAAAGTGGGGCAGGTTTCGGCCCTGGTATGTCCTGGGTGTGCCAATCACGATGTTTGGCTCTTACATGCTGCTCAATCCCCCCCACGGGTCGGGACTGAACTATCTAGGGCTTTGGTACCTCATCATGTGGGTGGGTCTGTCGATATTGACCCTGGGCCATGCCTCATGGGGTGCCGCCCTGGCGACAAACTATCACGATCGGTCTAGAATTTATGGCTGGATGACCGCCCTGGCCCCCATCGGCTCGGTCAGCCTGCTGCTCCTACCCCTTCTCACCGGCCATAAACTCACCCTTGGCGATCCCAAGAGCTTTCACGCCATCAGCCTGATCATCTTCTGGGGCCTACCAATCGGTGCCACACTCATGCTGCTCTTCACCCCAGAGCGGCCGAAGCCGACGGTTCGCGATCAAAAATTTGGGTTCATGGCCTATGTGAACATGATGCGTCGGCCGACCATGGCAAAGCTGATCTTGGCCGACCTCGCCTATACCTTGGGCCCAGGCGTCACAAGCCCACTTTATGCCTTTTTCTTCGGTCAAATCAAAGGCTTCGATCGGGCCGAAATCGGCTTCCTACTGATCTTTTATATTGGTGCAGCCCTGGCGGGCGGCTTTGTTTGGCCAATCATCGCCCGGCGCATTAGCAAGCATAGGGCCATTCAGGTGGCCTCCGTCGCCTACGCCATTTCTCAGACCTCGCTCATGGCCACACCCCGAGAGATGTTTTGGCCAACGGCGATTGGCATGCTGCTTGTAGGCTTTTGCGTCAGCGCCTTCATCCTGCTGATCCGCTCTATGGTGGCCGACTATGCCGACGAAATGGAGCTCGAACAGGGACAGGAAAGGGCTGGCGTGCTCTACGCCATGGTCACCACCACCCAAAAGCTCGGGGCCTCTATCAACATCCTGATTGTCTTTCCGATCCTGCAGTACATTTTCAAGTTTGATCCAAAGAAGCCGGTCAACGACGCCTTTGCTTTGCAGGGCCTGCAACTTTGCTACCTGTTTGCCCCTGTGATTTTCGTGCTGGTCGGAGCAGCCCTTTTCTTCGGCTATCAGCTCGACGAAGCCCGGCATTCTGAAATCCGCGCGGCCCTCGACGCGCGGGAGGCCGCAGAAGGCTAGGCCAGCGCCTTGGCCATGGTGATGAAGGCCATGGCCGACAGGCTATCGGGTGTGACAGCGACCACGGGCTTGCCGTCGTCACAGGCCTGGCGCAGGGCAATGTCCAAGGGGATTTCCGCCAGGAGGGGCACGCCCAGCGTCACCGCCTCGGCCTTGGCACCCCCGTCCCCGAAAATGTGAACACGGGCTCCCGTGGCGGGGTCTGGGTAATAGGCCATGTTCTCGACCACCCCAAGGATGGGTGTTGAGGTCTTGCGGAACATGGCCGCCGCCCGACGCGCGTCGATCAAGGCGATTTCCTGGGGCGTCGAGACGATGATCACCCCATCGACCTTCAGCTTCTGGACGAGGGTCAATTGGATGTCCCCCGTGCCCGGCGGCAGATCGACCACCAGCACGTCCAAGGGCTCAACCTCGGTCCCCCAGGCAACATCATTGATCATCTGTCGCACAGCCGATGAGGCCATGGGCCCACGCCAGATCATGGGTGCCGCTTCGTCCACAAGAAAGCCAATAGACATGACCTTCATGCCCCAGGCCGCCAGGGGCTGAAGCTTGCCGTCCACAAAGGCAGGATCGCCGTCGACACCCAGCATTCGGGGCGCGGACGGGCCGTAGACGTCGGCGTCCAAAATGCCGACCCTCAGTCCCTGGGCCGCAAAAGCCGCCGCCAGATTAACCGAAATCGTCGACTTCCCCACCCCACCCTTGCCGCTGGCGACAGCGATGACGCGCTTTACAAACGGCGGTCGCTCGGCCGTGGCAGGTGGCGCAAGCTGGGCTTGGGGATCAGGGTTCATACGCGCACCCTTGCGCACCCTGGTCACGCCTGGGGCGGTGGGTGGTTCGGGCAAGGTCGAAACGCCGCCCGATTGCGCGGTCAGCACAACCTGGGCCTTTTCAACGCCCGGCAGCTTGGCAATCAACGCCTCTGCATCGTCGCGAACCGCCTGATAGAGGGCCACGTCTTCGCGGGCGACCTCCAGCATGAAGCCGGCACGGCCAGGGGCGAGGATGACACCCTTAACCAGGCCAGCAGCTGCAAGGCCCTGACCGGACTTGGGATCAATTACCTGATCAAGCAGGGCCAAGAGGGAGGCGCGGTCTATGGGGGCGTTCAGGGACATAGGCGTCTTTTAGGCGGAAACTGAAACTGGCCCCACATTTCTTTCCTCACAGGCGGCAATTCAAGTCGCGATTATGCAAAGCGTGCCCTCTGTCCCCGTCCCAGGCATGTTCAAGGACAGGTGATCGCGACCTCTTGATGGCGACAAATCAGGTTGGGCCCATCACGTCCACCCTTGCTGGTTCGCCCGCGACGGTCATAAGCTTTTGGCCCATGCCCACCCTGGTTATTCCTGAGTCTCGCTATCTGAAGTCCTTCGTGGCGGCACTTCGTGAAGGCTTCCATCGAGACACCCTGAGGCCCGAAACGGCAGACTCCATCGAAGATGTCGCCTCAGATCCCGAGGGTTTCCTACAAAGTCAGTTGCATCCCCCAATGCACATTACCCTGCCCAATGGTCGGCTCGGCCGGGCTGTGCCTTCGACCTCCCTCTGGTGGGTTGAGGGCCGGGATTTCCTGGGATGGGCCAATGTGCGCCATGACCTTGATGAGCGGCTGACCAAGGTCGGCGGACATGTGGGCTATAGCGTCCGACCTAAGGCCCAGGGCCAGGGTCATGCCACGGCCCTGCTGGCGGCGAGTTTGCTTTGGATCGGGGAAAACCTGCCGCTGAAAAAAGTGATGCTGACTGTCAGCCCCAGTAATGCTGCATCGATCAGGGTCATCGAGAAAAACGGTGGCGTCTTTACCGCCGAGGTGGACCACACTTGGCACCCCGGCGAGACCGCACTGCAGTACTGGATTGATATTCCAGAGAAGACCTAGACGACGAGATTTCGAAATTCGTCATTTCTCGTCAGCCATGCGGCCGCATAGGAGCAAATAGGCCTAAGTTTCAGACCCTTGTCCCGCGCGGAGGCCGCAAGGGCCTCCATCAGACGACCTGACGCGCCCGTGCCACGGAGGGCCACAGGACTTTCCACGTGATCGATGAAGAGCACGTCTTCCGCTCGGCGATAATCCGCCCATGAGGTCAAGCCCTGCTCGTCCATTTCAAAACGGCTGCCGGTGTCACGAAGCGATTGGGTCATGCGACCATATTACGCCCCATGGCATTCTAAGCTAGCATCGGCTGATCACTTCCCTGGGAGGTCAAACATGACTTGGCGTATCGTGTTGCTGGCGGGCGCGGCAGGCCTGGCCCTAGCAGGGTGTGGAAGACAGCAGGTGTCGCCTGGACAACCGCCAAGGCCCGCGGCGGCAGCGCTCACAGCGCCTCTCGCAGAGCCTGCCCCTCCGACCCTGCCGAAACGGCGACCGGGCCTCTGGAAGCAAACCGTGATTGGATCGGGGGCGACGCAGGTCAGTCGCCTTTGCCTGGATGCTGATGCCGATGCAAAGCTCGCAATCTGGGGATCACAAACCGGTGGGAGCATCTGTGCCGAGCAAGAGGTTCGCCCCTCTGCCAGCGGATGGGCTTTCCATTCCCGCTGCGACCTAAACAGTTCCGGTACCGTGGTCTCAGACGGCATCGCCACCGGCGACTTCAACAGCAATTACGGGGTGGAGGTTCAGAGCACCACCACGGGGGCCACAGCGGCGCAAATGAATGGCGCTCACAAGATCAGCATTCAGGCCCAGTGGCAGGGCCCCTGCCCTGTCGGTATGAAACCGGGCGACATGTCACTGCCCAATGGGGTCAAGATCAACATGCTACGGCTGGGCAGTGAGGTTAAATAAGCTCGACCGCCATAGCTGTCGCCTCGCCCCCGCCAATACAGAGGCTGGCAATACCCTTCCTGCCCCCCCGAGCTTCAAGGGCTGCGAGTAAGGTCGCCAGAATCCGGGCCCCGGACGCACCGATCGGGTGACCGAGGGCGCAAGCCCCACCATTGACGTTCAGGCGGGCGCGATCGAGGCCGAGTTCCTGCTCGGCCACCATGGCGACCACAGCAAAGGCTTCATTGACCTCAAACAGGTCGACATCGGCCACAGACCAGCCAGCCTTTTGCAGCACCTTTCGGATGGCTGGAACCGGTGCTGTGGCAAACTGGCCAGGCTCTTGAGCATGCGCCGCATGGGCCACAACCCGCGCGACAACCTTGAGACCTAAGCGCTCGGCCACCGAAGCCCGGGTCATGACCAGGGCCGCGGCACCATCCGAGATTGAAGAGGCGTTGGCCGCCGTAATGCCACCGTCCTTGGCAAAGGCAGGTTTTAGGGTGGGAATCTTGGCTGGATCTGCCTTCAGGGGCTGTTCGTCCGACGACACCACTTCGACACCCTTACGGGTGGTGACTTGGACAGGGACGATTTCTCTAACGAAAGCCCCAGACTCCACCGCTGCCTTGGCGCGGCTGAGGGAGGAAATGGCGTAGTCATCCATCTGGGCCCGGGTGAACTGATAGGTTCGGGCGGTTTCCTCTGCAAAGGCCCCCATGAGCTTGCCCGGCTCATAAGCGTCTTCCAATCCGTCCAGGTACATGGAGTCCGAAATCACATCATGGCCGATCCGCGCACCGCCCCGATGCTTGGCCATGAGGTAGGGGGCGTTGGTCATGCTCTCCATGCCGCCGGCGATGATGACGTCGACGGACCCCGCGGCGAGGGCATCGTGGGCCATAATGGCTGCCTGCATGCCCGAGCCGCACATCTTATTGACCGTGGTGGCCGCCACAGAGATGGGGAGCCCCGCCCCAAGCCCTGCCTGACGGGCCGGAGCTTGGCCAAGGCCGCCGGGCAGAACGCATCCCATAATGATTTGGTCTGCATCTTCAGGCTTCAGACCAGCCCGCTCCACCGCAGCGCGCACGGCTGCAGCGCCGAGGTCGGTCGCCTTAACGGGTGCAAGAACGCCCTGGAAGCCTCCCATAGGGGTGCGGGCATAGGCGGCGATGACAACGGGGTCTGATGTGCTCATGACTATGATATAAACTGCGTGCTTAGGTCTTGCATCCCTCTTCCGCCTCAGCGCGTATAGGGAAGTCGCGTCCTAGACGAACAAGGAGATGCCATGTCGAGTTTCGGCGAAATCGTTGTCACGGTCCTCGCAGGCTTCGGTCAGCTCGTTGGCATCCGATCGGGCACCGAAGCCCCAAAGTATGAGGTGGTCGACCGCCTGGGCGCAGTGGAAATTCGCCAATACGGGCCACGTATAGCCGCAGAGGCTGTCGTCACGGGACCTGTGGAAACCGCGCGCAGCGCCGGCTTTCGAAAGGTGGCGGGATATATCTTCGGCGGGAACACCACCAAGGCTTCTATCGCCATGACCGCCCCCGTTGCCCAAGCCAAGACATCCCAGTCCATCGCCATGACCGCGCCCGTGGTTCAGACGACTGACGGCACGGGAGCCTGGCGCATCCAATTCATTATGCCCGCCAAATACACCCATGCGACCCTGCCCATACCCAATGACCCTGACGTCCGGATCGTTGACGTGCCGGCACAGAACTATGCCGTCCTGCGCTACAGCGGCTCAACGGGGGCAAAAGGGGTAGAGCAGAAAACCGCGGAGCTTAAGGCCGCCTTGAAGGGTAGAACCTGGGAAGCATCCGGTGAGCCCCTGTCGTGGTTCTATGATCCCCCCTGGACCATGCCGGCCATGAGGCGAAACGAAGTGGCGATCCCAGTCTTCAAACGCTGAGTCTTCAAACGCTGAGGGTTCTGTCGATAAATCCACCGCCCAAAAGCCGGTCTGGGTGCTCTGGATCGTAAAGCACACAGGCTTGCCCGGGAGAAACACCGTGTTCGGGTACGTCGAACATCACGGCAATATCCAAGCCCTGACGGGACAGACGGGCCGCCACCGGCTCTGCCGTCGAGCGAACCCTCGCCAGGACGGCCAGGGTCTCAGACGCAGCATCATCAACATTAAGATGATTTCCAAGCCAATTGATTTCTTTAAGAATTATGCCTGACGTTAATAAGGCTTCTCTGGGCCCAACAATAACCTGCTTCGCCTCAGCATCGATTTTCACCACATAGAGTGGGTCTCCGACAGCGACGTTTAGTCCCCGCCTTTGCCCGATGGTATAGCGGGTCACACCCTCATGACGCCCCAGGACACGGCCATCCAAGTGGACAATCTCTCCAGGAACCGCGCCCTGGGGGCGGATGCGATCAATCACCGTTGTGTATCGGCCCTCTGGCACGAAACAGATGTCCTGGCTGTCGGGCTTTTCGGCGATGGCCAAGCCCAATTCCGCAGCGGCTCGCCGCACTTCTGGCTTGGGCATACCGCCCAGGGGGAAGCGCAGATAGGCCAGTTGGTCGGCCGTCGTAGCGAATAGGAAATAGCTTTGATCACGGGCAGGATCAGCGGCCCGGTGCAGCTGTGGCCCGGCGGCGCCCATCTCGCGCCGGACATAGTGACCCGTCGCCATGGCCGTGGCGTCCAAGTCCTTGGCGACGTCCAGCAGATCGCGGAACTTTACGGTCTGGTTGCAGCGAATGCAGGGTACAGGGGTCTCACCGCGCAAATAGGCATCGGCGAAGTCTTCGATGACCTGGTCACGGAACCGGCTTTCATAGTCCAGGACATAGTGGGGAATGCCGATGGCATCGGCAGCATTGCGAGCGTCGTGAATGTCCTGCCCCGCACAGCAGGCCCCCTTTTTCTGGATCGCCGCCCCGTGGTCATAGAGTTGCAGGGTGACGCCGACGACATCATAGCCTGCGCGGGCCAGCAAGGCCGCGGCAACGGTAGAGTCCACACCGCCGGACATGGCCGCGACCACCCGTGAGCCTAGGGGCAAGCCGACCGCCCGGCGGGCAGCCTCCACGGCAATATCGGTAAAAGCGGCGTTCATCGTCGCTATGTAGCGTCTAACCGGTAATTTTGCGAGGGCGAGGCTATTTCAGATAGTTCAGCAGGGACGCATCTTGCAGGGTACGGAAGGCCTGGGCTGACGCCTGAAGAGACTGCTGTGCGAGATTTAGCCGTGTAGAAGCCTCGGCAAGGTTCACATCGGTGTTGTCGCTGAGAATGGTTTTAATGTTGAGCTGCTGAGAGTCGATGTTCTTCTGCACCGAGTCTACGCGGGCCTGATTATTGCCGTTCAGGGCGGTCGCCGTGGTCAGGTCCGTGTGGACGGTCGTCCAAGTGGCCAGCTGGCCTTCAAGAAAGG
>Ga0007795_10000643_pt1 | contig 11607 bp, 8 predicted proteins | sample CryBogmetaGMA1M_FD_60369 | JGI IMG/M metagenome (GOLD analysis project Ga0007795, IMG submission 60369) | Freshwater microbial communities from Crystal Bog, Wisconsin, USA - MA1M | ecosystem: Environmental > Aquatic > Freshwater > Lake | place: Crystal Bog, Wisconsin, USA | collected 2009-07-06
AACCCGCGCGCTTGCCACGAAACCCTGATGGTGGACAGCCCGGCGCCCAGCAAAGAGCGTATTGCAGTGGTGGGCGCAGGCCCGGCCGGGTTGGCGTTTTCGACCGAAGCGGCCAAGCGCGGCTTTGACGTGACGCTGTTTGATGCGGCCAACGAGATTGGCGGCCAGTTCAACGTGGCCAAACAAGTGCCGGGCAAGGAAGAATTTGTTGAAACCTTGCGCTACTTCGGCAAGCAGATCGCGCTGACCGGTGTGACGCTGCAATTGGGCAAGAAAGTGAGCGCACAGGACCTGGCTGCGGCCGGTTTCAAGCACGTTGTGTTGGCCACCGGCGTGACACCCCGCACACCTGAGATGGAAGGCATCCACCACCCCAAGGTGCTGGGCTATCTGGACGTGCTGCGCGACAAAAAACCCGTGGGCAAGACGGTGGCGCTGATCGGTGCCGGTGGCATCGGTTTTGATACAGCCGAGTTCCTGCTGCACGATGGCACCAGCCCCAGCCTGGACCAGGCCAAGTTCTTTGCGGAATGGGGCGTTGACACCTCTTTCACCAGCGCCGGCGGCCTCAAGCCCGCGCACATCGCGCCGACATCCCGCAAGGTTTACCTGCTGCAGCGCAAGGCCAGCAAAGTGGGCGATGGTCTGGGCAAGACCACAGGCTGGATCCACCGCACGTCGCTGAAAAACCGCGGTGTGGAAATGATCAACGGCGTCACCTACCGCAAGGTGGACGACGCCGGCCTGCACATCACCGTAGGCGACAAGGACATGGTGTTGCCGGTAGACAACGTAGTCATCTGCGCCGGCCAGGACCCGCAGCGTGAACTGCAATCCGGCCTCCTGGCCGCCGGTGTGAATGTGCACCTGATTGGCGGCGCCGATGTGGCCGCCGAGCTCGATGCCAAGCGCGCCATCAAGCAGGGCACTGAATTGGCGCTGGCTTTTGGTGCCCCCCGGGCCGAGGCGCCCCAGCGCGGTGCCGCGCCCGGGCTCCATCAGACGCTGCCCGCCCCCGTGGCCGCCAGCCTGAAGGTGTGGCATCGGATGATCCAGGACAAAAACCCCAGCGAGCTGCCCGCCATCCTGCACCCCAAGGCCGTGTTCCGCTCGCCCATGGCATACACACCCTACCCTGGGGCGCAGGCGGTGCAGGCCATCCTGAGCAATGTGATGGAGGTGTTTGAGAATTTCAAATACCACCGCGAACTCGCCAGTGCCGACGGCCTGAGCCTGGTGCTGGAGTTCAGCGCGCAGGTCAATGGCAAGGACCTCAAGGGCATTGACATGGTGCAATTCGACGCCGAGGGCAGGATCACTGACTTTGAAGTGATGGTGCGCCCCATGAGTGGCCTGCAAGCCCTGGGTGAGGAAATGGGCAAGCGCCTGGCACCCTACATGGCAATGATGAAGCCGGCGACCCACCCCAAATAATGCGCCAGCCGCACTCGATGTGGCGCATTGAAGCGGGTTGCCTGACGGAATGCCTTGCAGCCAGCCCACGCCCGATCATGCGGGCGGCGTGGCACGGCCCGCGCCGACTAAAATCACAGGCTGCTCAGCGAAAGTCGACTCCCCATGCCCCGCCAACTGTTCGTCACCACTGCCCTGCCCTACGCCAACGGCAACTTTCATATCGGCCACATCATGGAATACATCCAGGCCGATATCTGGGTGCGGTTCCAGCGCATGCAGGGACACGCGGTGAACTTCTGCGGGGCGGACGACACGCACGGCGCGCCCATCATGATCGCTGCAGAAAAGGCCGGCAAGACACCCGAGCAGTTCGTGGCCGCCATTGCGGCGGGTCGCAAGCAGTACCTCGATGGCTTCCATATCAGCTTTGACAACTGGCACAGTACCCACTCGCCCGAGAACACCACGCTGGCCCAAAGCATTTACCGCGCGCTGCGCGACCGCTCCGACGGCAGCCTGATGGAGGTGCGCACCATCGAGCAGTTCTTCGACCCCGAAAAGAACATGTTCCTGCCGGACCGCTACATCAAAGGCGAGTGCCCCAAGTGCCATGCCCAAGAGCAGTACGGCGACAACTGTGAAGTGTGCGGCTCGGTGTACGCACCCACGGACCTGATCAACCCCTTCTCCGTACTTTCAGGTGCCAAACCCGAGTTGAAGAACTCCGAGCATTTTTTCTTCAAGCTCTCTGACCCACGCTGCGTCGATTTTCTGGAGAAGTGGACGCAAGACGGCAAGTTGCAGCCCGAAGTGGCCAACAAGATCAAGGAGTGGTTCAGCATCCGCACCAACCCCGACGGCACCCGGAGCGAAGGCCTGGGCGACTGGGACATTTCGCGTGACGCACCCTACTTCGGCATCGAAATTCCCGACGCGCCGGGCAAGTACTTCTACGTGTGGCTGGACGCGCCGGTGGGCTACCTGGCATCCCTGAAAAACTGGTTCGACAAAGGCGGCCCCAAGGCCCAGCATGGCGACACCCGCAGCTTTGACGAATACATGGCCGCTCCGGATACCGAGCAGTACCACTTCATCGGCAAGGACATCGTCACCTTTCACACGCTGTTCTGGCCGGCCATGCTGCATTTCAGCGGACGCAAAACGCCCAACAATGTGTTTGTGCATGGCTTTCTCACCGTGAACAATGGCGAGAAGATGAGCAAGAGCCGGGGTACCGGGCTCGATCCCCTCAAGTACCTGAACCTGGGCATGAACCCCGAGTGGCTGCGCTACTACCTGGCGGCCAAGTTGTCTGCCCGCAACGAGGATATCGACTTCAACGCGGAAGATTTCATGGCCCGGGTCAACAGTGACCTGATCGGCAAATTCGTGAACATCGCCAGCCGCGCTGCGGGTTTTCTGACCAAGCGCTTTGGCGGCCAACTGACGCAGGAATTCGGCACGGCGGGCACGGCGCTGCTGGCGGACATCCGCCACGCGCAGGCCAGCATCGGGGCGCTGTACGAAGCGCGGGAATTCGGCAAAGCCACCCGCGAAATTATGCTGCTGGCGGACAAGGTCAACGCCTATGTCGACCAGCGCAAGCCCTGGGACCTGGCCAAGGACATGGCCAACAACCAGGCACTGCACCAGGTGTGCTCTGTGCTGGTCAACAGCTTTGCCATGCTCACCCGCTACCTGGCACCGGTGCTGCCGCAACTGGCGCAGGCGGTAGAGGGCTTTGTGGGCCAGCGTATGGACCGGTGGGGCATGGGCGCCCATGTGTCCGCCATCGCGCCTTACCAGCACCTGATGCAACGCGTGGACACCAAGCAACTTGATGCACTATTTGAGGGCCCAGCAAGCGTGGAGACTGGGCCTCCTGCTACGGAAAATATAGCAATTCAGGCACCGGGCGGAGAGCCGATTGCCCCCACCATCGGCATCGAGGATTTTTCCCGGATCGATTTGCGTATCGCCCGGATTGTCCAGTGCGAAGCCGTGGACGGTTCCACCAAGCTGCTTCGCCTGACACTGGACGTGGGCGAAACCGATGCGGCGGGCCAGCCCCGGATGCGCAGCGTATTCAGCGGCATTGCCAGTGCCTACCGGCCGGAACAGCTGACCGGGCAGTTCACGGTGGTGGTCGCCAATCTGGCGCCGCGTACCATGAAGTTCGGCGTTTCGGAGGGCATGGTGCTGGCGGCGAGCCATGCCGACGCAAAGTCGCAGCCCGGCATCTACGTGCTTGCGCCAGGGCCCGGCGCCATCGCCGGGATGCGGGTGCGCTGAGCCACGCCGCTAAAATCAGGCAAAGAGGTTCACCATGCGCATTTTCCGCCGCCCCGACTACCAGTCTGACACCACCTTGTTCCTCGACCAGCTCAAAGCCGCCAAGCCCGGCCTGGAAGCAGCGCAGCGGCAGGGGCGTGCGCTCCTGTGGGACAGAATCGTGGACCGCGCGGCCTGGCGGGGCTTTCGCAGCGCCAGAGTGGCGCAAAAGCCCTACGTCTACCAGACCGACAAGCAGTAACACGGCCATGACCGAGGTGGTTGACCACGTCGCCGTGGCGCGCCTGTACGGGGAGCCGCTGTTTGCGCTGCCGCAGGACCTGTACATACCGCCAGATGCCCTGGAGGTGTTTTTGGAGGCCTTTGAGGGACCACTGGACCTGCTGCTGTACCTGATTCGCAAGCAAAACTTCAATATTCTCGACATCCCCATGCTCAGCGTGACCCGGCAGTACCTGGTCTATGTAGAGCAGATCCGCAAACGCAACCTGGAGCTCGCAGCAGAGTATCTGCTGATGGCCGCCATGCTGATCGAAATCAAATCCCGCATGTTGCTGCCGCCCAAGAAGAGTCGGGAGGGCGAAGAGACGCAGGACCCCCGTGCCGAACTGGTGCGCCGGTTGCTGGAATACGAGCGGATCAAACTGGCTGCGGCCCGGCTCAACGCGTTGCCGCAGTCGGGGCGCGACTTTCTCAAGGTGACCGTGGCGGTGGAACAGGGACTTGCGCCCCGCTTTCCTGATGTGGATCTGGCTGATTTGCAGGAGGCCTGGCGCGATATCCTGCGCCGGGCGCGGCTGGTACAGCACCACCGCATCAGCCGCGAGGAACTGTCCGTGCGCGAACACATGAGCATGGTGCTCAAACACCTGCAGGGCAAGCGCTTTGTGGGTTTTGAGGACCTGTTCGACCCGGCCAAGGGAGCCCCGGTGCTGGTGGTGACTTTCCTTGCCCTGCTGGAGCTGGGCAAGGAAACCCTGATAGAAATCACCCAGGCGGAGGCCTTTGCACCGATTTACGTGCGGCTGGCCTACTCCCCGACCTGATGCCTTTCCATGACACTTTCCATCCTTCCCTTGGAGACAGCCCATGACCCCCGCCACGCCTGAGTCTGCATCCCCCCTGCATGCAACACCGTACGGCACGCTGCCACCGGCATCTCCCATGCCCAGCCGCAAGCCGGTCAGCCTGCCACGGCTGCAGGAAATGCATGCGCGCGGCGAAAAGATCACCATGCTGACCGCCTACGACGCCACGTTTGCAGCGGTGGCGGATGCCGCAGGCATCGAGTGCATCCTGGTTGGCGACTCGCTCGGAATGGTCTGCCAGGGCCTGTCCACCACCGTCGGTGTGACGCTGGAAAGCATGCGCCACCACACCGAGTGCGTGGCGCGCGGCCTGCGCCGGGCGCAGGCGACCGCCTGGCTGATCAGCGATCTGCCGTTTGGCACGTACCAGGAATCACGGGAACAGGCTTTTCGCAACGCCTCCGTGCTGATGCAAGCCGGTGCGCACATGGTCAAGCTTGAAGGCGGCGGCTGGACCACGGAGACGGTGCGCTTTCTGGTGGAACGCGGGATTCCGGTCTGCGCCCATCTGGGTCTCACGCCCCAGACGGTGCATGCCTTGGGTGGCTACCGGGTGCAGGGCAAGACACAGGACAGCGCCACCTTGCTCAAAAAACAGGCCCATGAGCTGCAGGAGGCAGGCGCCACCATGCTGGTGCTGGAGATGGTCCCAGCCGATGTGTCCAGCGCACTGACCGCAGAGCTGCCCCATTGCGCCACGATCGGCATCGGCGCAGGCAATGGCACGGCAGGCCAGGTTCTGGTGCTGCACGACATGCTCGGGCTGAACCTGGGCAAGATGCCCCGGTTTGTGCGCAATTTCATGCACGACGCCGCCAGCATCCGCGGGGCCATGGAGGCCTACGTTGCGGCGGTCAAGAACGGCAGTTTCCCGGACAACCATGAACACGCCTGGTAAGCGCCGGCATACACGCAACCGCCTTCCGTCACGATGCAACGAGTTCACACACTGGCCGAGCTGCAGCGACTGCTGCAGGCTTACCGCAGTCCAGCGGTCGTGCCCACCATGGGCAATCTGCACGGAGGCCATATCGCCCTGGTGCACCAGGCCAGGACCTTGGGCGATGTGACCCTGGCGACCATCTTTGTCAACCGGCTCCAGTTCGGACCGAATGAGGACTTTGACCGTTACCCCCGAACCCTGGATACCGACTGCGCCCAACTCGAGGCTGCCGGCTGCGACATCGTCTTTGCGCCCGCGGAGTCCGAGTTGTATCCCGAACCCCAGAGCTTCAAGGTGCAAGCGCCGCCGGCGCTGGCATCCATACTGGAAGGCCACTTCCGCCCCGGATTCTTCGAAGGGGTGTGCACGGTGGTCCTCAAACTGCTGGCCTGCACCCAGGCACGCGCCGCCGTGTTTGGGAAAAAAGACTACCAACAGCTGATGGTGATCCGCCAGATGGTGCGGCAGTTCGCCATGCCCGTCAATGTCGTTGGCGTCGATACCCTGCGTGACGCGGATGGCCTGGCCCTGTCCTCGCGCAACGGCTACCTGAGTACCCGCGAGCGCGAACAGGCGGTGCTGTTGCCGCGTACTCTGGCGGCTTTCGCGACAGCGTTGCGTGCAGGCCGCACCGACTATGCAGCGCTGGAAGCGCAGGCGCAGCAAACGCTCAGCGCTGCAGGCTGGCACGCAGACTATGTCTGCGCGCGCCGGCAAAGCGACCTGCAGCCGCCAGCCGCTGGCGATGCGGTGGTGGTGCTGGCCGCAGCACGCCTGGGTACGACACGGCTGATTGACAACCTCGAAGTCTGAGCCGTTGCAGGCCTGCGTGGGCAGTTGCAGTACATTGCGCCCTGGACCTCCGCACACGCCATTCCATTGACCGGGCACCACGCCATGCAACCGCGCTACGACTCCCTGTCGGTTCAGGAATTGCGAAAACTCGCACAGGGCGATTTTTTTTTGCCGCCGGACCACCAGGCCCAATTCCAACTGGGGCGGCGCTTTTCCAAGGGAAGCGACAAGGACGAGGTGCAAGCGGCGCACTGGTTCCGGCTGGCAGCGGACAGTGGCCACGCCGAGGCGCAGCGCAACCTGGCTTTTGCTTACCTGAATGGCCGCGGCCTTGCCAAGCATGTCGCGGAGGGTATCCGCCGGCTTCGCATCGCGGCCGAAGCGGGAGACGCGCCAGCGCAACGGCAACTGGGTTACCACTACGCCACCGGTTCGGGTGTTCCTGCGGACGAAGCTGAGGGTGCGCGCTGGTTTGGGCGCGCCGCTGCGCAGGGCGACGCCTTTGCGCAGTACAACCTGGCATTTGCCCACGCCAACGGACGGGGCTTGCCCGTGAACCCTGGCGAAGCGGTGCGCTGGTACCAGATGGCGGCAGATCAGGATATGCCGGAGGCGCAGTGTGCCCTGGCACTGGCCTACGAGCACGGAATGGGCGTTGCGGCCGATCTCGCGCGTTGCGCCTATTGGAACCAGCGTGCTGCGGACAAGGAATATGCCGAGGCCTGCAGCAACCTGGGCTGGCTTTATGAAAATGGGCTGGGTGTGCCACAGGACCTGGCCCAGGCCCGGCACTGGTACGAGGTGGCATCCCGCCAGGACTTCGCGCAGGGCAGTGCGCGCCTCGCCAGTCTCAACGAACGGCGCGCCAGGTCCAGGACGGTCAGTGGCCCCTCGGTTCCCAGCGACCTGTCGATGACTGCGTACCTGGACGAGGCAATGCGCGGCTTCGTCGGTCTGGAGGTGGTGCGCCAGGAAGTCTTCCGGCAAGCCAGCTACATCCAGGTGCAGAAGCTGCGGGCGCAGCAGGGACTGCGGGTACCCCACTGGCCCTCGCGCCACCTGGTTTTTCTGGGCAACCCCGGCACCGGAAAGACATCCATCGCCCGCGTCATCGCCGGAATGTACGAGCGTCTGGGCCTGCTCAAGTCCAGCAAGATTGTGGAGACCGACCGTTCGGGCCTGGTCGCTCCCTACATTGGCCAGACGGCACTCAAGACGCGCGCTGTCGTGGAGTCCGCGCTGGGCGGTATTTTGTTTGTGGATGAAGCCTACGCCCTGGCCCGCTCCGGCACCCAGGACTTTGGCAAGGAAGCCATAGAAACGCTGCTGAAGATGATGGAGGACCATCGCGACGATTTGGTCGTGATTGTGGCCGGCTACACCACCGAGATGCAAGATTTCCTCCAGGCCAATCCGGGTCTGGCGTCGCGATTTAACCGCTACATCCACTTCCCCGACTACACCCCGGCCGAGTTGCTCCAGATATTGCTGAATTTCTGCTCCCAGCACTCCTACCTGCTGGACCAGTCCACGCACCACGGGCTGCGGGCTATTTTCCAGCGTGAAATCCAGTTGCAGCGTGCGCACTTCAGCAACGCCCGGTATGTGCGCAATTTGTTTGAGAAAATGATCGAAGCGCAGGCCCAGCGTGTGCTTGCGCTGGTGCAGGCGGACAAGACCGACCTGCAGACCCTCCTGCCTGTGGACGTGGAAAGCGCCCTCGGGGAAAAGCTGGCAGACAACGACGACATGCGGGTCCGCTACGACCAGTCTTTGCAAAAGCTCAAGAGCCTGGCAGGGCTGCGGCAGGTCAAGCAGCAGGTGAACCGGCTCTTTGCCTTCGTGCGCCTGCAGCGGGCGCGCGCCAAGACCGGCAGCACGGTACCTGCAGGTTTTTCGCAACACCTGGTGTTTACCGGAAATCCGGGCACCGGCAAGACCCTGGTGGCACGCATCATTGCCGACCTCTACTTTGGCCTGGGCATCATCCCTTCCAACCACATCGTGGAGGTTGACCGCTCCGGGCTGGTCGCAGGCTTCGTGGGTCAATCAGCAATCAAGACGCGGGAGGTGGTGGAATCGGCGCTGGGTGGCGTGCTGTTCATTGATGAAGCCTATGCGCTGACGACCAGCGACAACGCCCATGACTTTGGTGCAGAGGTGATCGATACCCTGCTCAAGATGATGGAGGACCACCGCAATGAGCTGGTGGTGATCGTGGCGGGGTACACAGAGCCGATGCAGCACTTCATCGAAGCCAACCCGGGCCTGCGGTCGCGCTTTAACCACTACATTGCGTTTGACGACTACGCCCCGGACGAACTGCTGGGCATCTTCGAAACCTTTTGCCATGCAGCCGAATACGCGCTGGATGCCCCTGCGCGGGAATACCTTCTGGAAAACTTTCAGTCCTTGTTCGCGGCGGGCCGCACCAGCGACAACGCCCGCTTTGTCCGCAACCTGTTCGAGCGCAGCATCGAAATTCAGGCCGAACGCCTGGCGCAGGGCGAAGGCCCGGACAACGGGACCATGGACGCGCTGACAGTGGCCGACCTTTCGACAGCCCTGCTGGAACTCAACCCGTCCGAAAAATAAGGCGCCCAGGCAAGGTAGACCCAGTTTCGGTCTCTGGGTCCATCACCCATACGCACTAATCCATGAGGTCACGTTTGCAGGCGTCATACTCGGCCTTGCTGATCTCGCCGCGGGCGTAGCGCTCGCGCAGAATAATGATGGAGCGGTCCGCTTTCCCGCCCTCCGAACCGGCACGCCTTCGATAGAGCAACACCCCAACCACAATGACAACCAGGCTCCACCACACAAAGTGTGCGGCGCCGTGGATGTACCAGCCATCGCCCCACATCATGCCCGGCCCATAAGGCTGCGCCCCTGCGGCCCCGGCGGCCAAAACCGGAGAGATTCCCAACAGATGTTTGTAGTGCATCGACAACTCCCAAAGGGCAATGAAGGCCCAGTCTGCGCCGACTGCCTTGTGCACCCTTTGACCTGGCTCAAGACAAGCTTGGTCCGCCGTTGCGCAGCGGCGTTCTGTGCCTCACGCTCCCGCGGTGGCTGGCATCCGGAGCCCCAGACCTCAAAGAAAACGGTCCAGGATCTTCCTGCTGGCCGCGTCGAGCGCCAACTGGTCGCGCACCAGGTATTGGATGCCGTGGGCATCGGCGACCAGCAGGGCGTGGTCTTTGCCGATACGGCGGATATCCTCGTCGCCGCGCAGCAGGAACTCGGTATTGCCACGGTCGGTCCGGACCCTCCAGGTGCAGGGGGTGGACAAGCTGCTCACCGCCAGGATCTTCTCAATGACAGGCATGAACTCGCGGGAGCCCAGCTCCTGACGGATCAAGGCCTGCACCTCCGGGGCGAGGCTGCTGAGCCGTTCGATCCAGGCCACCTCATGGCCCTCCTGGCTCACCAGCGAAACACCGTCGTCCGGGGATTGGATCGGAAAAGCGCGCACCGGAACTACCCCTTGCACGCGCTCGCCGGACGGGCGCAATAGCACCAGCTGACCGAATGGATCCTTTTCAAGGTGCAACGGTTGGCTCTCCAAGGTGGTGGGGATGCTCATAGACTGCATTGCATTCAGGCGTGGTTGGAGGGGCCAGCGGCACTCTCCACATCGATGTTGCGGGCCTGGGCCTGGTACAGGCTGAAATAGGCGCCCTCGCGTGCCATGAGGGCGTCGTGGGTGCCCTCTTCCACCACCCGCCCCCGGTCCAGCACCACCAGGCGATCAGCCCGGTGAAGGGTCGAGAGGCGGTGGGCGATCGCAATCGTGGTACGGCCCTGCACCAGGTTTTCCAGGGCCTTCTGGATTTCCTTCTCGGTCTCCGAATCCACCGACGACGTGGCTTCGTCGAGTATGAGAATTCGGGGATCGATCAGCAACGCACGCGCAATCGAAATGCGCTGACGCTCCCCGCCGGAGAGTCCCTGTCCACGCTCGCCCACCATCGAATCGTAACCCTGGGGCAGGCGCAGAATAAACTCGTGGGCATGGGCGGCACGGGCAGCCGCAATGATGTCGGAGCGCGATGCATCGGGCTTTCCGTACGCAATGTTTTCGGCAATGGTGCCGAAAAAGAGGAAAGGTTCCTGCAGCACCAGACCGATGTTTTTTCGGTAATCGGCGATGGCATAGGAACGGATGTCAACGCCATCCACCAGGATGGCGCCTTCGGACACATCGTAAAAACGGCAGATCAGATTGACCAGAGTGCTCTTGCCGGAACCACTGTGCCCCACCAGACCGATCATTTCGCCCGGCGCTATGGTCAGATTGATGCTGCGGTTGACCTCGCGGTTGCCGTAGCGAAAGGCCACATCGCGCACTTCAATGCGGCCCTGCAGTTTGCCCACGTGCACCGGCCTTTGCGGCTCGGGTACGCTGGAGACGTGGTCAAGAATGTCGAAAATACGCTTGGCCGCCGAAGCCGATTTCTGGGTGACAGAAACAATCCGGCTCATGGAATCGAGCCGCCCATAAAAGCGTCCGATATAGGCAATGGCCGCCAGCAGCATACCGACCGTGATGTCACCCTTGGCCACCTGCCAGATCCCGAAGCCCCAGACCACCAGCAGACCCATTTCGGTGAGCAGTGACACGCTGGGAGAAAAAAGCGACCAGATCTTGTTGATGCGGTCGTTGACCAGCAGGTTGTGTTTGTTGGCATCACGAAAGCGCAGGGCCTCGCGCTGCTCCTGCGCGAAAGCCTTGACGACCCGGATGCCAGGAATGGTGTCCGCCAGCACATTGGTCACCTCTCCCCAGACGCGGTCGATCTTTTCAAAACCGGTACGCAGGCGGTACCGCACAAAGTGGATCATCCAGCCAATAAAGGGCAGTGGCACCAGCGTGATCAGGGCCAGCCAGGGATTCATCGAAAAAAGAATGGCGGCTGTCATCACGATCATGACAACATCGCTGGCGAAGTCGGTGAGGTGCAGTGACAGATAGACTGCAATACGGTCACTTTCGCTGCCCACCCGGGACAGCAGGTCGCCGGTACGTTTGCCACCAAAATACTCCAGCGACAAGCGCAGCAGGTGCTCGTA
>Ga0007795_10000646_pt1 | contig 11589 bp, 8 predicted proteins | sample CryBogmetaGMA1M_FD_60369 | JGI IMG/M metagenome (GOLD analysis project Ga0007795, IMG submission 60369) | Freshwater microbial communities from Crystal Bog, Wisconsin, USA - MA1M | ecosystem: Environmental > Aquatic > Freshwater > Lake | place: Crystal Bog, Wisconsin, USA | collected 2009-07-06
GCACACCAGGAACAAAACGTTCCATTTTCTTTCGCTCATCTTGCAACATTCCGCGCACTGCATGCGAACCTTCTGCGACCAAAACAATTCCTGGGCGACCAACTGAACGGTGAACCATATCTTGATTTCTTGCGACATTTACCGCAGGAGTAGTTGTGAATCCCTTGCGAATTGCCATCAAAACCGAGGCACCGGCGCCCATTTGACCTTCGATTGATGCGAATGCTGCTGCGTTTGCTTGGCGGGTAAAGAAGAAAAATGCCACGAGTAGCGCAACCGGGATTGAAACAATTGCAAAGTAAACTGGATGGCCAAGGTTTGAACCAACAAGAATTCCGCCTACAAGGACTGCAAGAAAGATTAACCCCATCCAAACTAGGGCAGCAGGCTTCTCTTTGCGGGTAAGTCGTAAGGCATCCTTTAAAACTGCAAGTTGTCCTTGTTTTTCCTGTTTCTCCTCGCCAGGCGCGGCAGGGACTTGCGCAGACTTTTTGCGATTAAAAAGTGCCATTTTATTTCTCCTCTAAATCATTTTTGCTGGCTAAATGCTCGGCCCATTCTATTTCAACTTGCTCTGGCGTTGGCGCCGTTCCACCCATTCTTGCTGGTGCCCAGCGCTGACCCGCAGGGGAGTCTGGATAGGTTTTTTGTACCTCAAGTAGTAACTCTTGCAATTTGGCACGCAGGATCCCTTCGCAGGCATCGACATCTTGACCCTTTTCGAAGATCAAAGGTTCGCCAAAAGCGACAGTGATTGGGAACTTCTTTCGCCCAAAATCTGGTTTAACTTTCTTGGTCAGAATTCTTTGACCACCCCACACAATTGTTGGGATGACGGGTGAGTTCGAACCCATAGCTAGTCGGACGGCACCAGTCTTTAAAGTTTTAATTTCAAAGCTCCTGCTTATTGTCGCCTCTGGAAAAATTCCAACTATCTCACCAGAACGAAGTGCCCGGAGCGCCGCAACAAAAGATGCTGAACCGCTATCGCGATCAACGCAAATGTGGTGCATTCCGCGCATTAGTGGCCCAGATATTTTGTGATCAAAGATCTCTTTCTTAGCCATAAAGCGCACATAACGTTTTCTCGGGAGAACAGCAGTCCCTGCGATTGCAAAATCTAGGTAACTTACGTGATTTATTGCGAGGACCGCGCTACCAGAGCTTGGAATATGTTCTTCACCGGTGAAGGTAAAGCGAATTCCTAAATATTTCCAAAACGTCTTTATCGCAACAATGACTGGTGGGTAGACAAGATCAGCCATTCATCGACCTCAACGCAGCGCGCGCTTCTCTTGGGCTTGCTTAAAGAGCCGACCAGCGCGGTAACTCGAGCGAACAAGTGGACCGCTCATAACACCGGCAAAACCAATCGCCTCGGCCTCGGCAGAAATTTCCACAAACTCATTTGGTTTTACCCATCGTTCGACGGGATGGTGCTTCGCAGTTGGGCGCAAGTACTGGGTAATGGTTATTAAGTCGCAGCCCGCACCATGCAGGTCAACAAGCGCTTGGGATACCTCTTCACGAGTTTCGCCCATTCCAAGTATCAAATTTGATTTTGTAATGAGACCAAAGTTTCGTGCTTGCGTTATGACATCTAGCGAACGTTCGTAGCGAAATGCAGGGCGAATTCGCTTAAAAATTCGGGGGACCGTTTCTAAATTATGCGCGAAGACTTCTGGCCGAGTTTCAAAAACTTCATTTAATAGATGAGATTTGCCGCTGAAATCTGGTGCCAGCATTTCTACGCCAGTTCCTGGATTTAATTCGTGAACTTTACGGATCGTCTCAGCGTAAAGCCAGGCACCTTCATCTTCCAGATCATCTCTAGTAACGCCAGTTATTGTCGCGTACTTCAATTTCATTGTTTGCACTGATTCGGCCACCCGCCTTGGCTCGTCGCGATCTAATGGCTCTGGCTTGCCGGTATCGATATTGCAGAAGTCGCAACGGCGAGTACAGCGATCGCCGCCGATTAAGAAGGTTGCTTCCCGATCTTCCCAACATTCAAATATGTTTGGACATGCGGCTTCTTGGCAGACGGTGTGTAACCCTTCGCGAGCCACAAGAGAGCGAAGTTCGGTGTATTCGGGCCCCATATTTGCTCGAGTCTTAATCCATTCTGGCTTACGTTCAATAGGGACCGCTGCATTTCGCGCTTCAATTCGAAGTAGTGGACGACCTTCAGGTGCAATTGTCATTCGCAAATCCGTTCTAGTGCGTTAAGTAAATGACGTTCCAAAATTGGAAGAACTTCAGATATTTCGACTTTTCGTCCGAGTTCCACTGACATCGAAGTAACCCCTGAGTCGGTAAAACCGCAGGGATCGATCCGGTCAAAAGCTCTCATATCGGGATCAACATTTAGCGAGAAGCCATGCATCGTGACACCCTTAGCAACGCGGATCCCGATTGCGGCAATTTTACGATCGCCCTTTTGATCTCGAAACCAAACACCACTGCGTTCACAATACCTAACGGCATCTAATCCAAATTCCGAGAGCGCGGAGATTAAGGCGGTTTCCAGCTCTCGAACATATCCAACGACATCATTTCGTTTGCGTAACTTTAAAATTGGATACCCAACGATCTGACCTTCGCCATGCCAAGTTATCTTTCCGCCGCGGTCAACATCAATAACGGGCGTTCCATCTGTTGGACGTTCTGATATTTCGGTACGACGCCCTGCTGTGTAAACAGATGGATGTTCCAAAAGGAGAATCGTGTTTTCGATGGCACCGGTGATCACGTCGGATTGAATCTGTCGTTGCAACTCCCAGGCTTCCTGATAAGCGAGCAACCCAAGTCGCTTTATGAGCACGGTGCTTCTTTCGGCACTGGTCATCAAAGTCATAGGACGAGCCTAATTGGGTGGGTGAATTTTGGCTAAACAGAAGCGCAGAAAGTCGATCTGGCACGAAAATCCCTTCAGCGCTCGATAAACTAGCCCTATCGAAATACGTTTTCCTACGAAAGGGCTTGGCATGTCAAAAAATTCAGAGAGCACCGGAACGCAAGCAGTTAAACATCGTAAGCCACTCTGGCTAGCGATTATCGTCGTGCTTTTCTGGTTTGGCGTTTCAAGTGTCACCGGACCGCTATTCGGCCTGCTCTCTACCGTTCAGAAAAATGACAACTCTAAATTTTTGCCTAGTTCAGCCGAAACTGAAAAGTTCAATGTCGCAGCAGCAGCCTTTAACTCAAGTGCCAATAAATCCATCCCAGAGTTGGTTCTCTTTGTAGGAGATGCAACCCCAGCAAAAGTTGCTACAACTAACGCCTTTCTCCAAACTATTGGCGCTAAGCCGCTTGTAACTGTTGACGGCAAAGGAATCACGGGCGTAACTGCAAAAATTAGCGATTTTCTAGATCCAAATAGCCCGCTCGTCGCATTTGCCTCCAAGGATGGAAAAGCGCTCTTAGCGAGTGTGCCTTTTAACGCTGATAGCACCGGCGTTAACCTAGCCAATAAAAAACCAGCTCTACCTGCGGTTACTGATTCAATACGTTTCTATTCGAAAGAATTTGCTGCCGCAAATGGTTTTACCTCGCACGTTACGGGGATCGCCGCGATCCTTTCGGATCTCTTCGGCGCATTTGGTTCCCTTGATTCAAGTTTGCTTCTGACAACTGGTGGTGTTGTAGCGATTATTTTGATTGTTGTTTATCGCTCTCCAGTTTTGTGGATCCTGCCGCTGTTCGCCTCTGGCATCGCGCTAACTTTTGCCGGCTCGGTTGTTTATGAATTGGCGAAGCACAATGTGATCGCGCTTGATGGTGCCTCTCAAGGTATTCTCTCGGTTCTCGTACTTGGTGCTGCAACGGATTACGCCCTTCTATTAATTGCGCGTTATCGTGAAGAGCTGCACCATGTGCCATCTCGATTTGATGCGATGAAGAACGCTTGGCGTGGTGTTGTTGAGCCGATCGTCGCCTCCGGATCAACAGTTGCCATTTCACTCCTACTTCTACTTCTTGCGAGCCTTTCAAATAACCGAGGACTTGGCCCCGTCGGCGCAGTCGGTATTGCATGCGCAGTAATTACGATTCTGACACTTCTGCCAGCTGCACTTGTTTGTTTCGGACGTTGGATATTCTGGCCAAGGATTCCGCACTACGGCTCGGAAGATGAAAAGCTTGCAGGTATCTGGGCGAAGGTAGCGGGCGCAACTGCACGTAAGCCAAAAACTTATTGGGTTGCATCTGGACTATTACTCGTTGTCTTTGCCGCATTTGCTTCGACGCTTCACGCAAGTGGAATCTCTACCGCGCAAAGCTTTACCAAGACACCGGATTCAGTCAAAGCCCAAGATATGGCGCTCAAGTATTTCTCCGGCGGCGAGGGTCAGCCAACACAAATTTGGACGACTGTTGCGAACGCACCTGCGATAACTGAGAAATTGAAGAGCATGAAGGGCGTTGATGCAGTTCTTCCATCCACCGATGGCCCGATGAGCACTACGGCCAAAGTTATAGATGGACATGTAATTCTCAACGCAACGTTAGTTCCGACACCAGATTCGAATGAAGCCAAAGCGATGATTCCAGGTATTCGCAGCGCAGTTCATTCCATTGATCCAGCCAGCTTGGTTGGTGGTACCTCCGCCGTTTATTACGACACCGCGAAGGCTGCGACAAGGGATCAGAGTTTAATTATTCCTGTTGTGCTTCTTGTCATCGCCGTAATTCTCGGTTTCTTATTGCGCAGCGTTGTCGCATCGTTGATGCTTCTGGTAACCGTTGTCCTCTCTTACCTAGCAACGCTCGGAGTTTGTTCCCTGGTCTTTCACCACATTTTCCACTTCGCCGGGGAGGATTCAGGCTTCCCATTGTTTGCCTTCATTTTCCTTGTGGCACTCGGAATTGACTACAACATTTTCTTGATGACACGAGTACGCGAAGAGGCAATCAAATTAGGTACCAGAGTCGGAATGACAAAAGGTGTGACAGTCACTGGTGGAGTAATTACCTCAGCAGGCGTAGTTCTGGCTGCAACCTTTACCGTGCTTGGCATTTTGCCGTTGGTCTTCTTGGCTGAAATCGGATTTTCAGTTGCCTTCGGTGTCCTTCTAGATACCTTGCTCGTCCGCTCAATTTTGGTGCCAGCCCTAGTACATCAACTTGGTTCAAAAGTTTGGTGGCCATCAAAGTTGGCAAAGGAAGATGTTAATTAGTTAATGAAATCAGTTGTAGTGGTTGGGGCCGGACTCTCTGGCCTCACCGCTGCAGTCTATTTACAGCGGGCTGGGTTAGAAGTAACGGTATTAGAAGCGAGTGATCGCGTTGGTGGGCGAGTGGCTCATGATGAGATCGATGGCTTCATACTTGATCGCGGATTTCAAGTAATTAACCCTAATTATTCAGAAATACGAAGGCTCCAGGCCCTAGCGGGCATCGCATTTACCGAATTTCCAGCAGACGTTCGCATCTGCAATCTCGGAAGTGAAAAATTTTTTGGCCTTAAGCACCTACCTAAAACTCTTGCCGTAGGTTCACTGGCGGAGAAGTTTTCCCTGGTGATGTTCTTAAATAGTCGTGCTCAACCGGATAAAACCCTCGGAGATTATTCGCAGAAATTTCCTAACCTTTTCACCCAGATCTTAAAACCATTCCTTCGTGGCGTTTTTCTTACCGAACCTGAATCAATTCGCGGTGATATCGCACAAGGAATCATTAGAAGTTTTATCTTGGGTCGACCTGGCGTGCCAAACCATGGAGTCGGCGAATTGCCCAGAAAAATTTCGCAAGAGCTAAACGACGTTAGGTTCCAAACTACGGTTCACGAAATTTCGCAAGGCAAAGTTGTAGGAGATTTTGGTTCATTATCGGCTGATGCAATCGTGATTGCTACCGATCCGACAACGGCGATGCAGATACTGGAACGAATTTCGGTTACCAAGATCCTTGGTTCAACGACTTGGTATCACGTGACAGGGGAGAAGCAGATGCACGGGCAAGTACTTGCCATTGATTCTGCTGGTCCCATTATTAATTCATTGGTGATCTCAGATATGGTGAATAGTTATGCCCCATCTGGAATGAATTTAATTTCCACAACAACACTTGTACCTATTTCTGAGAGCGAACTACGGAAAGAGTTAGCAAAGATTTGGGGGAGTTCAACTAGAAATTGGGAACTTCTAGCAAAATATGAAATAAAGCAGTCACTTCCTTTTCGAAAATCTGGTACCAATCTTCGAATCCCAGCTGAGTACTCGGATGGAATTTTTGTCGCTGGCGATCACTTAGATCTTCCCTCGCAAAATGGCGCAATGCGTGCCGGGCGCCGGGCGGCGCTAGCAGTTATTCAGGAGCTTCAATAAGAGCGCTAAGTGCGGTCGAAACGTGTGGATAATCAAATACGAACCCGTTTTCAGTAAGGGCTGTCGGTAAAACTTTCTTGGATCCTAAAATTTCTGATGAGAAGCCACCAAGTGCCAATTTTAGCGCAAAGGCCGGTGCCGGAAATAGTGCGGGCCGGTGCAACGCTCTTGCCAGTGCGGCCGTGAACTCTTGATTGGTTACTGGATTTGGCGAGGTTAAATTAACCGGCCCAGCCATTTGAGTCTCCATAAGATGACAAATTGCTCGCACCTGATCATGCAAGGTGATCCAAGACCACCATTGCTTTCCAGATCCGAGTTTTCCACCAACACCTAAGCGAAATAGCGGCAACATGCGCCCGAGTGCGCCACCAGTTGGATCTAGAACTAGACCAGTTCGCAACTTTACTGTGCGTACATCGCCGGCAAGGTCTGCTGCACCTTCCCACTCGCGACAAACTGCCGCTAAGAAATCATCACCCGCACGATCAGTTTCAGAAACGGCGCGGTTGCCGGTTTCGCCATACCAACCGATTGCACTTGCGGAAATAAAAACTGCTGGCTTCACTTGTGCAACTGCATTTGCAATCGCTGTGGTTCCCAGCAAACGTGAATTTAGAATTTTTGCGCGATACTTCTTGGTCCATCTGTGGTCCCCAACTCCGGCGCCAGCAAGATGAATAACTGCATCAACACCCTCAAGAGCTGTGAGGTCAACTGTCCCAGCAATTGGATCCCAAAAAATTTCATCACGCGAGACAGTTGGGCGTCTTACAAGCCTTTGAATCGTGTGACCTTCATTGCGAAGGTGTCCAACAAGGGCGGTTCCAATTAGCCCAGAGGCGCCAGTTACGGCGACGCGTTGCGGAGGTAATCGTGATGCCATATTAATTGGAGACCTTAAAGTCCTAAGTCAGATTCGAAACGACCTTCTTCTAGTCGTGTTTTGAGAGTTACCAGGAATCGCGCAGCATCGGCACCATCAACTATTCGGTGGTCATAAGAGAGACCGAGATAAACCATGGAGCGAATTTCGATTGTTTCACCACCGTCAGTGCCCTTCATAACCATTGGTCGCTTTACAACTGCACCAAGTCCAAGGATCGCAACTTGAGGCTGATTAATTATTGGAGTATCAAATAGGGCACCACGACTACCGGTATTCGTGATGGTGAAAGTACCGCCACCAAGTTCATCCGGTGAAATCTTATTGTCTCGAGTTCGCGCCGCAACATCAGCAATTCTTCGTGCCACGCCACCAATATTTAAGTCACCCGCATCTTTAATTACCGGAACAAGAAGTCCGCGATCAGTGTCAACTGCAATTCCAAGATGCTCAGCACCGTGGTAAGTAATTTGATCACCTTCGAGAGATGCATTTAAAACTGGATGTTGCTTTAGCGCTTCGCAAACTGCGACTGAGAAGAATGGCAAGAATGAAAGCTTTGTGCCCTCGCGCACTTCAAAAGATGCCTTAGCGCGATCGCGCAATCTGGAAATCTTTGTAACGTCGACTTCTACGACCGTGGTGAGTTGGGCGCTAATTTGAAGTGACTCCACCATGCGAGCTGCTATGACCTTACGTAGGCGAGTCATGGTGACTGTTGTTCCACGAAGCGGCGAAATCGCAATAGGTGTTGCGCTTTGGGTAGCGCTTGCGGAATTGGATTGGGCAGAGGATGCAGTTGGAGAAGTTGGAGAAGTTGGAGAAATTGGCGCACTCTTTGGAACGGCGGCAAGAACATCTTCCTTGCGGATGCGGCCTCCAATTCCAGTTCCACGAACGCTGGCAAGGTTGACGCCATTTTCGGAAGCGAACTTGCGAACGATTGGAGTTACATACGAATCATCTGAAGCGGCCGGAGTTGCAACAACTTGCGCAACAGGAGCTGCAACTACCGGGGCAACCGGAGTTACTGCAACTGGCGCTGCGACAACAACTGGAGCAACTGGAGCAACCGGAGCAACCGGAGCAACCGGAGCGCCAGCGCCACCGATCATTGCAAGTCTGGCTCCAACTGGGACTGTTGAATCAACTGGGACATCAATGGAAACCAGAACTCCAGATGCAGGGGATGGGATTTCAGTATCTACTTTGTCAGTAGAAACTTCTAATAGCGCTTCATCAACAGTTACGTTATCTCCGACGTTCTTAAGCCAGCGAGTAACAGTTCCTTCAGTAACGCTCTCACCAAGTGCTGGCATCGTGACGATGGTTCCAGCCCCAGCGGGTGCCGAAGCTACAGGAGCAGCAGGAGCAGCAGGAGCAGTAGGAGCAGCAGGCGCAACTGGTGCAGCAGCAGGTGGCGCAACAGGTGTCGCAACTTGAGCAGGTGGCGCAATCGGAGCAGATGGTGCTGACGTTGCGGCATCTGCAATTACTGCGAGTTCTGCTCCAACTGCAACGGTTTGGTCAACCGCAACAACAATTCTTTGTAGGACACCGGCTACCGGGGATGGGATTTCAGTATCAACTTTGTCGGTAGAAACTTCTAGAAGTGGCTCATCGATTGCGACGCTATCGCCTTCTGCTTTGAGCCAGCGCGTGACAGTTCCTTCGGTAACACTCTCGCCAAGTGCTGGCATAGTTAATGAAAAAGTCATTTAATGAACCTTCCGTTACCCGTGTGCATGAAGTGGTTTACCTGCAAGTGCAAGATGTGCTTCGCCAACTGCCTCAGAGAGTGTTGGGTGGGCGTGAATCAAAGCAGCGACATCAGATGCTTCTGCTTCCCAGTTAAAAATTAATTGTGCTTCGGCTAATAATTCACCAACACGAGCACCAACCATATGGATTCCCAAAACTGGGCCATTTTTTGCAGCCACTAATTTTACAGAACCAGCGGTCTTCAAAATTTGGGCTTTTCCATTACCGGCCAAGTCATAATTTAATTCAACCACATCGTGGCCACGTTCCTTGGCTTGAGCGGTGGTTAGGCCAACAGATGCAACTTCTGGCTCAGAATATGTAACACGAGGGACGCCATCGTAATTAATCGCCCGTGGATTTAATCCAGCCATCTCTTCAGCCACCAAAATACCTTCGGCAAAGCCAACATGAGCAAGTTGGAGAGTAGGAATTAGATCGCCAACCGCCCAGATTCCTGGAACATTTGTCCGGCATTTATTATCAACAATCAGGTAGCCACGATCCATGGTCAAGCCTTGTTCTTCGTAACCAAGATTTGCCGAAACCGGTCCACGTCCAACTGCTACAAGCAGAACTTCTGCGGTGAAAACTTTGCCATCTTCCAACGTTACGGTGACGCCATTTTGCGACGTTGTAGCGGATGCAAATCTAACGCCCAGTTCAAAGTTAATCCCACGTTTGCGATATGCGCGCTCAAGCTGCTTGCTTGATGATTCATCTTCCAAAGCGACCAAGTGTGGCAAGCCTTCGATGATTGTGACTTCTGAACCAAAAGATTTCCAGACTGAAGCGAATTCACAACCGATTACCCCGCCACCCAGAACGATCACACTAGCTGGAACGTGCTCCATCTTAATTGCCTGCTCGCTAGTGATTATCTGCTTGCCATCAATAGTTAAGCCAGGAAGCGTCTTTGGATACGAACCAGTTGCCAAGACGACATTTTTTCCGGTGTACTGCACACCATTTACTTCAACAATGTTTTTGCCAACTAATTTTCCATGGCCTTCAATGTAAGTGACGTTTCTAGATTTAACTAGACCTTGTAGTCCCTTATGAAGTTTTGAAACAACACCATCTTTATAGGCATTTACTGCCAGCATGTCAATCGAGATAAATTCTGCGTTAACTCCAAAATCTGATGCATGTCTTGTGTTATCCGCAACCTCACCAGCGTGGAGGAGTGCCTTCGTTGGGATGCAACCGCGGTGTAAACATGTTCCACCAAGTTTGTCTTCTTCGATTAGTGCAACACTCAAGCCGAGTTGGGCCGAGCGCAGGGCACAGGCGTAACCACCACTGCCACCGCCAAGGATTACGACATCAAATTGCGACACTTTTCTCCTTTTAATCGAGTTTCGTTGAACTCGGTTGAACGTAACTAAAGCCTAATCTTGCCACGATTTAGCCTGAGCGCTAACTTGCCAATTAGGGTGCCAACGCTCCCCAGACGCTTATTTATGTGATGCGTACAACTCAACTAGCGTGACCAACGAACGTAGCGCGGCCCCAGTTCCACCGACAGGGGTGTAGCCATGTGGCGCCCCCTCGTTATATGAAGGTCCAGCAATATCTAAGTGCAGCCATGGCGTATTTGGGTTCACAAATTCTTTTAGGAATAGGCCAGCGACCAACATTCCGCCCATACGCTCACCGATATTCGCCATATCTGCAATAGGAGAATCAAGTGAGGCACGAAGTTCGACGGGGAGTGGCATCGGCCAAAATTGTTCGCCAGCTAAATTTGCAGCCGTTAAGAAGGCGCCGGAAAATTCTTCATTATTGGTCATGACCGCACTTGTGCGAGTTCCGAGTGCAACAACTTGGGCACCAGTTAAAGTTGCAACGTCAATGATGCCATCTAAACCACCGGCAGCATCGCCAACTTGCGCGGCACGAACAAGTGCGTCCGCTAATACGAGTCGACCTTCGGCATCCGGATTTAATACTTCAACTGTTTTGCCACCATAAATTGTGATTACATCACTTGGCCTTGTTGCATTATCGCTCACCATATTTTCGGCAAGTGGCGCCCAAGCATCAATCGCAACGGGGAGTTTTAATTCGGCGATGGCAAAGACCGCTGCGATCACAGCGGCAGCACCGCTCATATCACTCTTCATTGCTTCCATACCTTTGGCTGGCTTCAACGCTAGCCCACCAGAGTCGAAAGTTATTCCCTTACCAACAAAAGCAAATCGCTTAATTGCTTTTGCCGGCTCATAAGAAACCCGTAACAACCGTGGCGGATTAGCTGAACCTTGACCAACCGCTGTTATTCCACCATAGCCCTTACTCTTCAAAACGGAATCACTAAGAATTTCAACTTTGAGACCCAAACTTGTTGCAATTTTCTTCATACGTTGGGAAAAAGAGTCTGGTGTTAAGTGACTTGGGGGCGTGTTTATCAAGTCTCGTACTAAGTAAATATTCTTGGCAAGAATTTCAGCTCGCTTTACAACGGCTTTCGCGTCGGCCTCATCTGCAAATTTAGTTAGGATCAGCGCTTGTTTAAGCGGATCCTTATTATCCTTTTTAGAACTTTCTCTAAACTCATTAAATGCATAGGCACCAAAACTTGCACCTTGTGCAACTGCAGCGATATCAATACTC
>Ga0007795_10000647_pt1 | contig 11588 bp, 10 predicted proteins | sample CryBogmetaGMA1M_FD_60369 | JGI IMG/M metagenome (GOLD analysis project Ga0007795, IMG submission 60369) | Freshwater microbial communities from Crystal Bog, Wisconsin, USA - MA1M | ecosystem: Environmental > Aquatic > Freshwater > Lake | place: Crystal Bog, Wisconsin, USA | collected 2009-07-06
AAAAGACCCTGAGGAGGTGATGGCGGATTGAGCATCTGAGGCGGCTCATGTGTGACCATCTTCATTGCCATGGCAACGTCAATGCTCTCCTCAGGAGTAAACCGAGAGTTGACCTTCGCCACATCATTTGCAATCTTGGCCGCAAGAGGTGACACGGGTGCAATCAAATAGGCAAATCCAACAAGAACGAGAAGGGCTAGGACGGCAAGAGTCCAGTTACGGATCGATACTTTCATTGTTCTTCGGGCAGACAAGAAAAATGGAAACCGGATCTTCAAATAAGAAGACGGCATGGATTTCCCAATTCCCATTCGCTGTTACACGTGTAATCTCCCAATCGCAGGTAAGTGGGAGACGTTTCTAAAGTTGGTAGCAACATATCGTAAACAGGATGGACGTCCCGAGAATTCCGAGCTTGTGTATCTTACCAAGACCACTACTATTACCGCTGAGGGTCGCGCGATGAACGAACTTGGGCTTAGGCGGGAGTGCTGTCGCCGCCACTTTCTCACGCACCCAGGTGTCTAGGCACTCTTCACACAAAGCGTTATGATATTTAACAATTTCTGTACAGGTAGTACCTGCACAGTTAAAAACATCGGGTATACGAATCCGCAAGGACATCCCCTCCATTTTTCTTTTTAGGTAAGAGTAAATGTCTTACAGCGAATACCTTGGACGTTACAAACAAAAGTTGACAACCTATGTGGATACTCGTCCCAAGTACACAGCTAGCCACTATACCGAGGTGGTAAAGAGGGTTGCTGCAGCTGGAAATCTTGAGACCGCAGTTGCAAAAACTGCTTGTGCGCGTGTCTTGAATGCACCATCTACTCGCACTGAAACGGGCTTTCTGCATGGTGGTGGTCACATGGTTCAGGATGCTCCGATGTATACCGAGTATGCTGCGGGCCAGGCTGTTGCACAGTCTCTGAAACCTGCTAACGTCAAAGCGGCTAAGATTACAAACATGTGTCTCAGCACTACAGCGTTACCCGAGTTCAACGACAAGCTGGCAGCCGACGATGCGGGTGCTGGGGCGATCCAGCGTCAGCGTGTTGCGTATGCGCGCGGTTATTCTGCTAACTGCTGCCCGAACTGCAAGAAGGTTCTCTTTTCAGATGGTTGTAACTGCAGGCTGACTTCAGCTCAGGCGGCGGCTCTGAAGAGTGTCAATAATATCAAACACACAATTGAACCTAACGTCAACTTTGCTTAAACAAACTCTTCTACAAATAAGAATGCTGACTATATATACCAAACCAATCCCAAAACCAGCGGATTGTTTTGATTTATCAGGTCTGCCTCTTGATGAGCTAGTTAGCTCTTTGTCGTCCATCTACGACCATCAAAAAGGTGGGACGATTTGGTTAGGCTATCTTGATGGGTGGATGTTGACCAATCAAGAAGAGGTCATTCTGCGAAAGGTGATTCGTGTTTTTTCATGTAGTGCAGTTTCAACATTTCCATTGTCATTTTCGTATGCCTGTAAAAACGAGATCGATTACGTGTATGTAGACTGACCGTACAATGGACGCTCCTATTCTTACTACTATGGTTGTTCTCTACATGACGGGTGTTCGCCTTGACACCAATATTCTTGTCAACACTCTTCCACTTGACGATACCTTCATCAAGATTGAAAAGCAGGGTGTTCTCAAGCGTGGTTCTTCAAAGCGAGACCTAATCAAGCGACGAACCAAGACAACGCCTCCAAAGAGGACAACTGGATTTGGACACAACTCAATCACACTGGTTGTAATGTCAGACGGCGATGGGACTCTTCCACGCAAGGAGATCACCGTCAAGATCTTTCAGAATGGTGTCTTTCACATCACAGGTGTTCTCGACGAGAAGTATGATCGGGATGTTACAACTCGTATTCGGAATCAGATTGTCACACACTGTCCAACTGCTGTAGTTTCAGGTGACTGGGAGATGAATGACCGCAGAGTTGTTCTCATGAACTACAAGACAAAGTTGGTTGATATTTCAAATCTATCTAGGGATGCTCTCTATGCAAGACTACGTGCATCCGGAGTTCACACTGTCTATGAACCAGCAGTCTATCCAGCTGTTAAGATTTACTTTCCCGAAACCAAGTGGATTGCGAAGGTCTTTCGTACTGGTCAGATCATTCTGACCGGTATGACAACCCATGATGAATGTGGACTGCTTGTTACTCAGCTGCGTCCACTGGTCGTTTAAGTGAATACCTGTTGAATATAATATGCCAAATATTGTTCGTGAACTTACACCTGCAGAAGTCGCAGCGGGAGAGCGCGGAATCAATGAACAAGATCTTACAGCGACACAGATTCAGGCTGTTCTGAGGACAATGGACAAGAGCAAGGAGAAGTGGGCTCATCTCAAGCCAAACAAGCATGAGTACGAAGCCAAGCTTCAGGAAGAAAATCAGATGTTGTATTTCAATTACCCCTCCCTTTTTCAGATGCATGCAGAAGACCGTGTTGACTCAACTCTTTTTGAGATGCTGGCCTTGAAGCGTAAGATTGAGAGGGGTGAGATTACACCCGAGCAGGCATCTACGGTTATTGGACAGAAGCTATATCAGAAGTTTGTCCCTGCTGCAGGACCTCCTCCTGCACCGACAATGTCGTACGAGGATTACTATCGGCAGAATAAATGATTTCAAACTCGGTACTAGCATACATAAACCTAAAGTATCTCAGAAGGTCGTCGTCTGAGCAGTCGGTCATGACATAGCATTTGAACTGACTAAACCCAAGACCATCAAGCAATGAGCATAACTGGTTCGTTGTTCCAGTGTTATCCAATACAATAAAGTCATTCCGATGGTTCATACTGAGGCTACGAATAGTCTCCTTATGATCCCACAATGCCCTGGCTCCCATGATACAATACTGTTTGTCATAGTCCAAGTTGACAAGCTTATTGCAATACTTTGGCGTATAGTCCTTACGCTTCCAAATCTGTGACCGGTTGAACATGTACTCTTCATCCTCATGAGCATTCAATTCCTTCATTCGCTCTTGAATCTTATAATCCTCGTATGCCTGAGGAACAATGTAATAGGGTGTTAGACGATTGATCTCGGAATTTCGAATGATAGAGAAGTTATTATTATTATCGTTCATGTATTGAATGTATGCCACTTTGGGAACACGGACCATTTTTGTCTTAACAGCAGTTCGCAGAAGCAGTTCAAGATCATCGCAAATGGGTAAGAATTCTGAATAATTACCTATTTCATTTAATGTACTTCTCCTCCAAATACGAGGATGATTGGGGACACTTACAATGTGACTGAGAGTGATATTGTTGATGTTTGGAGTTGATACAACATTGATCCACGTGCCATTGTATTTTTGGCGATAGTATCCGGAATATCCAAGACCAAAAAAGTCCCCATACCAGTGTAGATTTCCGTTCTCGTAGATATTTGCAAAGTCCATGTATACAAATCCGACTTCAGGATCTTCAAATACCTTGGCTGCAGTTGCAAGGCAATCGGGTACAATTTCATCATCGTGATCCATCTCTAGGACATATGATCCGCGGCAGAGTGAAACAACTTCGTTCTTGACGTTGCCAATATTCCCGCTGTTCTCAGATCTTCTATACAACCTAATCCGCTTATCACCGTTAACAACCTTCCTCATGAACTGAAAATGACTGTCATCCGGCGAGTCATCAAGTACAACCCACTCCCAATCCTTTAGTGTCTGTGCCTTGATACTGTTATAGCACCGATGGATCTTGTCATATGAATTGTAGCATGTTGTTGCGACTGAAAAGGCAGGCCTTGTCTCGGAATGTGGCTTCAAGACGTTATGAATATAGCAAAAATTGATCCCACTGTTGAATGCAGGAATATCAATCTTCTCAAAGTGAATCCATCTCATTCTCATACGAGGTGGAACAATCTCGTTGACCTCTGTGGCATATTCAGAGTCAGTTTTGTTTCCATACGTAACAAGAATATGGAAATTACAATCAAAAAGATTATTTAGAAAGTTCTTATCGGAAGTGAATGTCAATGTGCATTCAAGGTCTTCATCTTTCAGTTTATCAATATCCGAATACTCTTCATGTCTGAAGAATATGACATTTGGATACTTCATTGCGTAGTGTTCTAGATTCATTCTTTAAGTTCGGTACGCAAGTCCATGAGCATCTTACCAAGCACGTTCTTTCCAGGCCACTTTGTAGAGTCTTTGGCCTTTGCAGTATCTACACCTGTTCCGATTCCCCAGTACTTATCACGAGCATTTGCCTCACCAATTGGACGAGTTCCTGTTTCCATGAGCTTAGCCTTAATATCCGGGTGCTGCATGAGTTTGGCTTTGAGTGCTGTGCGCATGATTTCATCTTTCTTTGCATTCCATTCTTCTTCCTTGAAGTCCTTAGCCTTCTTGCCAAGAGCTTTGACTGCCTTTGCAGAAGGAGTCTTCATGATCTTCTCAGCAGTTGCACCGTCTCCAAACAGCTTGGCCTTGGACCATTGGAAGTAATGTTCAACACTTGCGAATGTAATTGAGTCAATCTGCATCTTTGCAGGGTACATGTTTGAGAACATCCTCCATTCTCCCTTACCCTCGTCTGCTCCAAAGAACAATACCGGCTCTTCTCCCGGAGCCTTCTTGAGGATCTTCTTCTTTGGCTTTTCCTTTTCCTTCTTTTCCTCCTTTTCCTCCTTTTCCTCCTTCTTTTCCTCCTTCTTTTCCTCCTTTTCCTCCTTCTTTTCCTCAATATCAGGAATCATTGGGACCTCAACCTTCTGAACTTCATCTGTCCTTTGGAACACGAAACTGCGATGAATGAATGAGAATGACTGTTGCTCAGGTGTGATCGTGATTCCATTCTGTTCGTCGTAATGCTCATTGAACATCTTTGTTCCAACAAGTTCGTATCCGGCCTTTCGCATCATCTCTGTCACACGGCCGAAGGGGACAAGGTACTCCAGCTGTGGCTGCTCAAAGCTCTCAAGCAGAACGTTGATTCCCTTACCAAATTCCTCTGTCCAACTGCCTCCGTCATCGTACTGCTTGTTGAACTCGCCAAAGATCTGATTTTCTGTACGGAATACATGCTTCTGTTTTCCAAGCATGAGAGCATAAACAGCGGCTCCATCCAAACAGGTTCCGAAGAACATTCCCTTTCCATGCTTCTTGAGGTTCTCTGCAAACACCGCGAACTTTTCCTCGGACTCACAAGCATAGTGTATCGCAAATTGGCATGAGATCGCATCAAATTCGGTAAGACCGACGAATCCCTCAAGGTAGGGAGTTGTAGCTGGCTCAAGACCGGTAATCATTCGGACATATGTGTTATTTGCCTCAAAGAGTGGCTCGGTCATATCTCCTACAATGAAGAGGACAGGTGGCATGAAGTCGTTAGGATTCTGCGCCTTCTCTTTCAAGTAGCGAACACATGCTCCCTTCTTTGGAGAGATCAGATTTGTGTTTGAAATATCAAAACCAACTACGCGAGATGGACGAGTGCGCTTCCACTTCAGAAAATCACCACCTTGACCAACGGCAATTTCTAGCAGTGTGTCACCCGGCTTGATGCAGTTCCTGTAGAGAATGTCCTTGATTCGGTTATGGAATCCATAGACATCGCGTAGAATACGATCGCGTGCCTCAAGGTTGTCTCGATAGTAGAGATCATCTTCGTACGTATCATCAGGAGGGCTAGTCGTCACGTCGCGAATCATCTGTTCGGTAACAGGGACATGAATATTGGTCCAAATTGCATCTGCTACCTGGGAGTCATTGCCAAACTGTGGCTTTCCTTGAACACGGTATTGGTAGGTCTTGTCATAGCGAGTTCTCATGATGATCCAGCGAGCAGTCTCGGTATCATATGCACATTCAATGATCGTATTGTCCTCAATCCGGGTTCCTGTTTGGTCGATCGGAACACCGCGGTCATTCAGTGGAATCTGAATCACATATGCATCGGGAGCCCTGGGAATAGCAGGTTGGAAGTGCGAAGGAATTCGGTCACGGTTCTCTGCTGCATTTCGCAGGTCTGCTGGAAGTTGAGGCGGCACGTACTCACCTGTAATGGTTTCACATGGATACACGATATCTGAACCTGGGCTTCGGCTCACGAACAGAGAGCCCTTGACAACACGTCGTGCAAGAACAGGGTCAAAGCTTTCTCCCGGCTTGAACTTCACAAGGAAGTCAATGCTATTTTGACTAGCTGGCTTCCACTTGTAGACTGACAGCCATGCATTTCCCCTACGCTCGTTCATTGGCGCCACCGGTGTAGCACGAGGCGTAAAGATCAGACCATCTGTTTCATACTCAAACTTTGTGTCAAGCATCTTACGAATCGCGTCCTGCATAGAAGGCCCATCACCGGCTAAGAATAGCTTTGTAACAATGCGAAGTGTCTGCTTCCCTGGATAGGTTGAAAAGTCCTTTCCAAGATCTGCTACGAACTCGCGTGCACATCCAAGGCGTGACTTTGTAGGATCTCGCATGATGTCCTCATCTGTGGTGAAGAGAGGAAGGCGGCGAGTATCCTTTCCACGGAATGTATAGACATCAAAGACGCAGAACAGGTTCTTCTCTGCAATGTACTCGCCGTCAACCACATCGCCGATATGAAGATCCTTAGTCGCGACTAATCCAGTCCATGTGATCTTTGAGCTAGGAGTAATCCTTAGCAGGCGCTTATCACGCACGACCACTAAGAATGAGCGTTCACCATCGGCCTTGTTTGTTACCGTGTATCCTGACAGGATGTTGTTTGGGCGGTCAGCTCGGATGTGGCGACGCTCCATCGTGACAGGATTGATGAATGGGATCTTTGACATCTCGAACTCCATGCGGTATCGCTGAATGTCAGAACCCGGAAGAAGGAAGGGTGAGCCCTGAAAGGAAGTCGCGAGTGCTTCAACTGCACGGATCATCGAGGCAATCATCTGCTTTTCGGTAACATCGCGGTTGATGATCTCAACTTCAAGTTCGTAGCTCGGTGTCTGCTTGAGAACATCTGCAAATGTCTTGTGTGACCTGAGCTTGGTCTTGACGGTGGACATGTCAATTCGCACAATACCATCCAGGCTCTTCCATGACTTGCGGTGCAGGATGCGGCAGTATGATGTAGCATCCATGGGTTGACCTGTGAAATCCTTGCGAAGATGATCCTCGTGACGAAGAGTGAACTTGACAGAGAGGTCAGGAACATCGATTGTGTCACTGGAGTGTGTGGCTGTTACGACGTCAAAGTATTTCCTCTTGCGGTCAACAGAGAGTGGAACGCCGCGAAAGCTATTTGTTGTACAGACCTTGTGAATAGATTCAGGTGTAGGAACAGTGACCCTAGTTCCATCGGAATATGAGAAAGTGGCGTAATGCTGATCAATTACAGCTCCAGTAGAAAGCTCTTGAATAGTTTTGACCATACGATCTGCTACGTCCTTTGTGTGAATTTGGCCAGTAAGGACTTTGCATTCAAGTTCTGCGTGTTTATCCCGCCTGACGAACGAAGCATACTCCTCAAGAGATGTTCGTGTAGCCGCGGGAAGAAGGGACTCCATTTGCCTTACTTTATAGCATGAATGAAAAGCGTCCATTTTCTTCATAAAACGGAAGTGGAGTAAACAAATGCAAAGAACGTATGGACCTTCTACTTTCTAAGCTCTACGAACTCGGTTCGGATTCTACGCACACAAGCACTATTATTTCAAATGAAGTCATCACCTACCTAGCAGAGAAGCTTCTGATTGACGATGAGGGCAACCTCAATCAGAGCAATATTCAGTGGTTAGAGCAAAAAGGGTTCCCAGTGGTTCCTTGGGAACGAGATAGATCTAGGTGGCTAGTTGGCGCGATAGAGACGAACAAGGGATTCATTCTCTTCGCGTAATGCGCTTACGATCCTGAGCATCAGTTTCCATCAGCTTGTGCTGGTCCAAGTAAAAAACCACCATTTTTTCAATTTCGATAATACACTCGTCCGAAAGAACATCTGAAGAGACAAGCACTCCTGTTTGTGTCTTTGTATAGCTCTCTGTGTGGCGCTTAATAACTTCAAAGATCTGTGCGTGTTCATTTGCATCGAGATGTTCAAGCCTTTCCTTCAGTTTCTCCTTTCGTTGCCGATTCATTTGAAGGCTTGATCAGCTTTTTTCTACGTGGGGCATCCGCAGGCTTGGTTGTGGCTAAGTCAACCGTCACCATCTTCTTGTCGCCCGTGTCTTTTCCAACGGGAGCAGCAAAGATTCCATCCGGGAGAACAACTTCTGCAGGCGTCTCCTCAAGATGTGCCTTGATTGTCTTCATCAGCTCTCCAAGAATAACAATGCTCTCGTCACCCTGCTGAAACTTTGCGCCCTTCACGGTAAACTCAATCTCCTGACCATCCTTCACTGCATCGAAGTCGGGATTTCCAATATGAAGGTCGCGAGGCAGAAGAACCTTGATCGGCGACTTCTCTGCATGTAACCCAATCTTACTGCGAAGAGTGACAGGTGCCTTGAAAACTTGGCCAGGGTGTGGAAAGCAAATGTCTGACTGGAATTTGACAACATAATCAAGTCCGCCCTTAATTAGATTGATTCGTCCAAGTGAGTGTTCGACGATAGTGATGCTGCCTGGATTAATAAATCCCTCTGGAAGGCAGTATCCCTCGTACTTCATTTTGAGTTGCGCTACTAGACTAGAATGAATATTGCGTTTAAGAAATTTGGCATCAATGTGAACATTCCTAGTAAGTTCACGACGTTCAAAGAGCTCCATGAAGAGTTACTTCCTTGGCAGGAATGTTTTCGTTTTATTTTGACTTGAGGGCTTGGATAATTTGCTTACTCATTTCTTTCGAAGTGATGATACTCATTTCTTCAGGTGTGTACCAAACCATATTGTGCTGCTCCCTAGCTAACAATTCAGTATACAAACAACGGTGAACAGAAATCTCCTTAGGAACACCAATTCCATTGGTATCAATGTACCGTGCCAGTGCTTCAACTTGGGGTCCCTGGTTATCTCCTGTTCCACAGACTGTGGGTTCAAAACGCTTGTTCTTGCTGATTCGCTTTGGAACATCATCAATGATTTCAACTGTGCTCAGAGTAAACTTACCATTCTTTGCTACAGATCCAAAGATACTGTTCTTGTTTTCTATGAATCCTTCTACGAGCTTCTTCTTCCATTCATTGAACTTGTCAAGTGTCTCTCCGACCATCGGTACATCTTCAGGCAAGAATGCTTCCGGTCCAAGAACAATCACATCTGTGTCGGGAATCACAAGACGTTGGATAAATGGTAACTTAGGATTCGTAAGAAGGAATGCTTTCTTCTCGGCCAATGTGAAGTCATGATCAAATACAAATCCATTCAAAACATCCTCTGAGAACCTATTCCGAATGTTCCCAGGGAACTTGTGTGATTCTCTTTTGATATCCAAGATGTCTGTCTTCAGTTCAATAGGTGGTGCCGCAGCTGCTGGCTCAGGTAACGAAATCGGAACATGCGGCTTCGGCTTTGTTGTCCTTTCAACAACCGTGCTATTTGAGACTCCAATAGGGGCTAATGCATACAGGTCTCCCTTGGACTCTAACAGACTCGGGCGCCCAAACGAATCAACAAACTGAAACCCAGTTGCAATCGCTTGTTGCAAAGTATAGATAATCACATCTCGCTGATATCCCTTCAGACTTCCAATAAGCTGCTCCCTGTTCCAAATTGCCTTATCAACAAAGAGCTTTTCAATCTTTGTAAGGAGTTCGTCGCGAACATCAAGATAGCTAGACAAAGGTCGGACGTGGTCGGGATCAGGTACACTTGGTTCAACCTTGCACTGCTCAACATCGGGAGACTCATCAAAGGTAGGAGCCATCATACTCTTCAATGTGTAGGATACATGCTCATGACCTTCCGACCGGACCTGTGGAACAACCAGGTTCTTCCAATCTGCAGGAAGCGACTGTTGGATAGGGCAGTCCATGGCTGACTCTGCAATGACTTTCCTGACCTTTGCGATACGCATTCCTTTTGGCTCAACCTTTGTGCGGTAGGTATATTCATCAAATGACTCGCGGTCATCATCGGCACGAATCACGTGGAGATAAACTGTGCAGTTTTGTTCTTCGGGAACAAGGAGCTGGTGACTGCATGTGCGCAAGGCACGACCAACGACCTGCTCAATGCGGCTCATATTCCACCACGGGTCTAGAATATGAACTTGGCGGACATACCGGAAATCAACACCTTCCGAAACAAGTGGGCTGGTGACTATCACACGGATCTTCTCACCCTTACGATTGTCTCGGTTCTTGACTGCGGCTAACATATCACTGATTTCAGCATCTGACGCATCTGATGTAAGCATGATGTACTTTCCCTTCGCCGCTCCCGAATAAGAAACCTTTGCCATCAGTGTTTCGCCTGAATACGGAGTGAAGCCATGCTCCTCCAATGCCATAGCAAATAGCAGAGCACCTTGGGTCTTGAAGTTGGAATAAACCAATACAACTCCCTCTGAATTCTCAATTGAGTGAATTGCGCTAACGAACTTGGCAGAATGGTTCGGCAGTGTATCGGGTGTCAAACAGGGATCCTTCGCATAGTCGTACTGCTTTCCATTCAGAACAAATGTCTGTTTGAAGGTCTGCTTGTTGGGAAGAACCGAAACAGTAGGAAGCATGTATGCACTGCGCTTCTCTTCATCCTCCTTACCCGATTCAGCTGTTAGTGCATCCTTTTGAATGCCCTTCGCATGGGACATAACGAGTGACAGGTACTTCAAGCGTTCTCCGTCTCCAATTCCCTTGCCAAGAAAGCTAATCTTGGCGTCAGCGGGGGCGACTTCGGGGGGCGGGAGGCGAAATGGAAAGGTAAACGGGCTCTCTCCGCGAACATAGGAAACATAGGTTTGGCACCAATTCCTGAACTCCTCCTCCTTCTCTACCTTCAAATCCGCAGATGAAGTGAAAAAGTCAGAGGCTTTCAGACGGGTTTTTGCAGGCTGTGTGCGGCTATTCCAGTTGAACAGGTTCATGTAGAACATGATTTCCTCGTGGGAGTCAAACATTGGTGTCGCAGTCAAGAATACAAGAACAAGACCATCTGCGATATTCACCAGCTTCTCCAATCCCTGCGCGATGGCCTTGTCAGTTTCAGCACTGCCACCCTCGCGAATGTTGTGGGCCTCGTCAATGATCAGGAGACGGTTATCAAAGTTATCATGAACCCACTTGCGATCAACATCCATCTCGGTTCCTGTCATATGCTCTGTCAGCCTAGAACCAAAGGCATTATAGGCAGAGAATTCGTAGAACTCCTTGATGATCTTGTCAGCGGTCGTTTCAAGGCGAGAACGGATATCGGGGTCTGCCCAGTTTTTAGGTTCAGATTCAATACGAAGGAGCATATCGAGGTAACGACGTCCAGTGCATTGTTTGGAAGACAGTGTTTGACTAACTGTATCCAAGTAGACACGAGACATATCAAAAATCTGTGTCCTAAAGTTCTCCTGAACAGCACGGGAAGCCACAACAGAGACCTTCTTATCCTGAAACTCTGGGCGAAGAATGTATTCCTCAGCAACCTGAATTGCTGTACATGTATTGTGTGTTACAGTAAAGT
>Ga0007795_10000649_pt1 | contig 11584 bp, 10 predicted proteins | sample CryBogmetaGMA1M_FD_60369 | JGI IMG/M metagenome (GOLD analysis project Ga0007795, IMG submission 60369) | Freshwater microbial communities from Crystal Bog, Wisconsin, USA - MA1M | ecosystem: Environmental > Aquatic > Freshwater > Lake | place: Crystal Bog, Wisconsin, USA | collected 2009-07-06
ACGCTGTACTCAACGAGTCGCTCATTCGGTCCGACGTTGAATACGGTCACGCGGCGCGTATCGGTCATGGCGATGGATCCCCATCGGTCAATCCATTCGCTTCCCGCGTCGAACGATCCGTAGACCGGCCCGGAGACAAGGCGCGAGAAGCCGGAATGCCTGATAGTTGCCTTTCCATACCCCTCAAGCCAGTTGTCGTGACCGTTCAGGTCACCGTGCGCCGTCCACATGCCTCGGTGGTGGGGATGATCGCTGGTCTCGCCCTCGATACCCTCCGTCATCGGGAACTTACGAGTGACTGACTGCCCGGTGGGGCCAACCAAGGGATGGAAGTACGGACGGTGCCCATCCGCACTGAACCTATAGGACGTGAAGTGGTCCCCTTCGATATCAATGGCAAGTTCACCATCAGGGAGTTCCGTAAGCGCTACACCAGGAAGCTTCTCCCGAGGCACGCGTGGCACCTCGACGGCCTCTTCTGGTGCGTCTTCGACAGCCTCAACGGTACTGGCGTCTTCGCCCTGTACTGGCGAAATCTCTGCAGCAGCAAGTGCGACTGACGGCTGAGCATCAGGGGCTGGAACAACCTCCACCACGGAAGCGGCATCAGGTGGGCCCGCGGCGGCCTCTGCACTATTCGCTTCTGGTGGCACATCCTCGACCACTGGAGCAATCGGCGGACCGGGCTCCAGCCGATAGCGTCGCGACGCATGGGCCTCTAGGTCTCGCACAAGGAATGCGAGGAGAAGACGCTCATCCGCGCTGACCCCTGACGTCTCAGACTGGCACGGGATCTCATTGCCAACATCATCAAATAAGCGAAGCGTGGGAGCGGGTGCCGGTGGCACGGGAAGTTGCACCCATACCGGGCAGGCAACACGGGCGTGTGGACCCGCGCGAACGATGAACTCAAGCGGTTCCATGAACTGCACCTTCCGACGCCTCGGCCGTGGCCCACGACTCTTTCAAATACGCAATGCTCTCGCGAGCGATCGTCTCCGGACCCGGACGGAAGTCGAATGGTTCGATCGATATCCATCCGTCGTAGTCGATTGCCTTCAAGGCAGCCATGATTGGTACAAAGTCAACCAGACCAGAACCGGGGTGACCCCGGTTTTCATCGTTCGCCTGCACGTACTCAACTGACCGACCAACTCGGCGGACAATATCCGGAATTGGTTCACCACTGACACGACTCTCGGCTGCAAGGCTCTTCACGTCCAGGACCAGTCGGAGATTCGGGTGGTCCAGTTCCCTTATGACCGCGAGCGATTCATTGCAGGAGTTGATGACATCTGTCTCGGCAGCCGGAAGCGGCTCTAGGCAAAGCGTCACCCCCGCCGCCTCGACCGCGGGCAGTGCCGACGCAAGGGAAGACACTAGGAGTTTCGTGGACTCTGCTACCGACAGACCACCGGTGGTGGACCGCTGACGGGGTGACCCAAGGACCAGCACACCCCCGCCGAGGTCAGCGCATAGGGACGCCAACTCCTCGATGTACGCCACGGTCTTGGCACGCACACCCGCATCCGGGTCGGTCAGGTGCCAGCCCTCAATCTCTGCGGCCGGCCCGGCAAGCAACCAGTGCAAACCAGTTACGGTCAATCCAAGCCGCGCAGCCTCAGTCCTTACTTCACGCCGGCGGGCGGACGGAATCTCACTGGCCCGCGCAGCCATGGTGAAGGGCGCAATCTCTACACCCTGATAGCCGAGCGAAGCGAGACACCCCAACTGCGACGCGATGTCCCATCCCTCGAACATCTCATTGCAACTCGCCCAACGAACCATCGCACCTGACCCTTCACGAACACCTGCCCATGAAGGACGTCGGCGCAGCGTCCTGCGAGTCTACCAACGCCCTCTATCGCTCCCGGAAACGAGAACAGGCCAGACCACACCGCTATTGGCAGTTTCAAGCCTGATCGTCGGACTTGGCCAACCGTGGCGGACGCGCCACGCGCATCCTGACAGCGCGCCGGGCCTGTGGCAACAGCCTAGGTCCGGACCTGGCCTTTGAAGCCTGCAACTGGGAAACCCGACCCTCTGGGGCCCCGGGAGTGAGCATCGGCTCAGTCACCCCAGCCTCAACCAAAACCGAACGTGCCCACTCATGAGTGTCCGAGAGGGTCTGGTCACTCAACGCCATCCGTGCAATCCGAACCATGAGCGACGCATCATCCATGGTGATGAGCCTGTCGGCGACACCGCGCTGATGCAAGTCAGACCACTCACGCAAGAAGTCACGATACGCACCCGCCGACCCAGTGCGGATCATCGCCGCCAATTCACGCCTGTACCTACCAAGGTCGGGCGGAACCGCAGATCCATCCGGCGCACCGCGCATGACATCCTCCTTTGCTGGATCCGATACAAGCACCTCGGATCATGAACCGAGCCAACGAACACCGAGAGGAAACGTGCGAAACTTGCGTAAACCCGCAGGAAGACAACCACGATGTACCGAGTCGGACTGCCGCTTTTCCCTCTGAACCTCGTCCTCTTCCCGGACGCGCCCCTACCACTCCACATCTTCGAAGAAAGGTACCGGGACATGGTCAGGGAATGTCTGGAAACGGACCGCAGCTTCGGAGTGATCCTGGTCAACCAAGACGCAACGAACCAAGATATGGCACGCATCCACTCGATAGGGACAATTGCCCACATCGTGGACACTCGCCCCTATCCAGACGGACGGTACGACATCATGTGCCTTGGACGCGAACGGTTCCAAGTGGAGTCCCACCAGAACGACCGCTCGTATCACACGGCCTCAGTCACAATCCTCAACGAAACCGGTGCCCGATCCGGCCGCCTCGGCCCGGCCGACACCTCAGCGACGAGCGGTGCCATTGCAACCAAGACCATAGTGGAGCTTCGGAGCCTGCTCGCCACGCTCATGAGCGCAACAACCACGGATGAAATCCGAACGGAACACCTAGGACGGATTGCCCAGGCCATCCCCAGTGAACCGATTGCGCTCTCCTATTTCGCCGCGCGCATCTTGCCCACAGCGAACGTCGCTGACCGTCAGGAACTCTTGGAAATCCCTGACGCGTCAACCCGGCTCTTGAAAGTTCAAGAACATCTCAAACGCGAGCGCCTCGTTGCAAATCAACTGGAAGAGATCAGCAAGAAATCAGTTGCCAGGGGCGACGGCGTGGGTCACGTCTTCAACTGAGCGAAACCAGCGTCGTAACTGGACTTGGTGCGGAAGGCGGGAGTCGAACCCGCACGCCTTGGGAGGCACAAGTTCCTAAGACTTGCGTGTCTGCCATTCCACCACTTCCGCGTGGGGTGAGTCTACCGTGCGGCGAACCGGACGCATCCAGCCGCTGACGGAGACACAACGCAAAACGCCCCACCGATGCCGGTGAGGCGAAGCGAACCAGATGACATGCGATGTCGGCCACCCCAGATGAGCCGGGGTATGGAGAGAGTTGTCGGAACCCAACCAGTCTGAAGCTGGCTCACAAGAAAAGACACAAAGCCCATCGTCCATTAGTCCGGCTTGGCTGAACACATTACTGTGCTTACACCTGCCGGCCAGCAACCCTGTGATCTCCAGGGGGACTCTCACAGAAGCAGTTACCCACCTCTGCAGGGATACCTCATCTTCCGGTGCGCTTCGCGCTTAGATGCTGTCAGCGCTTATCGCTTCCCAACGTAGCTACCCAGCGATGCCTCGGGCGAGACAACTGGCGCACTAGCGGTTGGTCCGTCCCGGTCCTCTCGTACTGGGGACCGCTCCGGTCAAGTATCCAACGCCTGTGGCGGATAGAGACCGAACTGTCTCACGACGTTCTGAACCCAGCTCGCGTACCGCTTTAATGGGCGAACAGCCCAACCCTTGGGACCGACTACAGCCCCAGGATGCGACGAGCCGACATCGAGGTGCCAAACCCTGCCGTCGATGTGAACTCTTGGGCAGGATAAGCCTGTTATCCCCGGGGTAGCTTTTATCCGTTAATCCACGTCCCGTCCACTAGGGGACGTAGGGTCACTCGGCCCTGCTTTCGCACCTGCTCGGCACGTCCGCCTCACAGTCAAGCCTTCTTCTGCCCGTACACTCTAGGGAGCGCGGTTACCATCCGCGCTGAGAAGACCATTGGGCGCCTCCGTTACTGTTTGGGAGGCGACCGCCCCAGTCAAACTCCCCGCCTGCCAGGGTCCGCGTTAGCGATATAGCTCAACGCGTGAGCGCCACAGCCACGCAAAAGTGGTATTTCACCGTCGGCTCCAGAGTGCCCAAAAGCGCTCCTTCAAAGCCTCCCACCTATCCTACGTATGCACGGTCGCGGCGCAATGGCAAGGTGGAGTAAAGCTCCACGGGGTCTTTTTGTCCTGCCACAGGACGCCCGAATCTGCACGGGCACTGCAATTTCGCCGGGTCCTCAGCGGAGACAGCGCTCAACTCGTTACGCCATTCGTGCGGGTCGGAACTTACCCGACAAGGAATTTCGCTACCTTAGGACGATTATAGTTATCGCCGCCGTTCACCAGGGCTTCGATTCAGAGCGTGAACCCCTCCTCTTAACCGTCTGGCACCGGGCAGGCGTCAGCCCCCATACGGTGTCTTACGACTTCGCGGAGACCTGTGTTTTTGGTAAACAGTCGGTTGAGCCAGTTCCCTGCGACCACCCAGGTGCTTCGAGCCGCGAGGGCCTACACACCAAGTGGCGCCCCTTCTTCCGAAGGTACGGGGCCAATTTGCCGAGTTCCTTCGCTGAGGGTCTCCCGTTCACCTCGGGACCTTCATCCCAGCCTACCTGCGTCGGTTTGCGGTACGGGCACCAAAAGATCTCCCTAGCGGCTTTTCTTGCCGGCGTGGCCCGTTACCCCTTGAGATTGGCCGAAGCCGCACTCTCGGCATCCCCTCTCACGCTCAGGGTCTCACCCTTAGCCAGGAAGAACTTCGCTCCCCAGCGCGTCACAGGCTTACACGAACAAGCCAACGATTCGCGGGCAACTACCTACCGGGTCCCCGCATCGGTCAAACGATCTAATGGTGGCACGGGAATATCAACCCGTTGTCCATCGCCTACCCTAGCTTACTACTAGGCTTGGCTTAGGCCCGGCTAACCCTGAGTGGATGGACCGTCCTCAGGAACCCTTAGGCTTCCGGTGTGACCGGTTCGCACGGTCAATACGCTACTCATGCCGGCATTCGCACTTCCACGCGCTCCAGCAGTCCTCACGATCTACCTTCAACGCCCGTGGAACGCTCCCCTACCGCGTAATCAAATGACTACACCCGCAGCGTCGGGGGCAGGCTTAGCCCCGTTACATTGTCGGCGCCGGTGCACTCGACCAGTGAGCTGTTACGCACTCTTTAAAGGGTGGCTGCTTCTAAGCCAACCTCCTGGTTGTCTATGCACACCGACCTCCTTTACCACTAAAGCCTGCACTTGGGGCCCTTAGCTGGCGGTCTGGGCTGTTTCCCTCTCGACGATGAATCTTCGCACCCACCGTCTCACTCCGACTCGCACCCGTAGGCATTCGCGGTTTGGTTGCATTTGGTACCCGCCAAGGGCCCGCACACATCCAGCATCCCTACCTCCTACGGGTGTCAACTCATCGGGCTGAACCTAAATCCATTTCGGGGAGAACCAGCTATCTCCGGGTTCGATTGGAATTTCTCCTCTACCCACAGGTCATCCCCCAATTTTGCAACATTGGTGGGTCCGCGCCTCCAGTTCGTGTTACCGAACCTTCACACTGCCCATGGGTAGCTCACCCGGTTTCGGGTCGGATCGACGCCACCTAGTCGCGCTATTCGCACTCGCTTTCGCTACGGCTCCAGACGTCCACCGTCCTTAGCCTTTGGCGACGCCGATCCACTCGCCGGCTCATTCTTCAGGAGGCACGCACTCAGGCAGCCCTTACGGGCACCGCCCTCGTACCGACTGTAGGCAGACGGTTTCAGGAACTATTTCACTCCCCTCGCCGGGGTGCTTTTCACCTTTCCCTCACGGTACTCGTTCCCTATCGGTCGCAGAGCGTACCTTAGCCTTGGAGCGTGGTCGCCCCAGCTTCCCACGGGGCTACTCTTCCCCCGTGGTACTCGCGAACCTGTTGTACCCGTGTGTACGACTACCAGTACGGGGCTTTCACCCTCTTCGGCCAGCCTTTCCAGACTGTTCTCGTCAACGTACACCAACCAGGCGGGAACCTTCGCGGGATCCCCCCAACAAGCCGCACAACCCCAAGCGGGCATAGGGCGCGAACCCACTAAGCGTCGCTCGGTTTGGACTTGACCGCGTTCGCTCGCCACTACTACCGGTCTCTCGGTGATCTCTTCTCCTCGGGGTACTTAGATGTTTCAGTTCCCCCGGTGCCCCTCCCATACGGGATGCGTGCGCATGACCGCACGCGGGTTCCCCCATTCGGAAATCCCTGGATCATCGGCTGCTGGCGCCTACCCAGGGCCTATCGTGGCCTGCACCGTCCTTCATCGGCACTCTGCGCCTAGGCATCCACCGTCTGCCCGTAAAATGGCAATCTGCCTTCTCATTGCGAACCGTTGTTGCGTCACACCAGTTGAAGTGTCCGAACAACATCATCACCATACGCCCGGCACATCTGCTGTGCACCGGTGCGCTCATCATCTAGCTGCCCAACTCCGTCTCGTTGCCTCGCATCTGCGGGTCGGACCGGATGGCAGCGATGTGGCAAAAACCTACCATCGCATGTCATATCTGGTTGTCAAGGTGCAACGCCGGACCACAAAGTGATCCGGCGTCTCTTGGGTCGCAGCAACTTAACGTCACCGCCACCGCTGAAGCGTGGAAGGAAGCGCAGGCCATGAGACTGAGCCCGCGAGATCAGGCAGATACGTACTGGTCAGCCGAGGCTGCCGGTCGCTCTGATCGACCTGGAAGTCGTGAAGCCTCCTACCGCGACTAGGTCGGGTGGGGTCACTGCACTCCGTAAGAAAGGAGGTGATCCAGCCGCACGTTCCCGTACGGCTACCTTGTTACGACTTCACCCCAATCACCAACCCGACGCTCGTCACCTACCTCCCCGAGGGGTTGGCCCAGCGCCTTCGCGTCTTGCCGGCTTTCGTGGTGTGACGGGCGGTGTGTACAAGGCCCGGGAACGCATTCACCGCACTATGCTGACGCGCGGTTACTAGCAACTCCGCCTTCATGCCGGCGAGTTGCAGCCGACAATCTGTACTGAGACCGGGTTTGGGGGATTAGCTAGCTCTTGCGAGATCGCAGCCCACTGTCCCGGCCATTGTAGCGTGTGTGACGCCCCAGACGTAAGGGCCATGCGGACTTGACGTCATCCCCACCTTCCTCCGGGGTTCGCCCGGCAGTCTCTCCAGAAAACGCAACTGGAGACGGGGGTTGCGCTCGTTGCGGGACTTAACCCAACACCTCACGGCACGAGCTGACGACAGCCATGCAGCACCTGTGACACCTCCCTTGCGGGTCGTTCGGGTTTCCCCTCCCTACCAGTGCCATGTCAAACCTGGGTAAGGTTCTTCGCGTTGCATCGAATTAATCCACACGCTCCGCTGCTTGTGCGGGCCCCCGTCAATTCCTTTGAGTTTTAGCCTTGCGGCCGTAGTCCCCAGGCGGGCCACTTACCGCGTTAGCTAAGGCACCGAGGGGGTCGATACCCCCGACACCGAGTGGCCATCGTTTAGGGCGTGGACTACCGGAGTATCTAATTCCGTTCGCTACCCACGCTTTCGCGCCTGAGCGTCAGGACAGTCTCGCGACTGCTTCTCAAACCTAGGTCGCCGCCTTCGCCTCTGGTGTTCCGGACAGTCTCTACGGATTTCACCCCTACTCTGCCCGTTCCGCGACCCACTGTTTGCCTCAAGACCGCCCGTCTGGCATGACCCCTCCCGGGTGAGCCGGGAGATTCCACACGCCACTGCTGCGGTCCGCCTGCGCGCGCTTTACGCCCAATAAATCCGGATAACGCTCGCCCCCTACGTCTTACCGCGGCTGCTGGCACGTAGTTAGCCGGGGCTTCCTCGCCCGGTACCGTCTTCCCGTCAGGCTCTCCCCGACGGTACTTCTTCCCGAGCAACAGGGGTTTACACCGCAAACGGCTTCATCCCCCACGCGGCGTTGCTGCGCCATCCTGTCGGATGTTGCGCAAGATTCCTCCATGCTAAACCCCGTAGGGCTGTGGACCATATCTCAGTCCCACTGTGGCCGTTCATCCTCTCAGATCGGCTCCCCGTCGTTGCCTTGGTAGGCCTTTACCCCACCAACTAGCTGATAGGCCGCCGGCCCCTCCATCAGCGCCCTTGCGAGCTTTCATTCCTTCTGCGACGAAGGGATCGTATGCGGTATTAGCCCACCTTTCGGCAGGGTATTCCCCACAAATGGGTAGGTCACCGACGTGTCACGCACCCGGACGCCACTCAATCAGACCGAAGTCTGACCTCGTTCGACTCGCATTGGTAAGGCACGCCGCCAGCGTTTATCCTGAGCCAGGATCAAACTCTCCATAACAACTGCCCCCGTCCCACTGGACGGAGTTCAAGTTCTGTGCAACCGAACTCAGCTGTTCGTCGGCGCAATGCCGAGAACGCTCTCATACCCTGACAGATGCTGTCAGATGCATCTTGCGATGCCTTTGGAAGCATTGCTTCCTTCCACGCTTCAGTTGTGAAGGTGCGCGCGTCTCTGCGTTTGGCCCCCGGATGGCTCCGGTAGCCGGACCGCGCCTCTCAAGACCGCTTTCGCGCCTTGACTGGCAGGAGCGGTTTGGCATGTTGCCTTCCGCCCCCCAGAGTCTGTTTCCGGCCTCCCGATCCCTCTTCGCCTTCACGTTCCCGCGTTGGCGACCCTTCTATGGTAGCTAGTCCGGTTTTCGGCTGTCAAGCCTTTTTGCGATATTGGGTGGAAATTGCCGATTTTCGTTCGCAATGGCCGTTCGGGCTCGTTCAGCCGCGAGTGCCTCGTGGATCGGCAGGAACGGCGTTCTACAGAGAAGCCCATCGCGTTCTTCCATATCCCAGAATCCGAAATGCATCCAGTGCCGCTCGTGCCACTCGGTCATGTCGACCAACGGGTAGAAGCAGACCCCAGCGATAGGAATGCCGCTTTCCACGGCCGCCCGCACCTCCTCGGCAATCATCTTGAGCCACGGGACCCTCAGGTCTCCCCAACAACCGGTCTCCGTAATCAGGATCGGATGCCCCGGATACCGCCTTGCCACCTCTCCAAGCATTTCCCGGAAAGGCCGCCGCCGAGGGTCGTCAAACGCCAGATGTCCGCCTCGCCGGTGTTCCCACTGTCCAGTGAGGTAGTAGTTCACCCCAATGACATCGAGGAAGTCTGGCCTCCCCCCGAGATCCGCCCAACCGAGGCCGCCAAGCATGTCCCAGGACTGCCATTGGTATCCGGTGAACTCGGCAGCCTCGGCGGCGAGTTCGGGCGCATCACTCGGAGCAACCGCATGGCACACCGGATCAACGTTCACGAACCGCGCCTCAGGATCGACGGCCCGGATTGCCTCCATGCCCACGATTGCCGTCTTCGCCAGCTTCATCTTGAGTTCGTAGCCACGCTCCTTTCCATATGGTGCGAACCATCCAACCTCGCCGGCGGCCCAGGCCAGAAAGCTCGGTTCGTTGACGGGCGTGTACCACTGTCCGGGACCATCCAGGCCCACCAGGTAGCGGGCCACGGTAGACGCGTACCGAGCGAACCGGTCAGCGAATGCCTCGGTGAAGGGGTCGAGGTCTTCCGGATACCCGTAATGGAACAGATCCCAGATAATCCGTTGACCGTGGCGTAAGGCCGCGTCACGGATCGTCCGGACCGGCGCAAGGTCAATGGTCCCTCCATCGTCAACGCGGTCCCAAGCAATCCCTTCCCGAAGGACCACGATCCCGAGATCACGCGCACCCGCGAGATCTTCATCGAGAAATCGATCATGCTGGGTCTCAGCGACGAGATTCCGCCTCACCCCGTGACGATCCAGCTGGGTGGAACACTCGTAGCCTCCAAAGAAGAACCCTGGGATGGTGATTGGCGGCCGAATGGTCGGCGGAAGCCTCTCTTCGTCGCGTGCGGCGGTATCGTTCCTGTCCAATCCGTTATCACCTCAGGACAATAATGACGCGACGTCACAAGGACCGTTCCGGCACCGTACGCACTGCGCCCCATCTGGGTGCGTACTCCATGCCCCGGTATTCCGTGAAGTGCCTGCCAGTGGTTCGTCGGCTAGTGATGTCAAACGCCGTCAGCACTCATGGGCCGGGCTTTCGGTCGTGAGAGCTACTGGTCTGCCCAACTCCCCTGGCGTCTTTCGATTCCGCAAGGAGCTCGCATCGGTCGCGTTGGCAATCGGAATTTCCGTTTTACTTATATACGCGCTTCCGATTGCCGACTATCTCGCCGACTGGAGCGCCCTTGCCGACATCGCCACTGGTTTGGCCGCGTCGCTTTCGTTCCTCTTCATCGCCATGTCCACCGCCGTCTCCAGCTTCAAGATCCGTGAAACGGGTGCGCCGTCTGTCGGCACCCACCCGCATCCCGATCCCAGACGGACTGGGATCGTCAATCCCCTTACGGCGCTGATGCTCGTGGGAGTGCTTTGTCTCTGCAGTCTTGAGTGGTACTTGCACCGCGACGACCGGAACCCGTTCCTTGCAAGTAGCCGTCCCGAGGCCAACGAGGACACTTGGCTGACCGCGGACGGATACGCCATGATCCTTGATGGCCACATTGCGCAGAACGACGGGACCTTCCTGCTCCCGATGCTGCGGATGTTCACTGGAGACGCCCCACCCGAACCGAGTGAGATGGATCGCCGCGCGGGACACCTCTACCTCGTGGCACTCCTCGAACGGCCTTTTGGAACCTATTGGGCGTTCGCGGTTGCCAACCTCTTGGCCTGGGGCACGGCGTCCCTCTCTCTATTTTGGTTGGGATCGCGCTTCTGGCCAGGGACAAGCGTCGGACTGGTAGGGTCGGCACTCGTCGCAACAAGCCAGGGGTTCATCTTCATGGGGACCGCACCCCAGGGACACGCCGTCGCGTACGGTGCCTTCGCACTTCTGCTCGTCCTCCACGCAAACCTGTTCGACGGGACTCAACGTGGCTCACTCCGGAGTGCCATTCGCCTCGGCTGGGCGACCGGTGCGGGAGGGCTGATCTACTTCGTTCACATCCCCTTCCTGCTATTCGTCTGGTTGGCAACACCAATACGGACACACTGGCGGGGAATGGCAGCGGCCACGCTGGTCGCCATCGTGCCTCTGACCTGTTGGGAGCTGGTAGGCACCTCGCTGGGCCTCTCCTTCACCGGGGGCAACAATGACCTCTCACGTGAGGCAGTGGTCAACTGGATGTCATTGCTGCGGGGTGGCCTGCAGGACATCGCATCTTGGGGCCACTTTTCCTCGCCTCGAGGAGTGCTCGTCGGCGCGTTCTGGTACCCGTGGTGGATCCTGGCGGCGATCGGATGGTGGAAATCGCCACGGATCGCGCGAAACTGGGCCATGGTCGTCCTGATCGCCGCATTCGCGCCGGCCCTGCTCTTCACCACGCGCTTCCAGCTTCCCCGCGTGGCCTTCTTCGCGTATCCCGGAATGCTTCTCCTCGTCGCCGTC
>Ga0007795_10000653_pt1 | contig 11566 bp, 9 predicted proteins | sample CryBogmetaGMA1M_FD_60369 | JGI IMG/M metagenome (GOLD analysis project Ga0007795, IMG submission 60369) | Freshwater microbial communities from Crystal Bog, Wisconsin, USA - MA1M | ecosystem: Environmental > Aquatic > Freshwater > Lake | place: Crystal Bog, Wisconsin, USA | collected 2009-07-06
AATCACCGCCTCTGAAGAAGTTCCACCGATGCTTGATCAGATTCGCTTCTTTGCTGGTGCAGCGCGAAATCTCGAAGGAAAGTCTGCGGGCGAATACATGCGCGGTATGACTTCATTTATTCGCCGCGAACCAATTGGTGTCTGCGCACAAGTCACTCCTTGGAACTATCCAATGATGATGGCAGTTTGGAAATGGGCACCGGCAATTGCGGCCGGAAACACCGTGGTGTTAAAGCCAAGTGATACGACACCTGCATCAACTTTGTTTATGGCGCAAGTAATGAGCGAATTCTTGCCAGCCGGAGTTTTCAATGTAATTTGTGGCGAACGTGAAACTGGAAAATTACTGGTTGACCATCCAACACCAGCAATGGTTTCAATCACCGGTTCGGTGCGCGCAGGTACTGAAGTTGCAACTGCTGCCGCTTCGCAACTTAAGCGCGTTCACCTGGAACTTGGTGGCAAAGCCCCAGTCGTAGTTTTCGATGATGCCGATCTCGATGCTGCAGCCGAAGGAATTGCTATCGCTGGTTTCTTTAATGCCGGTCAAGATTGCACTGCCGCAACTCGAGTTTTGGTTCAAGCAGGCGCCTACGATGCAATGGTTGCAAAGTTAGCTGACCAAGCAACAAATAACATTGCCGTCGGAATGCCAGACAGCGATGCCCTAGTTGGCCCGCTAAACAATGCAAACCAACTGGCTCGCGTAAAAGGTTTCGTTGATCGAGTTCCTGGTCATGCCAAGATCGTGGCAGGCGGAAAACAATTAGAACAGCCGGGCTACTTCTTTGCACCAACCGTGATCGCAGATTTAAAGCAGAACGATGAGTTAATTCAGAGCGAAATTTTCGGCCCAGTCATCACTATTCAGAAGTTTGAAACCGAAGAAGAAGCGATTGCCCTAGCCAATGGCGTTGATTACGGCCTAGCCTCGAGCATTTGGACCAAAGACCACGGGCGAGCCATGCGCTTATCTCGGGCCTTCGATTTTGGCTGCGTCTGGATCAATACCCATATTCCACTTGTGGCCGAAATGCCTCACGGTGGCTACAAGCGTTCGGGCTACGGCAAAGATCTATCTAGCTACGGTTTTGAAGATTACACTCGAATTAAGCACGTTATGTCGAATCTCGGGGCGTAATAGTCCATAATTGCGCTCGTTCCATTCATCAACTAACAAGAAGAAGGCCTGATAACCCCAAACTTGCACGACCTGCGAAGGAGCTAATCAATGTCTAAAAAAGTTTCTAATAAAGAAAATTCTTCACCCGAAGTTCGAGCAATAGTTGATTCGCAGGTTTCTCGTCGTACCTTATTCGCAGGTGCTGGTGGCATTGGAGTTGCTTCACTGCTAGGTCTTAATTTATCTGAGGCAAGTGCTGCGACAACTGGCGGAACAGTTCGTTGGGCTAACTGGGGTTACTACATCGATTTCGATGAGAAAACTAATAAGTACCCAACCATTGAAGCGTTTACCAAGAAGACTGGCATCAAAGTTACCTATCAAGAGGCCATTGACGATAACGATACTTTCACGGCAAAAGTTTCCCCACAGTTAAAGCTTAAGAAAGATATCGGCTATGACTTAGTGACTCCAACCGAGTGGATGGCTGCTCGTTGGATCGCAAGTGGTTTCACCAAGAAGTTTAATGTTGCAAATATTCCAAATAAGAAAAATGTCATTGATATTTTGGCAAACCGTCCGCTAGATCCAAAGCGCGAGCAAACCTTGCCTTATGCCGGAATTATTGCGGGCATAGCGTGGAACAAGAAAAAAGTTCCTGGCGGTTTCCAGACTATGGATCAAGTTTTTGATAAGAAGTACAAAGGTAAGCGCCAGATTTTGGTGCTATCAGAAATGCGCGACACCATCGGCTTGATCATGATGTGGCAAGGCGTCGATATTGCTGGAAAATTCACCGAAGCTCAATTCATGAATGCGGTAAATAAATTCGAGCAACTTGTGAAAGACGGATACATCGGTCAGATCAAAGGGCAGTCATATGCACAAGATCTACAAGCAGGCAATGTAAGCCATGTAATTGGCTGGTCTGGTGATATTGCCCAATTAAATCTACAAGTTGGTTCCGACCAATTCGGCTTCGCAGTTCCAGATTCTGGCGGAACTTTCTCGTCAGATAACTTCATGATTCCTTCAACTGCCAAGAACCAAGCCGGTGCTGAAGCGCTAATTAATTACTATTACGACCCAGCCGTTGCTGCTCGACTCTCTGCTTACATCAACTATGTATGCCCAGTTAAAGGCGCGCAAGATGAGATGGCAAAATTCAATGCCAAGCAAGCGAAGAATCCATTGATTTTCCCAACTGCTGCAACCTTCAGTAAGTTGCATGTGTTCCGTGGCTTAACTCCTGCTGAACAACTTAAATTCTCGACTGCCTTCCAGAAAGTAAGTGGTAACGGATAGTGCCTGACGTATCAACTGCAGTAAAAGGCGATCTCAAACTACAGAATATTTCTAAGTCTTACGGTGATTTCAAAGCGGTAGATGATTTATCGCTGGTAATTCCGGAAGGTTCCTTTTTTGCGTTGCTTGGTCCTTCTGGCTGCGGAAAAACTACAACTCTTAGAATGATCGCTGGCCTCGAAGAACCAACAACTGGATCAATCTCAATTGGCTCTCTCGATATTACTGACACTAAGCCTTATCAACGGCCAGTAAATACCGTTTTTCAGAACTACGCGCTTTTCCCGCACCTAACTATTTTCGAAAATATTGCTTTCGGACTTCGACGTCGCGGAATTAAAGATGTAACTGAGGCAGTAAATAAGGTACTTGCATTAGTCGAACTTCCTCATCTAGCTCAGCGCAAACCAACACAGTTGTCAGGTGGCCAGCAGCAACGTATTGCTCTCGCTCGCGCCATCGTTAACCGTCCGGCCCTGTTGCTGCTTGATGAACCACTCGGTGCACTAGATCTAAAACTGCGTCGGCAAATGCAAATTGAACTTAAGTGGATTCAAAAAGAAGTTGGACTTACTTTCGTACATGTGACTCACGATCAAGAAGAAGCCATGACCATGGCAGATACGATCGCAGTAATGAACGAAGGCCAGATCGAGCAAATGGGCTCACCGGCTGATCTTTACGACAACCCAAAGACCGCTTTCGTAGCAAACTTCTTGGGTCAGTCCAATTTAATTAAAGGAACCATCAGCGGCAATGATGGCGATTCGCACGTAGTCGATCTATTTGGCCAGAAGATTTCGTTGCCGAAGAATCGCTCGCATGCGGTTGATAGCTCAATCCTGGCTGGTATCCGACCTGAAAAATTCCGCATCTCACGGTTAGGTACCGCGACCTCTGGAAATATTTTAACTGGCGGACACATTGAAGATGTTTCTTATATTGGGGTTTCAACTCAGTACCAAGTTGAAATGCCTTGGGGTCAAGAATTGATGGTCTTCGAGCAAAACGACGATGGAGTTGCGCCGTTTAGTAAGGGCGAAGATGTAAATATTTCTTGGGAACCGACTTTTACATTCGCACTTCGTGGTGATGAAGATGCCAGCGCCGGTTCTGAAGTAAATCCTGACGAGGAAGAATAAGTAGTGGCTGCAGTTGCAAAAAGGGTAGGTCTAAGCAATCCGCTTGACTCGCTAAAACAAAAGGTAGCGATGCCCTACCTACTTTTATTGCCAGGCATGCTTTGGCTCGTAATCTTTTTTCTCTCACCAATTCTTACCCTGGTTAGCACTTCAACTAAAGAGCCAGGGCTAGGTATTGGTGAGTATGTACAGACTTATCGATGGGCAAATTATTTAGATGCGCTCACTGCGATGCATACGCAATTTATACGCTCCTTTGTTTTTGCAACTTTGGCAACTTTAATTGCCCTGGCTATTGCTTACCCACTTGCTTATGCAATTGCCTTTAAATCTGGTAAATGGCAGAACGTGCTTCTTGTATTAGTTGTTGCGCCATTCTTCTGCAGTTTTATTTTGCGCACAATTGCTTGGCGCCAAATCCTTGCCCAAGATGGCATAGTTTTTAAAATTCTATTGTTCTTTCACATTGTCACTCCAAATACTCAACTAACTTCAAGTGCATTCGCAGTTGTTGCAGGATTGGCTTATAACTTTCTCCCATTTATGACCTTGCCGCTGTACGCGAGCTTAGAAAGAATAGATCCACGCACGCTAGAAGCTTCTGGTGATCTTTATGCCAACGGCTTTACTACCTTTCGCAAGGTAACTGTTCCGCTTTCCATGCCGGGGGTGGTGGCCGGAACTTTGCTCACTTTCATTCCAGCTGCTGGAGACTTTGTAAATGCTCAGATTTTAGGTAACCCGGGCACCACCATGATCGGCAATGTTATTAACGCACAATATTTGCAGACCACAAATTACCCATTAGCTGCGACTTTGTCTTTCTTGCTAATGCTCGCAATTCTGGCGATCGTAATGGTTTACATCCGCAAGTCTGGTACCGAGGAACTGGTATGAAAAAGTTCACTCGCTGGTTTTCCAAAAATTTTGTGCGGATTTATGCCGTACTTGGTTTTACCTATTTATTTATTCCGATTCTTTACACCTTTGTTTTCTCATTTAATGACTACGTTAGAAGTAATTTGGTTTGGCGTGGTTTCACTTTAAACAATTGGAAGAATCCTTGTGGCCCACTGGATATTTGCCCAGCTCTAGGTAACTCAATCAAGATTGGCTTGTTAGCAACGACCGGTGCCACGATCTTGGGAACTTTGATTGCATTCGCGCTTGCTCGCTATGCGTTCAAAGGACGAAGTTTGGTGAACACTTTAATTTTCTTGCCGATGGCAACTCCAGAACTAGTCTTGGGTGCTTCGCTCTTAACCATGTTTCTGAATTTAGGTTTTAATCCTGGTTTCTGGACCATTGTGATTGCTCACGTAATGTTCTGTATTTCTTTCGTGGTCGTTACAGTCAAAGCACGCATCGCCAGCCTTGATCCTCGACTAGAGCAAGCGGCAATGGATTTATATGCAAACGAACGGGAAACTTTCCGTCGCGTGACTTTGCCATTAGTTGCACCAGGAATTGCAGGTGGTGCGCTACTAGCATTCAGTCTTTCCTTTGATGATTTTATTATTACTAATTTCAATTCAGGTACAACAATCACTTTCCCGCTTTACGTATATACCCATGCTGAGCGCGGTTTACCGGCACAGGCAAACGTAATTGGCTTTTCCATGTTCTTCTTAGCGCTGGTAATCGTGATTGCTGGGCAGATTGTGGGCCGTAAGCGTAAAGTGAGCGCATGACGAATCACGGCAATTTGTACGGCCCCAGTTTTACCTTTCTTGGTATTCCGGCCTGCGATCTAGAGGTGCCTTCAACTTTTGCCGATGCCGACGTAATTATTCTGGGCGCACCAATTGATTCTGGAACTTCCCATCGCTCTGGTGCGAAGTTCGGGCCACAAGCAATTCGCGGTGGTGATTATTTGCCACACGATGGCGAACGTCCACACCTAGCTCTGCGCACCGATGGTTTAAAAGATTTAAAAGTTTATGACGCTGGCGATTTATTAATGCCTGGGGGAGATCTCGTTGCATCTCTGGAAGTTTTAGCTAAAGCAACTGAACAAATTTCGCGCGCTGGCATCATTCCGGTAATTCTCGGTGGCGATCATTCAATTGCGTCGGCAGATGTCGCCGGCATCGCAAAGCATCGCGGTCTAGGCAAAGTTTCGATGATTCACTTTGATGCTCACGCCGATACTGGTGCAGATCAAATGGGCGCCTTAGTTGGTCATGGCACACCGATGCGTCGGTTAATTGATGGCGGATTTGTGCGAGGAGATCGTTTCTTGCAACTAGGTCTGCGCGGTTATTGGCCAGATAACGAAACCCTTAACTGGATGCGTGATCAAGGTATGCGCAGTTACGAGATGACTGAAATTCATCATCGCGGGCTGGGTCCAGTGCTTGATGAATCTTTTACGACTTTAACTAATGAGTGCGATGGCGTGTTTCTCTCCGTTGATATCGATGTAGTTGATCCGGGAATGGCCCCAGGCACAGGCACGCCAGAGCCAGGCGGAATGACCAGTCGTGAATTGCTCGAAGCAGTTCGCCGCATTTGTTTAGAGTTACCAGTTGTTGGCATCGATATTGTCGAGGTTGCCCCGGCTTTTGACAGCGCAGACATCACGGCAATTCTGGCTAATCGTGTAGTACTTGAAGCATTAAGCGCGATCGCAAAGCGTCGTGATGGAACTCCTTATTCACCAACTCAGAATTTGCTAGACCGCTAACAAATGCGCGACCTAGTAATTCTCGGCTCTACCGGATCAATTGGTGTTCAAGCCCTTGAGCTAGTTGCGGCTAACCCAAGTGCTTTTAATGTTGTAGCAATTAGCGCATTTGGTAGCAATCCTGAACAAATCATTGAGCAAGCTCGCACTTTTAAAGTACAAGTTGTTGGCGTAGTTAAGAATGCCGAAGTTATTCGCCAAGCCCTACCAGGCGTAACGGTTATTGATGGTCCAAACGCTGCAACAGAAATCGCTGCAATTACTTGCGAAGTTGTTTTAAATGGCATCACCGGTTCAATTGGTTTGGGACCGACACTTGCTGCCCTCGAAGTAGGAAATAAGTTAGCGCTAGCAAATAAAGAATCGCTAGTCGCCGCTGGTGAATTAGTAATGTCACGCGCGGCTGAAAACCAGTTGATTCCGGTTGATTCCGAACATAGCGCTATCTGGCAGAGTGCGTTAGCGGGCAAGAAATCCGAAATTTCTAAACTAGTTTTAACTGCAAGTGGCGGGCCATTTAGGAATCGCGGCGATCTTACTGACGTTTCAATCGAAGAGGCTCTTGTACATCCGACTTGGTCTATGGGGCAAGTAGTAACAATTAACTCAGCAACTTTGATGAACAAATCGTTAGAAATTATTGAAGCCCATTACTTATTCGATATGCCGTATCGCCAAATCGAGGCGGTAATTCATCCGCAATCAATTATTCATTCGATGGTGGAGTATGTTGATGGTTCAACTCTGGCGCAATTGAGTCCGCCGAACATGAAGGGCCCAATTGCTTATGCGATTAATTGGCCAGCCCGATTAACTGGTGCTACAAAATCAATGGATTGGTCGCAGAAATATTCGCTGGATTTTGAACCAATTGATAACGAGCGTTTCCCGGTAATTGAATTAGCACGTCGATGTGGCGAGTTAGGTGGCGGTTTACCTGCCATATTTAACGCCGCAAACGAAGTAGCAGTTAGCGCATTTCTAGCAGGTCAGATTTCTTTCACCTCAATTATCGAATGCGTCGATTTAGCAGTTCAGACGTTAGGTTCGGCTGTGAATCCGATTAGAGATCTAGCTGATGTCAGTGCCATCGAGAATGATGCCCGTAAAGTAGCGAGCGAGATCATTGGGAGAGTGGCGAAGTAATGAAACTAATCGGCATATTGGCTTTTATAGTTGCCTTGCTCTTCTCGGTAATGGTTCACGAGTTTGGCCATTACATAACTGCGCGCAAATTCGGCATGAAAGTCACAGAATTCTTCTTAGGTTTCGGAAAGCGCATTTGGTCCACCCAACGCGGCGAAACTGAGTTCGGAATTAAAGCAATCCCGGCTGGTGGTTATTGCAAGATTGCCGGAATGACTGTGCGCGATGAAATGGAATTAGGTGAAGAAAATCGCGCATTTGTAAAAGCTAATTCCGGTCGTAAATTAATTGTATTAGGCGCTGGCTCGTTCTTGCATTTTGTACTCGGATTCCTGGTCCTGCTCGTTCTATATATTGGCGTCGGCACTGATCAAATTACCCAGAAAGTTTCGGAAGTCTCGCCGTGTATTCCAATTGCAAATGAAGTTTGTACTTCCACCTCGATTCCATCGCCAGCTCAAGCCGCCGGAATTAAAGCTGGCGATTACATTTTGGCAATTAATAACCATCCGATTAAGAATTGGTCCGATGACGTTCAGCTAATTCGAAACTCAGCTGGCAAAGAATTAACTCTTTCAATTTATCGTGACGGCGAAAAGATCACCTTAAAAGCAACACCGGTAAAGCGAATCGTTAATCGCGAAGCGCGTGGCATTCTCGGAATCGTTAATAAAGTAGCAAATAAGCGCAGTGATCCGGTTCAAGCAACTAAAGATTCGGTTTCACTCAGTAAAGAGTTTTTAGTTTCAAGTGTTAAATCTTTAATTGCGTTACCTGCCAAGATTCCAGCACTTTGGGGGCAAACTTTCCAACATAAAGAGCGCGATGCGAACGGCCTAGTTGGCATAGTTGGAGTAGCGGCAGTCTCGGGACAAGTAACTGCTTCCGATCAAATGTCTTGGTCTGAGCGAATTGGTGCCTTCTTGCTGATTGTGGCGAGTTTGAATTTCTTTGTTGGCATATTTAATTTATTGCCAATCTTGCCTCTTGATGGTGGTCATATGGCAGTTGCGATTGCCGATGAAATTCGCGCCTTTTTCGCTCGCTTACGGCGCAAGCCACGGCCAGCGCCGATTGATGTAAATGTTTTGACGCCTATCACCATGGTCGTCTTTGTCTTGCTTGCAGCACTTACTTTGATGCTGCTTGTGGCAGACATTATTAATCCCGTAAATCTCAATCTTTAGCGCTGACGCCCGCTTTAGGGCAGAATGACGCCATGGTTGATCTCGGAATTCCAGCAGCACCTCCTGCAGCTTTAGCCCCTCGCCGCCAAACCCGTCAGCTCAAAGTTGGCAATGTAGGCGTAGGTAGTGACTCACCGGTCAGCGTGCAATCAATGTGCACCACTTTGACCTCCGATGTGAATGCGACCCTGCAGCAAATCGCCGAACTAACTGCCTCTGGTTGTCAGATTGTGCGCGTCGCGGTTCCGAGCCAAGACGATGCCGATGCGTTGGCGCAGATTGCTAAGAAGTCACAGATTCCAGTCATCGCTGATATTCATTTTCAACCAAAATATATTTTCGCGGCAATCGATGCTGGTTGCGCAGCTGTTCGCGTAAACCCTGGCAACATCAAGCAGTTCGATGACAAAGTTAAAGAAGTAGCGAAAGCTGCTGGCGATGCCGGAATTCCAATTCGAATCGGTGTAAATGCTGGATCGTTAGATCCGCGTTTACTTGCCAAGTACGGCAAGGCGACACCTGAAGCGCTAGTTGAATCAGCGCTTTGGGAAGCATCATTATTTGAGGAACACGGTTTCTCTGACATCAAAATTTCCGTTAAGCACCATGATCCAGTAGTAATGGTTAAGGCATATCGCCTGCTTGCTGCACAATCAACTTACCCACTTCACTTAGGTGTAACTGAAGCCGGCCCAATTTTTCAAGGCACCATTAAATCAGCGACTGCATTTGGTATTTTGTTAGCCGAAGGAATCGGCGACACAATTAGAGTTTCACTTTCAGCGCCTCCAGTTGAGGAAGTAAAAGTTGGAATCTCGATTCTTGAGTCTTTGAATTTGCGCCAACGTAAATTAGAGATTGTTTCTTGCCCATCTTGTGGTCGTGCCCAAGTTGATGTTTATACCTTGGCTGAAAAAGTTCAGGCTGGCCTACAAGGTATGACGGTTCCATTGCGTGTAGCAGTTATGGGTTGCGTCGTAAATGGTCCAGGCGAAGCTCGCGAAGCAGATCTTGGCGTGGCATCAGGAAACGGTAAAGGCCAAATTTTTGTTAAAGGACAGGTAATTAAAACTGTCCCTGAGGCAATGATTGTCGAAACTTTAATTGAAGAAGCCATGCGATTGGCTGAAGAAATGGAAGCTGCTGGCGTTGCATCTGGCGAACCAGTTGTGAGTACTTCCTGATGCTAAAGATGTCGACGCTGTTTCTGCGCACTTTGCGCGACGATCCAGCTGATGCTGAAGTAGCTAGCCATAAACTGTTAGTTCGTGCTGGTTATGTGCGCCGTATCGCCGCTGGAATTTATTCTTGGTTGCCTCTTGGCGTAATCACCTTGCGCAATATCGAGCGAGTGATCCGCGAAGAAATGGATGCTGCTGGCTTTCAAGAGGTTAACTTTCCTTCCCTTCTTCCGCGTGATGCTTACGAGGCGACTAATCGCTGGGAAGAATATGGCCCAGCACTTTTCCGCTTACAAGATCGCAAAGGTGGCGACTATCTGTTAGGTCCAACCCACGAAGAAATGTTCACCCTAATGGTTAAGGGTGAATACTCGTCTTATAAAGATTTACCGTTAAGCATTTATCAAATTCAAACTAAGTTTCGCGATGAAGCCCGACCACGTAGCGGAATCATTCGTGGTCGCGAGTTCGTCATGAAAGATTCATACTCCTTCGATCTAGATGATGCGGGCCTTGAGGTTTCTTATCAAAACCACCGCGAAGCCTATGTAAAAACCTTCGATCGCTTAGGCATGAAGTACAACATTGTTAAAGCAGTTTCGGGCGCCATGGGCGGTTCTAAGTCTGAAGAATTCTTAGCGCCATGTACAACTGGTGAAGATACTTACGTACTCTGTCCAAAGTGTGGTTTTGCCGCAAACGTTGAAGCGATGGTCACCAAAGTTGATGCGATTGATTCTTCAGCAACACCAGCTATGGAACCGTTCGATTCACCAAACACGCCAACCATAGATACCTTGGTTGAATTACTGAATAATAAATTTGGCGGGGGATTCACCGGTGCCCACACTTTAAAGAATGTAATGCTGATGGCCGATAACAAAGCTATTTGCGTATTGGTGCCAGGTGATCGCGAAGTAGATTTAAAGCGCTTCCAAGAAAACATTGGCGGAATTCACGAGCTAAGAGTTTTTGAAGATGCCGACTTTGTTAAGTTCCCGGCTTTAGTTAAGGGCTACATCGGTCCACAGGATGCGAAAAAATCTGGCATCACGGTATATGCCGATCCACGTATTGCGCCAGGTACCTCTTGGGTGACCGGTGCGAATGTGAAAGATCGTCACGTGCGCAATGTGGTTAATGGTCGCGACTTCACTCCTGATGCTTACGTTGAAGCAGCTGAAGTTCGCGCAGGTGATGCTTGTCCAGAGTGCGCGACTCCAGTAGTGATAGATCGCGCAATTGAAATTGGCCATATTTTCCAGCTAGGACGTAAATATGCCGAAGCACTTAACTTAACCGTGCTTGATCAAAACGGTAAATCTCAGATTGTCACCATGGGTTCATACGGCATTGGCGTATCACGCGCAGTTGCAGCGATTGCTGAGCAAACCCATGATGAGATCGGCCTTAATTGGCCAGTTGAATTAGCGCCGGCAAAAGTTCACATCGTGGCCACCGGAAAAGAAGATGCGATTTTTGAGGCTGCGCTAGATCTAGGCAACCAACTTGAGGCAATCGGAATCTCGGTAATGCTCGATGATCGGCGTGATCCAAGTGCCGGCGTTAAATTTAAGGATGCCGAGTTAATTGGTAACCCGATAATTGTGGTTGTTGGAAAAGCACTTGCTAATGGAAATGTCGAAGTGCGCGTTCGCAAGAGTGGTGAGAAAAGTGAAGTTGCTGTTGGCGAGGCCGTTAGTGCTATTACTTCGCTATTGGCCGCAGCTAAGTAATTAATGCTTTCCGATCTGTCGCTCTACACACTGCTCTTTCTCTTTATCGCCGCTTTCGGG
>Ga0007795_10000656_pt1 | contig 11557 bp, 10 predicted proteins | sample CryBogmetaGMA1M_FD_60369 | JGI IMG/M metagenome (GOLD analysis project Ga0007795, IMG submission 60369) | Freshwater microbial communities from Crystal Bog, Wisconsin, USA - MA1M | ecosystem: Environmental > Aquatic > Freshwater > Lake | place: Crystal Bog, Wisconsin, USA | collected 2009-07-06
GTTGCTGACCGATCAGGTCGACGAGTGGATGCTGTCGTTTCTCAACGAATTCGAAGGCAAGGCGCTGGTCTCGGTGTCGCGCGGCGGGCTCGATCTCGGCGCACTTCAGGACGCCGAGGAAAAGGCCAAGGTCGAAGAAACCGCCCGCGATTTTGCCGACCTGGTGGCACAGATCAAGGCCTCGCTCGGCGATCGGGTCAAGGACGTGCGGGTAACCGATCGATTGACCGATTCGCCGTCCTGCCTGGTGTCGGATGACGGCGACATCAGCGGCACGCTCGAGCGTCTGCTCAAGCAATCGGGCCAGAAAGCGCCCGAGCGCAAGCCGATTCTCGAGATCAATCCGACGCATCCGCTGGTCGCGCGTCTGAAGACCGAGACGGCGCACGCCGACGAATGGGCCAATCTGCTCTTCGATCAGGCCCAACTGGCCGAAGGCACCCAACTCGCCGACCCGGCAGGCTGCGTCAAGCGGCTCAATGACATGCTGCTGGCGATGGCCTCGCGATGAGGGCTTAGTTGGCCGCCATCGCCAGATCGCCCAGATCGCCGAAGTCGCGGGCGCGCGCACGACAGACCGATCCGCCGATCGATCTGTCCGAGCAGGATGGCGTGCGCCATCTGCACTTCGGCTCGGTCTGGATTCAGGGTGCCATGCGGATCCGGCGCCCCTTCGAGCTCGAGCTCGATTACGTGCGAAACATGATGGCCTGGCTGCTCTTCATGACGCCACCCCGGAACGTGCTGCAACTCGGTCTGGGGGCTGCAGCGCTCACCAAATGGTGCTGGCGCTTTCTGCCAGACACGCAGGTGACGGCGGTCGAGGCGAGTGCCGGCGTGATCGCGGCCTGTCACCAGTGGTTCGCGTTGCCACCGCAGGACGAGCGTCTGCGGCTGGTCTGCGCCGATGCCGGCGAGTTCGTGACCCGGCCCCGCGAGCGGGGCCGCTATGGCGTGATTCAGGTCGACGTCTACGATCGCGATGCCCGTGGTCCTGTCCTGGACTCACTGGCGTTTTATCGGGATTGCCGGCGCTGTCTCGCCCCGCCCGGCATGCTGGTGGTCAATCTTTTCGGTGGTGACCGTCGCTCGTTTACCGAAAATCTCCAACGCATCATTGAGGTGTTTGATTCGCAGGTGCTGGTTCTGCCGCCGGTCGCAGCAGGCAATCTGGTCGTGCTGGCGTTCTCGGGTCCACCGCTGTCGGTCGATTCGGGCGACCTGTTTGCACGGGCTGACGAGCTTCAGAAGCAGTGGCGATTGCCCGGGCCTGCCTGGGCGAAGGCTTTGCGCCACGCCATCCCGGGCGTGTAATCGGGGGCAGGGCACACCGAAGCGTTGCAGCGCCGGATGCGCGGATCCGCTTGATGTCGCAGTGAGCATTGTCTGGTCGGGGTCGTTGGCCCGTCCATGTCGACCGTCCATCCGTGCTTGAGCATAAGTCGTCGGGGCGGATGCTAGCGTGCGCTTCAATGAGCTCCAGCCTGATCGATCTTCCCGTCGCGAGTACCGTGCCGGCCGCCGGCGTGCCCGCTGCCGTGCCCGGTGCATCCCCCGCGCCGGCGCTCGGAAGCGAGGCGCGTCCCTTTGGTGTTCGCGGCCGAAAGCTCGGAGTCCAGGAGGTGCTGGCTGCACTGGTCGAAGACGGTCTGGTCGATCCCGAGCAGGCTCGCGTTGCCGGTGACTATTCGCGGCTGTCGCAGGCGCGCCGGCATGCCCTGGTCGCGATTGCCGAGCGAAAGCTTGCTTGCCTCAAGCCACCGCATCAGGTGCTCGACCTCGAAACCCTGAGCGCCTGGATGGCAGCTCGATTCGGACTCGAGCTTGCGCACATCGACCCGCTGAAGGTCGATCTGTCGCGAATCGCCGATGTGATGTCGAGCAGTTATGCCAGCCGATTCGACATCCTGCCGCTCGGTATCCGAGGCAGCGAGATCGTGGTGGCGACCTGCGAGCCGATGATCGACGAGTGGGTCGATGAGCTGTCGCAGCTGTTGCGCAAGCGAATCCACCGTGTCGCTGCCAACCCGGTCGATATTGCCCGCTATGTGGTCGAGTTCTACAGTCTCGCCCGATCGGTGCGCGGCGCCCACAAGAGCGGCCCGGCCAATGCCAACGCCAATGGCTTTGAGCAACTGGTCGAGCTCGGTCGAAGCGGTCGCAGCTTTGATGCCAACGACCAGCATGTCATCACCATCGTCGACTGGCTCTGGCAGTACGCTTTCGAGCAGCGCGCCAGCGACATCCACCTTGAGCCGCGTCGTGAGCTCGGTGTGGTGCGCTTTCGGATCGACGGTGTGCTGCACAGCGTCTATCAGGTGCCGCCGGCCGTCATGTCGGCGATGACCAGTCGCATCAAGCTGCTGGGTCGCATGGATGTGGTCGAAAAGCGCCGTCCGCAGGACGGCCGCATCAAGACCCGCACCGCCGATGGCCGTGAGGTCGAATTGCGCCTGTCGACCCTGCCCACCGCCTTTGGCGAGAAGCTGGTGATGCGGATCTTTGATCCCGAGGTCTTGCAGCGCGGATTCGGCGATCTCGGATTTTCGGATGATGACCTGGCCCGCTGGAACGAAATGACCCGTGCGCCCAACGGCATCGTGCTGGTCACCGGCCCCACCGGCTCGGGCAAGACGACAACGCTTTACTCGACGCTGCGACAGCTGGCGACCGACGAGGTCAATGTCTGCACCGTCGAAGACCCGATCGAAATGGTCGAGCCGGCCTTCAATCAGATGCAGGTGCAAAGCGGCATCGACCTCGGGTTTTCCGAGGGCATTCGGGCGCTGATGCGCCAGGATCCCGACATCATCATGGTCGGCGAAATCCGTGACCTCGACACCGCTCAGATGGCGGTCCAGGCCGCGCTGACCGGGCATCTGGTGCTCTCGACCCTGCACACCAATGATTCGGCCAGTGCCATCACGCGTCTGCTCGATCTTGGCGTGCCGTCCTTCCTGCTGAATGCCACCGTCCTGGGCGTGATGGCGCAACGTCTGGTGCGCGTGCTGTGCAAGCACTGCAAGGCGCAGACTGAGGGTGAGCCCGATCAGCGCTGGGAAGCGATGATCCGGCCCTACAAGGCGCGGCGTCCGCAGTCGACCTGGCGGGCGGTCGGATGCCTCGAGTGCCGCAATACCGGCTATCGGGGCAGGGCAGGTCTGTATGAAATCCTGACCATGAACGACGATCTGCGCGGCCTGATCAACGGTCAGCCGGATCTGAGCGCGATCCGCTCGCGCGCCATGCGCGACGGCATGAAGCCGCTGCGGCTGGCCGGTGCGATGAAAGTCGCGGCCGGCCAGACCACGATGGAAGAAGTGCTGCGCAACGCACCGGCCATCGACTGATTGACAGCATGATGGCCGCCTGTGGGGTGGCCTGAGCATCTGCCCGCGACCACGCCCAGGCAGGGCGCAGCGCCGAGCACTTCGGCGCAATATCGGCTGTCAGCCTGTATGCTGCCCGGCGCACCGGCACATCTTCGTGCCCCGACGTTCGCTCGCCATGTCTGCTGACCCCACGACTTCTGCACCTGCCCACCCGGCTACCGAAGACACGCTCCCTGCGACTGCGGCGCCGCCTGCTCCTGCCCGCAGGCTCGCCGGCCTCGGATTGCTGCTGCCCTGGCTGCGCCCCTATCTTGGTCGCACCGCCATCGCGGTGGTATGCCTGCTGGCAGCTGCCGCAGCGACGCTGGTCGTGCCCGCCTTGCTCAAGGGCGTGATCGATACCGGCTTCGGTGGGGATCCGGCTTTGCGTGAGACCGAACTCGGCCGGCGCTTCCTGCTGCTCTTTGGCGCAGCCGCGATGCTCGCCTTGTTCAGCGCCGGGCGCTACTACATGATGACCTGGCTGGGCGAGCGGGTGATTGCCGATCTGCGCAATGCGGTCTATGCCCGCGTGGTCACGCAAAGCCCGGTGTTTTTCGAGACCACCCAGACCGGCGAAGTGCTGTCGAGGCTGTCGGCTGATACCACCCTGGTGCAGACCGTGGTCGGGTCGAGTTTCTCGATGGGGCTGCGCAATGTGGTGCTCTTCCTGGGTAGTCTGGGCATGCTGGTGATCAGCGTGCCGAAAGTGGCGATCACCGTCATCGCCCTGCTTGGCTTTGTGGTCCTGCCAGCCATCTGGATCGGTCGGCGGGTACGCAAGCTCTCACGGGCCAGTCAGGACCGGTTGGCCGATTCGAGCGCCATTGCGGCCGAAGTGCTCAATGCGATTCCGGTGGTGCAAAGCTATGGTCAGCAGGACCGCGAGACGCAGCGTTTTGCGCAGGCGAGCGAGACCGCCTTTGCCACCTCGATCCGCCGCACCGGCGCGCGCGCCTGGCTGACCGGTTTCGTGATCGTCTCGGTCTTCGGTTCGGCGATTTTCGGCCTCTACAGCGGCACGCAGGCAGTGCTGCGGGGCGACATCACCGCCGGTCAGCTTGGCCAGACCCTGATCTACTTTGCGATCGTTGCCTCAAGCGCCGCGGTGCTGGCCGAGGTCTGGGGCGACCTGCTGCGCGCCGCCGGCGCCTCGGAGCGGCTCGATGAACTGCTGCGCGCCGAGCCCGCCATCCGCAGCCCGGCGCAACCGGCGACAATGCCGGCGAGTTCTGCCTCGGGCGCCGCCATCGACTTCGAGCATCTGCAGTTTGCCTATCCCTCGCGGCCCCAAAGTCCGGCGATTAGAGATTTCAGTTTGAGCATTCCGGCCGGCCATACCGTCGCGCTGGTTGGGCCAAGCGGCGCCGGCAAGAGCACCGTGCTGCAACTGCTGCTGCGCTTTTATGAGGCCTCAGCGGGTTCGCTGCTGATCGACGGTGTGTCGATCGATCGCTGGGATCTGGAGGCGCTGCGCTCGCGGATCGCACTGGTGCCTCAGGACGCGGTGATCTTTTCGGCCGATGCGCTGGAGAACATCCGCTACGGTCGCCCGACCGCCAGCGAGGAGGAGGTGATCGCTGCGGCGCGCGCGGCTCAGGCCGACGGGTTTTTGAGTCAGCTGCCGCAGGGCTATCGGACCTTTCTCGGCGAACGCGGACTTCGCCTGTCGGGCGGGCAGCGCCAGCGCATCGCGATCGCGCGTGCCATCCTGAAAGATGCGCCGCTGCTCCTGCTCGATGAGGCCACCAGCGCCCTTGATACCGAGAGCGAACGGCTGGTGCAGCAGGCGCTCGAAACCGCCATGCGAGGCCGCACGACCATCGTTGTGGCCCATCGGCTGTCGACGGTGCAGCGTGCCGATCTGATCGTCGTGATGGAGCAGGGCCGTATTGTCGAGCAGGGGCGGCATGCCGATCTGCTGGCACAAGGCGGCCTTTATGCGCGCCTTGCGAAACTTCAGTTCGAGGCGGATTTGCCCGACTGATTTGTCTGACTGACGCGGCCTTACTTCGACATCTCTCGCATGGCCTTCTCCAGGCCCGCGAGCGTCACCGGATACATGCGATTGGCCAATACCTGACGAATCACCGAAATCGACTGGCGGTATTCCCAGACGCCTTCCGGTTCGGGGTTGAGCCAGGCGAATTTCGGAAAGCGCTCGGCGAGACGCTGCAGCCAGATCGCCCCGGCCTCTTCGTTGTTGTACTCGACCGATCCGCCCGGCTGCAGGATCTCGTAGGGGCTCATGGTGGCGTCGCCCACGAAGATCAGCCGGTAGTCGGAGTTGTACTTGCGCAGCAGGTCCCAGGTCGCCATCCTCTCGGAGTGACGCCGGCGATTGTTCTTCCAGACGAAGTCGTAGACGCAGTTGTGGAAGTAATAGAACTCGAGATGCTTGAACTCGGTCTTGGCGGCCGAAAACAGCTCTTCGGTGCGCTTGATGTGATCGTCCATCGTGCCGCCGACATCGAGCAGCATCAACACCTTGATGGTGTTGTGGCGCTCGGGAACCATTTTGATGTCGAGGTAGCCGGCATTGCGGGCGGTTGAGGCAATGGTGTCATCCAGATCGAGTTCGTCTTCGGCACCCTGGCGCGCGAACTTGCGCAGGCGGCGAAGTGCAACCTTGATGTTGCGGGTGCCGATTTCGACCTGGTCGTCGTAGTCCTTGTAGGCACGCTGCTCCCAGACCTTCACACCGGTCCGGTTGCCGCCGGCCGGGCCGCCGACGCGGATGCCTTCAGGGTTGAAGCCGCCATTGCCAAACGGCGAGGTGCCATTCGTGCCGATCCATTTGTTGCCGCCTTCGTGGCGCTCTTTCTGTTCTTCGAGCAGTTGCTTGAGGCGTTCGAGCAGTTTGTCGAGCCCGCCCATGGCTTCGATCTGCGCCTTTTCCTCGGCAGTGAACTCGCGCTGCAACTGGCGCTTGAGCCAGTCGAGCGGCACGTCGACATCGATGCCCTGAACATCCTGTACACCCTTGAAGTAGGCACCGAAGGCACGGTCGAACTTGTCGAAATTGCGCTCATCCTTGACCAGCGTGGCCCGCGAGAGCACATAGAAATCGTCGACCGACGGGCCGATCACATTCTTGCCGATGGCCTCGACGAGCGTGAGGTACTCCTTGATCGACACCGGGAGCTTGGCCTGCCGAAGGTGAAGGAAAAAGTCGATCAGCATGGTGTCTCCGTATGAAAGGCGAGGTGCGTTGGCAAACGGTGCGTCGCGTGGAATGAGGCGTTGGTGTGAGGCGGAATGGCGCTGGTGATCGAGGCTGATGGACGTCGCGTAACGGGTTGCGTCAGGGCCTGGGCAGCCGGGCCTGTCGGACCGTGAGATGTCGCCTGACCGCCGGCCACTCGATATCGATGATTGAAAACACCACGGTATCGCGCAGACTGCCATCGGCGAGCCGCTGGTGATTGCGAAGCACGCCGTCCTGCTTGGCGCCGAGCTTTGCAATGGCGTCGCGTGAACGCTGATTGAACCAGTGGGTCCTGAATTCGACTGCCAGGCAGCCGAGCGACTCGAAGGCATGCGCCAGCAACAGCCGCTTGCATTCGGTATTCAAGGCCGACTTGTGGACCGAACTTGCATAGAAGGTGGTGCCAATCTCGAGGCGGCGCTGCGATTCTTCGATATTCATGAACCGGGTCGAGCCGACGATCAGGCCATCGCGCTGACGACGTACGACGAAGGGCAGGGCTCGGCCCGCCGCCTGCTGTGCGAGCCCGGCGCTTATCCAGGCACCGACGCTGTCAGGCGCGGGCACGATCGTGTACCAGAGTTTGTCGAGATCGCCGTCGCGGATGGCTGCCGCCAGCCCCGGCCCATGCTCGGGGATCATTGGCTCGAGCTGGACCAGATCACCGGTGAGGGTGATCGGTCGGGGCGGCCAGGCAAGCAGATCGGCGCTCAAGGGTGTGACTCGGTGCAACGCGGATCAGCGGTTGTGGCGCGCCATAAAGATCAGGCGCTCGAACAGGTGGACGTCTTGCTCGTTCTTGAGGAGCGCGCCATGCAGCGGCGGAATCGCGGCTTTGCCGTCTTTGGACTGCAGCGCTTCGAGCGGAATGTCCTCGGCAACCAGCAGCTTGAGCCAATCGATGAGCTCGGAGGTTGAGGGCTTTTTCTTGATGCCGGGCAACTCACGAATCTGGAAGAAGCTTTCCATGGCTTCGGCAAGCAGCTGCTTCTTGATGCCTGGATGGTGGACATCGACGATCTTTTGCATCGTTTCCTTGTCGGGAAACTTGATGTAGTGAAAGAAGCAGCGACGCAGGAAGGCATCGGGCAATTCTTTCTCGTTGTTTGAGGTGATCATCACCACCGGGCGGTGTTTGGCCTTGATCAGCTGGCGAGTTTCGTAGCAGTAGAACTCCATGCGATCGATTTCACGCAGCAAATCGTTGGGAAATTCGATATCGGCCTTATCGATTTCGTCGATCAGCAGCACCACCGGACGGTCGGCCTCGAAAGCCTGCCACAGCACGCCCTTGATGATGTAATTGTTGATGTCTTTGACCCGCTCGTCGCCGAGCTGCGAATCGCGCAGGCGCGAGACCGCGTCGTATTCATAGAGGCCCTGCTGCGCCTTGGTGGTCGACTTGATGTGCCATTGCAGCAGCGGCATGTCGAGGCCCTGCGCGACTTCCTCGGCCAGCATGGTCTTGCCGGTACCGGGCTCGCCTTTAATGAGCAAAGGGCGTTGCAGCTTGATCGACGCATTGACCGCGAGCTTGAGATCGTCGGTGGCGACGTAAGAGGAGGTACCTTCGAATCGCATGAGTAGGTCCGTGTAATAAGTAAGAAATCTGGCGTCGAGTATACGTAATTACACCCGCTCGGGTAGAATCGCCGGCTTGTGTCCGCAGGGGCTCAACCGCGTCAAACGTTCCAATCTTCGATTAATCAACGCGATCGCTGCGCGCCCACCATGCAAGCTCCGCGCGACCAGATAGCTCGATGAACCCGTCTTCCACGCCTCCCATGATGAAAAGTGCAATGCCTGCCAGTGTTTTTTCTGCCCTCCTGATTGCTGTGTCGGCGGCGTTCATGTCGACACCTGCACAGGCTCAGTCGGGCGATGTCGTCGGCAATGCCGATGCGGGTCGCAAGAAGCTGTCGATGTGTGTCGGCTGCCATCAGATTCCCGGTTACAAGGCGTCGTTTCCAAGTGTCTATCCGGTGCCGATGATCGTCGGTCAGTCGGGCAAGTACATCGAGTCGGCGCTTGCCGCCTACAAAAAAGGCGACCGCAGCCATCCGACCATGCGTTCGATCGCGGGCAGCCTGTCGGCGCAAGACATGGCCGACCTCGCCGCGGTTTACGGCAGCAAGTGATCAATTGACCTTTCAGATGCCCAATACTTCCATGATGTCCAAGATATCTACCCTTGCAGCCTTGCTGGTGGCCGGCGCAAGCTGTGTCGTCAGCGCCCATGCCGCCGACGCCACGGCAGCCGCGGGCCAAGCCAAGGCCGACGCGGTGTGTGCCGCCTGCCACGGCAAAGACGGTAATACCCCGATCGACCCGTCCTATCCGAAGCTCGCAGGCCAGCATCGCGATTTTCTTGCGCGGGCTTTGCTCGACTACAAGAGCGGTGCTCGCAAGAACGCAATCATGGCCGGTCAGGCGCAAGCGCTGTCGCGGGCCGACATTGAAGGGCTGGCCGACTACTACGCGAGTCTGCCGGGCTCCTTGAAGGTTGCGCTGCCCAAGTAAGCTGTCCTGACCGGGCAGCCGACATCGTCGTGAAGAACAGCATGTTCGCAAGCACCGATCTGTGCGACGCGCATGAAGACCGGCTTGCCGACGGCAGGCTTCAGCTGGCCGCACCGGGTTGGCTGGGGTTCGGTTCGACCGTCCGTTTCAGCGGTCCGGCAGTGACATTGCGCTTGCCCGACGACAACTCTCTGGTGAGGGCAACCCTGGAGGAGCCCGGTCGGGGTCGTGTGCTGGTCATCGATGGCGGCGCGAGTATCCGTTGCGCTCTGATTGGCGGGAATCTCGCCAAACTTGGGCAGGACAACGGCTGGCATGGCGCGATCGTCAATGGGGGTGTTCGCGATGCCGACGAGCTCGATGCCTGCGACTTCGGGATCCGGGCGCTGCATCTGGTGCCGCGTCGCAGTGCCAAGCGTGGCTTGGGCGAACGTGATGTCGTGCTGAGTTTTGCGGGGGTGATCATCACACCGGGCGCGATCATCTATGCCGATCGCGATGGCTGGTTGGTGTCGGATCAGCCGCTGTAGTGTGAACCCCGCCGCTTGAATCCCTGAGTTCAGATCAGTCCGTCGAACAGCATGGCGTCGACGATATCGCCACTGGCGATATCGCCCTGGTCGTGGCGCAGCACCAGCAGACAATTCGCCTCGCTCATCGAACGCAGGACGCCCGAGCCCTGGCTGCCGGTCAGGCGCGCCTGCAGCACGCCGTCTGGCCCGATCTGCACAATCGCCCGCTGATATTCGGTGCGACCGGCCTTCTTGCGGATCGCCATCGTGCTGCGAACCGGGACCGGCAGGACAGGGCGCGGTGTGGCACCTGACTGGCGGATGAGGGCGTCACGCACGAAAAACAGAAACGTGATCATGACCGCCACCGGATTGCCGGGCAGGCCAAAATAGCTGGCCTGTCCGATGCGCCCGAAAGCCATCGGCCGACCCGGGCGCATGGCGATCGTCCAGAAGGCGACCTCGCCAAGGCGATTCATGATGGCCCGGGTGTAGTCGGCTTCGCCCACCGACACCCCCCCCGAGGACACAATGGCATCGGCCTGCCGGCTTGCATCGCGCACTGCCGATTCGAGCGCTTGCGGCGAATCGGGCACGACGCCGAGATCGATGAGCTCGACGCCAAGGCGTGTCAGCAAGCCGATCAGGGTAAATCGATTGCTGTCGTAGACGCATCCCGGGTCGAGCGGCTCGCCGATCGATCGCAGTTCATCGCCCGTTGAAAAAAAAGCCACTCGCAGGCGCCGTTGAACCGGAATGTCGGCGACGCCCAGCGATGCCAGTAGTCCCAGTTCGGTCGGCCCCAGCAGGCGCCCGGCTGACAGGGCGGTCTTGCCGGCACTCAGATCCTCGCCACGCAGTCGCCGATGCTGGCCCAGTTGCTGGCGAGGCGGAATCATGATTCGCATGCCTTCGGTGGTCACCAGCTCCTGCATCACGACGGTATCGCAGCCGGCGGGCATGACCGCTCCGGTCATGATCCGCACCGCCTGATTAGTCGAGACCCTGCCTGGAAAGGGCTTGCCGGCCAGCGCCGTGCCGACCGCTTCCAAGGCCTTGGGGCTGTCGGCATCAAGATCGGCATGGCGCACGGCCCAGCCGTCCATCGCGGCGTTGTCGTGGGCCGGGACATCGATCGGCGAGATCACATCGCGCGCCAGCACGCGATCGAGCGCACGACGCAAGGGCACGACCTCAATGCTGTCGATCGGGGTGATGAAGCGTTCGATGGCCTCGCGTGCCAGCGCCACCGGCAAGGCGTTCGGATCGAAGTCGGCAAGACTGTTGACGACGCTGGAGAGCGTCTCGGCAGGCGTCATTCGGGGTGACCTGTTTCGAACTGACGCAATTCTTCCGCGGTATTGAGATTCACGAAGGCCTGCGCATCGAGGAAGTCGACCTGCGCGACCCGCAGGGGCGCATACCAGGCATCGATGCGGCGCCGGCCGCTCGCCAGAAAGGCGGCAAGGTTCGATTCGAGCGAGCGTTGCACCAGGGCAAAGACCGGATGCGGCTGATCGCCGGTGCGGGCCACAGCGACTTGCGCATCGGCCTTCGCGGCCGCTTGCGCGAGGCGGACGACCAGATCGGCAGGAAAAAAGGGGGAATCGCAAGGCACGGTCAGGACCCAGGGCGTTGTTGCAAAGTTCATCGCGGCATGCAGGCCGGCCAGCGGTCCGGCGAAGTCGGCAATACGATCGCAAAAGACCGGGAGTCCAAAGCTTGCCCATCGATCGGCATTGCGGTTGGCGTTGATCGCAAGCAAACCCACCTGCGGTCTGAGTCGCTCGATCGCATGGGCCGCCATCGGGACGCCGCGAAAGGCTTGCAGGCCCTTGTCGATGCCCTGGCCATCGGCGCTCATGCGCCGCCCGAGCCCTCCTGCAAGGATGATCCCGGTGATGTCTGGACGCGCAATCGAGGCGGGCCAGGCGGCGCATGAGCGC